>Ga0111539_10006947_pt1 | contig 14529 bp, 19 predicted proteins | sample RhiMethybrSRZTD1_FD_79667 | JGI IMG/M metagenome (GOLD analysis project Ga0111539, IMG submission 79667) | Populus rhizosphere microbial communities from Tennessee, USA - Rhizosphere MetaG P. TD hybrid SRZTD1 (version 2) (version 2) | ecosystem: Host-associated > Plants > Roots > Rhizosphere >...
ACCATGCGACCGCGGTCGGAATGCCGATCGCCGAGTCGCGTTCCGAGGCCGGACCGGGGGTGACGGAATAGTTGATGTGCGGATTCAGGTTCGCGAGCGTGACGGCGCCCCCGGGCGTGACGTAGGCGACGCGGGTGTCGACCATGTGACCGCGCAGATTGGGCTCGAATCGCACCAGATTGCGCGCCTCGGTGGCGGTGAGCGCCACGGTCCCGGTGGTGGGCGACACCGAGATGCCGTAGTTGACGGTCCCGAGATCGCTGATCGTCTGGGTCACCGCGTCGGTGGCGGTCGAGATCACGGCGATGTCGGTGTCGTACTGCGAGTACTTGATCTTGGCGTTCCACAGCTTGCTGCTCTCGTCGCGCCAGTCGCCGTTCTGCTGCTGAACGATCAGTCCGACATCGGGGGCCTGCGGCAGCGCCGGGTTCATGGGCGGATTCACCGGCGGCAGCGAATCCTGGACCTCGAGGTCGCGCAGCACCGAGGTGCGGTTGCCCGCGTTGAGCACCGCGACGTAGACCTTGCTGCCGGCCGCGTCGGTCGCGAGTGCGCGCGGCGTGCGCCCGTTGATCGGGATGGTCGCCAGCAGCGCACGCGACACCGGATCGTAGGCCTTGACGGCGTCGTCCTGCGAAACGCTCACGTACGCCTTGCCGGCGGCGAACACCACGTCGGCCGGCTCGTCTCCGACCCGGATCGAGGCGCGGACGTTGAGGGTCGTGAGATCGACGATGCTGACGTTGTCGGACAGCTGGTTGACCACCCACGCCTCGGTGTTCGAGAGCGCGGCGACCGAGACCGGCTCGAGCCCGACCGGAATCTCGGCGATCCGGCTCGGCGTCTCGGTCGACAGGTCGAACACCACCAGCCGGTTGTCGGGCGTGTTCACCGCCAGCAGGCGCGAGCGGTCGGGAGTCATCGCGAGCGGATGAATGTGGCCGCTCTCGAAATGGACGAAGTCGGGTCCGACCGCGACGCGGGACGCGAGGTGACGGGGAGCGAGACCGAGGGCCACTGCCACGAACAGCAACGCGACTGCAAGGGACAGCCTGCGCATCCACGCTTCTCCGGGGAAACCGGGCGGCGAGGCGCCGCGCCGGGAGCGCACGCAGTGTAGTCCGCGACGCTGGCGCCGCGGCAGCAAAATCAGCGAGCCCGGGCGCATCGCCCGGGCTCGCCTGGTGCATTCGTGGGTCGTGATCGCCGCGGTGGTCGCCGCGTCCCGGAATCGGTCGCGCCGATCCCGGAAACGAACACCGCCGCCGGAGCTAGCCGGTCATCTTGAACGCGACCGTCACGTCCTCGCGCTCCTCTGCCATCACCCGGAACCAGTCGGCCGGCTTCAGGTTCATCCACTGGGCCACCCACATGTCGGGGATCTGCTGGATGCGCGTATTGAAGGTGGTGACGACGTCGTTGTAGAACTCGCGCCGGTCGGCGATCTGGTTCTCGAGATCGCTGATCCGGTTCTGGAGCGCGAGGAACGACTGGTTCGCCTTGAGATCGGGGTACGCCTCGGCGACCGCGAAGAACTGCCCGAGCGCCCGCGTCAGCTGCGACTCCGCGTCGGCCCGCTGGGCCACGCTCTGGGCGGCGAGCAGCGCGCTGCGTGCCTCGCTCAGCTTGTCGAAGATCGCCCGCTCGTGCTGCATGTACCCCTCGCAGGTGCGGATCAGCTTCGGCAGCTCGTCGTGCCGCTGCTTGAGCAGCACGTCGGTGTTCGACCACGAGCGCACCACCTCGTTCTTGAGCGACACCAGCGAGTTGTAGAGCGACAGCAGGTAGCCGGCGAAGCCCACCACCACGAACAGGACCACCGCGGTCCCGACCAGCTCCATGAAGAACATCGTTCCTCCTCCCCTGCGAGCAGCCGCCGCTCGGCGCCGGCCGCGGTGTCGACTTCGTTCCGGGGCTAGATGCGCGCCCCGAGCAGCATCCACAGGCCGATCGCGGTCACGATCGGTCCACCGGCCAGCAGCAGCGTCGAATGGATTCCCAGCCCGAATGCGATCGACTTCTCCGAGTCCTGGCTGAGGATGAACGCGGGCTCGCGCGTGCCCCGGCGGATCACGCCGCGCACGCTGGCGTCGCGTTCGCGGAGCCGCCGCTGGTGGAGCGCCCCCGGACCGTCGGTCCCGGTCGCGGCCAGCTCCTCGCCTTCGGAGATCACGACCGTCTGCGCGCGCGGCGTCGCGGTGCCCAGCACGTAGAGCCGCTGGCCCTCCTCGAGCTTCCGTTCGCGGAACCGGAGCGGCGACATGCGCACCAGCGCTCCCACCGCGCCGCGGTGCTCCTTCAGGTAGTCGGAGTAGCAATCCGGCAGGGCGAAACCCTGCGCCACCTCCTCGACCTGGTGGCGGAGCGAGCATTCGGCGCCGCTCGGGAACACGAGCGCGAGGCCGCTGCCGTCATCGAGGAAGAACGGCTGGCCGGACGCGTTGCGATGGATCACACGCCACGTGTTGCGGCGCGCCGGCACCGAGATGTCGACCTGCCAGTACACGCATTCGTGACCCGAGAACGGCGCCGCGACGTTGCTCCGCGCGTGGGCAGTTCCGTTGACCTCGACCAGGCCCATCGCCATCGACCGGATGCGCGCGGTCGGCGTGTCCTGGATCAGCCGCCGCCGGCGCCACAGGGCGAAGCCGCGCAGGAACACGACCGGGCCACCGATCGTCAGGGATCCACCCCAGAACAGCGCGTCGAGCGGGATCGACATGGTCGCAGCCGTGCGATCTAGAACGGCGCGATCGAGCGCAGCCGGTCGGCCGCGTTGGCCAGGTAGAGCAGGCCGGTCAGGCTGAGGATCGGACCGAGGCCGAGCCCGATCAGCTTCCATGCCGGCTGGAGTTCGGCGAGCCGCGTGGGCGCGGTGTCGGAGACGTGGAGGTACTCGAGGCTGCCGCCCTCGTCGATCCACAGGTCGGGCTCGGCGGCGTTCGCCGCGCGGGAGCCGCCCAGCAGGTCGACGGTCCGGGTCACGACCGGCGCGTCGTCGGTACCGGTGCGCAACTGCTCGGTCTCGATCGCCACCGCCAGCGAACGCGCGACGTGCGCGCTCCCGACCACGTGACACTCGGCACCGGCCGCCAGCACTCGTTCGATCACCGCCAGCGCCGAGCCGGTGCGACGCAGCCACGCCGCCTCGGGCGAGCGCTCGATCAGCTGGGTCATGCGCTCACTCATCGCCTCGTCGTGAGTGATGAGGCGTGCCGTGCCGGGGCCCAGCTGCCAGTGGCCGCGTTCGCCTGCGATGCGGGCGACCACGCCTTCACTCACGAGCCGGAACGAACGGCGCTCCGCGATCACCGCGACCCGCCCGCGCTCGGCGGTCCCGACTTCGAGCAGGAAGCCGGCGCACGGCTTGCCTGACAGCGGGGCGAACATCGGACTCTCGAGAGCGACGCGACCCTTCACGTGCGTGAAGCCATCGGGCAGGTCGCGCAGCGATCGTTCGGAGAGACGCGACAGCGAACGCCGCAGACGCAGGACGCGCAACCCCTCACTGAAGAGGGGAGCGCCTCCCGCAACCGCGGTGGCCGCCATGGCGACGCCGGCGAGGGTGGGTTGGCTCCAGTCCATGCGGCCGGGTTATCGGCGGCGGCGGTTCAATTCGTGAGTGGGTGAAATGACCCGGCTTCAACCGTCTTTTCCCGCGCTAGAATTCGCGGTTGCGGCGGGACGTTCGGGATCCCGTCACACCATCCGGGGAGCCGTCGATGAGTATCTGGGACATCATTCAGAACGTTCAGATCGAGAATCTGAAGGTCCGGCAGCGGACCGGCGATCTGGCAGCCGAAGACCACCTGAGCCGCCTCCGCGCCCGTGAGATCCGGCTCAACGATCGTCTCGACCACCTCACGCTGGTGACCGAGGCGATGTGGGAGCTGCTGTCGGAGCGCCAGGGCATCACGGTCGCCGAGCTCGCCGAGCGCGTCCGCGCGATCGACGCCGGCCTGGGCAAGCGGACGTCGGGGCTCGACCACGAGGTGCGGTGCAGCTCGTGCCAGGCGGTGATTCCGGCAACGATGCAGAAGTGTCAGTTCTGCGGCACGCCCGCGCCGGACGCGACGGCCGACCCGCTCCGCATCTAGCCGCGTCGCCGGACTCAGCGCGCGCTCATCAGGGCCCGGCCTCCATCGATGGGGATCGACGCGCCGGTCATCCACGAGGCGGCATCGCTCAATAGATAGAGCACCAGCTCGGCCACCTCCTCGACGTTGCCGACCCGTCCGATCGGATGGGTCGTCTTCGAGCGCTCCAGGAACTCCGGATAGTCGGAAATCGCGTTGGTGACGGTATGGAGTTCGGTCACCACCACACCCGGCTCGATCGCGTTGACGCGCACGCGGTGGGGGGCTCCCTCGAGCGCCGCGACCTGCGTGAACATGCGGACGCCGGCCTTGCTCACGCAGTAGGCGCCGAGGTTGGGGTAGGGCCGGGTCCCGGCCACCGATCCGGCGTTGACGATCGCGCCCCCACGCTTCGCCAGCTCGGGCATGGCGGCCCGCGTCATCAGGTACAGCGAGCGCAGATTCGCATCCATCACCCGGTCCCACTCCTCGATCGGCGAATCCGCGATCGCGCCGGTCCCGATCACGCCGGCGGTGTTCACCAATCCGTCGAGAGCGCCGAAGTGGTCGACGGTCGACCGTACCCAGGCGGGGCCAGTTGCCGGATCGCGCACGTCTCCGGTCACCGCAAGCGCCTGCCCACCTGCGCCCTGGATCCGCCGAACAACTTCCTCCAAACGTTCTGCACGGCGCCCTCCGACCACCACGGAAGCACCCTCGGAACCGAGCGCGAGAGCACAGGCGCGGCCGATTCCACTGCTCCCTCCGGTGATCAAAAGATTTCTCCCCGAGAATCGTCCAGCGCTCATCTGCGCTCCTGGATAAGGTTTAGAGGAATTGGAACCTGATGCGCGAAGCCTGCTATCCTGCCGCTGCACTGTCCTCGTTCCACGGCCGCGCCTGTCTCATGACCTTCATCCGGCAAGGCGCCGAACAAAATTCATGGAAACGACAAGTCGAACGTACGACAGTGGAAATGTCCCCCCCCTCGCGGCGCTGTCGAGAGGTCGCAGCCTTCTCGCACGCGCACGCTTCTGATCGGAGCTTGGACCCAGCCATGTCCCGACCGACCCGCTTCACCATTCGATCCGTGTGTGCCCTGACCGGCGTCAACCCGAATACGTTGCGTGCTTGGGAACGGCGGTACGGGCTCGTCCAGCCTGAACGGACTGCCAGTGGTTACCGTCTCTACACGATGCATGATGTAGAGCGTTTGCGGCAGATCCAGGACCTGCTCAACGCCGGCGTCCCTGCCGGCCAGATCGCGAAGCATCTTCCTCCCGCAGGTTCCAGCACGGAAGCCACTCCACGACCGACTGAAACCACGACGCCGTCGCTCCAGCGTGCGGCGCTCCGCAATACCCCCCACACCATCGAGGAATTCGCATACTCGCTCGCGGAAGCGGCAATTCTTGCCGACGACCCGCGGTGCGAGCGTCTGTTCAGCCGCGCGGTCGGGCTGTTCGGCGTCAGTCGCGCGTTCCCCGAAGTACTCCTCGCCGCGCGCACCCTTCTGGAAACGAATCCACCCCACGTCGCCGGTTGTCCGACGGCGGGCCGGGACCGGCTGACGACCTATGCCCGCAAGCGCATCGACAAGCTGCTGGCGGGCCTCAAGCCCCTGCACCAGCGTCCACTCGTCGTGTGCGCGCATGTCGGCGCCGATCCGCTCGAAGGCGAGTTGATGGAGATCGCTCTCGAACTGGGAATGGCCCGGGTCAGCACCAGCTACGTGGTCGCGCACGACAGTGCCGATCCGCTGGCCGCGGTGCTGTGTCAGGGATCGGTTCGCGCGGTGGTCATCACGTGCAACGAGGGGGATTCGTGCTCCCGGTTGTCGGAGGCGTGGGAGAAGTGCGCCGACCGGCTCCATGGCACCAAGGTTCTCGCGCTCGGACCCCAGTCGGGCTGCAACTGGCTGCGATCGGTCGGTGCGAGTTTCCTGAACGGCGGAGTGTCCGACAACGCGCAGACGTTGATGAAGGCGCTCGGACGCGCGTAGAAGTTCCGTACGGGTTGAACGACGAGCGGTGGTCGGCAACGGCCACCGCTCAGTCTTTCTTCTTCCGACCCTCGATTTCGCGCGCGCGGTTCGCGCGCTTCTCGTCGCCACGCCCCTTGCGGTAGCCGTAGTAGTAGACGAACACCACCGCGAGGACATGGAGCAGCCACCAGCCGGGCCTGAGGAACGCGAGGCCTTCGGGCAGCACGGTGCCGGCGGTGTCGAGCAGGACCAGGATCATGCGCGCGCTCCCAGGCTCCGGAGGAATCCGCGATCGCCCTCCAGCACCTCGGCGAGCGGGACCTCCTCGGGCGTCCACCACTGCACCGCGTGGACCGCGGAACTGGTCGTGAAATCCCATGACGCCAGCGTGCAGCGGATGAACACCAGTTCGACACGCGTGCCGTGCGCGTAGTCGTGCGACTCGCGCGCCAGGACCTCGAACGGCTCCGCGTCCACGCCCAGCTCTTCGGTGATCTCGCGCCGCACCGCCTGCTCCGGAGTCTCACCCGGCTCGATCTTGCCACCCGGGAACTCCCACTGGAGCCCGATCGGGCCGCCGGGCGGCCGCTGCGTGAACAGCAACCGCCCGTCACGCCACACCACCGCCGCCACCACCTGGATCCGGGCGCCCGGAGCCGCGCTCACCACGGGAACCGCGGCGTCACTTGCCATCGACGAATGGAGGGCCGACGTCGTTCTCGGTCGGCGGCAACGAGGCGAGGAACTTGTAGATCGCGCGCAGGTCGTCCTCGTTCATGTTCTTGAAGTTCTGCCACGGCATCGGCGAGCCCGGAATCACCCGACCGGCGCGCAAGCGGGCGACGAACTCGTCCTCGCTCAGCGTGCCCAGCTTGCCGGTCTTGGGATCGCTGGTGATGTTGGGTGGCGACCAGGTGCGCTTCGGATTGAAGTCGTCGACGAAGCCGGTCGAACCGGCAAACGGCGCGCCCGTGAACTGGCCCGAGCCGGAATTCCGCTGGGTGTGACACGAGCCGCACAGCGAAACGCCTTCGACCAGGTACTTCCCGTTCGCGACGGTTGCGCCACGCGGGCTGCGGGCCGGCGGCTTTTTCGCGGGACCGGTCGGGGTGGCGAACACGGTCGCGGTGAGCACCTTCCCGAGCGTGTTCGGCTGGTGGGCCGGGACCGCGTGCGGGGTCGCGGGCAGGGTCCGCAGGTACGAAACGATCGCCTCGAGGTCGTCATCCGCCAGGTTCTGGAATTCCATGAACGGCAGCAGCACGCGCCCGTCGTGCCGCACGCCGTAGCGAAGGGCGCGCGCGATCAGCGAATCCGGAATCCGGCCGATCCCGGTTTCGAGGTCGGACGTGATGTTCGGGACGTGGAACTTCCCGGCCGGAATGTCGAACGTGAACCCGCCGCTGAGCGGAACTTCGGCGCCCGCGTCCCGCGCCTCGTGCTGGGCCGGATCACCGTGGCAGCCGGCACACGGTCCCGCCGACCACACCAGGTAGTGACCGCGTGCGATGACCGCTGAATCCGCGGAGGCTGCGATCGCCGGGCTCGCGTGCTCGACGCGGATGTTCTGGCGGGACGCGACGTAGATCGAAATGCCAGCGACCACCAGCACGATGACGACCAGAAGGCCCAGCACCAGACGACGAATCATGGAGTTCCTCGCGTACGGGAATGCGCGAACGGCGGCCGAAAGATGCGGCAGCATGGCATCCGGCCGCGGCTCTCACAAGACTGTGCCGCGGTGTCGGGCACACCGCGAGCCGGCGGTTCAGGCTCCGAAGCAGGCGCGCGCCGACTCCTCGAAGCGCTTGAGGTAACGGCGGTCGCCCTGGGTGCGGGCTTCGATCGCCTGCCGAGCGAGCGTGGTCAGGGTGGCGGCCTGCTGCGGAAGCAGACGCCGGAGGCGGCGCAATGCGGCCGGCAGCCGGAGATAGCTGGGCGGGTGGTCGGCGACCAGCGGCGTGCGCGCGAGTGCATAGAGATCACACGCGCGCTCGCCGCGCGGCACCAGTCCGCGCGCCTGGAGCAGGTGGGTCAGCTCGTGGGCGATGGTGAAGTGATCGAGCCGGCGCGGCCGCACCCAGATGCCGGGCTGATCCGGATCGAGCGAGCCCCACCCGAGCACACCGCGCTTCCTGGCGATTCCGACCCGCACCGTGATCCCGTCCAGCTCGGGGAAGAAACTGCGGACGAATTCGATGCGTTCGCGGATGCGAGCGGCGTGCGGGGAACGTTCGACCAGACGGGAGAAGCGCCACCGCGGACGCTCGGGGCCGAGCTCCAGGGTGATCTGCTCGAGCGGCGTTGCGCGGCGACGACGGGATCCACTCTGCGGCGAGGCGGTCATGTCCCTCCATGGACGTGGGCCGGGTCGCGGGCGGTGCGTCATGAAACCGAACGGTCGGTTGTTCCTCGTGCGAGGACCCGTCCGCGCGCACATGGGTAGCACAGTGCAGCGTGCCGGCTCAAGGTTGCACGAAACGAGGAACGGGGACAGACTCGCAAACGATGCCCGAGTTGTCGGTGGTGATTCCGGTCTACGACGAGCGTGAGAACCTGCCGCCGCTGCTCGACGAGCTGCGCGCTGCCCTCGCCGTCATCGCCCGCAGCTGGGAACTCCTGCTGATCGACGACGGGAGCACCGACGGCTCCGGCGAATGGATCGACGCCGAAGCCGCGCGCGATCCGCGCGTGATCGCCATCCACCTCGATCGGAACTCCGGCCAGAGCGCGGCTCTCGCGGCCGGCTTCGCACGGACCCGGGGCGACGTGGTCGTGACGCTCGACGCCGATCTGCAGAACGACCCGGCCGATCTGCCGCGCCTGCTGGCCGCCCTCGATGGGTTCGACGTGGTGTCGGGGATCCGGCAGAAGCGCCAGGACTCCTGGGTGCGGATCGTCTCGTCCCGGATCGCCAACGCGACCCGCCGCGCGTGGATCGGCGACTCCGTCACCGATATCGGCTGTTCGTTCAAGGCCTATCGCCGGCCGGCCCTCGATGGCCTGCCCATGTTCAATGGCGTCCACCGCTTCCTCCCCGCGCTGTGCGTGATGCGCGGCGCGCGGTTGGTGGAGGTCCCGCTCGCCCATCGTCCGCGCCGCGCGGGCGTTTCGAAGTATGGTGTCACGAACCGGCTCGGTCGCGGGTTCTACGACCTGATCGGCGTGCGCTGGCTGCGTTCCCGGCTGCTGCGCGCCCGGGTCCGAGAGGAGTCTCGATGAATGAGTGGTTTCGTTCCCCCGCGGGCTGGTACGTGCTCGGTTTTGGCGGCCAGCTGATCTTCTCGTCGCGCTTCCTGCTCCAGTGGGTGGCTTCCGAGCGCGCCCGCCGCGTCGTGATTCCCGAGACATTCTGGATCCTGAGCCTGGCGGGCGGGATTGCGCTGTTTCTGTACGCCATTCACAAGCGCGATCCGGTGTTCGCGATCGGGCAGGCGAGCGGGCTGATCGTCTATTCGCGCAATCTGGCGCTCCACCGGCACAGCCAGCTCGCATGAGCGAGCCGGCGATCGCCGAACCGGCGATCGACATCGAGGAGCGCAGGCGCCCGGTTCCGCCCCCCGCCCTGGTTGCAGCGTTGCTGCTCGGGGCGGTGATGATCGGGGCCGCCGCGATCGGCGGGCTGTTCGAGCCGACCGAGACCCGCTATGCCGAGATCGCGCGCGAGATGCAGGCGAGCGGGGACTGGCTGGTGCCGCGTCTGAACGGCATCATGCACCTCCACAAACCGCCCCTGTCCTACTGGGCCGCGGCGATCGGCATGAAGGCGCTGGGCGGGGATTCCGCTGGCGCCCGAATCCCGGCGGCACTCGCCGGTGTGGTGATGCTGATCGCGCTCGCGTGCGCCACGCGCCGGCGGTTCGCGACGCTGGCGGGCAACTCACCGCTCGCGGTCTGGCTGCTCGGAACCTCGGTCCTGTTCGTGGGGCTGTCACGATCGCTCGCGTCGGATCCGTTCCTCGGGGCCGGAGTCGCACTGTTCTGGGCGTGCGCGCCCTCACCGTGGGCGCTGGCGGGAATCGGCATCGGGTTTCTCGCCAAGGGACCGGTGGTGCTGGTCCACACCCTGCTGCCATTGCTGGTGCTGGGCCTCTGGCAGCGCGACCGCCGCCCGCTCGGGATGCTCGCTCCCGCGTGGGGATGGTGGATCGCGGCCGCGATCGGATTGCCGTGGTTCATCGCGGTGATCGCGAAGGTACCGGGCCTGTTGTCGTACTTCCTCGTCCACCAGACGTGGGAGCGGTTCACGACCACGGTCCATCAGCGGGCGGGCCCGCCCTGGTACTTCGTGGCGGTACTGATCGCCGGGATGCTGCCGTGGACGCCGCTCCTGATCGCGGGCATCGGCAACGCCATCCGGACCCTGCGCTCGGCGGTGCCGCCGCCGCATTCGGACGCGGCGCGCACGGCTGACCAGACGCGTGCCGCGCTCGCGTGGCTGTTCGTGCCGCTCGTGTTCTTCTCGTTCTCGGGCTCCAAGCTGCCCGCCTACCTGCTGCCGTGCCTGCCGGCAGCCGCGTTGCTCACCGCATCCGGCGCAGGCTCCGTCATCGCGCGCAGGGTGTCCGCGCTTCTGCTCGCCGGGCTCGCGATCGCGGGCGCGTTCGCGGGGCCGTCGATCCTTGCGAAGCAGATTTCGCTCGATCCCTCGCATCCCCTGCCTCTGCCCGCCGGGCTGTGGGTCGCGCTCGCGGCGTTCGCCCTGGCATCGTTCTGGACGCTGCGTGGGCGATTGGTGGCGGCCGCGATGCTGGTGGTGGTGGCGTTCGTGGCAGCCGAAATCGGCCTGGCACCCTACGAGGGTCCGCTCGGGTCGCCACGACCCGCGATCCGGCTGCTGGCATCGCAGGTGCGCCCGCACGAGCCCGTGATCGAAGTCGGGAAGTTCAACTCCGCCGTGCCGTTCTACCTCGGACGCACGGTTCTGCTGCTGGAGGTTCCCCGCGAGCAGCGCCTCGATGTGTCCTCCGAGCTGGCCGCCGTGACCGTGACCGCGGATTCACTGCCCGTGCTGGTGGAGCGTCATGGACGGGTGTGGCTGGTGGGTCCGGAGCCGGCGGTCCGCGCGCTCGCCGACCGAACCCGGCTGCGGTTCTCGGCTCTGACCTACTGGCGGCGCCAGATCATCGGTTTCGTCGCGCGGCCCGGCTGACGGCACCGCCTCCCCCGCGCAAGCCCGCCCAGGCCGGCTCTCGACCGTGCAGGACCGAATCGCGTTTCGCGAAACGCAACGCCGGATGCGAAACCCGGAAGCCCTGGTCGACGCATTCGCAGTCACTTGGCGGGGCGGCGGCACTGGCAGGTGGATTGCGTGATCGGCTGCGCCGCGCTGGCCGCCAGGATGGCGGAGGCGGACCGAAGCCGAGGCAGGGATGCCGACGCTGTGCGAAGGGCCCGGGCCACCCCGGGCCCTTCGGTTTCTCCAGGGATGCGCGCGTTCCCCCCGCGCACTCGTTCGTCGCAAACGCTGGCAGCCGAGGGACCCCGCTGTTATCGTCCCCGCACTCCCCGACTGGCCCGTCACGGACGACTGACCTCTGGAGGTACCCTTGATGTTGCGCGCATGGAAGCTTCTGATTCTCGCGGCGTTGCTCGCCGCCCCCCTGCCGGCTCTGGCCCAATCGGGCGAGACCCCGGTCCCCGGCAAGCCGAACACCGGCAAACCGGCCACCGCGAGCACCGAGGACGGCTCCCCGCTCGGCGTCACCAGCGTCGAGGGGATCCTCAGCACCATCTTCCAGTCCGGACAGTCGTCGTTCTCGGGCACCGGCCTGCGCCTCCACCTGCATCCGTCACGCATGATGGAGGGCTTCAGCCTGGTGCCGTCACTCGAGTACTGGCGCAACTCGAACCAGCTCGACACGTTCGGGATCAAGTCGACCGAGAAGGATGCCACGCTCGGGATCGAGTTCCGCTACAACTTCCCGCGCGAGTCGGCGTTCAAGCCGTACCTCGGCGTCGGCTACGGCCTGCACTTCTTGTCGAGCGAGTTCGAGGCGACCACGCTGGGGATCGAGGGCAGCGACTCGGTGACGCTCGGTGGCGTCTCGGTGCTCGGCGGCATCTCGATGCCGATCACGGAGCGGCTGATCAACGTGTTCGAGCTCAAGTTCCACTACCTGCCCGACGACAGCCAGACCAAGCTGAACTACGGGCTGGCCTGGAACTTCTAGCGGGCGGGCTTCACGGCTCGAGGCCGAGTTCGGCGATGATGAATGGCTTCACGCCCTCCGGACCATTGAGGCTCAGCCACACCTCCTCAGTGCCGGCCACGTCGATCCGGAACGCGAAGAAAGGGCAGCATTTTCGTTCGTATCCGACCCACTGCGCTGCCTCGACCAGCGCGGCGGCGGGCAATCGGAACGCATAGCCGTTCGTCAGTTCCTTCCGCTCCTTGACGCTGCCAAGGAGCGCCGTCGACAGATCGTGATGGATGGCGCGCTCGCTCTTCGTGAGCGCCCCCAGGTTGCACGCGAACCGGGTCGCAGCGCCGGCCGGACCCGACGAGACCAGGGACAGCAGCAGGGTCGCAATCAGCGTTTTCATCGGGCACCTCCTGGGCGTTACCCTAAGAGTTGAAGTGCACTTCAAGTCAAGGTCCGGGGAGGTCCGATGATTGCGATCGGAGAGGTGGCGCGACGTGCCGGGATCCAGACATCGGCGATCCGCTATTACGAGCGGGTCGGACTCCTGCCCCAGCCCGGGCGCGAAAGCGGCCGCCGCCGCTACACGGAGGAAGTCCTGCTGCGTCTGAACGTGATCCGCTTCGCGCGCGGCTCCGGCTTCACGCTGCGCGAGATCCGTAAGTTGTTCGCCGGACGACCCTACTCGCAGCAGTTGCGGGCGCTGGCCAAGGACAAGATCGCGGAACTGGAAGCCACGATCGAGCGCGCGCGGCGCGTCCAGTCGCTGCTGCGCCGGGCGCTCGCGTGCGACTGTCTGACCCTCGAGGACTGCGGCCGGCGCCTGCCGCCGATGACGGCCGAGCCGGCCAGCGAATCGCTGCTCAGAACGAGTAGCCGAGCAGTCCCGGATCCGGCATCAGCTCCGGGCTCCACGGGTCGGGCAGGATCTCGACCTCGGTCGGCTGCGGCACCACGCTCTCGGCTGCCTGCTTCACGTCCGCGATCATCTGCGGCGCGTACGGGCAGAACGGAGTGGTGAGCATCATCTTGACGTGGGTCGCGCCGGCACCCACCGCCACCTCGCGGATCAGACCGAGGTCGATCACCGACAGGTTGATCTCGGGATCCATCACGGTCTCGAGCGCCGAGCGGATCGCCATCTCCTGCTGACTCGGGGCTTCGGGGGTCGTCGCCGGCGGGGTCGCGGCGTTCGGGTCCTGCTTCGATTCGTCGTTCATGACCAGGCCACCTGGATCTCGTCGCCCACCACGCGGGTTTCGTGGGTCGGCACCGGCGCGGTCGCGGGCATGCACAGCACCGCCCCGGTCCGGATGTCGAACCGCGCCCCGTGGCGCGGACACTCGATGACGTGCCCCTCGAGCGGACCTTCCGCCAGCGGTCCGCCATCGTGGGTGCAGATGTCGTTGATTGCGTAGTACTGCCCTTCGACGTGGAAGATCGCGAGCAGCTCATCGTCCACCCGCGTGATCTTCACCCCGCCGTCGGGGATCTCGCCGACCTTCGCGACCGTGACGTAGCGCGCCGTCTTCATGCTCCTCCGTTTTCCGAGTCAGGGGCTTCGTCGTCCTCGCCCGGCCACTGGTGCAGACCGTACACGCCCGCCTTCACCGTCTTGAGCGCGAGCAGCGCGCACTTGAGCCGCACCGGACCCAGCTCGATGCCGATCATGTCGAGCACGTCCTGGCGTCCGAGCTGCTTGACCTCATCGAGCGTCTTGCCTTCGATGTCCTCGCACAGCATCGACGCAGCCGCCTGGCTGATCGAGCAGCCGGTGCCCGAGAATCGCACGGTCGCGAGCCGGCCGTCCTTCACCTGCACGTCGACCCGCACACGATCGCCGCACAGCGGGTTGGTGTCCTCGTACGTGATGTCCGGATTCTCGATCGTGCCGCGGTTCCGGGGATTCCGGTAATGATCGAGGATGTGCTCACGCGACAGATCGTCGAAGCCACCGGTCATCGCGCGAACACCTCGCGGGCGCGGCCCAGCGCCCGCACCATCGTGTCGAGTTCCTCCTCCAGCGAGTAGCAGTGGAAGGAGGCGCGGGTGCTGGCGGGAATCCCGAGCTTCTCGTGGAGCGGCATCGCGCAGTGATGGCCGGCGCGGACACACACGCCCTCGGCATCGAGCGCGGTCGCGACATCGTGCGGATGGACTCCCGCGAACGTGAACGCGACCAGGCCCCCGCGGCGCGCGGCCGGAGGTCCCAGCATCGTGATCCCCTCGATCTCCGCCAGCCGCTCCATCGCGCCGGCGACCAGCACGCGATCGTGCGCGAACACGTTCGCGATGCCGAGCTTCTCGAGGTACTGGACGGCGGCGC
>Ga0111539_10006948_pt1 | contig 14528 bp, 12 predicted proteins | sample RhiMethybrSRZTD1_FD_79667 | JGI IMG/M metagenome (GOLD analysis project Ga0111539, IMG submission 79667) | Populus rhizosphere microbial communities from Tennessee, USA - Rhizosphere MetaG P. TD hybrid SRZTD1 (version 2) (version 2) | ecosystem: Host-associated > Plants > Roots > Rhizosphere >...
CGGCCCCGGCCCCGGCCCCGGCTTCGCGCTCGAGCACGACATGCGCCTCGATGCGCTGCCCCAGCGAGGGATCGGTCGCGCCGACCACGACGCACTCGCGGATGCCGGGCACCGCGCGCAGCGCGCGCTCGATCTCCTGCGGCGCGATGCGCTCGCCGGCGCTCTTGATCAGGTCGTCCACGCGGCCGGCGAGGTGCAGATCGCCTTCGTCGTCGAACCAGCCCAGGTCGCCGGTGTGCAGTCGGCCGAGCCCGTCGACCGCGCGCTCGGTGTCCTGCAGCCTGCGCCAGTAGCCGACCATGACGTTGGGCCCCTCGATGACGACCTCGCCGGTGCGGCCGCGCGTCACGGCGCGGCCCTGCTCGTCGAGGACGTGCACCTTCACGCCCGGAATCGGGGCGCCCACCGAGTCGGGCTTGCGCGCCAGGCGCGCCGGATCGAGCGCCGTCGCGCGGGGCGCGCACTCGGTCTGTCCGTAGGCCACGTGGATCTCGAGCGCGGGCCGCTCGCGCACGAGCTGCGCGATGCGCTCGGGCGCCAGGCGGCCGCCCACCACGCCCAGACGGCGCAGCGCGGGCAGCTCGGCCGACAGCAGGTCGCCGCGCTCGACGAGCAGGTCGACGTGCCAGGGCGTGCCCGAGACCTCGACGATGCGCCGCTCGGCGAGCAGGGCCACGACGTCGCGGGGGAACAGGAAGTCGCCCGCGAAATGCACCGTGGCGCCCGCCGTCACGTGCACGAGGAGCTGCATGAGCCCGTGCACGTAGTGCATGGGCACGAGCATGAGGTAGCTGTCGTCCGCGCCGACCGGCACGTGCTCGATGACCGCGGCCACGACGGAGGCCAGGTTGCGGTGCGAGAGGGCCACGCCCTTGGGCGCGCCGGTGCTGCCCGAGGTGTAGACGATGGCGGCCACGTCGCCGTCGCGGGCCAGCGGGGCGGGCCCGGGCACCGGTGCCGCCGTCGCTCCCGCCGCCGCTTGCCCGCCGGCGTCGAGCTCCGCGCTGCGCGGCTCGAGGCGCACGACGCGCTCGGGCGGATGACGGATGACGCCCGCCAGGTCGAGGTCGGTGAAGCGGCCGCACAGCAGGCTCGCCGCGGGCTCGCAGTCGGCGAGGAGCTCGGCGCGCGCCGCGGGTCCGAGCGTGCCGTTGACCGGCACGGCGATGGCGGCCGCCTTCCACGCGGCCCACAGCGCGACGGCGGTCTCCGGTGCGTGATCGGTCCACACCGCGACGCGGTCGCCGGGCGCCACGCCGGCCTGCCGCAGGCGCGCCGCCAGCGCGCCGCTGCGCGCGTCGAGCTCGGCGAAGCTGAGCGCGCCCGACTGCGTGCTGACCGCCGGACGGTCCGGCCAGCGCCGCGCCGAGGCGGCGAGCGCGGCGTCGAGCGTCATCGCGCCGACTGTGCCGCCATCGAGCGGCGGATGTAGGCGGCCATGGTGTCGACCGAGCGGAAGTTGGCGGCCGACAGGTCGTCGTTCTGCACGCGGACGCCGAAGGTCTGCTCGATCCACACCACGAGCTCGAGCATCGCCATGCTGTCGATGATGCGGGCGCTCATGAGGTCGAGCGACGTGTCCCGCACCGGGCCGTTGCGGGCCAGGCGGGCATTGACGAAGTCGAGGACCTGAGCGCTCTCGCTCATCCCGCCGGGCTCGCGGGTGTGACCGGCAACGAGACGGGCCGCGCGTCCTCCGGCAGGGCGCGCCAGCGGCGGGCCATCCAGAGCCACTGCTCGGGGCGGCGCCGCACCTCTTCCTCGAGCGTGGCGGTCCACGCGAGCATCGCGCGCGCAACGCCTGCGTCGCCCTCGGCCGGGTCCGGCGCCGCGATCGGGTCGCGGACGATCGCCTGGTAGCGGCCGCCCTCGCGCGCCAGGTAGATCGGCCGCAGCACGCAGCCGGTCAGGCGCGCCAGCGCGGCCGGAAACGTCGTGGTGCAGGCCGGCGTCCCGAAGAAGGGCAGCCAGAGGCCGCGGTTGCGGCGCGGCTGAACGTCGGGCAGGAAGGTCACCAGCTCGTTCCGCTGCAGGGCGCGCAGCAGATCGAGCGGCGGGCTGTTCTCGGGGATGTAGCGCAGGCCCAGACGCTGCCGCCCCTCGGTGACGAAGCCCAGGTGCGAGCGCCGGTGGTAGTCGGTGCCGACACCCGTCACGGGCGCCACGGTTCCGCACAGCGCGGAGAGCAGCTGCGGATTGCCGAAGTGCCCGCCGAGGTAGATCGCGCCGCGGCCGCCTTCCAGGTCGCGGCCGATCGTGGCTCTCAGCTCGGCGTAGTTCACGCAGATCGCGGGCAGCTCGCGGTGCGGGTCCGCGCAGGCGAACCAGTTGGCCAGCGCGGCGGTCTCGCGCCCGTAGTGCGCCGCCGCCCCGCGCGCCAGCGCGACGCGGCTCGCGGCGGATTGCTCGGGGAAGGCGCGGGCGAGATTCTCGACCGCGCGGCGGAAGAAGCGATTCGGCAGCATGCCGAACAGCAGCGCCGTGCGGCTGCCCACCGACTCGGCGACCGGCAGCGGCAGCCGCGCGGCGACCGCGGCCGCGGCGCCTGGCAGCACGTTGGCCAGCCCATGCCCGGCGTCGCGCAGACCCATGCGCGGGATCATAAGCGGCAGTCCGCCGGCCCGCTCGACGCTTCTCGGCTCAGCCGCACGCCCTGCCAGCGCATGATCGGCGGTGGTCCGGAACCAGCGTTACCTCGCTGGTGCCATCCGCTGGTCCACGAGATCGCGGAAGCGCTTGAACAGGTAGAAGGCGTCACGCGGGCCCGGCGCGGCCTCGGGGTGGTACTGCACGGTGAAGAGCGGCAGGTCCTTGTGCCGCAGGCCCTCGACGGTGCGGTCGTTCAGGTTCTCGTGCGTGATCTCGACCATGCCCTTGTCGAGGCTCTGGGGGTCGACCATGTAGCTGTGGTTCTGGCTCGTGATCTCGGTCTTGCCGGTGGTCAGGTCGATGACCGGCTGGTTGGCCCCATGGTGGCCGAACTTCATCTTGACCGTGCGCCCGCCCAGCGCAAAGGCCGTGAGCTGGTGCCCGAGGCAGATCCCGAACGTCGGGAGGCCCGTGTTGACCAGCGTGCGGATCGAGTCGATCGCGTAGCGCAGCGGCTCGGGGTCGCCCGGTCCGTTGCTCAGGAACAGGCAGTCCGGCGCGTGCTCGAGGATCTGCGCGGCCGGCGTCGTGGCCGGGAAGACGGTCACGTCGAAGCCGCTCGCCACGAGCCCGCGCAGCATGTTGCGCTTGATGCCGAAGTCGTAGACCGCCAGACGCGGTCGCGCGCCGCCGCTGAACTCGAGCTTGGGCAGGAAGGGCGAGTCGAGGCCCTGCGTCCAGGCCATGGGCTTGTCGATGCTCACGCCCTTGACCACGTCGATGCCGTTGAGGCCGGGCCAGGCGCGCACCTTGTCGAGCAGCGAGGCCGCGTCCTGGTCGACGCTGCTGATGATCGCGCGCAGGCTGCCGGCCTGGCGCACCTTGAACACGATGGCGCGCGTGTCGACGCCCTGCAGGCCGACGATCTTGTGCTCCGCGAGCCAGCTCGAGAGGTCGCCCGTCGAGCGGAAGTTGCTCACTCGCGGCGAGAGCTCCTTGATCACGAAGCCCTCGAGGTAGCAGGCCGACGACTCCATGTCGGGCACGTTGATGCCGTAATTCCCGATGAGCGGGTAGGTCATGACCACGATCTGTCCCTCGTAGGAGGGATCGGTCAGCACCTCCTCGTAGCCGGACAGCGCGGTGTTGAACACGACCTCGCCGCACGACTCGCCGTGCCAGCCGAAGTGCGTTCCGCGGTAGACGTCGCCGTCCTCGAACACGAGCAGGCAGGGAGGTGGGTTGCGCGCGGGCATGGATTCACCCCAGTGGCGGATTCGGCGCATCGTACGCGATCGAGCGAAAGGGCGCACGCCGCGGGGCGGGCCGCTGCGCGGGGCGCTGCGCGGCTGGCTCGGGGGCGCGTCGGCCCGACGGCTTCGCCGCGGTGTTGCGCCGGGACGATGGGGGCGGTCGCGGCGTCGATGCAGGCGCAACACCGACCGGCTGCAGATTGTCGGGCCGAGCGCCCCCGGCCGCGCCGCTCCGCGGCCCCGGCGATCCGCCCGTCAGTCGCTGCGGGCCTCGACGTCCTGGTCGAGGGTGGCGACGCGGCCGGCGGCGAGCAGCCAGTGGCCCAGGCCGGCGATCATCACCGCGTTGTCGGTGGCGAGCGCCATGGGAGGCAGGAACAGCGGCAGGCCCAGCGCGTCCGCCAGCTCGCGCGCGCGCGCCCGCAGCGCCGAGTTGGCCGCCACGCCGCCGCAGATCACCAGGCCGCCGGCGTCGATCGACTCGGCGCAGCGCTGCAGGCGGTCGATCAGCACGTCGACGACCGCGGCCTGGAAGGAGGCGGCCACGTCGGCCGGCCGGATCCCGGGCTTGAGCGCGACGGCGCGCGAGCCGGCGGCCGCGCGCGTGGCGCGCGGCTCGGGCACGCCGCGCGCCGCGTAGAGCACCGCGGTCTTCAGTCCCGAGAAGGAGACGTCGAGCGGGCCGGCCTCGCCATCGGCCGCGCCGCCCGCCGGCGCGCGGTGCCTTGGGAAGTCGAAGGCCCGCGGGTCGCCCTCGCGCGCGAGGCGGTCGATGACCGGCCCTCCGGGGTAGCTGAGGCCGAGGATCGCCGCGACCTTGTCGTAGGCCTCGCCCGCCGCGTCGTCGAGCGTGCGGCCCAGGCGCTCGTGCGCCACCGGCCCGCGGCTGCAGTAGAAGGAGGTGTGGCCGCCCGAGACGACCAGCGAGGCCAGCGGCCAGGGCGGCTCGGCGGCCTCGCCGGCGGCGCGGCGCTCGTCCATCCAGGGCATGAGCGCCCCGAAGATGTGCGCGTGCACGTGGTTGACCGGCACGAGCGGCTTGCCGGACGCGAGGCTGAGCCCCTTGGCGGCCGAGAGGCCGACGAGCAGGCAGCCCACGAGGCCCGGCGTCACCGTGACCGCGATGGCGTCGAGGTCGGCGAGAGCGACGCCGGCCTCGCCGAGCGCCTCCTCGATGACCGGGAAGATGACCTCGAGGTGGCTGCGGCTGGCGATCTCGGGGATCACGCCCCCGAAGCGGCGGTGCAGGTCGACCTGGCTCGCGACGCGCTGGCCAAGGATCTCGACGCCGTCGCGCACCACGGCCGCGGCCGTCTCGTCGCACGAGGTCTCGATGCCGAGCAGCAGCGTCATGGGGTGACCAGTGTGGCGACCGTGAGCGACGCTGAAAAGCGCCGCGGGCGGAGAGCCGGGTGGCTCCCCGCCCGCGGTGAGGAAACTTCGAACGGCTCGGCGGTCAGCCCTTCTTGGGCGCGGCCGGCGTCGCGGGGGTGGCCGGGGTCGCCATGGCGACCGGCGAGCTCCACACGATGTCGACGAGCTTGAAGTCCGGGCCGGCCTTCGTGATGGCCTCCTCGACCTTGGCGCGCGTCGCGGGCGTGGTGCCGCCCTTGACCGTGACCTCGGCGGGCTTGCCGGTGCCGACGAGCTTGGCCGACACCGAGTCGAAGAGCTTGCTGCTCTTGAGCTCGGCTTCGAGCTTCTTGACCGAGTCCTCCGACGTCGCGCCGCTCACCATGAGCGTCGAGTTCGGCGAGATCGTCTGCTTGTCGCGCGGGACCGTGATCTTCTGGGCCTGCAGCGCCGTCTCGATCTCGCTGAGCCGCACCATGGCGCCCGGGGCGATGGCGAAGCCGATCGTGCCCTTGTCGGCGTCGACCATGATGCTCTTCAGCGCCGGGGTCTTCTCGGACACGAGCTCCTTCTTGCACATCGGGCATTCGCCCTTCTCCATCTGGGTCATGCTGCAGTCAGGGCAGCGCCAGGCGGTGTGCGTGATCCCCTCGAGCGCCGTCTTGGCGGTCGTGGAGTTCTCCTTCGTGAGCCCGCTGACGGCGACGCTGTTCGTGCCGCCGGACTGTGACGAGGCCGACATCTTGACGGCCGGCGTCGCGGGGGTGGCCGGGGTCGCTGGCGCGGCTCCCGGCTTGGCAGGCTTCTCGGGGGCCTTGTTGTCCTGCGCGCCGATCGGAGCAGCGAGCGCGAACAGCACGGCCATCCCAAGGGTGAGTGAGCGAGTGATTCGCATGATGACTCCTGTGGGTCTGGGTCTCCCGGCTCTCGACCGCTGACCATCCTTGGAGAGCGTCGTTCCGAGCCGCCGGTTGCAGTGGCAGACGTTCATCCCCTGCTCACGTTGGAGCCAGGGCATGGGCGTCCTTGGCCCCGCTAGCCCGCAAAGGGCGCGCCGATGGCCGGCATCGCGCGGATCGGGCGCACAGGGCCCGAAAAGGGGGTCTGCGGCCGCCGGCTGCTCGTCACGGCGGCGGCGCGGAGAGGAAAAAATTTCGCGTCGCACCGCGATTCAGCCCCGGGCGGGGGTGGTGGAGGTCCCCGACGACCAGACGATGTCGGTCAGCTTGAAGCCCTCGCCCGCCTGAGCCAGCGCCTCCTCGAGCTGCGGCCGCGGGGGCTGCTCGGCGCACTTGACGCTCAGCTCGACCCGGCCGCTCGCCGCGTCGAAGCGCCCGGTCAGCTTCTGGAAGAGCTTGCGCTCCGCCAGCGCCGCGACGAGCTGGTCGGCCTCCTCCTGCGAGGCGGGGCCGGCGATCACGAGCCGGCATTCGCGGGGGATGAACTGCTTCTCGGGCGGGATCTGGACCTTGAAGCGCTGGACGGCCGCCTGGATCTCGCTGAGCCGCACCTCCTTCCCGGGCAGCACGTCGAAGCGGATCGTCCCCGCGTCGGCGTCGACCTCGACGTTGCAGGCCAGCGTCTCCTCGATGGGGATCATCGGTCGCTTGCACACCGGGCAGGGCGTCTCCTTGGCCTGCGTGACGTCACAGTCGACGCAGTGCCACGAGCGGTGGGCGATGTCCTGCAGCTCGATCTCGACCGGTCCGGCGTTGAGCTTGGTGAGGCCGGTGACGTGCAGCTTGCTGCGGTCGACGGGCGGGGCGGCCTGGGTCGGGGCGCCTGGGGGCGGGGCGTCCTGGGCGAGGCCGGTGGCGGCGCTCGAGACGAGGGCGGCGGCGAGGGCGGCGACGAGGAGCGAGGTGCGCATCGCGGTTCCTCCGGGTTGACCGCGGACAACGACGGGCGGACTGCGGGCGTTGGAGCGCCGGGAAGGCCCGGCGGGCTGGCCGGCAGGGCGGGCGTTCTGCTGTGATGTCCCGCGGCCTGCGCCCCCTGCGGCGCGCCCGGGCCGCTCGCATGGAAAGCGCCGACGCCCTGTCCTGGTGGAGTGCGCTGCCCTTCCTGGGTCTGCTCGCCGCGATCGCGAGCCTGCCTCTGCTGGCGGAGCACTGGTGGGAGAGCAACCTCAACCGCGCCCAGCTGACCGCGGCCATCGCTCTGCCCTTCGCGATCTGGTGGCTGCTCACGCGCGACGCGACGGGGAAGCACCTGCTCCTCGTCTCGCTGGAGGAGTACCTGGCCTTCATCGCACTGCTCGGGGCGCTCTACGTGATCTCCGGCGGCATCCACGTCGCGGGGACGCTGGCCGGCACGCCGCTCGTGAACACGGCGCTCCTGGCGATCGGCGCGGTGCTCGCCAACCTCATCGGCACGACCGGCGCCTCGATGGTGCTCATCCGTCCGGTGCTGCGCGCCAACCAGGGCCGGCCGTCGTGCCGGCACGTCGTCGTGTTCTTCATCTTCGTCGTCTCGAACACCGGCGGGCTGCTCACGCCGCTGGGCGACCCGCCGCTCTACCTCGGCTTCATGCGCGGCGTGCCCTTCGAGTGGACGCTGCGGCTGGTGCCCGAGTGGCTGCTGGTCAACGGCCTCGTGCTGCTGATCTTCTACCTCGTCGATCGGCGCGACTGGGCGCGCGAGCGGGGCACGTTGGCCCTGGAGCCGCGCGAGCCGCTGCGCATCGAGGGCGCCTTCAACATCGTGCTGCTGCTGGGTGTGGCGCTGGTCACCGTGGCCCACGGCGCCGGCTGGGGCGCGGAGGGCGGCCAGTGGCCCTACGGACTCTCGGAGCTGCTGCTCATCGGCCTCGCGCTCACGGCGTGGTTCACGACGTCGCCAGCCTGGCGCGAGGCCAACGACTTCGGCTTCGCACCGATCATCGAGGTGGGCGTGCTCTTCCTGGGCATCTTCGTCACGATGACGGCGCCGCTCCTGCTGTTGAATGCCCACGGCGGCCAGCTCGGCCTCACCGAGCCCTGGCACTACTTCTGGGGCACGGGCCTCGTCTCGAGCGTGCTCGACAACGCGCCGACCTACATCAGCTTCGCGGCCACGCTCGCCGGACAGCACGGCATCGGCGTCGGCACACCCGGCTACCTCGGGCAGGTCATCGAGAGCGAGCGGGGCGCGACGATGCTCGCCGCGATCTCCTGCGGCGCGGTCTTCATGGGCGCGATGTCCTACATCGGCAACGGCCCCAACTTCATGGTCAAGACGCTGGCCGAGTCCGCGGGCGTGAAGATGCCCTCCTTCTTCGGCTACCTGCGCTGGTCCTTCCTGATCCTGGTGCCGCTGTTCGCGGCCGCCTCGCTGATCTTCTTCACCTGACGGCTCAGAAGGACCAGCTCACGCCGGCCACGGCGCGCAGGTCGGTCTCCTGCTCGGCGCCGTTCGGGTCGTCCGAGACCGGCAGGCCCACCGAGGCGTAGGCCGACCAGCGCTCGCCGACCGTCGCGCGCACGCCGGGCGAGACGAACACGGTCGTGCCGCCGCTGTTCGGATCCTTGTCGCCGTCGATGGTCTGTGACTGCCGGTGGATGGCGTTCAGCTCGAGGATCAGGTCCCAGGCCGTGCCCTCGGCCGCGTCGTGCGCGCGATCGCGCGGGCGGCCGGGCTCGCGCGGCGGCTCGCCGCCCAGCCGGTAGGCGTAGCCGAGGTTGTAGGTCCGCACGTCGCCCAGCTCGGTGTCCTGGCTGCCCTCGGTGGTGAACACGCCGAGCACGCTCGCGCTCAGCGACGAGGCGCCGAAGCGCCGTGTCACCGCGAGCCCGAGCAGCGGATCGACCGCGCCCGAGCCCGGCTGGAACTCCGTCTCGAACAGCGCACCCTCGTCGTCGCGCTCGTGCGTCTCGCCCGTCGAGAGCTCGAGGCCGCCGAGCACGGCCCACTCGAGGCCGTCCCGCCCGGCGTCGTTCAGCCGGTACTTGCCGTAGACCGAGAGGTCGCCGAGGCCGTCCGAGTCGCCGATCGCGGCCACGCCGGGCACGCCCCCGTCGACCTCCGGCTCGCGCACGTCGTGTCGCGCGATGTAGGGCAGCCGCGCGCCGAGCGTGAAGGCGTCGCTCACGCCGTACTCGAAGCAGACCGACTGCACGAGGATCCGGTCGACGCTGTGCGCGTCGACGTCCTGGGCCGCGAAGGCGGTCAGCTCGGCGTTCGAGAAGGTGGTCAGATCGAGCTCCTCGACTTGCCAGCAGACGCTGAAAAGGCCCTCGGGCAAGGTGTCGGCGCTCATCGTGTTGATGGGGCCCGCGCCGCCACCGGCCAGGGCCGAGGCCGTGTGGTCGGCGAGCGCGACCGGCGCCGCGACGAGGATCGCGGCGGTGGTGAGGAATCGGACGGACATGTGCGTGGGTTCCGAGAGCTGCGGCGCCGGCGAGGCCGGACCGCGCGGGAAGGAGGAAGCGCGCGCTCCGCGGCGGCAGGCCGAGGGGAGCGAGCAGAGACTCGCGCCGGGCGCGAGGACGCGGATGAAGCGGCGTCAGGCTCGCGCGCGGGGCGGCGGCGGCTCGGGCACCGGCCGGAGCGACGCACGCGGGGCGGCCGTCGCGGGCAGCGGATCGAGCCGGGCGTCGGGCGCGGGCAGGCTCGCGGCCGCCGCCGGGGCCAGCGTCGGCTCGCGCGACGCGAGCGTGGCCCCGGGCACGCGCGTGTGGTCGCAGCCGCAGCCGTTCACGAGCCGGTCGCGCGGCGCGGCGGCGCCATCGCAGCAGCTCGCGCCCGGCGCCGAGCCGTCGCAGCAGCAGCTCTCGCTGCGCGGCGTCGCGCCGTCACCGCCGCACGCGACCCACGCCGCGCCGCCCGCCTGCGCGAGCGCGAGCACGAGCGCGAAGCCGAAAGCCAGGCTCGCGCGCAGCGGGCAGCGGGACGAGGCGCGCATCGCGCCAGGGTATCAGGCAGCGCGCGGCACGTTTGCTACCCTGCCGCCCTCTTGGTTCGCGGGTGACGGAGGCGCAGTGATGTGGAAGGCCGCCCTGCTCTGGGCCGTGTCATCGGTCGCTTCCCCGTCGCCGGCACCGTCCCCGTCCGACCCTCCGCTCTCGGACTTCGCCGTCACGCCGGCCCCGGTCGGCGCCGAGGGGCGCTTCCTCGACGAGGTCGCGGCGCAGCTTCCCGACCACCTCGCCACCGAGCGCGACGGCTGCGGCAGCCTCCTCGTGCGTTGCGGCCCGCCGGGCTCCGCCGACGGCCCGGTGCGGCTGCTCATCGCGGTCGGCGTCGACGAGAGCGGCTACGTCGTCTCGCAGATCCGCGACGACGGCTACCTGCGCGTGCGGGCGCTCGGCGCGCCTACGCCGCCGGGCGACTTCCACTTGCTGCGCGAGGGCCGCCCCGCCCGCGTCTGGACGCGGGTCGGGATGCGCGCCGGCGTGCTGCTCGTCGACTCGGTGCACTTCCGCAACCCGCGGCCGGAGGTCCTGGGCGAGGAGCACATGTACCTCGACGTGGGCGCCGATTCGCCCGAGGACGTCGCGGCGCTCGGCGTCGAGCTGCTCGACCCGGTCGTGCAGCACGAGGTCGTGGCCCTGCTCGGCGGCCCGGTCTCCGCGCCCGCCGCCGCGCGGCGCGCCGCGGCGCTGGTCATGCTGCGCGCGCTGCGCGACGTGCCCGAGGTGGCCGAGTCGGCCGGTCTGGCCTTCGCCTTCGTGGCGCAGTCGACGGTGGGCTCCGGCCCGCTCGGCCGCGGCGGCGAGGCGGTGCTGCGCCGATTGCGGCCCGACGAGGTGCTCGTGCTGCGCGGCGCCGGCGATCTCGACGAGGCCGTGCACAGCGGCTCGAAGCTCGTCGAGGCCCAGGGCAGCCACTGGCGACCGCTCGAGCTGCGCGTCGACTACGCCGGCACGCCGGTCGAGCAGGTCGAGCCCGACGACGTCGAGGCGCTGTTCAAGGCGCTGCTCCAGGAGGTCGTCTACGACGAGGCGCGCGAGGACGACCGCGGGCCGGCCGCGGCGCCGCCCGCCGAGCCGGAGGGCCGGCCATGAGCGCGGCGCGCGCGTTCCGGCTGCCGCTGTCACTCGTCGCGTCGGCGCTGGCGCTGCTGCTGGCGTCGCTGCTGCTGCTGCCGGCGTGCCGCTCGATCGGCGGCGGGGGTGTTTCGGTCGACGACGAGAGCGCGGCCTTCGAAGTGCTCGAGCCGCTCGTCGAGGCGCGCGGCGTCTCGGGTCACGAGCGGCCGGTGCGCGACGCGCTGCGCGCGCGGCTGCTGCGGCTCGACCCCGCGTGGAATCCCGAGATCGACCCGGCCGGCAACCTCGTGCTCACGCTCGGGAGCGGCAAGCGCACGCTGCTCTTCGTGGCGCACATGGACGAGATCGGGCTGCAGGTCAAGGCCATCCGCCCGGACGGCCTGCTCGAGTGCGACAAGCTCGGCGGGCTGCACGACCACCTCTTCCAGGCCACGGCGATCGAGCTCGTCACGACGGGCGGCGTGCTGCCCGGCATCGCGCTGCCGCCGCCGCCGGAGGTCGAGGCGGGCGCGGAGCCGCGCGCGCCCTTCCTGCTCGACGTCGGCGCGCGCAACGCCGACGAGGCCGAGGCCATCGGCGTGGCAGTGGGCGACGTGGCCACCGTGCCCAAGGAGCTCCAGCGCCTCGGCGCGCACCGGGCCGCGGGCCGCAGCAACGACGACCGCGTCGGCTGCGCCGCGCTGCTGCTCGCGCTCGCGCGGATCGACGTCGAGCACCTCGACCGGCGGCTCGTCTTCGTCTGGTCGGTGCGTGAGGAGACGGGCCTCGAGGGCGCCGACGTGGCCGCGCGCACGCTGCGGCCCGTGCCCGAGACCGTCTTCGCGGTCGACACCCTCGTCACGTCCGACAGCCCGCGCGAGGACCCGCGCTTCGCCGACGTGCCGCTGGGCGGTGGGCCGGTGCTGCGCGCCCTCGACAACAGCTCGATGACGCCGCGCGACGCGCTCGACCGCGTGCGGGCGATCGCCCGTCGTCACTCGCTGCCGCTGCAGACCGCGGTGATGGGCGGCGGCAACGACGGCAGCCGCTGGGTGCCGGAGGGCGCGATCGACTGCCCGCTGGCCTGGCCGCAGCGCAACAGCCACTCGCGCGTGGAGACCATGGACCTGCGCGACCTCGTCGACCTCGCCATGCTCGTCGCGGCCGTCGCGCAGGAGTACTGAGCCACGAACGCGTCATGGTGGACGGCTTGCCCGTCCGAGCCTCGGGGATAGTCTCCCGCCCGACGCCTGGTGAAGGCGTGTTCCATTGATCCCCGCGGTTCCGGTGTGACGTGGGGACCGAGACGGCGACGAGAGCGGCTCGAATCCGGCGAGCATGCTCTCGTCGCCGAATCGGTTCTCGTCTCCGGGCCGCGGGGATGCCGTGCCCCGCGGCTGCGTCACGCCGTACCTGAGGCGCACGCGCACCACGATCGTCGCGCGCCGCGAGTCGCCGGCGCCGCTCGTCAGTGCGGGCGGTGGCCGTTGCTCGAGGCGAGGGCCGCGCCGACGGGCAGCAGCTCGAAGGCCTCGCGCTTCGCGGTCGCCTCGCGGCCCGCCAGCACGTTGGCCGGGAAGCCCTGGCTGCGCTTGTTGAGGTCCTTGGCGTGCCGGTTGTAGGCGCGGCGGCAGGTCTGCAGGTGCTCCTCGACGTCGACGAGCTGCCGGCGCAGCTTCTGGAAGCGCTCGTCCGACTTGAGGGCCGGGCGCTGCTCGACGAGGACGAGCAGGCGCTGCAGCGTGACCGAGACCGCGCTCTCGCCCAGCGCGAGCTCGCCCGGCGGCGCCTTCTGGTTGCGGGCCTCCTCGCTCGCGCGGAGCACGCCGTCGAGCAGCTCGCTGTGCTCGGAGAGCAGCGGCCTCGCGCTCTCGACGAGCTGCGGCACCAGCTCGTGCCGCCGGCCGAGGTCGTGCACGACGTCGCGCCAGGTGTCGTCGCAGACGATCGCGAGCTGCTTGACCCCGCTGACCGAGACGATCGTCCAGATGATGGCGATGCTCGCGCCAGCGGCAAGGCAGAGGAGCGGGAGGATCGAGCTCATGGCTGCATTCGACCGGACGGTAAGGTCAGGGGGATGCGACTCTCTTTCATCGGCTGGCTGTTGGCCGCGACTTGCGCCTCGTCCGCGGCGGCCGCCGGGCCCGCTGGCCCCGCTGGGCCTGCCGGGCCCGCCAGCCCCGCTGGCCGCACCGTCCGGCCGCATCCGAACTCGATCAGCCACTTCCTCGTCACGGTGACGGCCAGCCTAGTCCGACTCGAGCTGCGCTGCCAGGCAGGATCGAGCTCATGAGGTCATTGCCGTGAGCGACGGCGACATCGATCCGGACGATGCCGTCGACGACGACCCGAACGAGGGGCGCGCCGACGACGAGGGTGCCTACATCTGCGGCTCGTGTGGCGAGAGCATCGTGATCCCGCTCGACCCGTCTGCCGGTCGGCGCCAGCGCTACGTCGAGGATTGCCCGGTCTGCTGCGCGCCGAACGAGATCAGCGTCGAGTTCGACGAGGACGGCGAGGCTGACGTGACCAGCCGGCTAGAGTCCCAATAGCGCTACGATGAAGCGGGGCCTGCCGCCCTTCCGCGGAGATCGTCGCCATGATTCGCCCGGCATTGCGAGTGATTGCGGTCGCTCTCGGGCTGACCGTGCTGGCCACGACGGCATGGGCCGACAGCTGGCGCCTGTACGGAACCCGCGTGTCGGTGTCCCCGAACGGCCGCCACTACGTCGTCGTGGACGGATCGGCTTTCACCGGCGGCTGCGGCAGGCGGCCTTCGACGGTCCACCTGGTCGAGCGCCGCTCCGATCGCCAGCCCGTCGAGTCCCGAACCGTGTACGCCGACGACCTTCCTCCGGCGGGCCCGCTGGGTCTGGTCGAGGCGGGCGACCGGCTCGTCGCATCGGTCCGGCTCGAGCAGCTCCCGTATCGCTGCGACGTGCTCGACGACGGGCGAGTCGTGCTGCTCGATAGCTACGGTTCGCTCGGTTACGCGCAGTTGGTCATCGTCCTCGATCGGTCCGGCGCCGTGACCCACTCGCTCTCGCCCGACGCCGTGTTTCCCGGCTTCGCCGACCGGTTCAGCGGCAGCGTCTCCAGCAAGTACTGGTGCGCGGCGAGCTGGATCGAGGAGGCACGCGAGGAGCTGGTCCTGCTCGCTACCGACCGGTCGGTCCGGGTCGTCGACGTCGTGACCGGGGTGGTCAGCGACCGCGATCGCGCCGAGGCGCTCTTCTCCCCGACTGGCGCCCAGTCGGAGGAGGAGCGACAGCGCGTCTGGGAACTGGTCTACGAGGAGCAGACGCCAGGAGGTGTCGAGGCGGCGCGCAGCGCGGCCGCGGACGAGTCCCTTCCCCTTTCGGTACGCGTCCGCGCGGCCACAACC
>Ga0111539_10006949_pt1 | contig 14527 bp, 13 predicted proteins | sample RhiMethybrSRZTD1_FD_79667 | JGI IMG/M metagenome (GOLD analysis project Ga0111539, IMG submission 79667) | Populus rhizosphere microbial communities from Tennessee, USA - Rhizosphere MetaG P. TD hybrid SRZTD1 (version 2) (version 2) | ecosystem: Host-associated > Plants > Roots > Rhizosphere >...
CCACCGCGCCGTGCAGGAGTCCGCGCACCTCCTGCATCAGAGGATCCGGCGGGCCGACCTCTACGCTGCCCTGCTGGCGCAGCTGCGCTTCGGCCTTTGCCGTGTCACCCAACCCTCGATACGCGAGCGCCAGCGGGTAATGCGCGATCGATGCGCGCGGATCGGCCGACAGCACCTGCTCGAAGTAATCCACCGAGCGACGGTACTCACGTTTTGCGAGGGCGGCCTGGCCGAGGCCGAAGAGCGCCGAGACCGTACGTGGCTGAATGGAAAGCGCCTGCGTGAACTGCGGCTCCGCTAAATCCGCTTGCCCCTGATCGACGTACACATTGCCAAGCCACACCAGCGTCGCCACATCGCCAGGTCGCAAACGCAGCGCGCGGCGAAAGGAGTCGATCGCCTTGTCAGGCCGCGTGGCGGCCATGTACACGTGACCGAGGTAGTACGGCCAGCGCATGTCGTCGGGCTGGAGTGCCTGCGCGTGGAGATAGTACGGTTCGGCGGCCTCGAAGTATTCGGCAGCGAGGAGCAGGCTGCCCATCTCTCCGTAGGCGCGGGCGAGATCGGGCGCGGACCCCTGGTTCTCAATCAACGCGCTCAACGATCCATATCGCTCCTGCATCTGCTGCTGAACGGATGGTTCCATCCGCGAGAGATCGGGCAGCGCGATGGGCGGTAACCTGGCGGTGTCGGATTCACGAGTCTCGGCCGTGGACGGCGCCGAACGCGCGGCTTCCTTCTGCGACCCGCACGCGATGGACAGGACCGGGAGGAGACACACGGCAACCGTCAACCTGCTCACTTGCCTCCACCCTCCGTGAGCGTGGTGTACCGATCGACGGCGACATCGCTCCACTCCTCGCTGGTGCCGCTCGGCCACACGACTCGTACTCGAGATACGCGGGTCGCCTGGCCAAGGCCGACGAGCACCCTCGGATCGTTCGCCGAGGCATAGCTCCCATCGGATCGAGCCCGGCGCCACAAGGTCGACCGATCGTCGCGGGCAGTACCGTCTCGAAGAATGCCGACGCGTGCGCCGAGCATGTCTCTTGGCGTCTGTCGTCCAACGAGCCGAAGGCCGATCCAGTGGTTGCGGCTGCCGATGTTGTTGACGAGCAATCGCGGTTGGCCGTTGTTGTTGGCCACCAGCACGTCGACATCACCGTCATTGTCGATGTCGCCAAACGCGGCGCCACGACCAACCTCCGACAGGTCGAATGCCGCCCCACCGCGCGTCGTCACATCTTCGAAGCGACCGTTCCCCAGGTTGCGAAACAGCAGCTTTCGTTGGTGCAGCGGGAACGGATCGTTCACGCGCCTGAGCGCCTCGATCGTCTGCACCCCGCCATTCGCGGTGAGGGTGTCGAGCCAACCGTCGTTGTCGAGATCGAACCAGGCGGTTCCGAACCCCGTGTACCCACGGCTCGCGACGCCCAGTCCGGAGCGTGCGCTCTGTTCTTCGAACAGTCCGGACCCGTCGTTGACGTAGAGGTCGTTCCCCTCGCCGGTCAGGTTCGTCACGAACAGATCTTCGTCACCGTCGTTGTCGACATCGCCCGCGTCCACACCCATGCCCGCCTTGGCTTTGCCATGTGCGCTCAATGCCGTACCCGACAGCAGTCCCATGTTCCTGAACGTGCCGTCGTGCTGGTTGATCCACATCTGATTGGGCTGACCATCGTTCGTCACGTAGATGTCGATCCATCCGTCGCCGTTGAAGTCAGCCGTCGACACGCCGAGCGCGGGCCCGAACTCGCGAGCGATTCCCGAAGCGACGGTGACATCCGTAAACGTACCGCCGCGATCGTTGTGCAGGAGACGGCTTGCCTGCGGGCGGTAGACGTTCGGCGAACAATAGTCCTGCCGGCCGGACGGACTGAAGCACGGTGTGCTGGAGTCGACACGCCAATCGAGATAGTTCCCGACGAACAGGTCGAGCCATCCGTCGCGGTCGTAGTCGACAAATGCCGCCGACACGCTCCACGACGCATCATCGGTCCGCGTCTGCTTCGACACGTCAGTGAACGTGCCGTTGCAGTTGTTGCGGAACAACATATTGGGTCCGAGATTCGTGAGGTAGAGGTCGATACACCCGTCGTTGTTGAAGTCCCCGGTCGCCACGCCCATCCCGTAGCCGGTTGCGGAGATCCCGCTCATGTCTGTCACGTCCGTGAATCGCAGCGTGCGCGTGCCGTCCTGATTGACGACGAGATCGTTGCGAAAGAGGCGACCTTTCGATGATTGTGCAGTCGCGGGCGCGGCCGGTCGATCCAGCATCCGGCCTTGTACGAGGTAAACGTCGAGATCGCCATCGTTGTCGTAGTCGAACAGCGCCGCCCCCGGAGCGATGACCTCCGCGTAGTAGAACTTTCCCGACATGCCATTCACGTGAGTGAACGTGAGGCCGCTCTCGGCAGCGCGATCGGTGAACCAGTCCTCGGTCGTCGTCGACGCCGACCCGGTCGCGGCGGATGACGCAGAACGGTTTGTCGGAGCAGGCTTACAGGCGGCCGAAGCGAGCAGGCCGAACAGAGTCAGGAAAGCCGCAGGAAGAAATACGCCTCGGGGAAATTGCACGGGGACGGGGGCATCTTAGCAAACAGAAGAGGACCCGGCTGGTGGAGCCGGGTCCTCTTCGATTGCGAAGCGCGAGAGAGGAGCGTTCTAGAAATCGAAGGTCAGCGACACTTTCATCAGGCGCGGTGCAACGACCGCCTGCGGCGCAAGCCACGTGGCATACAGCGGACTCGCCTGGGAGATCGTGTCCGCATTGAGCACGTTGAACAGATCCAGGCTCACCACGGCTCGCGTGCGGTTGTAGCGAAGAATCTTGCCCAAGCGTGCGTCGATCTGATTGAACCGTGGGCCGTAAAGCGACCCCGGTTGGATCACGTTGACCGACGTCGTGCCGGTAGCAACGCCGCCGGTCGGCAGTCGGCCCAGGCCGCCTTCCGAAACCGGCCTCGCAAGGTCGGTGTTCGGCGCTGCGTAGAGCGACGCGTACTCGATGCCGGGAATGCTCTGGAACGATGCTCCGAGCTGGACGTCGATCTTCGGAACGGTGTAGGAGCCGAGGAATTTGACCTGGGTCAACCAGTTCTGCTCCATGTGACAGGTCTTCACAGACGTGGGCGCGGCCGGAATGCCGACCTGTGGACTGAAGGTGAGCATCTCGACGAGCGCCTTGTCACCCGCCTTCGCGGGATCCTCCACGCCGCAGTAGTCGGTCGTCTGATGGCCGGTCGCCAACCCGCCCTGGAAGATGATCCCCTGCGGAAGCCTGGCGCTCACGCCGATGTCGAATCCGAACCAGTGGTCGTACACGTGACTGTCCGGAAACATCGTGTCGGACAGACCTGTCAGGTTGTTCGCCGCCGGAGCGGTGGGGCTCCGGTTGAAAAAGCCGCTCGCATTGATGTCGCCCGGCATGCTCTGCCCGCCAGATGACGCGGGCGCCGCGGGAATGAGACCGGGCGTCACGGAATACGGCGAGAAGTCTTTCACCGTCACGGACGTGTCGTCGGTGACGAGGAAGTTGCCGAACCACCGCCGGAACACACCGGCGTTGACGGCCACGCGAGGAGCGATTTCATGCTGGCCACTGACCGCGAACTCCCACCCGTACGGCCGCTTCCCCCAGCCGTAGCGTGCATCGTCCTGCACCGCCAGATTGGGATTCAGCGTGTTGTCGTAGAACCGCGCGTTGACGCCGACGGGAGCCAGGCATGTGTCGACCTGATTCTGTCCGCCCGTCTGTGTTGGTCCCTGCGCCAGCGGGTTCGTCAGATCACAATCGGGAATGAAATTGCCGTTGTTGTCGACCCAGGTTCGCGACGATGTGAGCTGTACGTTGTAGCCAGGCTGACTCGCGAGGCCGCCGACGACCAGCGCCTGACCGAGCACGTACTTGCCGAGGTTCGCTTTGATCGCCGTCTTCCCGTTTCCGAACAGGTCGTACGCGGCGGAGACCTTCGGCGTCCAGTCCTTGTACCGGGTCGTGCTGAACTTCGGCACGTCGTAATTGCGGTTCGGCGTCAGCAGGGACGGTCCAAGGTGGAACGCCGGATTCTCGGAGAAGAACCAGTCGAACCGGAGGCCGCCGCTGATCGTCACGCGGTTCATGGTCCATCTGTCCTGTACAAACGTCCCGCCCTCGCTGGTCACCTTGTTCGGCGAGCCTGCTGTCGGCGACGGGCAACTGGGCCTGATCGACGTATCGCCTCCAACCAGCCGGCCGTTGACTTGACGGACAAGGGGATCCGTGCACCCGTCCGATCGGAGCGAGAGGCTGGTCGGCACGGGGATGCCCAGTCCCACGCCGTTGTTCGCCAGTGTGCTCACGACATAGCTGTAAGGGATTACGGACTCGGAGTTGGCCCAGCGGCGGGCGCCGTTCAAGTCGAATCCGGTCTTGAACGTGTGCGAGCCGGTCACGTACGACAGGTTGAAATTGCCGCGATAGTTCGGGTTGTGGCTCGGCGTGTCGGTCGTACCGACGCGGCCACGGTAGTTCTGAATCAACTGCACATACCCGGGGACCAGCGTCTGCGGATTGTTGTCGGTTACGCCGATGGCCAACGGGTCGGCCAGTGTCGCGTCGGAGCGCTTGGTCCCCCACGTTTCCTGGTGGCGCCAGAAAGCGGCCTCGAGCAGAAGCCTGTTGGTCTCCGGCGCGGACCACGTGACCAGGTTGTCGGAGAACGGGAAGAAGTAGGAGTCGTTCAGCGCCTCCGATGAAGTCGTCGTGGTCCCGTTTCTGGATGTGCGTTTCTTGTTGTTGTAGTAGATGCCGACCTTATTCTTCTCGGACGCCTGCCATGTGAGGCGAAGCGTCTGCTCCCAGAATTTGCCTCCGCCTCCGACGGTCGTTCCGAGCGGCTTGCTCGTATCCGGGATGTACGTCAGCGTCGTCGCGTTCAGGAGCGTGGGGCTGGTCTGACCGATGACGAAGTTCTTGTTGGGATACTCGTTGGGGACGTAGTTCTCCGCCCTGGTCCAGCGCGCCGTGCCGAAGAACCACAGCCTGTCCCTGATGAGCGGACCGCCGTATCCGGGATTGAAGTCGTAGACCCGCTTGAGCGCACCCGGCTGTGTCGTCAGCCCGCGGCAGAACAGACTGTCGGCAGGCGCGCACTTGCCACTCGCGTCGCGCGTGCCGGTCGAGTAATTCGTCCCCTGCATCCCGCTGTTCGCGCCGGTGACGAAGAGAAGACCCTTGAAGGTGTTGCCACCGTCGCGCGGCACGTAGTTGATCTGAACACCGCCGCCGGCCAGCGATGCATCGGCGCCAGACGTATTGACCGTCATTTCCTGCATCGCCGTGAAGCTCGGCGAGCTGCTGAGCGATTCGCCAAACCGGATCGTCGTCGCTGCCGATACTCCGGCGATCGTCTGCCGCTGTTCCGCTGGCTTGCTGCCATGGATGGCCAGGTCGGTGAACGTGTCGCCCGCCGTGCCGCCGACGTCCTGTGACGCGAGTGCGTTGGTGTTCGCGACGCCGACGCCACCCGCCGCGCCGAGGATGATCCCGGGCTGGAGTGCCGCCAGATTGATTCCGAGGCGGCCCGTTGGAATGGAGTCGACGACTTCTTTCGACACGACCTGCTGCACGCCGGCGCTGCGGACGTCCACGAGCGGCGTCTCACCAGTGACGGTAATGGTTTCCGACACGGCGCCAACCTTCATTTCGCCGTTCACCGTGGCCACGAACGAACCGCTCAACTCGATCCCGTCGCGCTTATAGGTATTGAATCCCTGCAGCGTGAAAGTGACGGTATAGGTTCCGGGAAGGAGCTGAATGATCTGGTACTGACCGGATCCGTCGGTCACGGTGGATCGCGATTTTTCGATGAGGACCGGGCTCGAGGCTTCGACCGTGACGCCAGGGAGGACGGCTCCCGAAGTGTCTTTCACCACGCCGGTTATCGACGCCTGGGCAAAGGCGGTGGCTGGCAACAACGCGACCAGACACAGACACATCACCACACATCCGGGCAATGCGCGCTTCATTATTCCTCCTGAAGATTGGCCGATGGGCTTTCGACGGGGCGGATGTTACGCCGGTAAAGGGCGTTTGCGCAATCCGCAGGAGCGATTGGACGAGAATTTGGCGGGTGACGGCGACCCGGCTACCTCATTTGCCCGCAGCTTTGAGAATATTTGTGACCGCACGATGGGCGAACACGGCATCGGGATGGTCCTGCAGCGCCGCGTGATAGCGCTGCGCGTAGGGCGTGCCGTTTTCGTTCGGGGTGATGTAGGTGCGCGTCTGCGCGACGATCCAGTCGACGTCGATCTCGGGGCCTTCCAGCGCATCGATCTCGAGACCCTCGTCGATCCGCACGATCAGCTCCGACACCGGCCGCAGCCAGGCGAACTGCGGGTCGGTGACCATGGCGTCGAGCAGCTCGGCCGGCGACGCGCGCCCGTGGAGACGCTCGTAGGCGGTGCGCTCCCACTCGAGCAGCGTCTTGTGCAGATGCAGCAGCGCGCGGCGAAGATCAATCAGCAGCTGGCGGTCGGTGTCCTTCATGTCAGCGACAGCTCGTCGATCGCACGGAACAACTCGTGTGCCGAAAACGGCTTGTGCAGAACCGGCCCGAGGCCGCTGCGCAGCGCCGATGGGGCGCGGTGCGCGAGTCCGGTCATGAAGAGGATCCTGATCGATGGCTGGCGACTCTTCAACTGGCGGGCGTAGTCGACGCCGTTGTCACCGCCGATGATGATGTCGCTCAGGAGCACGTCAGGCGGCACGACACACTGCGCGAGGACGTCGTCGGCTTCCGCCGCCGATCGCGCGGTCAGTACGGTCAGACCGCGGTTGGCGAGCAACCGCTCGAGCAGCGTCAGGACGGCGGTGTCGTCTTCGAGCACAAGAATGGTCACGCGTCGATCGGAGGCTATTCTCCGCGTTGCCTCGACGCCAATGCAACACCTGCGTGCCTCGCCGAAGCGCGCAGCGCGCCGGGAAAACCTCAGTTACAATCCGAGCGCCTCGTTGACCCGATGACATTCGTTCGCACCCCGCGTTTCCCCGGGCCAGGTCGTCGCCTGCCATTTCGTCGCCGCCTCACCTGCGCGATCGTCTTTACACTCGGCTGGTTCATCACGGCCACGCCAGCGCGCGGCCAGGGCCACGAAGTCGGACCGCCACCCGAGGCGGCCGATCAATACCCGCTGCTGCGCATCTCCGGATTCGGTGACATCGACTTCGCCGCCCAGAAACGAGCGGAGGGGACGCGCGGGTTCAGTGAAGGCCAGTTCGTCCTCCACCTCGCCTCGGCGTTGTCGCCGCGCACGAACGTATTCAGCGAGCTGTCGTTCACGCCGCGAGCGGACGCGGGGACCGGTAACCCGCCCGCGACGGGATTCAACACCGAAGTCGAGCGCCTCATCATCCGCTTCGATCGCAGCGACCAGTTGAAGGTGTCGTTCGGTCGCTACCACACGCCGATCAACTGGTGGAACACGGCCTACCATCACGGCCAGTGGCTGCAGACGACGATCACCAGGCCCGAGATGGTGCAGTTCGGCGGCCGCTTCATCCCGGTGCATTTCGTCGGCGCCCTGGTCGAAGGGACGATGGCGACCAATGGCTTGCACATCGGCTATCAGGGTGGCGTCGGCAACGGCCGCGGAGCCGTGATCAGCCGTGGCGGTGACGCTGGCGACAACAACGATCGGCCGGCGTGGCTCGCCAACGTGTACACGCGGCCGGACAAGCTCTTCGCGTTAGAGGTCGGAGGCTCGGTCTACTTCGATCGCGTGAGCACCACGGGTCGTCCCGAATTCGACGAGCGTATCCTCGCCGGGCACGCGGTCTGGCAGCGCGAGGACCCGGAGGTGATCGCCGAAGTCGCGCAAGTGCACCACTGGCAGGTCGGCGGAACGCTCGAGACATCCAACGTCGCCTACTACGTTCAGGCGGCATATCGACTGCCGTCGAGCGCGCGGTTGTGGAAGCCGTACTACCGCTTCGAGCACATCGGTATCGACACGGCGGATCCTGTCTTCGCCGGGGTGCCGCGCCTGGACGGATCGACGTTTGGCGTGCGCTTCGACATCTCGTTGTACGCCGCGATCAAGACCGAAGGCCGCCTCCGGCAACGTGAGAGCGGCGAGCCACGAGCGAACGGATGGTTCACGCAGGTGGCGTTCACCTTCTGACCCATGCCCGCCCGCGTCACGGCATGGATGGTCTCCGTTGCGATCGCGCTGGCGACGATTGGATCCGTGCGCGGCGTCGCGCAGGCGCGCGTCGACGTGGCCATCGCCGTGCATCCCGACGTGCCGGTCGACAACCTGACGCTGGCCGACGTCCGACGGATTGTGCTGGGTGATCGTGAGTTCTGGCCGGGCAGCGTGCGCGTGACGCTGTTGATGCGCGCGCCCGTCGCGCACGAACGCGACGTGATCCTGAAAACCGTCTGCCAGATGACCGAGGCGCAGTTCCGCCAGCACTGGATTGCCAAGGTCTTTCGCGCCGATACCGCGGTGGCGCCAAAGATCGTTTATTCGGCGGACACGTCGGTCGATCTCGCGAATCGAACTCCCGGCGCGATTGCGTTCGTCGACGCGCCGGTCGCGTCACGGGCGATGAAGATTCTGCGCGTCGATGGGAAGCTGCCGGGCGAGGCCGGTTACCCGCTGCGCGATCGCTAGGTGGCTGAGTCGCTGGGTAGCTGGGTAGCTAGGCAACAACACTTGTCCTCACGAGCTGTTGTGGCACGCGAGGAAGACGGGAGTTTACCCGGCCACTTATCCGCCCAGCAACCCAGCTACCTACCCGGTAACTGCATCCGCGCCGCCACTCGCTGAAACGCCGGGGCACTGCGGAGCGGATCGAACCACGGCGCGACCTGCATGAACACCAGCGCGAAGTCGTGTTCGTCGTAGGCACGATCGATCAGTTCCAGCGCTTCGGCCTTCCGTCCCAGTCCGAGCTGCACCAATGAGAGCGAGGACGAGGGCACGTATTCGCGAGCGGCGAGCGTGTTCAGCTCCAAGAGCTTCGCGCTCGCATCGGTCCGTGCGCCGCTGAGGCCGTAGGCAAGTCCAAGATGACCGATGGGCACCGGGCTGCCTTCGGACAACTTCACCGCCTCCGTCAGCTGCGCGATCGCCTCGTCGTACATCCCCTGTCGCGTCAGCACCGCGCCAAGTCCCCAACGAGCCGAGACGTAGCCCTTGTCCAGTTCGATCGCCGATCGGAACTGCGCCGCCGCGTCGGGCACACGGCCGGCATAGAGCAGACACCAGCCGAGATCGGTGTTGATTCTCGCTGAGAGGGCGTCGAGCTCCTGCGCGCGCTTCGCTTCCGCAATCGCATCCTCGCGTCGACCCATCGCTGCCAGATACAGGGCGTATTCGTCGTGTGCGAGCGCCGAGGCTGGATTGAGTGAGATCCCCTGTTTGAACTCGCGTTCGGCCGCGGGCCAATCCCAGTCCAGCCACAGCTTGATGTGACCGAGGGCGACATGCGCCTCCGCCAATGACGGATCGAGCTCGATGGCCTTCAGCGCAGCCGTCTTCGCCTCCGTAATCGCCTCGACATAGAACGATCCGAGGAAGAGCGAGGAATCAGCGAGGCCCGCGTAGGCGAGCGCGTATTTGGGGTCCTTGCTGATCGCCTGCTGGAGGTACTCGATCGACTTCTTGTATCCGGCGATCGTTCCCTGATTCCAGTAGAACCGCCCCTTCAAGTACAGCTGATACGCCTCGGCGTCGTCGGTGTATCGCCTGGTCGCGCGCTTCTTCTCTTCACCCGTCAACCGGACGCTCAACGTGTCCACGATCTCGCCGGCGATGTCGTCCTGCACGGCGAGCAGGTCGCTGACCGGTCGCGTGTACCGATTGCCCCAGATCTGCGAGGCCATCGACACGTCCATCACGTCGGACTGAATCAGCAGCGAGTCGCCGCGCATGATGACGCGCCCGGTGATCACCGCACGGACATTCAGCTCGCGTCCGATCTGCAGCGGATCGACGTCTTTTCCCTTGTAACGAAAGACGAGACTCCGCGCCGCGACGCGGACACCGGGCAGCTGGGACAAATCGTTGATCAATGTTTCGGTGATACCGTCGCTGAGGTACTCCGTGTCCGGCGTCCCGCTGGCATTGACGAACGGCAACACCGCAACCGAGTCGATCCGATTCCCGCCGCCCGATGTGCGCAAGTACCCGAGAACAACGGCGATGGTCACGACCGCCGCGACGGCCGCTGCGATCACCGCTTTGAGGAACGCCGGCGCAGGCTTGCGCGGCGGCGCGGTCGCTTTGGCGCCCGATACCGCCGTCGCGACACGCCCCGAATCGCGTTCGCGCTGCAGTCGTCGGAGATCGGCACGGATGTCCGCCGCGCTCCCATAGCGGATGTCGCGATCCTTTTCGAGCGCTTTCAGGAGAATTCGCTCCAGGTCCGGCGGCACCTCCGGATTGACCGACACCGCGGCCACCGGTGTCCGGTTCAGGATCTGATCGAACAGGACCGCCGTCGTCGCTCCGCCAAACGGACTGCGTCCGGTCGCCATCTCGTACAGCACGACGCCGAACGAGAAGAGGTCCGAGCGCGCATCGACCTCCTCGCCGCGCGCCTGCTCGGGGGACATGTAGGCCACGGTGCCAAGCGTCATGCCCGTTCCGGTCAGGGGTCGTTCGTGCGGCGCGACCGTGGACGCGGCGTGAGACGTCAGGCGAGAGGCCGCCAGTTTGGCGAGACCGAAGTCGAGGACCTTGATGTCACCGCGGCGCGTGACGAAGATGTTGCCCGGCTTGATGTCGCGATGGATGATGCCAATCGCATGCGCCGCATCGAGGGCGTCAGCGATCTGAATGCCGAAATGAATCAGCCGCTCGAGCGGCAGCGCCTTCCCGTCGATCTCGTCGGCGAGCGTACGGCCTTCCAGCAGCTCGAGCACGATGAACGGGCGGCCGGCGGCATAGCCGATTTCGTGGATCGTGCAGATGTGCGGATGATTGAGCGCCGAGGCGGTCCGCGCCTCGCGCAGAAACCGGTCGGCGGCCGCTTCTTCGGCGGCCAGGGCGTCGGAGAGAAACTTGAGCGCGACCTTGCGACCGAGGAGCTGATCCTCGGCCAGGTAGACCTCGCCCATGCCGCCCGCGCCAAGGCGGTCGAGGATTCGATACTGAGAGAACGTCTTGCCGATCATCAGGTCCGGGCCGGGTCGATGAAGTATAGGACCAGCTTGGAGTGCGGCCAAATCTCGTGGCGGCTTGGAGAAGAGCCGAGCACTAACCCGTGTCGAGAGGGACGTCACCCAGTTGAACGGAAGTACAGTCATCCACTTTCAGGATCGAAAACTGCGGGTCGATCCCGACATCACGCGTCGCGACCCGTCTCTTCATCCAACGATGCGACACGCGCTTCGTAACGGCCGCCTCGCGATCGGAGTCACGGTCGCGCTACTTTCCGCCAGCATAGCCACAGCGCAACCTGGATCTGTGCCGCGTGACCTCAGCAGCGCGCTCGATGCCGCATACCCCGGTTGGCGGCTGGCGACGACGACCGGGTTCCCGAACGAGCGTCAGTGGCTGCGGGGAGACTTCGACGGTAACGGTCGCGCTGACTACGCGATTCAGATCGTGCAGGCCGCGCAGGATCGCGGGGTCAGAGACGATCAACGGCAGGTCGTCCTGGTCGCGTGGCCGCGACGAGGCGACCGGTCACATGGATTCGAGTTCACCGTCGTCCGCGCAGAGCCGGTGAGCGACCTCACGTATCTCGCCGTCGCCCGCCGCGGCGAGCGAGTGGCCGACCTCGACGCCGACGAGAACGGAACCCGTTCCTACAAGCTGATACACGACGGGATTCACATTCTCTACGGCGAGGTGGCCGGCATCACGTGTCAGGTGACGCCGAACGTCAGCCCACGGCGCTTTCAGTGCAGGACGTCCGGCGATTGACGAGACCTCCACGTCGGGCGGGCCCACACGGCGGAGGGCGGTATACTGAGGACCCCGCGCGCTCGCGGGTAACCGGCACGTCGACGCGTGCCGGCACGCACGTGCTCATAAACGCCGGAGTGGTGAAACTGGCAGACGCGCCGGACTCAAAATCCGGTGGGCTTAACGGCCCGTGTCGGTTCGATTCCGACCTCCGGCACCAACCTTCGCTTGCATGACCACCATCGGACCATCGGCCAGCTTCAACGGCGAGCTCACCACGACCGAAGATCTCGTGGTGCAGGGACACGTGGATGGTTACCTGCACGTCCGCGATGCGACGCTGACCGTTGAACAGTCCGCGTCGATCAAGGCCGACGTGCGCGCGGCGCGGGTGTTGGTTCACGGGCACGTGGAGGGCTCGATCGTCGCCAGCGAGCGCATCGAACTGGCCTCGACGGCAACCGTCGACGGCAGCCTCAGCGCGAACCGTGTCGTCATCGCGGACGGAGCGCGGTTCAACGGGAGGATCGACATGGATCAACGCACCATCGCGGCAAAGGTCGCGCAGTACAAAGCTGCGCAGCAGGCGCGTTGAGCAGGTTCATCACTTTCCCATACCCCAGCTATCGCAGCGTGTAGAGATAGGCCACGATGTCGCGGCCATCGCGCTCGGTGACTCCCGTATCCGGCATCGCAGTCTTCTCGTCGACGCTGCGCGGATGGCGGATCCACTCGAACATGTTCTCGGGCGTGTTCTCGATTCTGCCGGCAAGATAACTACGTCTTCCGATCTGCGTCAGCGGTGGGCCCACCGTGGCTGTCGCGGTCATCACGCCCGGGATCGTGTGACACGTGTCGGGCGTAGGGTTCTGTCCCGGCGTGCCTGAGATGTTGGTGGCCGTAGAAGCCGGACCGGTTTGGTGGGGCGGCTGCGAACCGCCACAGGCTGCGCATGCCAGCGCCAAGGTGAGAAAAAGAGTCGTTGACCGCATACGAAGCCGACAGCACATCAGCGACGCGGCCAAAATGCATAGCGGCTGCCGAGCGTTAATTAGGGATGGGGGTGCTGCGAGTCGAAGGTTTCGCTTGTTACACTAGTCAGGACGCGGATCTGACAGAGTCCGCTCGACAGGAGCGAATGCATCCATCACTGACGACCGTTCAACGGATCGATGAGCTCGAGAGGCTCATTGCCGAGTCCGACAACCGTCCACTGCTCCTCTTCAAACACAGTCGATCGTGCGGAATCAGCGCAGAAGCGCTCGATGAGCTCATCGAGCACTTGAATGCTGCGAGATTGAACGCGTCCGCACATGACCCGCGTTATGCGGTCGTCACGGTTCAGACGCATCGCGACGTGTCGAACGCGGTGGCGGCGAGACTCGGCATTCGCCACGAGACGCCGCAGGCGATCATCGTTCGCGGCGGCAAAGCGGTGTGGAGCGCTTCGCATTTCCGCGTGAACGCCGCATCGATTCAGAAGGCGCTCAGCGCGTCGTAGTCAGCCCCGGTGTCCCCTGCCCTCGTCGCCGACATCTCCGACTTCATCCGGATCGAAACAGTCGGATTGCCCGAGCCTCTCGTAGGTCTTGGGATCGGGACCGCCTTTCGGCTGCGGCGCGAACCCGCGTTCTGCTGAGTCTTCTGTTGTCGTTGGCGTGTCCTTGACGTCGTTGCGGTCGAATGGAACAGCCATGCAATTGCCTCCGGCGCTGGGGAAGCAAGAGGGATGCTACTCCCTTTTCGCCACAACGGATGCCACATCGCGGTCCTCGAATACCCCTTCTCTCCTCGCGATGATATCGAGCGGCTGCACGAGCTGCATCAGCTCGCCTGGTGCGAGCAGAAAAGCCGGGTTGGTCGGTTTGCCGCGCAACGCCTGCGCGTGCGTAAAGGTTTCATAGAGAAGCAGCCCTCGCGGACGCAGCGCCCGGATGAGCGCCGGGAATAGCGGTCGATGCAGGTAGTGAACGACCACGATCACATCGGCAGTCTCGACGCCCAGCCCCGCATTGCCGTTTTCGAGATCGCGCTGTTCCGCGATGATCTGAAGGTCGCGCCGCCGTGCTTCAGCGCGAACGGTGGCGACCGCCTCGCCGTCTCGATCGATCGCGCGAACGGTCAACCCGCGCTCGGCCAGCCACAGCGCATGTCGACCGCGCCCACACGCCACATCGAGGGCGATCCCGGACGAAGGGAGCAGATGGGCATGATCGGTCACCCATCTGGCCGGAGCACTTTCGCCGTGTTCCTTCGGCGCGGTCAACTCCCAACTCCCTTCGCTGAATCCAACTCCCCACTCCCAATTCTTCGTTTGGGAGTTGGTCCGGCGTCAGACGTTGGAACTTGGGAGTTATTCATGTCTCCGCTCCGCAGGCCCCTGAGTGTGGGAAAGATTGCGCGCCGTGTTGATCAACATCACGTGCGAGAACGCCTGTGGAAAGTTGCCGAGCAGCCGGCGACCGACGGCATCGTATTCCTCCGCCAGCATGCCGAGGTCGTTGCACAGACCGACGAGCCGTTCGAACACCTGCACCGCTTCATCATGACGTCCTTGCAAGTGATAGTTGTCCGCCAGACAGAACGTGCACGCGATGAACACGCCTTCGCCTTCAGGCAGACC
>Ga0111539_10006950_pt1 | contig 14526 bp, 6 predicted proteins | sample RhiMethybrSRZTD1_FD_79667 | JGI IMG/M metagenome (GOLD analysis project Ga0111539, IMG submission 79667) | Populus rhizosphere microbial communities from Tennessee, USA - Rhizosphere MetaG P. TD hybrid SRZTD1 (version 2) (version 2) | ecosystem: Host-associated > Plants > Roots > Rhizosphere >...
GTGATACTTCGCGCAACAGGTGACGGGCTCAAGTTCAGATGGACTCCGGCGAATACATTGGATGATCCAACGAAACGAGAGCCAACGGCAAAACCACCGGGTGATCTAACATACACCGTTGTTGCATCAATAGGGAAATGTAATGCTACTGACCAGTTAAGGATTCGAACGATTCCGTATCCAACTGCAATGGCCGGCCGCGATACCACGATTTGTTTTGAAGACACAGCTACTTTGCACGGAAATATGATTGCCAGCAAGTTTACCTGGTTGCCAACGAGCACGCTATTAAATTACAACACACTTTCGCCTATAGCCTTTCCGTTGAAGACTACAGGATACATTCTAACGGTTACGGATACCTTAGGATGTCCGAAGCCTTCGAGAGATACTGTGCTGGTAACCGTGCGTCCTAAAATTCTCGCGTTTGCGGGAAGAGATACTTCCATCGTAATTGGACAGCCACTTCAATTGCGTGGCAGCGGCGCAGAGTTTTTCTCATGGACGCCGCCACTTGGTCTCAACAGAACTGATATCAACAATCCTATTGCATTGTTGAGCGACAATATAACTTTTGTGATGAAGGCGTTCACAGAAGAAGGATGTTTCGCTTTGGACACTATTAATATCAAAGTATTTAAGACAGCTCCGGATATTTTTGTTCACAATGCGTTCACTCCAGAAAGAGAAGCAAATCCTGTGTTCCGCCCAATTCCGGTGGGAATATCAACGCTGCGCTACTTCAGAATTTTTAATCGATGGGGTCAACTAGTATTCAGTACCAATGAACCCGGAAAGGGTTGGGATGGAACACTATCAGGTAAATTGCAAAACGCGGGATCCTATGCCTGGATGGTAGAAGGAGTCGATTACACAGGCAAGACTGTTACTAAGAAAGGGACGATGATTTTGATTAGGTGATGCTGGATGCCAGATGCATGATGCCGGATGCCAGACGCCGGATACCAGATGACTGATGGCCAGGTTTACATACTGCGATGTGATTCTCTTCTCACTCAAGATACCATTGATCTAATTTGCATTTCTATTTTAATCAGTGACGAAATTCTAAAGCTTGACTCTTCAAATAAGAATAGCCAGGATTGAATAGGACTGCTCCTTGCATCCGGCATCGGGCATCGTGTATCGAGTATTTTTCAAAACTTAGAATTATTTAATATTGAATTTCACTTTACCCGCAAAAGGGTCATTTCTCAAACTATATTTATTTCCTTTTTTCTCCACAGTGATCTCTTGCAAAATATTATCTGATGGCAGACAAATAATTCCCTTTGCCGAATTGCCCGTAGTGTAAGCCTTCAACTCAATATTGCTCCAATCAATATCCTTTGTTGATTGCGCCAGTTTTGCATGAGGAAGCACTGCCCCATCTCTCACAAGAACGACGATGGGAATTTTTCCCTTCTTCATATGATGCCAGCCCTTATCATATATTTCTCCCGTTTGGTAGTCGATCCATTTTCCTCCTGGTAAATACACGTCACGTTCAAACAAGCTGTCCTGGAAGAAAGGAGCTACTAAAATATCTGAGCCGAATAAATATTCATCTTCTATCAACCATGCACCTGCGTCAGCCGGGTATTCTACAAATAAAGCTCTCACCATGGGCAATCCTTTCTCACTGCAATCTTTCGCTTGTGCATATACATAGGGCATCAACTGATATTTCAATTCATCATCCAACCTAAACTCATCAAGGAATTCTTTACTATACGTCCATGGTTCTTTAGGCGGAGCGCCATGCACTCTGGTATGAGATGTTAGAAAACCAAATGGGGTCCAGCGCCGCATGAGATCTTCAGAAGTTCGTTGAACAAAGCCACCAATATCATGACTCCAGAATGAAAAGCCGGAGAGTCCGAACGACAAACCGCCTCTCAGTGTGGCCAGCATGGCCGAAGAACTGTTGGCGGCATCGCCACCCCAATGCACTGGATAGCGTTGACTTCCGGCCCATGTTGATCTCGCCCAAATGATGTTTTCGCCAGTAATTCGTTTCGTGATATCAGCCGCGGCTTTGTTATATCGTAACGGATACAAATTATGTTCATAGAAGCCCGTTTTCCCAGAATAATAAATACCCGAAGGCGGAGCAGCTTCGCCAAAATCAACCTTGATAGCGGCCACTCCCATTTTCAATAAAGTATCCAATTGATCCTGGTACCACTTAATAGTTTGTGGATTTGAAAAATCAAGAACTGCATCCTCATATGGCATGTTGCCTTTTGCATTCTTCACATACAATCCTTTGCTGATGATTTCGGGGAACAATCTGTTCTTCGGAACGAAATAAGGTAGTTGCCACAAAGAAATATAGAACCCATCCTTCTTCAGATCACTGATCATTTTTGCAGGATCCTTAAATCTTGTTGGAGAAAACTTGTAATCAGTGCGCCAGTCTGTTTCAAACCATCCTACATCAAGATGAATAACATCCGCAGGAATTTTATTCTGCCGAAGTTTGGCAGCCACATCTCTCACTTGCTCCTCCGACGAATAGGTGATCCGGCTCTGCCAATAACCAAAGCTCCACAAAGGAGGCATCGGTGATTTGCCGGTAACATTCGTGTATTCGTTTAATATCTCCTTTGGCGAACCAATAAACACAAAGAGATCCAGCTCATCGTCGCCAATCATCAGGGTATTGACCGCATCGAAGGAAGATCCAAAGTCGCAGGTAATGGGCGATGAAGTATGCATGAACATTCCATATCCATTGCTGCTCATGAAAAATGGGATTGGCTTGTACATAGTGGGATTCAGTACGCCATTGGCGTCGTCGGTCCACAAGACTATTTTTTGTCCGCGTTTGTCGAGGCGACTGAAAGATTCTCCGCAGCCAAAAATCTTTTCTCCCGGAGATAATGAAAAAGAGGCGGCGATGCTCCTCGACATATCTGCTGCTCTCCTCACGAAAGAAAGAGGAAGCACCGGAGTAAAATCATTTGCATTATCACGGGTGTGATAGGAAGAGGTCAGCAATTTGCCACTAGCGTCTCTCACTTCAATATGGAATGGATAAGATTTGATCAATACAGATCCATAGTTGCTCTTATAAAGAAATCCATCTTTTGTTTTAGTGTACTCCCAAGTCCGGTCAGTGGCGGGTTCCTTTACCAACATAAGTGTATCCTTCTCTTCATGAGTGGTAAATCCAGTCTTCATCAGGATGCGAAATGATCTTGAAGAAATGAATTGAATGCTGAATGAGAGAGTTGGATTAATAGAATATTCAGACTGCGGAAAAACATTTCCGGGATAAGGCTGCAACGCGGCCATATCATTGTCAAATGCATAGCGACGAATATATCGACACTGTTGCCATTGAATAGTCCCTGAAACAGTTCCGGGATCAAAGGATACCAGGCTGTCAGCTAAATAATATGTATTGGTAAAATTTCTGAAATCAGGACTAATATCAACTGGTTCATTCACCAACGTGTTGGACTCAGTTTGCGCATAGGACTCTACATGAACCAAGAAAATGATAACAGTACATACGCAGCAAGTGATTTTTCGAAACATGATATGGTTGTATTAAAATGTCGTGGCTATGATTACGCTCCATTTCTAACGCAAACTTAAATTCCTTTTTACGCCTTTCAAGTCCATCACTTCAACACTCGCCACATTTTCGTCTATTGAAAGGAACCTCGCTGATTGTGACAGAAATGATGATCCGTAATAAAACTCTTCTTTCCGCACATTACCATTCTGATACTTGATGAGAGCTTGTCTGTCATCAGCGTTCACCTGGATCATTCTCACTTTCTTTCTTTGTTCAAAAACTTTTAGGATGTCCCGATTTTGAGTAGCTGCAACTATATAGTTACCTTTCGCGCTTCTCAATTTGATCAGGCCTTTTCCGTCACCAGGAATATATACTCCACTCTTTTGCAGAGAGAGGGGAGTAAAATTTCCGAGGCCATCTCCTTTAAGCAACAATCCATTTAAAGCGTCATATCGGCCAATTGCGATGTCTGTTCCATAATCATTCCCGCTGATAAGGACATCCAGGTTGCCATCTCCATCAAAATCATCCGCAATCATTGCATTTAGCACGGACACCTGCGCTGCTTTTGGCAATGGGATCATTGTGAACTTGCCGCCACCTTCATTCTTCAGGTAGCATGATTGAAGCATATTTGCTTTCAACCTGTACGCATTGTTCCGTTTGTCTGCTGGCAGAATCTCGTCCATAGTAGATACCGCGAATGATCGGAAGTCAGGGAACTGTTTTTTAAACGATGGGAGTCTTTCAATCACCTCGTCTCTGCCATTTGCAGGAAACTCTTTCAATTGCCCATTTCTATCGGCCAGGAACATTGAAGGTATTGCAACATAGCCACCACTATTGGTGAAATCACCTGCAGTGATGCACAACGGGTATTCGTGACTGGCTTTGTAAAACGTATTCAACCCAACATTGCCAACTATGTAATCAGTTTTGCCTGTATTTCTGAAGTCGCCTGCTACTATGGAATTCCACAAGCCCACCTCACCACTGATCCCTGATACGGTTGTCACATTCTCAAATTTTCCATTCTTATTCTTCAAAAAAGTAAGGGGCATCCATTCACCCGAGAGAATAAGATCAGCTTCACCATCATCGTCGAAGTCGGAAAATAATGCATCACATATCAATCCTATATTTTTGAGTGCAGGTGCAACTTGTTCGGTAACGTCTGTGAACTTAGCCTTGCCATTTTCAGATTCATTTTTGAACAGGAAGCTGCTCACTGGTGCTGGATATCGCCACGGATCCACACGCCCGGAAACGAAGAGGTCCAGTTTCCCATCTTTATTGAAGTCAAAGGCTCTCACGCAAAGCTTGCTTGTAAAATTTTGTGGTAAGGCCAGGCTATCAATTCTGAAATTTCCTTTTCCATCATTGATGAACAATCGGTCCTGGTAAAATTTGTTTCCTACCTTGTATTGAAAGCCGCCACTGGAAATATACAGATCAGTTTTACCATCACCATTCGCATCAAAAAGCAGGAGCCCTTCGTCTTTATAACCAGCATCCGCAAATTGCCTGGTATAAATATCTTTTTGTATGAAGGCTCCGTTTTTTTGCTGAAGCAATAATTGAGCAGGGTTGAAATAGTTTCCACCAACCACAATATCATCAAGCCCGTTTCCATCCACATCTGCTGAAGCAACAGCCGGGCAATACTCTGAGAGTTTATGAGGCAGAACGGATTGCAGATTGAAATCAATCAGGTCGATATCCTTGTGCCGGTAATTTATACCAAGCGATTTGGTGACTTCCTCAAACAAACCATTTGGTTCTATTGCACGAGGTTGATCGCTGCTTACGTCCTTTGCTTCTTTGATATCTGCAGTTACTGCCTGGTCTGCTTTTACATTGTTGATTGTTTGCTTTTTGTTTGCCGACCACTGAATCACAATGGAGTCAACACTTGTGTTATGACCCAAACCAAAATGCGCTCCTAGTTGGACAGTTGAAAGGTAACCACGGTATGGATTGTTCTCAAACGATTGAATTTTTCCACGATCATAATAGATGGTTACTATTGCGCCTATTCCATGAACGTTCCTTTCCTGCCCTTTTAAATTCACATGTAAAAAATGATTGTTTGAGGAATCACTGTTCTGCGCGGTGTTTTTATATAAGAAGGGCTCATCGTTGATATTGTTGATAACAATATCCATGTCGCCGTCATTGTCAAAGTCGGCATATGCCGCACCGTTGGAAAATGTTGGCGTTGTAAAGCCCCAATCAGTTGACACATCCCTGAAAGTCAGATCCCCTTTATTCTGAAATGCGTAATTCGGAATCTTCACTTGAGGAATCTGTTGAATGATTTCCATTTTTGGAGTAAGACCTGCAGCGCCTGTTCTATAAGTGGTGAAGTCGTGGTCACTCACATCTTTCGGAAATCCATTAGTTACTATCAGATCTCTATATCCGTCGTTATCAAAATCGGTCACCAGCGGAGTCCAACTCCAGTCGGTTTGGGAAATGCCGCTCATAAAACTAATATCACTAAAGGCTGGTGCACCTGACGTATCTGATTCGCCTGGCCTGGGTCCGAGGTTTAGCGACAAAGTATTTCGCACGTATTGGTATTGATATCCATAAACATCAAAATTTTGATAAGTGACATAATTATTTGTTGCAATCATCATTTTCTTTCGATAGTTGTCCGGAGGATTCATGTCCAGTTCAATCACATCCGGAAGACCATCATTATTAATATCAACTATATCCTGGCCCATCGAATTGAAGGAAGTGTGTTTGAAGTATTCTTTAACACGGTTGGTAAAAGTGCCATCATGATTATTGATATAAAGAATATTATTCGACAGAAAATCATCTGTAACATATATGTCTTTCCATCCATCATTATTAAGGTCACATATAGTGGCCGCATGTCCATAACCATTGAATTTGATGCCAGCGGCAGCAGAAACATCGTGGAATACGGGGTGATTGACTGAAGAATCAAAATCGTTTCGGTATAGCTTGCCCCGGTTAGGATCGGTATTGGTATTAGATTGTCGCTGTGAAAAAACGGATGTGCTATATCCATTCGATGCTTCGTTCACCACCAGGTACATGTCCAGGTCCCCGTCATTGTCATAATCGAAAAAATTAGCCATAGTAGATTGAACATGGATATCTAGTCCATAGCTTTCCGCCAAATCTTTAAAATGAGGGATTCCTTTTTTATCTAGTCCTTGGTTAATATAGAGAATGTTTTTTCTCCTGAGTGAATCTTTGTAAATGGTATTGCAAATGTATATATCCATTAACCCGTCATTATTAATATCCACTACTACCACTCCTCTTGCCCATCTTCCCTCTCCGCTTACATTGGCTTCATCAGTTACATCCTTAAAACTGAATGCACCTTCGTTAAGATAGAGTTTACTGGACACCATGTTACCTGTAAAGAAAATATCCTGCTTCCCATCATTATTGAAATCGCCAATGCCAACACCACCTCCATTGTACACGTTTACTACATCCAGCGGGTTAAGCGTATCATTTTCTGTGATGCGATTAATGAAATAGATGCCCGAATGAGAAGAGGAAACTTTTTCAAAGAAGGTCTGTTTGGAGTGGCAAGCCGAAATCAACAGCAGGACTATCCCATGAAGCACTAGCCGGAACCGAAGCATAGAGAATTTGTTCACTAAGGAAATCATTTTATGAGAACGCTGGGTAATAGAAATCAAAAAAGGCTTCTCTTGTGAAGAAAGCCTTTTTTAAAGAATGTATTAAAATCAATAACCCGGATTTTGAGTCAGGTTTGGATTCAAAGCAATCGCCGCTTGCGGTATCGGCATCAAAACCCGATTGGCCGTAAGCGTTGTGTTGTACAATCCATGTTTTTGCCCATCATGTGTGGGGCCAGGAGCCGGATTGGGAATAGGATCATAGCTTCCATCCACAGTGCCATTCGCTTTTTTAATAAAGGCAATAGCAACATCAGTACCCGCTCTGCATAGATTATAGAACAGCGAATATTCACCAGTAAGTTCATGCCTGTACTCACTTAGTACCATTTGTAAAGGATCAGTGATGGGTTGTGCCGCAGTCCCATCATAGTTTGCTCCATCCTGCATGGTGGCAGGAGCTGCTCCACCCCATGCACGGTCTCTTACAAGTTTAAGATCAGCCATTGCTCCGGGGATATCATTCAGTCTTACTTTACATTCTGCTCTGCTCAACAAGACCTCTGCATAGCGCATCAGGATCTGGTTCTGATCGCCAAATAAATTACTCTGACCTTGCTCATTCGAATTGCCACCAGTTAGATTCGGATCTCTCCATTTCTTTGAACAATAATATCCGGTGCGACCTTTATCATCGCCATACCATGGCCTGGTCAATGTACCTACTGTGTTTAAGATTTTGCCATCATCACCTGTATATATCGGATTGCCGCCATTGAAACCTTGCTTCACTTGATTGTATCCTTTGAGCCCTCCAAGTTTTGCAATAATTCCGGGACTTGCCAGCGTATCACCCGGACCAACTATGGTCAGTAATTTTCGTTTGTCGCCTGTTTGATATGACAACCACAATGCAGGATTACCATAGTCATATCCCTGGCCTGTTAATTCCTGCGGCCAACTAAAGCTATCTATCCAGGCTAATTCTGCTCCAGGTGGTTGCCAGCTTCCGCTCCAATCTTGAGGATCACCAGCCTTTTTATAGAACTGCACTTCAAAAAGCGACTCATTATTATTCTGCTTATCATATTCATGAACGTCTGCAAAATTTTGCATCAAAGAATATTTGGTTGTAAGCTCCGGATTGTTGAATGCGGCTAATGCACCCTGGTAATCTTTCAACCACATTCTTGCAGAACCTTCATATGCATATGCGGCGCCCTTGGTTGCCCTTCCTAAATCTGCGACTGGTAGACTTGACTTGGATAACAATAAGCTTTCAGCCTTTTGCATATCAGCCACTACCTGCTTGAACACAGAATCTCTTGAAGACCTGGGTGTCAATCCATTTGTAATTGCGCTTAATTCCAAAGGGACGCCTCCAAATGATGAAGCCAGGTAATAGTAGGTCATGCCGCGAAGAAAATACGCTTCTCCAGACAGCCGATCAGCCAATGCCTGGTCAATTACTCCTTTATCTTTTGCTTTTGTGATAACACCGAATGCCGCATTGGCTCTTGCGATCCCTATATAAGAATAAGTCCAAAAAGTATTGATGGCTCCAAAAGTTGCAGGTATCTGGTAGTTGTTCCACATCACGTCGCCACCCCAATTGAAAAAATCATGCGTTTCAAAATTGGCCCAATACCAAATTGATTTTTTCAGAAGGTCGCTATTCTGATAGGTATCATATATCGCATTGACCAGGCTGATCACGTCAGCTGGTTTGTTGAAAGTTGCTTCTTGCGAACCCTGGAAAGTATTTGTGGTTTCCAAAAAACTTTTCTTACACGCCACCGGGATACCCAAAGAGAAAAAGGCCATTATAAAAATGATCTTGAAACCTTTTTTCATATCGCTAGTTTTTTCTTTTAAAAAGTTAGGTTTAGTCCAAAAGTGTAAAACCTTGAAGTAGGATATGTTCCGTTGTCAACTCCATTCTGCGTTGGATTGGCTCCCTGAATACCAATTTCAGGATCCAGTCCACTGTACTTGGTGATGGTAAACAGGTTTTGGAATGAAACATATAATCTCAGCCTGGATATTGAATATTTGCTCGACCATGATGTGGGCAGTGTGTAACCTATCATCAAGTTTTTCATTTTCACGAAACTGCCGTCTTCAATCCACGCGCTGGACGGAAGTAGATTGCCGGTTGCATCATCGTTTGCAAGCGCCCGAGCAAATCTGTTTGAAGGTCTGCTTGGTGTCCAATGATTGTTGTAATATTCTACGCTAACATTCTCCACTCCTTCGGAACCTCTCTTTTGAAAACTCTCCAGGTTGCTTTCATTGAAGTTGAGTATCTTATTTCCGAACACTCCATAGAAGTAAAGATTGAAATCCCAGGCTTTATAAGTGGCATCAAAGTTTAATCCGCCAAAAACATTCGGCTGCGGATTTCCAAGACTAATTCTGTCATCTGCATTCACTACATTATCACCATTGATATCGGCATAATAACGGTCGCCAGGTTTGGTAGCTGCTCTCCAGTAAATACCACCGGGAGCTTTTCCATTCAGCGCATCTATTTGTGCCTTCGTTTGAAAAATTCCAAGCGATTGGTAACCGAAAAATTCTCCAACTTCTCCGCCTACATAAGATCGTGTGAATTCATCCCAGCCCTGTCCTGTTAAGCCAAGACCGCCGAAATTAGTTACGAAGTTTGTTCCGGATGTGATGCCTGTGAGTGTGTTTTTGATATGCGCCAGTGTAAGACCAATACCATAATTAAAATCTTTTCCCGCGGTTGCTCTATAGTTGATTGCAACTTCAATGCCTTTATTATTCATGCTTCCTACGTTGCGTGTGATATAAGTATATCCTGTTTGCGCAGGCGCAGCAAGCGTCAACAGGAAATCTTTTGAGTCCCGTTTGAACCAATCCACGGTAAAGGTGAGTGCTCCGCCCAATAACGCAGCATCAATACCTATATCTGTTTGCACGTCTGTTTCCCATTTCAAATCTGGATTTGCCGGTTGTGTTTGCGCAATCCCATTCTGGTATAACTTATTAAAAGGATATCCCAGGTTATCTACTCCACCACCATTTACGTTAGAAGGGAAGCCAGTGGCATATAAAGCCTGGTATTGGTAAAGTCCAATTGAATTCTGATTCCCTACTTCACCATAGCTGGCTCGTAGTTTGAGGTCAGACAACCAGCTAACATCTTGCATGAAAGATTCATTGGTTACTTTCCATGCTATTGCACCGGAAGGGAATACACCGTATTTGTTATTGGTGTCAAATCTTGAAGATCCATCTCTTCTGATTGTTCCAGTAAGAATGTATCTGTCATTATAACCGTAAGTCAATCTTGCAAATTCCGAAGCCAGCGTGGAAACCAGTTGGCCATTTCCATATTGATCAAACTTGAGGTTACTCACTTGTCCCAGGTCCCTGACGACATTATTAGGAGGCGTACCACCTGCACCCATCAAGTTGGTTGTATTTTTCTGCGCTGAAATACCTCCAACAAAATTTATCGTATGCTTACCAAAAGTATGGTCGTAGGATAGCGTGTTTTCCCACACCCATTCGAAATTGTTATTCATGTTCTGGTGATAGAATGCACTGGATACAATGGATCCAGGATATTGAAGGTTGGCCCTGTTGTCTTCTGGTTGAAAATAGGAACCCGTAAAATTGCTCAGGTTCACACCAAAATTCGTCTTCAATTTAAGACCATCGTATAAAGTAGCTTCCAGGAAAGAACTGGCGAGCAAATAATTCGTAATGTTTGAATAATCGTTAGTCTCAACGGAGTAGACTGGATTGTTGAATTTGAAAACGTTTGAATTTTGCGGATTGTAAAATCCATAGTTGCCTTGTCCGTCCTTAATCAAAAAAGTTTTCCTGTTACCGCTATCAAGTGTGGGTGGATTAACAGCTAATTGAAACAACGATCCCGTTCCAAAAGGAACGTTCGCATCCTGGTACGCATATTTAGCGCTGGTAGAAGATCGCAGCCAGGTAGTTGGCTGAAAGTCGACATTCAGATTAAGAGAATACCTTTTAAAATAAGAACCTAACACTATTCCTTTCTGGTCGAAGTAACCAAAGGAGAAAGCAGTTTGTACTTTATCACTTCCGCCGCGGAAACCAACAGTATAATTCTGCATAAGTCCTTTGCGATACATAGCGTCCTGCCAGTCCACGCTATGTAATTGCGCTGGTGTTTTCCAAATGGGCATACCATGATAGGTGTGCGTTGAATCGGCAGCTTCTACTTCATTAGAAAGCGTTGCCCAATCAAAAGCATTCAGTAAATCATATTGCTTTGGTTCACTCTGCATGGAGAGATACATATCCAGAAACACTTGCACTTTACCCCTGGTACCCTTCTTTGTAGTGACAATCACTACTCCATTCGCAGCGCGTATTCCATAGATTGCAGTGGCTGACGCATCCTTCAATACATCAATTGACGCGATATCGTTCGGGTTGATATTCTGGATTCCACCAGTAGTGGGATATCCATCAATAACGTACAGCGGATTATTACCGCCGCTTGCTAAACTACCAATACCTCTTATCAATACACTGGTATTGCCTCCCGGTGCCGCATCGTTATTAACTATCTGGACTCCCGCGGCTCTACCCTGTAAGGCCTGACTTAAATTGGCAACGGGAACTTGTTCAATTTGTTTGGCAGGCACAGAACTGATGGAGCCTGTAACATCTTTACGCTTTTGGGTACCATAGCCAATAACCACAACTTCATTCATATTGTTGTTGAGCAATTGCAGCGTAACATTTACCACAATGTTTGTGCGTACGTCAACCTCACTGGTTTGGAAACCCACAAAAGAAAATACCAGCACGGTTGAGTTGGCTGGCATGTTGATGGAATAGGCGCCATCCGTATCGGTGCTGGTGGAAGTATTTGTTCCTTTTACGGACACAGTAGCATTGGCCAGGGGCCTGGCATCCGGATCAACTACTTTACCGGTAACTGTTCTTGTTTGAGAAACCGCTGCCAAACACAAGACAAGAAAAAGCGACAAGGACAACCATCGTTTGATTTCCCTGGCATAAGAAGAGGATTTTTGTCTCATACACTCAAAGCTTTGGTTTGTTAGTTTTTGAACATTTAAAATTGATACGGCAAGTATTTTTTTACCCTTGTATTAGTTTCGTATCAATAAAAATCCTGGATGGAAAGAGAATAAGAGAAGCGAGTTGAGAATTCTATACGCGAATAGAACAAGGAAGCATATCCTTCATACATTAGTCTCATATAGTATTCAATTCGCTAGTCGGCAATACAAATCCTAAGCACAATACAATTGCATTGCTTACCAAAAGTATTTTCCTTTTTTAGATTAAACTGATACTTTATTAACCAATGAATAGTTTATTTTAATCTCTCGCCTGTGAATTAGGGTATTTTTGACACTTTTCGGACATTCTTGATTCCAGATGCCCGATGCACGATGCATGATGCCGATGCATGATGCCCGATGCCAAATCTTGAAACTTGAATATTGAAGTTGAATTAATAAATATTGAATCATATATCCGGTATCATGTATCGGGTATTGGGTATCGGGTATCCGGTATCAGGCATCTGGCATCAGGCATCCAGTATCCGGTATCCTATTTATCTTTACCCCTTAATTAAAACTCAATGAGTAAGATCGCCATGATCACTGGAGCTACTTCGGGGTTTGGAAAAGCATGTGCAAACAAATTTGGAAGCAACGGCTATGACCTTATCATTACCGGGAGAAGAGCCGACAGGCTGGAACTATTGCAGAAAGAGCTGCAACAACATTACAATGTTGCGGTTTATCCAATGGCTTTTGATGTGCAGGATAGAAAAGCCGTGTTTCAAGCTATTGAAAAGCTAGACAAAGATTGGTGTTGCATCGAGGTATTGATCAATAACGCCGGACTTGCATTGGGGCGCGATTATTTTGAAGAAGCAAGTCTCGATGATTGGGAAATCATGATCGACACCAACCTGAAAGGGTTGCTGTATGTTTCAAAAGCCGTGCTTCCTTTCATGATAAAACAAAAAAAAGGTCACATCATTAATATCGGTTCAACGGCCGGTAAAGAAGTATACGAAAAAGGAAATGTGTATTGCGCATCTAAACACGCGGTGAGCGCAGTTTCAGAATCAATGAGAATTGATTTGCTTCGTCATGGCATAAGAGTCACGGCCATTCATCCCGGGGCTGCCGAAACAGAATTCTCGCTGGTAAGATTTAAAGGCGATGCTGAAACGGCAGCAAGTGTTTACGCAGGATTTCAACCACTGACTGCAGCAGATATTGCAGAAGTAGCCTATTTCTGCACAACGTTGCCGGCTCATGTTTGTGTCAATGACCTGGTGATGACCAGCACCGCGCAGGCGAATTCATTCTATTTGCATCGGCAGTAGGAGGTCGGGCTTAGAAGTACAAAGACAGAAGTATTAAATTCGAAGGGTCAAAGTTGAATGCAGGTCTCTAATTGAATTAATTGTTTGGAACTACCATGTTATTTGAGTCCGAGAAATGAAGGCTTGCGTCTCAGTACTCCGGAGAAAGGACTGCAATACCGAATTAAATTTCCACGTTCGGAGTGCGTCTAAGTACTTGGGAGTTATTCCCAATACAGGAAAACCTTTATAAGAATGCTAAAACCCTAGTGATTAAGCAGTTTATACCATGTTAAGCGTTTAAATGTATGAGCCTTATTGACTAATTTTGAGCCATTAGTCCATATTCTTTTAAAACGGCATATGCAAAAATTCCTATGTAAGATCACCCTGATCGCTTGCTTGTTCTTCTCATTTACTGCTATTGGGCAGCAGGTTATTCGTCAGCAAAGCTGCGACGTGACCACTATTAAACCACAGATCGATAGCCTCAAGCAACTTTTTACTGCTAATAATTTTGCGCTCGTTCGGGAAGCTTCCATGACTATGGAAAGCGATTACGAAATGCCCATTGTTGTACCTCTCACTGAAGGTTCCTTATATCGCTTCGTATTTATCGGTGATCCCACTTCGCGCCTATATGAAGTGAGAATGTATGACTACAGCGAAAAGCAGGTTATCTACGAAAAGAAATTGTGGGGAGACATTGATGGTAACATCATCAACTACCAATATATTCCCAAGTTCACTGAATACCACATGATCAAACCTCTTCAGACAAATAAGAATAAGAAAAAGGTTTGTGGGTATGTGATGCTGTATAAGAAAGTAGGGTAACCAGGGTTATTGGGATGATACAGGAAAGGGTTGATACAGAATTTTAGTCTCCATGTAAACAATTATATTTCTTTAGGGATGCGCAATGACATATGTTTCGTCTAAAATGCGTTGTGCGGTACTTTTTACTTCATCATTAAACATTCCAATAACTA
>Ga0111539_10006955_pt1 | contig 14519 bp, 14 predicted proteins | sample RhiMethybrSRZTD1_FD_79667 | JGI IMG/M metagenome (GOLD analysis project Ga0111539, IMG submission 79667) | Populus rhizosphere microbial communities from Tennessee, USA - Rhizosphere MetaG P. TD hybrid SRZTD1 (version 2) (version 2) | ecosystem: Host-associated > Plants > Roots > Rhizosphere >...
CCGTACCGGCGGCGAGGAGCGCCATGTTGCCGCCACGGACGGGCGCCCCCTCCTGCAACACCTGCAACTCATCTCCGCGCAGCACCGTCGCGCCGTAAGCCATGGCCTGCAGATCGTTCAGGAGTGCCACTCGTGGAATACCGAACGTGCCAGCGATTTCCGGTCCGTCGATCCGCCACGGGACGTTCGTCAATGAGGCGGCTTCCCCGATGACCGGCCCGGCGACGCCAAAGCAGGCGGAACGCACCGACGCCATCGGTACCTCCCACTGGGTCGCGAACGCGGAGACGAGTGACGCCAGGCCGCTGAAATCGAGCGTGGAGAATTCATCCACCGCGATCGGCAGGGGCCGGGGCGTGTGCGACTCGAAGAGGCCAAGGAGCGTCTTGGTCCCACCGACGTCGCCTGCAAGGAGCATCGCGGCTTACTCTACAATGACTTTTGCGATTGACATCGGGATCATTCTCCTTCATCTTGAAGACCGTTTTTCCCTAGCTTCAGTCGGAGGCTATTTGTCCTTACCCTCGCGCGGTCTGCAGGGATCTCACCCACTCGCGGGACAGCTTGTCGTTTTCACTGGGAAACTGAGTCTGCTCAGACGTCAGGACGCGCGCGCGTTGGTCACGCGCCTCGGCGGCGTCACGATGGAAGAAGTGAACGCGAAGACGACGATCGTCGTTGTCGGAGCAGAGGGGTTCGGCCAGGGAGCCGACCGCGACAAGAGCAACAAGCTGAAGCGCGCCGAGGAGCTGATGGAGCAAGGCGGCGCGCAGATTGAGATTCTCAGCGAGGAAGCATTCTGTCGACTCGCCGGCATGCCGACTCGCGATGCGTTGAAGCAGCAGTACCACTCGGTGCGGGATCTGCTCGCACGCTACCGGTCGTTGCGGGAGGATCACCTTCGCTATCTGGTGAAGTGCGCGATCATCCGTCCAGCCCTCCGGACCAACGCCGACACGTTCTTCGCCTTCCAGGATCTCGCGGTGATCAAGCAGGTGAATGACGGACTCGAACGCGGCGCGCCGTTTCGCAGCCTCGCGCAATCGTTGATTACGTCGCGGGAAGGACAACTGACGCTCGACTTCAGGCTCGACGTCGCGCCCGCGAAGATTCTGACGCTCCAGCGGCGCCCCGTCTCGACCGGTAGCCCGCCGAACCGGATCGAGCCACGCGCCTCGGGGGCCCGAGAGGCGGCGCTCGCCGAAGACTACTTCCGCGCGGCCTCCCTGCTGGACGATGGAGACGAGTCGAAGTTGAGTGAAGCCGCAACCGCCTATCGGCGATCACTGGAGCTCGATCCGTACTTGGTGGCCGCCCTCATCAACCTCGCCAACATTCACTACAGCCACGATGAGTTAGCCGAGGCGCAGGCGCTCTACGAGCGTGCCATTGGCCTCGAGTCGGATTTCTTCGAAGCGCATTTCAATCTGGGCAACATCTACCACGACCTGGGTCGCTTTGCGGAGGCGCAGGCGTGTTACCGCGAGGCGCTGCGGCTGAATCCGCAATACGCCGACGCGCATTTTTATCTCGCCGTCACGTTCGAAAAGATGGGCCTATCGCTGGAGGCGAGGCCGCACTGGCATGCGTACCAGCAACTTGCGCCCAATGGTGAATGGGTGGAGTTGGCGCGTGAGTTTTCGGAGTAGCTAGTACCGATACTCCTCGGGGCTGCGCTTCTTCGGGGTACGGCGAAGCTTGAAGAAATTGCAGTCCGGGCACCAGGCTTCAGGGTTGAAGTTGATGCCGGCGATTGGGAGCACGTCGCGGTGTCCACAGCACTCCGGCCCGTCTTCGGGCGGCCGCCGCCAGCGGCACGACTTGAACTTCATCACCGCGGCAGAGCTGTCGGGCACGGGTGTGGGATCGGGCCCAACCTTGACGGTGCTCGGGGCAGCCGGCGGGAAGAAGGAATCTGAAGATGACATCCGCGTTTATTCTATGCGAACGCCGACGGCCTTTTCCAGCAGCGTCAGCGCGTGTCGCTCATCGGGCAACACCAGCGTAATGGCATGGCCGGCCTCGTCGGCGCGACCCGTACGACCCACGCGATGTACGTACGCATCGGGCGAGTCGGGCAGCTCAAAATTAATCACCGTGTGGATCCCGTCGATGTCGAGGCCTCGCGCGGCGATGTCGGTCGCGACCAGCACCGCATAGCGGCCTCCTCGGAAACCCTCCACCGCCATCCGTCGTTGATCCTGCGTACGATCCGCGTGCAGGGACGCACACTTGATTCCAGCTGCCACGAGCCGCCGCGACAGGCGCTCCGCGCCGATCTTCGTGCGTGAGAAAACGAGCACGGGCCCTTCTGGCTTCCGCAGGTAGTCGATCAGCCAGTCCAGTTTGGCCGCCGAAGTCGTGACCACGGCGCGATGCGTGATCGTCCGCGCCGGCTTGCTGCGGTGTCCGACCTGCACGTACTTCGGGTGCTGCACGATCTCCAGCGCCTGCCGTACCACCTCGTCCGGCATCGTCGCCGAAAAGAACAGCGTCTGGCTGCGCGCCGGCATGGCGGTAATGATGCGCCGCACATCGGGCCAGAAGCCCATGTCCATCATGCGATCGGCTTCGTCCAGGACGAGCAGCTCGACCCCGCTCAAGTCGGCGTTCTGCTGCCGCATGTGATCCATCAGCCGCCCGGGCGTGGCGACGATGATGTCGACGCCCGCTTTGAGGGCGCGTTCCTGCATGCCCATTTCGACGCCGCCGTAGACGGCGGCACTCGTCACCGCCGTGTGGTAGGCGAGGCCGTGAATCTCGTCCTCAATCTGGACGGCGAGTTCGCGCGTGGGGGCGAGCACCAGCACACGGCTCTTGCGATCGGACGGCACCGGCTTTGCCGCAGGGTCCACGATGGCGCGCGGCGCCCGCCCGATGTCGGCCGTCAGGATTTTCTGCAGCGTGGGGACGACGAACGCGCAGGTTTTGCCGGTGCCGGTTTCGGCGCACGCGATCAGGTCGGCGCCGCTGAGGGCCAGTGGAATGACCGCGGTCTGAATCGGTCGCGTCTCCGTGAAGTTCAGATCGCGAATGCCTTCGAGGAGCCGCGGATCGAGTCCAAACGTGGTGAAGGGCACGGGAGCCGTGTCACAGACGATGGGTTCGAGGGCGGGGGTTTGCGGCGAGGCCCGGCGCGCAGGCTGCGGCTGTCCCCGGCGCGAACGTTCATCGGGCGAAGGTCGCCGTCTGCGCGGGCTCCGATGGGAACGACTAGTTGTGTTGGAATTCAAGATCTTCTTGCTAGCGAGCGCGGAAGGTAATGATGCCGCGGACGGGATCGTACGGCGACACGCCGACGGTCACGCGATCTCCTGGAACAACCTTGATCCGGAAGCGGCGCATTCGGCCGCTGAGCTGGGCCAGCACTTCATGGCCGGCGTCACACTGCACACGGTAGAGGCCGCCACTATGAACAGCCACCACAGTACCCTGCATGTCGATGAGATCGTCCTTGCTCAAATTGCTAGCGGTCCTTTCACTTTTATCGGTTTCGCAACAAACATTGTGCCACAGTCTCGCGGGGGAATCCTAAAAGGGTTCTAGGGTTCTAAGGTTCTGGTGGTTCTAGAGTTCCTAAGGTTCTAAGGGTCGGAACCTAGAACCTTAGAACCTTAGAACCTTAGAACCCCTAGAACCCTAGAACGTTCTTGTGCTTTAGAGTCCTCGCACCGCCTCCTCGACCTGCCGCGCCAGCGATTCGTAGTCTTCTCCAACCAGCCGAAGGGGTGCGCCAAACGCGACGCGAACCGCTCCAGGCTTGGCCATCTTCCAGGTGTGATGCAGCACTTTGTCGAGTCCCTCGATCCGCACCGGTACGACCGCCGCGCCAAGCCGGGCGCCGATCATCCCAATGCCCGGTCGGAAGCGATCGATCTCGCCGTGTTCGGAGCGGCGACCTTCGGGGAAGATGAGCACGGAGAAGCCATCTTCAAGCACCTCGCCGATGTAGCGCAGGGTCTGGCGGGCTCCGGCCTCACGCTGCGGCAGCGGGAAGGCATTGAAGAAGAGCGACGCGAGATAGTAGTTGATGCTGTTGGTGAGCCACGCGCGTCTCCCGAAGTCCGCAGGGAAGAAGTGAGCCTTGAAGAACTCCTTGGCCATCGCCGTCGCCAGGCGGTAGCGGAGACGTGGCGGAAGCGCGGCCATGATGACCGGCGTGTCCATATGGCTCTGATGGTTCGCGGCGAAGATGACAGGCGCGTCGATCCGATCGAGGTGTTCGCGTCCCGTGACCGTGATCTTCGCGAAGATGCGAGCGACCGGAAGAATCCATGTCGGCAGACTGGTCCGACGAATGATTCGCGCCGGCCACGACCGATTCCAGGACGGGAAGTCGACTGGATCCGCAGGGGCGCGTTCGACGGTCGCGCTCTGTTCGACCAGCGTCCGCAGCTGTGAAAGGTCGCGTGCCTCAGCGAAGGCGCGCTCGTCGATCGGCGTCTGGAACTCGTCCTCGAGCGCGACCATCAACTCGACGCGCTCGAGCGAGCTCAACCCGAGTTCTTCGAGGGTGGTGCCCGGCGAAAGATTCTCCCGGCCGGCGTACTTCGCGATCAGCGCAGCCAGCGGATCCGCGCTCGTTCCCGCCAGCCTGGGCGTGTCGCCGCTCTTCACCCAATCGCGAATCGCCGCGCGCTTGAGCTTCTGCGTGCCTTCGGTGCGCGGCAGCGTCGGCTCGGGCCACACGAGCGCGCGACGAATGCGCTGATGATCGCCGAGCTGCGCATTGGCGGCACGCGTCACCGTCTCGGCGTCTGTTTGCGGGTCGAGAATCAGTACGGCATGCACCCGTTCTGCCGCATCAGTCCCGACGCTCACGCCAACCACCGCGGAATCACGAACGCCCGGTAGCCCGTTGAGCACGCGCTCCACATCTTCAGGAAAGACATTCAGCCCCTCGGGTGTGACGATCATTTCTTTCTTCCGCCCGCGGATGAACAGCTGACCGTCTGGTCCGAGCTCGCCGATGTCGCCGGTGTGGAACCACCCGTCCTCGAACGCGCGAGCGGTTTCGGCCGCCGCGTTGAAATAGCCTTTCGTCACGTTCTCGCCGCGCACGAGGATTTCCCCGTCAGGAGCGATCCGGACGTCCACGCCGGCCATGGCCTTGCCGACCGATCCGCGCTTGGTGCCAAACGGATGATTCAGGCTGACGATGGGCGCGGTTTCCGTGAGCCCGTAGCCCTGGATCACCGCGAATCCGAGCTGGCCCCAAAACGCCTCGAGCTCGGTTTCGAGCGGGGCGGCGCCCACGACACACGCCCAGAACTTCATCCCAAACATCCGATGCACCCGCCGGTATCGCCACCACCGCCAGACGAAGTGCTCCCGCCTTCGCGCCTTCGGCGCTTCGGCGCGGCTAGCCCCTGGTTGAGCCGTCGGCGCTTCGGCGTGTGCACCAATGTCTGCACCGACGCTCGGGCAGGTTCGCAGCACGTGCTCGCGCAGCACGTCCAGAATCTTCGGGACCGAGACCAGCACCGACACACGCCGGCTCCTGATCAGCGACACGATCACGGCGGGCTGATAGCCGCGCATGAAGATCACAACCCCCGGTAGCATCGGAGGGATGAATGTCGCCATCGCCTGCCCGAACATGTGGCTGAGCGGCAGAAGATTCAGGAAGCGAAGGGGGAAAAACGGCGTGCCCCACTTGCGATACTTCAGCACCTCCCGCTCGATCGGCACGATGTTCGCCAGGATGTTCCGATGCGTGATCAGCACACCTTTGGGATCGGCTGTCGCACCCGAAGTGAAGATGATCTCGGCGACATCGTCCCGCGCGATGGGAACCTCAGGCAGTGGTGGTGGTCCTCCTTGACCTTCGCGCCAGTCGAGCTCGGGAAGCGCCCAAACGGGGCCTGGAAGATCGGACAGTGGGGGCGTGTCCTGGCCGACCAGGATCACCTTGGCGCTCACGATGCGGCTGACCCGAGCCAGGAAATCGGGTGACGACCGGTAGTCGATCGGCACGACGACCACACCGCGGAGCAGGCAGCCCCAAAATGCCACGATCCACTCCGGCCGGTTCTCCGAGAAGAAGACAACCGTGTCGCCTTTCTTGACGCTCGCGGTGTATAGGCGCGCGGCAAACATCTTGGCCGCCTGCCCGACCTCCCGGTAACTGAACGTACGGCTACGGAAACCGTCGTCGTAGACGAGAAAATCTCCGCGCGTCGTCGCCAGGTCGTGGAAGAAATCGACGAGCGTCTCGCGCGGCACGACCAAATTATGATGTAAGCGCCCCACCTGCGGTAAGCTGTAGCACTTCCGATGCGGATGTTTCTCACCGGCGCGACCGGATATGTCGGTGCAGCCGTTCTCGACGGCTTGTTGCGCGCGGGTCACGACGTGACGGCGCTGGTGCGCGACAACGAGAAAGCGGCGCGCGTCGCCGCGCGTGGCGCACGGCCGGTGATCGGCAACCTCGCAGATGCGGACTCGTATCGCGCCGCCGCCGATGCGCAGGACGGCTACGTGCACACGGCGTACGATACCTCGTCGGGCAAAGGGCCGGCGATCGATCGCCTCGCGCTCGACGTGATGCTGACGGCTGCCAAGCGACCGCGCACGGCGGGCAGCAGCAGCCCGGCGAATCGATTCATCATTTACACGTCCGCCGTTTCAGTGCTCGGCCGGACGCCGGAGCCGGCCACCGAAGATGCGCCGCTCAATCCGATCCCGCTCGTGTCCTGGCGCCCCCAGCACGAGGAACTACTCCTCAATTCAGGTACCGACCGCGTGCGAACGATCGTCGTGCGCCCGGGTGTCGTGTACGGAAGCGGCGACGGACTGGTTGGCGATCTCTTCAAGTCGGCCGCGAACGGCCTCGTCCGTGTCGTCGGCGATGGGAACAATCATTGGCCGCTGGTCTACGATCGCGATCTCGCCGACTTGTACGTTCGCCTGGCGGCCTGCGAGGTCGCGTCGGGTGTCTACCACGCCAACGACGAAGGTGACGAGCGGGTCAACGACCTTGTCGCGGCCATCGCTCCGTACGTCCCGGTCCGGCCGGATGTCCGTCACGTTCCGCTCGATGAAGCCAGGGCCAAGATGGGCAGCGTCGCCGACGCGCTGTCGCTGGACCAGGTGGTTCGCAGTCCCCGCGCGCGAGCCCTTGGATGGACACCCAGTCTGCGATCAGTGGGTTCGAATGCCGCGCGCCTCCTCGGCGAGTGGCGGGCCGCTCGTAATTAGGGCAGGTTGGGCAGATAGGCCTGGTCGGCTTGTAGGACGGGTAGGCCAGGCCCAACGCTTCAGTCTGCGAATTTCTCCAAGTCCTCATCGGCGGCGCCCGGGAGCAAATCGAAGAACGCATCGAGGCTGCGATCGAGCGCGCGGCGGAGCTGGGGGATCGTGCCGTCGATGGTGTGCAGTGTGAGCGCGGCTGTTGAGCCATCAGCCGTCGTCATCGTGGCGTCCTGAAGATCCTTCAGAGAGCCTTCTGGAATCAGACGAACTCCATAGACGAGGGTGTATCGGGCCATTCCAGGATTGTACTCACCCTAATACGCGCTTCGCAGCCGCAATCGCCTCGTCGATCGTCGCGACCGCGCCATCCAGCTGCTGCTCGTAGATCACCTTCAGAATCTCCCCTACGCGCGGTCCCGGTTTCAACCCCAGTTCCAACAAGTGTCGCCCGAGCAGGATCGGTTCCGGCGGGCGATGTTCGACGCCTAGCCGACGGGCGCGATCGAGAAACCAGTCCATGGCGTCGCAGTTGAATACCCCGGGCTTGCGGCCGAGGCAGTCGGACTTCGCGAGTCGTGCCAGCAGCTCCAGATCGACTTTCTGGGCCAGGCGACGAAATGCCCCGTCGCCCACCTCGTCTTTCACCTTGAACCACATGCCAGGCTTCAAATGCTGCGCCGTCAAACCGAGCACCTGGCGGCGGACGTCGTAGCCATCCAGCGAGTGCACATTCAATCGATCGAGAAACGCGGACGCGGGCGCGACCCCCTGGTCTTCGTGGTCGATCGAGCGGATCCGTCCGTCGCTGAAGGCTGTTGTCGCCGGCTTGCCGAAGTCATGGCATACGGCGCCGAGCATGATCGTCATTTGCTGTGGCCGCGTCAGATCATCGATCCGCGTCCGCGCCTCATCGACGACCTGCAGCGTGTGCACCCACACGTCGCCCTCAGGGTGCCATTCGGGCTCCTGGACACAGCCGACCAGCGCGCGCAGCTCGGGGAAGAGTTTGTCGACGACGCCCAGGTCGAGTGCAAGGGCCAGTCCGATCGACGGCCGAGGAGCCACCAGCAGTTTCTCGATTTCGCCCCAGACGCGCTCCGCCGGCAAGTCGTCGAGCGGGATCTCGTGGCAAATCGTTCGACTCTCTGCGTCGAGGGTGAAGTCGAACCGTGCCGCGAACTGAATCGCCCGCAACACCCGGAGGCTGTCGTCGGCAAAGGTTTCTCGGTCAACCACGCGCAGCCGCCGCGCGGCGAGATCGTCGCGGCCGCTGAAAGGGTCGAGGTACTCGCCAGTGAGCGGATCCCAGGAGATGGCGTTGACCGTAAAATCGCGCCGCCGCGCGGCTTGTTCAATGGTCATCGACGGATCGCCGGCGACGTCGAATCCGCGATGCCCGCGGCCGGTTTTGGACTCGCGTCTCGGCAGCGAGACATCGATGCCAGGTGTGCCGACTTTGTAGACCTGAAAGCTTTCGCCAACGGTCTCGACCCGGTCGAGCGATTCAAGAAGGGTTCGCAGGGGCTCTGCAGCCAGCCCGAACACCTCGATGTCGATGTCCTTCGACTCGCGCCCAAGCAGGCGATCGCGGGCCCATCCGCCGACGATAAGAGCGCGGCCTCCCGCATCGCGAACGGAGGCGGCGATGGTTCGTGCGCGATCGAGGGGCTCAGGCGACAGGTTTCCGCCCCCACTTCTGAACCAGGCGGTCGCAGAATCCGGGCGCGATCGCATTGAGCAGAACAAGGCCGCGCGCTTTGCGGTACGGGAACACTTCTGGAACAGGACGACGAATCGCCGCCGCGATCGCATCGGCGACAACCTCCGCGGATTGCCGCGGGCCCTTCGATTCCGTCCTGAATCCAGAGGCCGCGGTCATGACGCCGAAGAACTCGGTTTCCGTCGAGACTGGATAGACAACGGTGACGTGAATCCCGGTGCCGTGGACTTCTGCGCGCAGGCACTCCGCGAGGCCCACCTGAGCGAACTTGGTGGCGGCATACGCGCCCATGTAAGGGACGCCGCGTCGGCCGACAATTGACGACACGACGATCACGTGGCCGCTGGTCTGTTGTCGAAAGTGCGGCAGCGCCGCCCGCACGGCAAGGTAGGTGCCGAAATAGTTCACGTCAAGGACGCGCTGCATTTGCGCCGGCAGGATCGCGTCGATCGCACCATACAGACCGAAGCCAGCGTTGCACAGCATGACGTCGAGGCGGCCGAACCGCGCCACGGTCTGCGCGACGAACATGTTCATCTCTGCTTCATGGGTCACGTCGGCAACGATCGGCAGCGCAGAGCCTCCGATAGCGATGATTTCTTGAGCCAGCTGATCGAGCCGGTCGCGGCGACGTGCGCAAAGAGCCACTGATGCGCCGTCGCGCGCGAGCCGCAGTGCCGTGGCGCGGCCGATTCCTGACGAGGCGCCGGTGATGGCGATGACGGGTTGGTTGGTCGGTGCGGACACCGCCTACTACTTAATCACACTGGGGCGGGAACGGCAGGCGGGCGGTTTCGTAGGCCGAGCTTCAGCTCGGGCCTACGATTCGGTACTGAAGGACGGGCCTACGATCCGGTGCAATCCGGAAGGTCGCACCCAGACCTCGGCGATCGCACTCTTTAGGCGGCGCGCTGCGAATCGGTGACTGGCCGCAGCTGCGTCAGCTGCCGGCCTTCGGTGTTGGGCCTTGCCGTAGGAGGCGCTTCGTCCAATTCCCAGCCGGGTGATTCGTGTCCGCACGAAACGCACTTGAGGAACATCCGGTCCTGTTCGAATTGCAGCAGGCTATCGTGGCCGTGTAGTCCGCAGTAGGTCTCGCGTAGCCAGGTAGTCACCATGGTTCCAATCCTCAATGGGCGCCGGGGTTCATTTTAGAGCTCCTACCCTAGGAGACGCCTCTGACCCGCCGTCGGGTTCAGCAATCCAAGACGCGTGCCGAGCTCAGGTTGGTCGCCGCAAGTGTTGAAATAATTCAGGTTACTGGAGCGACTGACGACTTTGTCACCGCTGGAGTGACCTTATTCTGGCCAACAGGTGGTAAAGGTCTACCGTTCGCTGAGGACGCCGCGAACCACAAAGCCCACATTGGCCGGGCGTTCGCCGAGCCGGCGCATGAAATAGGGGAACCACTGGGCCCCGAAAGGCACGTAAATCCTGACGCGATATCCCTCTTTCAAGAGAGCAGTCTGCAGATCGCGTCGAATGCCGTACAGCATCTGAAACTCGAACCGATCGAGGCCGATGAGGTTCGCCGCGACGAATCGCTTCGCGTGGTCAATTAACGACGGGTCGTGGGTGGCAATGGCCGGGTAGACGCCATCACGCAGGAGCCGCTCGGTGAAGCGGGCAAACGCGGCGTCCACATCGGCCTTGCTGGGATGCGCGACGGTCCTGGGTTCGACGTAGGCACCTTTGACGAGCCGGATTCGCGCGCCGAGCGCCATGATGCGCTTGATGTCCTGATCCGTCCGGTACAAGTCCGCCTGGAGCACGACCCCGATCTGGCGGTAGCCCTGCTGCCAGAGGGTCTCGAAGATGTCGAGCGTGACGTCCGTGTACGGCGAGTTTTCCATATCGATGCGCACGAAGAACCCGTCCGCTCGATCCAGGATCCGGCGAAGGTTGTCCACTGCAGTCGCCCGGTCCACGTCAAGGCCGAGCTGGGTCAGTTTCAGCGACAGATTCCGGCCGATCGCCGATTTCAGAATGACATCGACGATATGAAGGTAGGCGCGAGTGGCCGCGTCGGCTTCTGCGAGGGTGGTCACGCCCTCCCCCAGATAGTCGAGCGTCTGCAGCAGTCCCTGGGCTTCGATTCGCTCGGCGGCGTCGATCGCTTCCGTCACGGTTTCGCCGGCGATAAAGCGGCGCGCAAAACTCGACGGCTTGCGCATCCCATACGTCGCCGCCAGCCGCTTCAGAACCTTGCTTCGCGCGAGGAGGTGGAAGAAAGTCTTTGAAACTGTTTGAAGCATCGACGCGTCAGTGCGTCCGGCCCGGAGTCACGAGCAGGTGCTCGATCGTCCGCGCATAGTAGCGGAGCACACTCCGTTCGCGTACGCGGAAACGGCCGCGTTCGAGCACGACGATGCCTCGCGTTTCGAGCGGCTCCGCCGCTTCCTCGACCGCCTGGCGCCCACTCATCACCCCGAGGTTGGCGCGCTTTGCCGCCAGCTCCTCGATCAGCCGATCGATGCGCGACTCGAGATCGCGCCGTGTCAGGGACGGCCGCATCGCCGCGGCGAACACGGCGGTCGGCAGGACCTTGTAGAGGGCGCCGATGCGCGCCCGAACGGAGCGCGTGAGTGCCAGCACCTCACTGCGCGACTGCGCGTCGCACTCACCGACCGGAATCGGTGCGCCGAAGGTCACGAACGCCCGTGAGCGGTAACCCACCGCGTAGCGGATCATTTCGGCCAGCTCACGCGTGAATGGCCGTTGCGACTTCTTGACCCGCTGCTTCGCGAGGATGCGATCCTCGAGCACGAGGTCGTAGGCAACCGCGGTCGGGATAATCACGAGATCCGGGCGGTGGGCGGTCAGCGCCGCATGAATGAGGCCGGTTTTCGCCGGTTTCAGTTCGCCGCTGTAGCTCCGGCCACCCTCGGGATAGAAAAAGAGGTCGTGCTCCTTCAGCGTCTCCGCGATGTACGCCTTCAGCGTGATGAGGTACGCGGGATCTTTCGTGTTCCGCCGGATCGGAATCGCGCCCGTGATGTGCCGGTGCACGAGGCCGAGCGGCCCGCCGAAGAGGTTGATGCCGGCGGCGATGAGTGGCGGCCGAATGCCGTTGTCGTCGAGGACCAGCGGCTCGACCAGGTAGTCGGTATGGCTCTTGTGATTGGAGGCGTAGACGATGCGGTGTTCGCGTTGGGCGGTGATGACGTGATGGAGATTCTCGTGCTTGCGTTCGATCTTCCGAAGAATCGGGTAGAGCGGATGCTGAAGCGCGCGATACATCCGATGACGTTGGGTGGTGCGCAGTTCTTCGAGATAGCCCGTGATCCGCTCGCGCGCCTCGTCTCCCCGGTCGGCGCCGATTCCTGAACCGCCGCGAAGGTATTTGACAACCTCTCGCCGCGACAGCACAGCCTGGGCGATGTCATCCAACATGAGATGGTGCGAAATATAACATGGTCGTCAGCGGCCTGGACCTCCAAGGTCCGCTCTACATGGCCTTGCACAGCGCATCGGCGTACTCCGAAGTGGAAGCGCTGCCGCCGAGATCGCGAGTCCGCACTTGACCCGCGGCGAGCACCTGACCGAGGGCCGACATCACGCGGTCGGCCGCCAACGGCTCGTCGATGTGTCGAAGCATCATGACCGCGGACAGCAGGAGTGCCGTGGGATTCGCCAGGTTCTTTCCTGCGATATCCGGCGCGCTGCCGTGCACGGCCTCGAAGACGGCTGCGTCCACGCCCAGGTTGGCCGCGCCGACGACGCCCAGGCCACCGACCAGGCCGGCGCAGAGATCCGACACGATATCCCCGTACAGATTCGGCATGACCAGCACGTCGAATTTCTCGGGTGTCATCACCAGGTGCATGCACGCGGCATCGACGATCTTCTCGTCGTAGATGATCGACGGGTAGTCGCGCGCCACGCGACGCGCGCACTCGAGAAACAGCCCGTCGCTGAGCTTCATGATGTTCGCTTTGTGGATCGCGGTCACGCGCTTCCGGCCGTGTCGGACCGCGTGGTCGAAGGCAAACCGCGCAATCCGTGACGATGCGCGTTCCGTGATGATCTTCAGGCTCTCGACGACGCCCGGGATCACCTCGTGTTCGAGGCCGGCATAAAGATCCTCGGTGTTTTCTCGCACGATAACGAGATCCACGCCCTGGAACCGGCCGGCAATCCCCGGCAGGTTCCAGACCGGTCGCAGGTTGGCATAGAGATCGAGCGCCTTGCGCAAGCCCACGTTCACACTGGTGAAGCCCTCACCAATCGGCGTGGTCACCGGCCCCTTGAGTGCGACTCTGGTGCTACGGATGGAGGCGATCAGCTCGGCGGGCAGGGCCTGACCGGTTCGCTCGAACGCGAACAGTCCGGCTTCGTGCCGGTCCCACGAGAACGAGACGCCGGTGGCTGAAAGGACGCGAAGAACGGCATCGGTGACTTCAGGACCGATGCCGTCTCCAGGAATGAGCGTGATGGTGTGGGTCATTCTCGAGCGTACCAGGAGAGAAGCACCAGGCCCAGCGCGAGATTCACCGCCATCACCGGGGCCGAATCGCGCTGCAGCGTCCAGCCGTACAGCGCGGCACCCGTCATCGCGAACGAGAGTCCGGCGCGCAGGGTGAAGGCATGTGGGGGCGGACCGATGAACTTCATGATGAACAGCGACACGAAGATGATCGCGCCGCAGGTGGCGGCGATCAGGTGAAAATCGCTGGAAATCTCGCCGATCGTCGTGTTCGCCAGTACCAACGCCGCTCCCCCAAGCGAGATGACGAGCGCTGTCAGCGCAACATAGCGAACCACGAACATCGCCTCATTATAATTGGCGGCCTGCGGAGGACCCCCGAAACAGGCCGGCCCGCGATGAACCCATGGTTGATCCATTCCTGGAACTGGATAGTGTCGTGGATCGAGCGCTCCAGGTCCTGTCCTGCGACGGGCCACCCGTGCCCGCGGCTCTCAGGCTCCTTCTGCGCCGATACGCGATGACGGGACGAGAGGAGTTGGAGGCCGCTATTGGTCCTTCGTTGGCGCGCGCGCTCGACGCATCCGCTTTCGTAGGCCCGAGCTTCAGCTCGGGCGCCGCTGGAAGCACCAATGCGCTTGCCAGTGCCGACTTGCTTTTCCTCTTCGTCGACGCTGCCCAGCTGTCACCAGACAGCCGCCTTCGACAGGCCGCGGCGGTCGTTGCCGACGGGGTGCGAAGCGACTGGCCACTCGCGCCAGGCACGGCCACTATTTCGATCGCGATGCGCTCGATTGACGCCTGTCTGCGTGCGTCGGATGTCTGCGGTGAGGAAGTCGATACGCACGCGCTCATCGCCGATGCCGTCGACGAGCTCGAACGCATCGTCGGCCCGTTGTACCGGCCGGGTGAAGGCATCGCGCACACGGTGGGCAGCCCGGGCGACCGCGGCGGACTGGCGGACCAGGTCGGCACCGCATCGGCGCTCCTCACTGCGCATGCGCTGACCGGCCGGTTGCCCTACTCGATGCTGGCGGAGGAGCTCATGCGGTTCGCGCGCCGAACCTGCTGGCCCGCCGCAGCCGAGACTTCGAGTCCCGAGCTCTTTGTTGCGGCGTGCGAAGTCGTCCGCGTCGAGTGCCGCCTTGCGGCGCTACACCAGGATGAGGACTATCGCGC
>Ga0111539_10006960_pt1 | contig 14514 bp, 15 predicted proteins | sample RhiMethybrSRZTD1_FD_79667 | JGI IMG/M metagenome (GOLD analysis project Ga0111539, IMG submission 79667) | Populus rhizosphere microbial communities from Tennessee, USA - Rhizosphere MetaG P. TD hybrid SRZTD1 (version 2) (version 2) | ecosystem: Host-associated > Plants > Roots > Rhizosphere >...
GAGCGTCGGCGAGCCTCCTCCGGGGATCCACGACGCGATGATGTAGGCAAAGATCAAGAGGACGTAGACGCCGACGAAGACGGACACGAACCGTTGGACCGACGTTCCCACGTCGGCCAGCAGCAACGAGCCGACGCCCGCGTCGCCCACGGTCCTGCATTCTCTCCTTTTCGGGTGGTTCCTTCGCGCCGAGGTGGTTCGGCGCTGTGTGGGTCGAAGAACTACGCCTGGTTGAAGAAGCCGCCCGCCGGGTCGAGCGCCCGGGCGCGCTCCTCGGCCGAGACCTCGACGTTCTTCGGCGTCAGGAGGAAAACCTTGTCCGCGACGCGCTGCATGCTGCCGTCGAGTGCGTAGGTGAGACCGCTCGCGAAGTCGATGAGGCGCTTCGAAAGCTCGGTGTCCGCGGACTGGAGGTTCAGGATCACCGGGACGGAGTCCTTGAAGCGGTCGGCGATCTGCTGCGCGTCGTTGAAGCTGCGCGGCAGCACGAGGTGGACGCGCGCCTGGGACGACGCGCTGTCGACGCCGCGGAGCCGCGAGCGGCGCGACGACGTCGACGACCGCTCGGGCACCGCGCCCGAGTCGGCCTCCGACACGCTGTCGGGCTCCGACCACTCGTTCTCGCGTCTCCGCGGCAGCCGGCGGACGTTGGCTCGCTCGCGGCGGCGATAGTTGCGCTCGAGGTCCTCGCTCGTCGTCGTGACCTCCTCGTCCCAGTCCTCGTCCTCGGCGATCCCGAAGTAGACGAGCGTTCGGTTCCATACGTCGCCGAGCCCCATGTCAGGCGGGATCGTAGCCCCTCGTCCCGACGACGACACCCCTCCCGAGCGCCGGCTCTCAGCCGAACAGCGTCGAGCCGACCCGGATCAGCGTCGCCCCCTCCTCGACCGCGACGCGCCAGTCCTGCGACGTGCCCATCGAGAGCTCGGCGAGCCCGTGCGCGCGCGCGAGCTCGGCGAGTCGCCGGAATCCGGGCCGCGAGGCCTCGGGGTCGTCCGCGAGCGGGGGCATCGTCATCAGGCCGCGGATTCCGGGGAACCGCTCGAGCCATGACCCGACCGATTCGGGCGCGACGCCGGACTTCGATGCCTCGCCCGAGAGGTTCACCTCGAGCAGCGCGGGCACGGTCAGCTTCCGCGCCGCCGATTCCGAGTCGAGCGAGTGGACGAGCTCGCAGAGCGGGTTCACGACCCTCACCTTGTTCGACTGGAGGTGGCCGATGAAGTGCCAGCGAAACGCATCTCCGTAACGCGCGTGCTTCGCGGCGAGATCCTGCGCGCGGTTCTCCCCCACCACCTCGACCCCGGCCTCGGCGAGGACGCCGAGCTGCTCGAGCGGGACGTACTTCGTCGCCGCGACCACGGTCACCTCGGGGCCGGCCTCGTCGCGCAGCCGGAGGTAGCGCTCGCGGACGTCCGTCGCGTTCAGGAGAGCCACGATGCCGCTTCCGCGAGCAGCCGTTCCCGCACGTTGGCCGCAGGGTCGTCGATCACGAGGTCGAGCAGCCGCGCCAGCGCGGCGCCGAGCGCCGGCCCCTCGCGGTACCCGGCCGCGAGCAGATCGTTGCCGTCGACTGCGAGGTCGGAGAGCCGGTGCGGTCGCTCGCGCTCCTCCTCGACGCGCCGCTCGAGAGCCGCGAGGTGCTCGAGCTCCCACGGCTCGACGCGCTTCGTAGCGAGGTCGGCGTGTTTGTGGAGCAGGAGCCGGCGCGCGCGGTCGATGCCGTGGGAGGCGAGGAAGCGGCGCGCGAAGACACCGTCGATCGGGCCGTCCAGCCAGAACGCGTGCCCCGCCACGAGCCGCTGAACCTCGTCGCGCACGACGTTCGGATAGCGCAGCCGCCGGAGCACCCCGCCTGCGATCCGGGCGCCCAGGTGCGCGTGGTCGGCGCCGGTGCGGTCGGCCTCGGGCTTGCCGACGTCGTGCAGCAGCGCGCAGAGGCGCACCTCGAGCGCCGCGTCGAGCTCGGCCGTCCGCTGGACGACCTCGAACAGGTGCTCCTCGAGCGGGCCGGGCTGGCGGGCCGAGCCGAGGTCGTGCCCGATCACCACGGCGAACTCGGGGAGGAACTCCACGAGCGCACCCGTGTCGCGCGCGAGCCGCAGCGCGTCGGCGGGTCGCCTGCCGAGCAAGAGCTTCGAAAGCTCACCCATGCCGTCGGCGTCGACCCCGCCACCGATGCGCTCGCCGGAGACGTGCCGAAGACCGGGCGCCTCCGCGCGCATCTGCGCCAGCGTGTCGGTCGTGAGCGTGAACGACAGCTGTGAAAGAAGCCGCAGGCCGCGGAGGATCCGAAGCGGATCCTCGCGGAAGCTCTCCGGGCTGACCGTGTGGAGCTCGCGCCGCTCGAGGTGGGCGCGCCCGCCGAACGGGTCGACGAGCTCATCGGTCGCCAACCGACGCGCCATCGCGTTCACGGTGAAGTCTCTCCGCGCCATGTCGTCGGCGATCGACACGGACGAGTCGGTGACGATCTCGAAGTCGCGATGACCCGGGCCGACGCTCGACTCGCGCCTCGGTGGCGTGATCTCGATTCCCGCCGGTGCCAGCTCGCGGATCGTCCGGTCGCGCGGGAAGAAGCGCACACCCACGAGCTGGCCGTGCACCTCCATGTCCTCGACGCGGCCGTGGGGCGCGAGGGCCGCGCGCAGCCCGGCCTGGTCGACGCCGGGGACGAGGAAGTCCTCGTCGGAGTGCTCGATCCCGAGCAGCTCGTCACGCACCGCGCCGCCCACGACGTAGGCGTCGAGCCCGAGCGAGCTGATGTAGCGGCGGGTCGCGGTCGACACGCGCGCATTCTCGCCGCTCCCGCGGCGGCGTCCTACAGATGCGCGATTGCCTCGATCTCCACGAGCGCCCCGGAGGGCAGCTTCGCGACCTGGAACGTCGATCGAGCCGGCGGACGATCGCCCACGCGGCTCGCGTAGACCTCGTTCATCGCCTGGAAGTCGGCGAGGTCGACGAGGAAGACGCTCGTCTTGACGAGGTTCTCCAGCGAGCTGCCTGCCGCCTCGAGAATGGCGGAGAGATTTGCGAGCGCCTGGCCCGTCTGCGCTGCGATGTCACCGGAGATCTCGGTGGCGCCCGGCGCGAGGCCGAGCTGGCCGGCGACGAAGACGAAGTCGCCCGCGACGATCGCCTGGTTGTAGGGCGCGCCCTGGAACGGCGCGGGGGCTGCCTCGGTGCGGATCACGGTCTTGTCCATGCCTCTCCTTCCCTCAGATGTCGACGCGGCTCGCGCGGGCGAGCGCCACGCCGAGCGCCTTGAAGATCGCCGCGAGCGCGTGCCCGGTGTCCTCGCCCTCCATGAGGCGCACGTGGATCGTGAGCCCCGCCTCCTCCGCAAGCCGGCCCAGGAAGCGCGCGGCAAGATCCGTTCCGAGGCCGCCGGCGCCCGTCAGGTCGGCGTTCGACGCGACGAGCGGGCGGTCGACGCGCTCGACGACGACCATCGCGAGCGCCTCGTCGGCGGGGACCGTCGCCTCGCCGTGCGCCCCGACGGACAGCCGAGGCTCGATCGCGCGTCCCAACGCCGTGCCGGCCGCGTCGACCTCCGCCTCGGGGTCGTCGGGGTCGATCTCGAGAGCGAGGTCGAAGCGTGCCGCGCGCGCGAGCTCGCCGAGGAGGTGGTCGAGCACGGGGACGCCCGTGGCGACGTTCGCCACGCCGGTCCCGTCGACGACGCGTGCCCCGCTCACAGCTCGGCGCGCTCGATCGACGCCCCCAACCCCCGCAGCCGTTCGTCGATCCGCTCGTAGCCCCGATCGATCTGGCCGATGTTGCCGATGCTCGACCTCCCCTCCGCGCACAGCGCGGCGATCACCATCGCCATTCCGGCGCGGATGTCGGGACTCTCGAGCCGCTGACCGTAGAGCTTCGCGGGCCCGGTCACGACGACGCGGTGCGGGTCGCAGAGGATGATCCTCGCGCCCATCGAGACGAGCTTGTCGACGAAGAACAGACGGCTCTCGAACATCTTCTCGAACACGAGGACGGTGCCCCTGGCCTGCGTCGCCGCGACGACGGCGATCGAGGTGAGGTCGGCCGGGAAAGCGGGCCAGATGCCGCTCTCGATCTTGGGGATCTGGTCACCGAGGTCGTCGACGACGTGGAGCTCCTGGCGCGGCGGGACGCGCAGCGAGCGCTCCCCCACCTCGAGCGCGATTCCCAGCTTGCGGAACGCCGGGACGATGGAGATCAGGTCGTCGGGCTCGACGTCCTCGATCGTGACGTCGCCACCCGTGGTGGCGGCGAGCGCTGCGAAGCTCGCCACCTCGACGTGCTCCGGGCGGATGCGGTAGCTGCCGCCCGCGAGCTCGTCGACGCCCGTGACGCGGAGGATGTTCGAGCCGATGCCCTCGATCTGCGCGCCGAGCGAGACGAGGAAATGGCAAAGGTCCTGGATGTGCGGCTCGCAGGCGGCGTGACCGACGATCGTCTCGCCCTCCGCGAGGACGGAGGCCATGACGGCGTTCTCGGTCGCCATCACCGAAGCCTCGTCGAGGAACATCCGCTTGCCCTTGAGCCCGTTGGTGCGCAGGTCGTAAGCGCCGTTCAGCTCGACCTCGACACCGAGCTCCATGAACGCGTGGATGTGCGTGTCCAGGCGCCGCCGGCCGATCACGTCTCCTCCCGGCGGCGGCACCGTCGCACGGCCGAAGCGGGCGAGGAGCGGGCCTGCGAGCAGGAACGACGCGCGGATCTCTCGGCCGAGGACCGGGTCGAGCGCCGTCTTCGTGACGGACGTCGGATCGACCGTCACCTCGTTGGCGCCGCTCCATGCGGCCTTCGCGCCGAGATCGACGAGGATGTCGACCATCGTCTCGACGTCCCTGATCCTCGGGACGTTCGTGAGCACGACGGGGCCCGAGGCGAGCACGGTCGCCGCCAGGATCGGCAGCGCGCCGTTCTTGTTGCCCGCCGTGCGAATGGTTCCCGTCAGCGGACGTCCGCCCTCGATCACGAACGACTGCATAGCGGGGCGGTATCGTACCCGGCTCCGTGGAGGTCACCCGTGACAACGCCTGGGAGACCCTGACGCGCTACACGAAGAGCGAGTCGCTCCTGCGTCATGCCCTGGCCGTCGAGGCCTCCGTTCGCAGCTATGCGCAGCGCTTCGGCGAGGACGAGGAGCTCTGGTCGGCCGTCGCGCTGTTGCACGATTTCGACTACGAGATCCACCCCACGCTCGACGAGCATCCGCAGAACGGCGCGCCGATCCTGCGTGAGGAGGGCTATCCCGAGGTCGTGATCCGAGCCGTGCTCTCCCATGCCGAGCACCTCGCGTTGCCGCGCGAGACGCTGCTCGAGAAGACGCTCTTCGCCTGCGACGAGCTGTCGGGATTCATCCACGCCTGCGGGCTCGTCCGGCCGGCCGGGCTCGACGGGCTCGAGCCGAAGTCCGTGCGGAAGAAGCTGAAGCAGCCGTCCTTCGCGGCAGGCGTGCACCGTGACGAGGTCTACGCCGGCGCAGAGCTCCTCGGGCTCGAGCTCGACGAGCACATCGCGAACGTCGTCGCCGCGCTCCAGCCGATCGCCCCGGAGCTCGGTCTCCGCACCGCCGCCGACGCGGCCTGAGCCAACGCGGTCCTCGCCGCCGGCTGGGCGTCGGCGTCAGCCGTCGAGCGCGGCGGCGAGGCGGTCGAGGTCCTCGTCGCTCGTCCACCAGCCGCACGAGACGCGGACGAGCCCGCGGCCCGGCAGCTCGCGGACGTGGACTCCCGCAGCGAAGAGTCGGGATACGAGGGCCGCCGGCTCCTCGTCCCCGGGCCGGAAGGCGACGAGCGTCGAGCGGACCGGAGGCGTGAGAACCTCGACCCGCGGCAGCAGCAGCTCCCGGCAGCGCTCGGCGGCATCCCAGGCGCGCTCGAACCACCAGGCTGGTCGCAACTCGAGGGCCGCCAGCATCCCTCGCAGCGAGGCCTGCGACCACCAGCCGGGCTCGAACCGACGCGCGCCGTCCTGCGGCTCGTACGTCCCGTCGGGCCGATGGCTCGCCTGCGCGAAGTACGACGGCGACGTGACGGCGAGGCGCGCGGGATCCGTGACGACGAGCGCGCCCGTGGCGTCCGGGCCGCAGAGCCACTTCTGGCCCGAGATCGTGAGGAAGTCGACGCCGGCAGAGGTCGACGGAACCGCCCCGACCGACTGTGCCCCGTCGGCGAGCACCGGAACGCCGCTGCGCTCGCGCACCTCGGCGAGTGGGAGGACGGCACCCGTCGTCCAGAGCACCTGCGACGTCGCGATCAACCGCGTCCGAGGGCTGACGGCCGCGAGGATCGCCTCCGGGTCCGGCTCGACCACGACGACGGTGACGCCCGAGGCGCCGACCGGCCCGAGTAGGCCGAAGTGCTCGTCCGTCGTCGTGACGATCTCGTCGCCGGGCTCGAGCCCGAGCCCGCGGAGCACGATGGCGCAGCCGTCGCTCGTCGAACCGGTCAACGCGACCTGCTCGACGTCCGCGCCGACGAGTGACGCGAACGCACCACGTAGCTCCGCCCTGAGCGCCATCGTCTCCTCGAAGTAGTCCAGCCCGCTCCGGCCGCGAACGAGGTCGTGCTCGAGCGACTCCGCCTGCGCGCGCGCGACGGGCTCCGCAAGGGGGCCGAAGGTGCCCGCGTTCAGGTATGCGATCGTCTCGAGGACGGGAAAGAGCTTGCGCGCGTCCGCGAAGGTCATGCACCACCGATCCGGAGGCGTGCCTCGACGACGGGATGGTCGGAGAGCACGACGCCATTCTGCACGCGTCGCTCGAGGGGCCAGGGTGCGACCGAGTCGGGCACGGCGCCGCGCACGAGCACGTGATCGATGCCGTCGCTCGGAGCCGAGTACGCGCGGAGCTGTGGGTCGACGACGTTGAAGTCCCCCGCGAGCACCACAACGTCCCCCGGGGTCGCGGCGCGCTCGGCGAACGCCGCAGCGCGCTCGGTCTCTGCACGGGGCACGTCGGGGTGGGCATGGTCGTTCGACGCATGGAGGTTTGCGACGGTCACCCCGTCCGTCCCCGCGATCCGAACCGCGTGGACGAGCCGCCGCTCGCGTCCGTGCTCGGAGATCCGCTCGTGCCCGAGATCCGTCGCCGCGTGGCGCGGAGCGACGAGGATCGCGTTCGCCTGGCCCGCGAGCCCTGAGCGGAAGAAGCCCTGGTGTGCGCGGGTGACCCACTTCGAGAACGGCCCCGGCCACAGCGGCGGCCGGGTGATCACGTCGAACCGGCGCATTCCCGACCAGTCGTCGAGTCGAGGCAGCGCCCAGACGGGGACTTCCTGCAGGCAGACGACGTCGGGTCCGTCCGCTGCGACGAGCTGGACCATCTGCCGCAAGTGACCGCTCCTCCGTGGGGGATGTGCGTTCCCGTGGAAGACGTTCCACGTGCGGACGAGGAACTCCATCGCCGCCGAGGCTACGGGTACCGTCGTTCCGGCCGCGCCGATGCACGTCGTTCTCGCCGATCCCCCAGCTTTCACGCCGCCGTACGACCACGAGCTCGCCGCGGCGCTGGCGCGTGCGGGGGCCGAGGTCGAGCTCGTCACGTCGCCTTTCCGCTTCGGCACCCGTCCGGCACCGGACGGCTACGACCTCGAGGAGTCGTTCTACCGTCGCGCAGGGACGATCGATCGCCGGGCGCTCCGTCTCACGGCGAGGGCGCTCGAGCACCCACTCGGGCTACGACGCGTCCTCGGCCGGCCGGGAGACGTCGTCCACTTCCAGTGGCTCGACGCCCCCGAGCTCGACCTGCTGCTTCTGCGCTCGCGCAAGCCGCTCGTCTTCACCGCCCACGACCTGCTGCCACGCCGCACGGCGCGGCGCGCGCGTCTTTGGCGCCGCCTGTTCGGGCGCTTCGACCGCGTGGTCGTCCATTCAGAGCGCGGACGGAGCACGCTCGCGGCGTTCGGTGTCGACCCGACGAAGCTTCGTGTCGTCCCGCATCCCGTCTTCCGCAGCGACCCTCCTCGCGCCGACGACGGCCGGACGATTCTCGCCCCGGGAGTGATCCGCCCGTACAAGGGGCTCGCGGACGCCGTGAGCGCCGCGCTGGCCGTCGAGCGCGCGCGGCTGCTCGTCGCGGGAGACGCCCGAATTCCCCTCGACAACCTCCGCCGCGCGGCGGGTGAGCGTGCGGAGTGGCGGCTCGGGTACCTGACCGACGCGGAGCTCGAGCGCGCGCTGTCGGAGGCGACGGTGGCGGTGTTCCCGTACCGCGCCGAGCTCGATCAGTCCGGCGCGCTCCTCCGGACGCTCGGAGCCGGTGTCCCCGCGGTCGTCTACGACGTCGGCGGCCTCGGTGAGGTCGTGCGGGGGTTCGAGGCGGGACGCGTCGTGGCAGCCGGCGATGTCGACGGCCTCGCGGCCGCGCTTCGCGAGCTGCTCGACGATCGCGCTGCGCTCGCCGCGGCACGCGAAGGGGCGCGCCGTGCGCGTGAGACGCTCACCTGGGACGCCGCCGCGGCCGCACATCTCGACCTGTACGGGGAGCTCGTGTGAGGCTGCGACGCCGGGATCCGTTCGACGACCTCGTGGCTCGTCAGCTCATGCTGTTCGCCGAGGACGAGGCGGAGCTGCTGCAGGAGGCCGTCGACGCCGAGTCGGACTGGGTGGGCTCGAGCCGCCAGGAGGCCGAGGAGAGGTACGGCGACTACCAGCTGGTGGTCGACGCGATCGCGGACCGACTGCTCGACCTCCGCGAGGCCTACGCCGCCACGCTGCCCGACGACACCGTCGACGCGTACCGACAGTCGTTTGCGACGGGCGCCTCCCGCCGCTTCCGGCGGTACGCGTCCCTGGTCGCGGACCTGGAGGGGTAGCTCACTCCCCCTCGTCTTCGAGGCCGAGCGGATCGGATGGAGGGCGCGGGCGCAGCGAGCGGGCGAGCTTCAGATGCGTCCGGGCCTCGTCGTGACGCCCCTGGTTGCGGAGCGTCCGGCCGAGGGCATAGTGCGCGTAGTCGTCGGCCGGCGCCAGCTCGAGCACCTTGCGGAACTCGGCCTCCGCCTCCGGCCAGCGCTTGATCCGGAAGTAGGCGATCCCGAGCGCCTCGCGGATCGAGGCCTTCTCCGGCTCGAGACGCTTCGCCTTCTCGAGCGCAACGGTGGCTTGCGCCGGCATGCCGCTCCGCAGGTGGTTCCGCCCCTGCTGGAAGAGGTCGTACGCCGCGCTCATCCCGAGCGGGCCGTCGAGCCGGGTCGCAGGGAGCGGAGGGAGAAGATGGCGCGGACGTGGTCGCCCGGCGTCTCTCGTTCGGCGGCGGCCGCGAGGACCCGGGCGAGCTCCCCGCGGGCGCGCGCGGCCGCCGCTCGCGCGCGCGACGGCGGGCCGTACCGGGCCTCCGCAAGCGCCGCTGCGAGCGCGCCGGCGGGCGTCGCCAGGACGCGTTCGGCGGATTGCCGCAGCTCGGCGGGCGTCGCGTCGCGCCGGATCGTGGCGCCCCGGTCGAGGAGCGCGGAGACGAGCTCTGCGCGCACCCCCGCCGCGAGCCGCCTTGGATCATCGGGTCGGAGGCGCATCGTCCGACGCGCCCGCTTCGCCCCGACGATGACCGCCGCCGCACACGCGGGCAGCCCCACGACGAGCAGGATCCACAGGGGGAAGCTCTTCCCGGAGTCGGGCGGGACGACGTTGACCGGCGGCGGTGCCGACCTTCCGGACGGTGTCGCGTCGAAGTCGAGGAAGCGTCCGGTGCCGAGCGCACGGACGGCGTCCGCGGAGTCCGACGCGAGCGTGTAGACAGCGGAGAGCGTCCCGCGGCCCGGCGTCGGGTCGAACGCGAGCCAGCCGAACCCCGCGAACCACGCTTCGACCCACGCGTGGGCTTGCTGGTCGGTCACCGTCCAGACGCCCGCCTTCCACGTCCCCGCCGTGAAGCCGACGGCGACGCGCGACGGGATGCCGAGCATGCGGAGCATCACCGCCATCGCGCCCGCGTAGTGCTGGCAGTAGCCGGCCCGCGTGACCTCGACGAAATCGACCAGCGGCGGGTTGGTGCTGCTCACCGGCGGGTGCTCTTCGTAGCGGAACCCGCCGCCGCTGCGGAACCAGCGCTCCAGGACGAGCGTCGCCTCGTAGGGCGAGCGCGCCTTCGCGGTCAGCCGGGCCGCGTCCTGCCAGAGCGGCCGATAGGCCCAGAGCGGCTGGTACAGCTCGTCCCGGAACACGCGGTCGACCCTTGCGACCCGGCCCCTCGAGCCGTAGCCCGGAAAGCGTGCCCTTCCCATCTCCAGATAGCGCCCGGCCGCGGCCGGATAGCGGGGCGGCGAAGCTGCCAGCGCGCGCGGCGTCGGTCGCGGCGCGTAGCTCCAGACCGTGTACCGGGTCCCGCGGCGAAGCGGTCGGTGGGCGAGGATCACGCCGCCTTCGAGGAACGAGACGTCGCCGAGCTCCGGGCCGTCGATGCGCGCAGGCTCGGCGGCGGCGGGAACGCGGGTGTCCTCGAGCCCTTCGATCGTGACCTTCTGCTCGAGCCAGGCGCCGGGGCGGGCATCGCGTCGTCCGACGAGGGGATCGGCGGGCAAGCGGCGGCGTGCATCGCCGATGTCGGTCGGGAAGAGGTTCTCGATCCAGCGATCGTCCGAGAAGGTTTCGAGCGTCGACATGCGCCAGTACTCCGCCCGCGCCGGAGCACGCACACGGAGCACCACCGTCGGCCGGACGGGGAAGTCGATCCCGGAGTAGCTCGCGTCCCACAGGAAGCGGACGTCGGTCGTTCCCCCGCCGGGTGCGAAGGGATCCCAGCCTCGCCAGTCGACGTGGGAGGCGCCGGGCCCGAGCCCCGCGACGGCCGCTCCGCCCGAAGCCGCGACGAGCGCCGCGGCGAGCCCGGCGCCGACGAGCGTGCGCCGCGCCCCGTCGACGTTCTGGACGACCGTCGCCCACAGCAGGCTGCCGAGCGCGAGCCCGCCGAGGAGCACGGCATGCCGGCCCTCGAGGAGGAGCTCGGGGAAGCCGACGCCCGCAGCGAGCGCGCCCGCGACCACTGCCGGGCGGCGCGCGGCCACGCCGAGCGACGCGACGAGCGCGAGCCCGAGCGCGGCGACGACGACGAGGCCGTGGAGCGAGGCGAACGCTGCCGGGTCGAACGGCGCCTGCACAACCGGGGCGTCGCGGAGCGCGTCCCAGGCGCTCACGAGGGCGCGATGCGGCCACGTCGCGAACGCGACCGCGAGCCCCGCTGCGGCCGCGACCACGCACCCAGCGAGGCGCCACCGCACGTCGCGCAATGCGGCGAGGAGGACGGCGAGCGCCGCTGCGGCGACGAACCGCGTGGTCGAGACAGGCTCCTCGAGCATCGCCCACGAGGCCATGACCACCGCGACGGCGGGCGCAGCCGCGACGGACGTCCGCAATGAGATCCGGTCAGCCAACGGCCCTCGCCCTCAGGCCGCCGAGGGCCTCCTCCAGCGGGGTCCCATGGCGCAGCACGGCGAGTGCCACCCCGGCCGCGTCGAGTCGCAGCATCACGGCCGACGGGCCGGCCGGCGGACGCCCCGCATAGGTCGGCGCATCGACGGCGACGAGCGCACTCGAGCGGCCGACGGCTGTGCGCGCGACGAGTGCGTCGGCGACCACCTCGGGACGCGCCGTGATGACGACGAGCTCGGGGACGGAGCCGAGCGGGCCGCGCGCGGCCACGAGATCGCGGAGGGGCGTGGCCGCGGCGGGCTCGACCGCCGCGAGGGCGTCGACCGCCTCGTCCCAGTCGCGGCCGGCGCTCCGGACGCTGTGCACTCCCGGCTGCGGCGCGCCGATCACGAGCAGCGCGCGGCGAGAGCGAAGGGCATGCGTGCGCACGATTCCGGCAGCGGCCCGGATGCTGTCGTCGAGGCTCGAGTCGCCCCGGACGCCCGCCACCGCGCCGGCCTCCACGTCGAGGACGACTGCGATGCTGTCGCGCGGCGCGTCCTCGAGTTCCCGCACCATCAGCTCGCCGCGCCTGGCCGACGTGGGCCAGTGCACGGCTCGGAGCGGCTCCCCTTCCTGGTACTCGCGGACGCCGTGCGGCTCGAGCCCGCTCGGCCGCCTCACGAGCGCCCGCCGGCCTCCCTCGCCCCACGCGCCCGTCTCGGTGAACAGGGTGTCCAGCTGCGGGACGCGCGGCCGCACCGTGACGGTCGACTCGCGGTCGACAAGGATCTCGACGCGCGTCAGTCCGAGCGGGTCGGTGACGCGGAGCCGGCCGGGGCCGAGCCGGTGGCGCCCGCGTGGCACGCTCTCGAGTCGGATCCGCGCGCGGCCGTCCGGTCCGACCAGTGCGTCGGCCTCGCCGAGCGTCCCGAGACGGTCCCGCCACTCGACGCGAGACGCCAGCCGGCGGCGCCCGTCGAGCTGGGCCTCGAGCAGCAGGGGATCGCCCTCGACGGGAGGGCCTTCCACCGGCCGGCGCTCGACGGTCAGCCCGTTCGTGACCAGTCGTGCCCAGAAGCTCGCAGCAAGTGTCGCGAGCCCCAGCCCGAAGCCCAGGATCACGAGCGCGGTCGAGCCGAGCAACCAGGCGGCCGCAAGCACGCAGAGCGCGAGGATTCCCGCGCCGCCCGAGCGGCTCATACCGGAGCGGGCGTGGCCGCGACCGCGTCGAGCACGACCTGCTCGACCGTCACACCCGTCGCGCGTGCCTCGGGAGCGAGGATCAGCCGATGGGCGAGAACCGAGACGGCCAGCGCGCGAACGTCCTCGGGGACGACGTAGTCGCGGCCCTCGACGAGGGCGCGCGCCTTGGCGAGGCTGAGCAGCGCGATCCCTGACCGCGGGCTGCCGCCCAGCGCGATGCGGTCGTTCGCGCGCGTGTGACGGAGCAGCGCGACGACGTAGCGGTTGAGCGACTCGTCCACGTGCACGCCGCGGGCGGCCTCGATCCCGGCCGCGAGCTCGGCACGGGTCGCGACCGGCTCGAGGTTGTCGAGCGGCGGCTCGGTGGTCTGCTCGGCGAGCATGCGCGCCTCGTCCGCATGGGGTGGGTAGCCGATCGTCATCCGCACCGCGAAGCGGTCGAGCTGAGCCTCGGGCAGCGGGTACGTGCCCTCGTATTCGATCGGGTTCTGCGTCGCGATCACGAGGAACGGCCGCTCGAGGGCGTGCGTGGCACCGTCCACGGTCACCTGCGTCTCCTGCATCGCCTCGAGGAGCGCCGACTGCGTCTTCGGCGACGCGCGGTTGATCTCGTCGACGAGGACGACGTTTGCGAACAGCGGGCCGGGACGGAAGCGGAAGACGCCGCTTCGGCGGTCGAAGACGTTGACCCCCGTAACGTCCGCCGGCAGCAGGTCGGGTGTGAACTGCACACGATGGAAGCCGAGCTCGAGCGAGCGGGCGAGCGCTTTGGCGAGCACTGTCTTCCCGACGCCCGGGACGTCCTCGACGAGGACGTGGCCCTCGGCGAGCAGGCAGAGGAACGGCAGCCGGAGCGTCTCCTGCGATGCGTGGACGGCCGACCCGAGGTTCGCGACCACGCGCTCGGCGAGGGCGGCCGCGGCGTCGCCCGCCGCATCGGGCCGAAGCTCCGCGTTCTCGCTCATCGGTCACCGTCGAGCAGCCGCTCGACCTCGTCGAGGATCGCACGCGCGATTGCGTCCTTCGGCGCCTTTGCGACCGCCCGCTCGACGTCTCGCGTCACGAGCACGACCTCGTTCTCGTCGCTGTCGAAGCCGATATCGGCGCGGCCCACGTCGTTGTAGACGACGAGATCGACGTTCTTGTCCGTGAGCATGCCTCGTTTTCGGGCGAGGCCCTCCTCCCCGCTTTCGGCCCCGAACGCGACGAGAACCTGACCATCGCGCCTCGTGGCGCCGAGCGCGCGCGCGACGTCGGCCGTGGGCACGAGGTCGACCGTCCACGGCTCGGAGCCCTTCGGGCGCTTGCCGGCGTAGGCCTCAGCGGGCCGGTAGTCGGCCACCGCGGCGGCCATCAGGATCACGTCCGCATCGGCGCGTGCGAGGGCCTCGCGGCGCAGGTCCGAGGCAGTTGGCGTCGGCACGAGCTCGACGCCCCTCGGCACCGGAACCTGGAGATTTGCGCCGAGCAGGGTGACTCGCGCGCCCCGCGCGCGTGCCGCGTCCGCGAGCGCGACGCCCATCCTCCCGGACGAGCGGTTTCCGAGAAACCGGACGCCGTCGAGCGGCTCCCGCGTGCCACCGGCCGTCACGAGCACGTGGCGGCCCGCGAGGGAGCCGACGCCACCGACGCGCCCGAGCACCTCGTCCACCCGACGGACGATCTCTTCCGGCTCCGCCATGCGACCCATGCCGACGAGGCCCTCCGCGAGCTCGCCTTCATCCGGCCCGACGACGACCGCGCCGCGCTCGACGAGCAACGCGACGTTCGCCCGCGTTGCCGGGTGCTCCCACATCGCGGTGTTCATCGCCGGCGCGACGACGAGCGGGCCGCGGTGCGCGAGCGCCGTCTCCGTCAGGAGGTCGTCCGCGAGACCGTGCGCGAGCCGCGCGAGCGTGTTCGCGGTGAGCGGCGCGACGACGAGCGCGTCTGCAGCCTGCAGGTGCGGGTACGGGTCGGCCGGGGGCGACCGCC
>Ga0111539_10006961_pt1 | contig 14513 bp, 14 predicted proteins | sample RhiMethybrSRZTD1_FD_79667 | JGI IMG/M metagenome (GOLD analysis project Ga0111539, IMG submission 79667) | Populus rhizosphere microbial communities from Tennessee, USA - Rhizosphere MetaG P. TD hybrid SRZTD1 (version 2) (version 2) | ecosystem: Host-associated > Plants > Roots > Rhizosphere >...
ACGAGCGACGATTCACGTCCGCGTCGATACTCGTCGGCATCCGGCTCCGTCCCGGCGTCGCGTTTCTTCTGAGCGGGGTTCCCGCGCACTCGATGGTCGATCGTCGCGTCGCGGTCAGTGCGATTCCGGCGATGCGTGATCTCGCGTCAGCGCCCGCTCCCCCGCTCACGCCGGAACGGTGCATCGAGGCGTTGCAAGCGTTTCTCTTGCAGCGGCTCGCGCATGCGAAGCTCCGAGACGAGGTGAGCGCGGCGCGCGATCTCATCGAACGCGAGCATGGCAACGTGCGCGCTGCGGATGTGGCCGCGCATTGCCGCGTGAGCCCGCGTCACCTCCATCGCCTGATGCGCACGTGGGTCGGATACGGGCCAAAGATCTACGCGACCGTCATTAGATTCCAGGCGACGCTGCACGAGATGGAGAATGCGCCCCGCCGCACGGCCGCGGCGCTCGCGTCTGACAACGGCTACTTCGATCAAGCGCACCTGACGCTCGACGTGAATCGATTCTCGGGCGCCACTCCCGGCCGGCTCGCGTCAACAGGCGTGGCCGATTTTTCCAAGACCCGCTGCGACGACCTTCCCTAAGCTCTCTCCGTAGTGTCCGCCTTCAGGCGGACGTGGAGCGGACATGAAAAAGGCGATTCTCGGTGTCGTCGCCGGGCTGGTGGTGTGGCTGGTGTGCATCACCGTGGCGGGAGTGATCATGCGGTCGTCTTGGCCCGCCTACGCCAGCGTGGCCGATGCGATGACGTTCACGCTGCCGATGATGCTCGCGCGGCTGTCGATTGGCGCCGTCGCGACGCTCTTCGCCGGCTGGGTCACGATGACGATCGCAGCGCCGCGATCGCTGCTCGTCAGGCTGATGCCAGGCCTGATCCTGCTCGCGCTGTTCATCCCGCAGCACATCTCGCTGTGGAGCAAATTCCCGGTGTGGTATCACCTCACATTTCTGCTGTCGCTTGTCCCATTGACGTATCTGGGCGGAGCAGTTCAGCAGAGCAATCGCGCAATGCACGTGTAGATGAAACGCACATGGACGATCATCGGCGTACGGGACGTACCTGAAAGCTTCAAGTGGTACCAGGCGCTCTTTGGCCAGCCCGAGACACCTCCGGCCCATAACTACTTCGGTCAGATCCTGGACGCGGATGGAACCGTCCTACTCTGCCTCCACGAGTGGGGAACGCACGAGCACCCCTCCTTGATGAGTCCGGACAAAGCGCCACCTGGCAACGGCCTCCTCTTGTTCTTCCGCGTTGACGATTTCGACGTGGCACTGACGAGAGCACGCGCGCTCGTCACCCGGCTCGACCAGGAGCCACACGTCAACCCGAATACTCAAACACAGGAGTTCTCACTCCGGGATCCCGACGGTTATTACGTCACCATTAGTGCGCTGGCGTGATTGTTGGATCGCCCGTCGCGAGGGCGATATGCGACAAATCATTGCATTCGATCACGTCAGCGCCGACGGCTACTTTGCCACCGAGGACGGACAACTCGACTGGGTCGTGTCCGACGACGAGCTGACGCAGTCCAACCTCCGCCAGATGGCCACGGCCGACACCATCCTCTTCGGGCGGCGCACCTACGAGATCTTCGAATCGTTCTGGCCGAAGGCGATGAAGGATCCCCAGGGCGTGGAGGATCCACACGCCAGAGGACAACGGTCCGAGACGCTGCGGAAGATCGGGGAGTGGATCAATAACGCCACGAAGATCGTGTTTTCGAGAACCCGGAACGCCGTCCCGTGGCAGGGCTCGCGCGTGATTCACGAGTTCCGCGCCGACGAGGTTGACGCGCTGAAGCACGCGGCCGGCAAGAACATGTTGGTGCTCGGCAGCGGCGAGCTCACGCGGCTCCTGGCACAGCATGACCTGATCGATGAGTACCAGTTCGGACTTGTCCCGGTGATTCTGGGCAAGGGCCGAAAGCTGCTGGACGACCTCGACGGGCGCCACAAGGTGTCGCTGGTGGAAAGCCGAAGCCTGCCGACCGGGACCGTGTTGCTCCGTTACAGTGCCGCACGATAATCGCTGCGCTGGCGATGTCGATTTCGGCGATGCCTGATCGACGTCAGGATAGAGAGGCATAACGCCGACGAGGAGCCCACGAGCCATGCGCTACATGATGTTCATCAAGCACACCGAGGATTACCGCAACGCCGAAGTCCCAGCCAGCCTCTACGAGGAAATGGGCAAGTTCATCGAGGAGGCTACGAAGGCCGGCCAGTTCGTCTCCGGCGCCGGGCTCCAGCCCACATCCGCAGGGACCAAGGTGACGCTCAAGGGCGGCAAGATCACGGTCAAGGACGGCCCGTTCACCGAGTCGAAGGAGATTGTCGGCGGCTACTCGATCATCGACGCGAAGACGCACGAGGAGGCGTTGACCCTGGCGCGGCGTTTCATGGAGCTGCATCAGAAGCATTGGCCAGCATTCGAGGGCGAGTGCGAAATGCGTCCGCTCGAGGAAGAGGTGCAGCCGGCGTCGTAGATGACGTCGAGCGTACTGACAGGTTGGCGTTTGCTGCGTTCCGAATCCGGGTTCCGGTGGCCGGACACGCGCTGCGACGCCGTCGTCGGCCGCTGGACGCTCGGGTCGCGCTGGTTGACAGGATGAGCGCTCAACCTCGCTGACCCCCACTGGCTTCTCGCGCGGTCAGGCGATCGTGTCGGCCTGACCTCCACACGGATTCTCCACGCAGCAAACGCCAACATCGCTGCCGGTAGGGCTACGCCCCACCGGCCGGACCTAGAACTAAGAACGAAGAACGAAGAACTAAGGACCAAGGACCAAGCACGGACCAAGGACGGACCAAGCACTAAGGACTAAGGACCGAGGACTGACTAGATCCCCCCACTCCCCCATGGCCCGGTGATCGCGAACGTGATCCCGGGCGACTGGATGTTCACGAACAGCCACTTGCCATCCGGGCTGTAGCACGCGCCGGCGAACTCGCTGCCGCGGAAGTCGGTATTGAAGCCGTTCCACGGCGTGAGGCGGAGATCGACGTTGTTCTGGATGAAGCGGAAGATGACGCCATCAGTCGTCAGACCGTGCACGTACTCGATGCCATCGCCGTCTTCACACAGCACGAGTCCACCGCGCGGACTCACCGTGAGGTTGTCGGGCGCGTTGAGGACGTCCGCCGACGGCGACTCGAACAGCAGCCGCAGCCGCTGGTTCGCGGTGTCGTATTCCCAGATCTGTCCCTGCCCGGCATTACCGCCGCTGCTCGCCACGAAGTAGATGCTGCCGTTCCCGTACCATGCGCCTTCGAGCTTGCCGAAGACTGCCGCGCCTTTCGCTCGCCCCTGCGCAAAAACGCTCGTCGTGTTGTTGATCACGGCAGGGTCCGGCGTGTCGATGACGTACCACACCGCATCGCGCCACGCGCCGCTCTGATTCGTGCGCGTGTCCGCACGCGTGACGCCGGCGATGCCAAGCATCTCCAGCACGCCACCGTCCTCGAGCACACCGGGTGTCGTCGGCTTGTAGCGATAGAACCCGGAGTTCGATCCGTTGTCCTCGGTCTCGTACACCCAGCCGGTCGCGGGATCGATCGCGAGCGCCTCGTGTGAGAACCGGCCCATGGCCTTGTACGGTTGCGGATCGGGATCGACCTTCAACGTTGAGCCCGATGCGGGGACCTCGAAGATGTATCCATGGCTCTTCGTGAGGTCGCCATTGCCAACGCCCAGCGTCGTCTCCTCGCACGTGAGCCACGATCCCCATGGGGTTGCGCCGCCGGCGCAGTTGCGCACCGTTCCACTGATACTGGCCCAGGAACTAATGAATTCGCCTCGCGCTGTATCGAACTCCGTCGTCGTCGTGCCGCCGCCCGCTTCGACGTCATAGGCGAGCTCCGGCGCGAAGGCGTCAGGCCCATCAGCGATCTCGTGATTGCGCACGAGGTAGACCATCTTGTGCCCCGCGGCAAATGCCGCCATCCCGTCGTGAGCCGACGGCGTGAGGAGGCCATCCGACATCGGATCGCGCGTCCAGCCGAATGAGAGATATCTGAAATCTTCAGGCAACATCAGCAGCGGCAATCCGGTCGTTTGATCGATGGCTTCCTGTAACGGTCCGTAATCCGGACTGGGACCTCGGCCGGGGCGCACGTGGTTCTGCGCCAGCAGCGACGTGAACGGCCCGGCGACACTGATGCCGGCTATCGCCGCCGTGCCCGTGAGAAACGATCGCCTGTCGAATCGGGTACGTGAGTTCGAAGATTTCATGCAGCCTCCCAAATGAGCGTTCAGGCTACTGAGAGGGCATGTCAGCGATGTGTCTTCGGCGGAACGACGACGCAACACTGCGACGCGCGGCGATGTTGGTGTTCGATTTTCGACGTTAGATCGTTTACCCTTCTGAGCTTCCAAGCCACACGTCAGTCCGGTTTCACCACTGCAACGGAGCAGACCTATGCCCTATTACAAAGGTGTCCTCGACCAGCTGATTGCCGCCGGCCACAAACAGGACGCGCAGGACGTGGCCAAACGGCTTCTCAGTCTGCGCAATCGCCTCGAGAAGCAAGTGCCACAACGCAACGCGCTCTCGAGTCTGATCATGGCGACGTGGAACCTCCGCGAGCTCGGCGCCGACCAGAAATTCGGCACGCGTCTGGACGAATCGCTGCTCTACATCGCCGAGATCGTCAGCCACTTCGACCTCATCGCGATGCAGGAAGTGAACGAGAACCTGTCCGATCTCCAGGAACTGGTGAAGCTGCTCGGCGGCTGGTGGGACTATCTGGTCACCGACGTCACGCTCGGCGGCTCCGGCAACCACGAGCGGATCGCGTTCATCTACGACAGCCGCAAGGTGCGCTTCGATCACCTGGCCGGCGAGCTGGTGCTGCCGGACGGCAAGAACAAAAAAGTCGTGCAACCGGCGCGCACGCCCTTCATGTGCGCCTTCAAGGCCGGCTGGCGCCGCCTGACGCTGTGCAGCGTCCACATTTTCTTCGGCAAGTCCAAGCCCGACGACCCGCGTCGCATCGAGGAGATCCGCGCCATCTCGGAGGCGCTCGCCAAGCGCAACCAGCGGCGGATGAACATCGCCGACGGCGAACCTGAAAGCGTTGTCCTGCTTGGCGACTTCAACATTTTCAACGCCAAGACAGACGCGACGGCCAAGGCGCTGCAAAAGAACAAGTTCATCGTCCCGAAGGCGCTGCTCGTGAAACCGAATGATCGCATGGCCGACGGTGACGGCCAACCGCTCACGACCAACGTGATCCGCGACAAGCATTTCGATCAGATCGCGTTTCACGATCCCAGGAACCGGCTGCGGGCGAGCAAAGGCGGCGTGTTCGACTTCCAGCAGGTGATCTACGGGCCGGACGAAGCGCAGAAGTACCGCAGCGCGATGGAGCGCAGCGCGCCCGAGAAGTTCAAGAAAGCGTCAGCGAGCGCCAAAGCGCTGGACAAGTTCTATCGCCAGTGGCGGACGTTCCAAGTCTCCGACCACCTCCCGTTGTGGGTCGAGCTCCAGACCGATTTCGCCGACGCCTACCTCGCGTCCGTAATGCGCGGCAAGAAGTCGGCGCTCGCCGTCAGCAAAGCGGGCAAGCAGGCCGAGGCCACCTCGCCTGTGGAGACGCCGCCGCCGATCGCGGATGCGCCGGAGAAGAAAGCCACGAAAGCCAAGAGAGCCAGGAAGTCGAAGAAGGTCGCACGAAAGGCGGCGTAGCAGGCATGACACGGCATCTCGCACTCGGCACAGCACTCATCGCAGCGCTGCTCATCACCCCACTGATGACGACCCTCGTCTATGCCCAGACGAACATCACAATGGCGGCCGGTGAGGAGAAAGAAGTCTGCGCAGGCGTGAAAGCCGCGGTGACACCGAACCCGCCGAAGTCGGGCGAGCTCCGCACCGACGGTGATCCGAAGAGCGATGCGGCGGTGAAAATCTTCTACAAAGCGAAGGACACATCAACCGCCGCGATCGAGAACTTGACGTGCACGGCCGACGGGAAGCCGACCACTGTGAACGTGGCAGTGACGCCGAAGCGCGGTTCCACGGGGTTTAGCGAGGATGCGTACCCCGAAGCTTTCAAGGCACTCTTTCTCCTGTTCGTTCTTGCCATCATCCTCGAGTCGGCGCTTGCCATCCTGTTCAACTGGCGCCCGTTCGTGGAGACCTTCAATTCCCGCGCGGTCAAGCCGGTCGTCTCACTGGCCGTGGCGTGGTTCCTCGTCGCGCAGTTCGGCATCGACCTTGTGACGTCGCTGGCGAAATTGATCACCCCGAACGTACCGCCACTGGACGCGACGGGCCGGCTCCTGACGGCGATGGTGATTGCCGGCGGCAGTGCTGGCGTCAACAACCTGATGGTCGGCCTCGGCTTCCGTCAGCCGCGCACAGCGGAAACGGTGGCGCCGAAACCGCCCGCCAACAAGGGCTGGATTTCGGTCGCTATCGTTCGCACCGCCGCGATTAAAGGCCCTGTGACCGTCGGCATCGGAGAGGAGAACACGACGACGCATAAGGTTCCGGTCGTCGCCGCCCTCGACGGGTCCACTCGACCCGGGTTCCGTTACTTCCTCCGCGATAAGGGACGATTCCCAGGCTCGGGCGGCTATGCGATCGCGAAGGACACCAAGGTGACCGTGAAGGTCAGCGCAGACAAAGCAGACGGCAGCGGCAAACTCGAGAAGACGTGGGGCGACAACGTCATCGCTGACGGCGCGATCATCGACCTCACGTTCACGATGTCCGAATAGCGAGAAACCTCGTCGATGAGTTCCCCGACGCGCTTTGCGTATCCACGTCCTCCCGTCCGCCCACTGAAGATCTACGCATCGGATCCGATGGTGGGCCTCGATGTCCGCACCCGGATCTCGATCGACACGCGCAACGAGCCGCTGCTCCCCGGACCCGCCGGCGCGCGCATCGTCGTCATCGACTACGACGCCACGCACGATTGTTTCTATAAGCCGGTCGATCTCGACGATCCCGCCATCCTGATGCAGGGCGGCATCGATCATTCGGAAAGCGATCCGCGGTTTCATCAGCAGATGGTCTATGCGGTCGCGAGCCGGATCGTCAGCGTCTTCGACCGGGCGCTGGGACGGTCCGTGGAACTGAGCAGCGAAATGAAAGGCGGCAAGCCGCGGCCGATACGCCTGTATCCGCACGCCTTCAACGGGGCGAATGCCTTCTACACGGAGCAGGCTGGCGGCGCGATTCTGTTCGGATACTTTCGGGCCGTCGCCGACGATCCGGGCGCCAACATCCCGGGGCAGGTGGTGTTCTCGTGTCTATCGCACGATGTCATCGCCCACGAGCTGACGCATGCGCTGATCGATCGGCTGAGCCCGGCGCTGAAAAGTTCCGAGCACCCGGATCCGCTGGCGCTTCACGAAGGGTTGTCGGATCTGGTGCCCATTCTCGACCGCTTCTCGCTCACGTCTGTGGTTGCCGACGAACTGCGCCGCACCGGCGGGAAGCTCACGACGGCCAGCCCGCTCTGCTTCGTCGCTCCGCAATTCGGCGCGGCGATCGGGCTGACGCACGCGTTGCGGACGGCGGACATGGCCGCGGATCCGCGTCAATACCAAGAGCAAACGGAGCCTCACGCACGCGGCTCGATTCTGATGTCCCTGACGATGGAAGCCGTATTCCAGGCGTACGACGCGCGCGTCCGTGATCTGTACGAGATTGCTGGACTCAAAGGTCCTGGGGATGCGGTTGGACCCGATCTCATCGCTCGTCTCGCCACTGAAGCGTCGCGCACCGCTCTCAACGTCTTGACGATGTACATCCGGGCCTTCGACTACCTGCCGCCGATCGACGTCAGCTTCGGCGACTTCCTGCGCGCGGTCGTCACCGCCGACTGGGAACTGGCGCCGGACGATCCAGGTGGCCAACGCGCGGCACTGATCGAAGCGTTCCGCCGCCGCGGTATTTACGCAACCGGGGCGAGCTCACTGGCGGAGCGTTCACTCATCTGGAATCGTCCTGAGCACCAGCCGGAACCCCTTCCTGCGTCGATCGTCGCGGCGCTGACGCGGACGGCACAGTCGTTCCGGAGGATTCGTCCGGGTGAAGGCGAAGGCTCGCAAGAGGAGGCCGGCGTCGGCAGCGCGGAATCACTGCTCGTGGGGTGGGCGCGACGCAATGCCCGTGCGCTTCACCTGGGCCGAGGCCGCACGCTGAAGTCCGAGAAGCCGCGTTACAGTTTCCGAGTCACGCGGGATGGGCAGCTCGCGGTGGACATCATCGCCCGTTTCATCCAGCATTCGGCATCCGGACGACCACGCGGGGTCACGGTGATCGCCGGCGCCGACGGCAACATTCGATATGTGATCCCCAATCAGCCGCTGCCAAAGATCGAGCGCGCCCCCGCCGAAGCGGAGGCCGTCACGACCACAGCGTTGGCGCCTCCACCCGACGAGCCGCGTGTGGTCAGCAAGCCGCCTTTTCCAGCGCGCTATCGTCTGTCAGCCGCGAAGTATTACAAGGCCTATCCGCATCTGAAGCCTCCCGCGGCGGAACTCAAACAGCTGCGAGACGTCACCGGCGAGCCGCACCTGCCATGAACAACGAGTACGACATCCCGACCAAACGGCCGTTGCGGATCTTTGCGTTCGATCCCATGCTCGCGCAGCTCGACTCGACACGTGTGATCACCATCAACGTGCCGAACGAGTCGCTGAATCGCGGACCGCAGGGGACGCGAGTGGAGGTGATTGACTACGACGGCGTGAACGAGTGCCTGTATCCGCCGGTCGATCTCGACGATCCCTCGGTGCTCATGCGAAACGGCCTGGACCCCGCCGAAGCGGATCCGCGGTTCCATCAACAGATGGTCTACGCGGTGGCCATGAAGGTCATCGACAATTTCGATTTCGCGCTTGGCCGTCGAATCGGATTCCGTGGCAAGCGTCTTCGCCTGTATCCGCACGCGTTCCTCGGGCGCAATGCCTTCTTCGATCCCGAGCTTGGCGCCGTGCTCTTCGGCTTCTTCGTCGCGGAGCAACAGGCGCAGGGGGCCAATCTTCCGGGGCAGACCATCTTCACGTGCCTGTCGCACGACATCATTGCCCACGAGGTGACACACGCGCTCGTGCACCGGTTGCGTCCGCTGTTTCGCGATCCGAGCAACCCCGACGTGTTTGCGTTCCACGAAGGGTTCGCGGATATCGTGGCCATCTTCCAGCACTTTTCATTCGAGGGCGTGCTTCGCGACGAGATCCAGCGCACGCACACCGATCTCAGCAACCGCACGCCCCTCGCTGACCTGGCGAGCCAGTTTGGTCATGCCACTGGCAGCGGCAAGGCGCTTCGCACCGCCACGATGGAAGCGAATCCTGGTCAGTACGCCAGTCTGATGGAACCGCACGATCGCGGAGCCCTGCTGGTTGCGGCGATCTTCGAGGCGTTCTTTCAAACCTACCAGCGCCGCACACGCGATCTGCTACGCATTGCGTCTGGTGGAAGCGGCCGGCTGCCTGAAGGCGATCTCCACCCTGCGCTCGTGCAGCGGATCGCCACCGAAGCGGCGGCCACCGCGCAGGGCATTCTGACGATGTGCATCCGCGCATTCGACTACCTGCCGCCGGTCGATGTCACGTTCGGCGACTTCCTGCGCGCAGTCGTCACTGCGGATTTCGAGATGGCTCCGCGCGACAGCTACGGACAGCGGGCGCTGACCGTCGATGCGTTTCGCCGTCGCGGCATCTATCCCGAATTCGTGACATCACTGGCGGAAGTCTCGCTCCTCTGGGATCCACCTGAAGGACGGCTGCCGCCGTTTCCCAACGAGCTGGTGCGCGATCTCGCGAGCGCGGCGCGCGAGCTGAGCGGCGTCTCCGCCGTTCGAGGGCAACGGGCGAACACCAGCGACGGATCGGGGCTCGCCGTGTCGAACGAGGCCGAGCAACGTCGCTACAAGAGGGCGCTCCGCAAATACGCCACACAGAACCCGGGACCGCTCCACCTCGATCCCCGTCGCGAGATCGAGGTCAGAGGATTTCATTCGTCCTATCGCATCTCCCCCGACGGCCAGCTGCTGGTCGATATCGTCGCGCAGTTCGCGCAGACGATGGAGGAGACGTCCGACGAGCTCGGCGGAGCGCCGCTGCGCGGCGGCACGACCGTCGTCGCCTCATCGGATGGCGTCGTCAGATATGTCATCGCGAAGCCGCTGGTGTCGGGCGCGTCCACCGCGCGCCGGCGCGCGGAAGCGCAGGCGCGTCGGGAGCGGCAGTACAGCTTCGTCGAGGAATGCGACCACGGCGATCCGCAGCGTGCGTGGTGCGCCGACAGCCAGCTCGCGTCGCGCATGCTCCGCATGCACAACTTCGCGTCGCTCCACGCCGGTCGAGGATAACGATGGCCGACAGCGTCACGATCCGGATGTACAACGTCGGCTTCGGTGACGCCTTCATGCTGACGTTCCCGGGCCGGCCACGGCCGCGGCGGGTCCTGATCGATTGCGGCAGCCACAGCTTCGGACCCGGCCCCCGTCCGATGAAGGACGTGGTGAAGAAGATCATCGCTGACGCCAAAGATGCCGACGGCGTGAGCCGCATCGATGTCGTGGTGGGGACCCATCGTCATCAGGATCACGTGTCGGGATTCGCGCAAAAGGCCTGGAGCACCGTCGAAGTCGGCGAAGTCTGGATGCCGTGGACCGAGCATCCCACCGACAAGGCGGCCAAGAAGATTCGCGACGCGCAAAGCGCTCGTGCCGCCTCGCTGATGCTCGCGATGAATCGACTGAACGCCGCGGCACCGGTGCGGGCGATGGTGCAGAATTCGATGACCAACGCGCGAGCGATGCAGACCTTGCACCAGGGGTTCCGTGGCAAACCACGGCGGCGCTTTCTGCCCCTGCGACGTCGCTCGGCGACGTTCGAGACGCCGGTGCTGCCAGGCGTCGACATCCACGTGTTGGGACCGTCGTTCGATGAGGACGTCATCCGGGACATGGACCCGCAACGCGGTGAGAGCTACCTCCAGTTCCTGATGACGCGGAATGAAGCCGCCGGCAAGCGGTTGCGGCCGTTCAGTTCCAAGTGGAGCATGCGGCTCTCGGAGTACCGGCGTGCCCATTCGCATCTGATGTTGACGGACAAACAGATCAAGGAGCTCGCCAACGTCGGCGACGGCTCGGAGTTCGATCTCGCCACCAAGCTGGAGAAGGCGGTCAACGGTACGAGCCTGATGCTGGTGTTTTCGATCGGCCGCGCGAGACTGCTCTTCCCCGGAGATGCACAGTGGGGCACGTGGAAGGCGGCGCTCGCCGTGCCCGAATGGCGGGAGCTTCTGTCGTCAACCGTCTTCTACAAGATCGGCCATCACGGCAGCCACAATGCGACCCCGCGCACGTTTGTCGAGAAGTACTTGTCGAAGAAGTTTTCGGCAATGGTCTCGACGAGGAAGGTCAGCAAGTGGCCCGACATTCCTCGGCTGCCGCTCCTGAAAGCGCTGCGCGGTCGATCGAATCGTGTGGTGCGCAGCGATCGGAAAGATCGACCCGATCCCGCCGGCTTCACGCGTGATGCTGAAGTCGTCGAAACGTCAGTGCCGATCTGACAACAGGCGCGGTCATGCCGAGGGCGACGTAGACCACCGCGAGCCCGAGGTATTCCGTCAGCTCGAACGGGCCGATGGCCCCCACCGTCCAGTCGTAGGTCATCGCCGACACATAGGCGATGGTGTTGCCGGCGAGCAGCGTCCACCACGCCCATCGATCGCCGCGACGAAAGGCCGTGACTGCAATTGTGCAGGCCATCAGCCCGAACACGGCACAGAACACGCCATACAGGCGGAACAGCACTTCTATGTAGCGCGCCGTCGGTGGCGATGATGCAGCGAGCGCCGCCCACGAACTGTGCGAGAAGCCCTCGTAGCCCGCAGCCAGGATCGGCAGGCCATGCGGCCCGAGCAGATGATCCGGCCATGCCGCTGCCATCAGGCCCCATGCCAGGAATCCCACGTCGGCGATCAGGATAAGGATCCACGCGACCCGGCGTCTCATGTCGGGAGTCCTCCTGTGAGCTTGAGGAACCAGCGCATGCAGGTGTGACCGACGTCAGCGTCCGGGCCGTACATCATCGGACACGCGCCGGCGATCACACTGATGTCGTGTGCATGGCAGTACTCGACCGCCTCGGGCGAGACGCTCGTGCTCTTGCCGACCGATTGATGCATCCACACACGGCGCACCCCGGCTTCGTTGCAGTCGCGCACGATCCGCTGGGTCGTCGTCGGTCGGGTGATGATCACCACACCGTCAACGCCGCCAGGAATCGATTGGAGATCGGGATAACAGCGCTCGCCTTCGAAGGTCTGCATGTGCGGATTCACGGCGAAGACCTCGTGCCCGGTCTTTTTCAATCGCTCATAGATCAAGTTACCGACGGGATGCTGACCCTTATTGCGCGACACGCCCGCGATCGCGATGCGCTTCTGCGCGAGAAAGTCGTGCACCTTCGTATCGAGGGTTGTCGTCGTCATGGCTGTGCCTCAACCACGCGCGGCGCCTCGGCGTGGCGCGCCGCCGCCGCGCAAATGGTCTGAATGTCCTGCGGTGAGAGACGCGTCTCTGGACGCAGCAGCGAGTACGGCCCGGGCATCTTGCCGTCTGTGGCGTCCTGGCACGACAGCGTCAGCAACAAGTGCTGCTGATCGGGCGAGTAGCTGCCCCATTCGGAGAAGTTCACGGCCTTCCGCCCTTCCGAGACGCCGCTCGCCATGAGCCACGACAGCGGCGCGATCTCGGTGTACCAGGGCCACACGGTCGCGTTCGAGTGACAGTCGCCACAGGAGCGATCGAGGATCGCAACCAGTCCGTTCGCGGTTCCCACGTGCGCCGCGATCGTGCGGCTCGAGTCAGTTGGTGGATTTGTGCGATCGGGGCGAACGAACTGCGCGAGGGCGAAGAGGACGAGGAAGAGAACAGCCGCCTGTTTCAGTCGCCTGCCCATGGCGCGCCTCCGGTTGGGCCTGAAGCAAGTGCGCTGCCGGTGAATGCCGTGTCATTGGCGCGGAGGAGGCGATGTTCGACGACCGCGAGAGGGGATCTTTGCGCGCCTGCCGCGAGTTACTCCGCACACGGCACGTAGTACGCTTTGTGCCGGGTCAACATGAACTCAGATGTGCCAACGCTGTACGAATGGCTGGGTGGACTTCCGGCGCTCAACCGTCTCACGGAACGTTTCTATGAGCGGGTTCGCTCTCACGAAATCCTGGCGCCGATCTTTGCAGGCATGAGCGCCGAGCACCCCAAACACGTCGCGGCGTTCCTCGCCGAAGTACTGGGTGGTCCGGCGACGTACTCTGCCTCGCGCGGCGGTCATCCGCACATGGTTCGGCAGCACCTCCTTCGTCACCTGACGCAATCTCAGCGGCGCGCGTGGGTCGCGCTGCTCCTCGACACTGCCGACGAACTGGAATTGCCCGATGACCCGGAGTTCCGTTCGGCCTTTGTCGCCTATCTCGAGTGGGGCTCGCGTCTGGCGGTCATCAACTCGCAGCCGGGCGCCGAGGTCTCGCCTGATTCGCCAATGCCCAAGTGGGGTTGGGGCGAGGTCAAGGGTCCATATCGTCCCGACTGAGGCCCCTTCGAAGCGGCTTACAATCGCGCGTCTTGACTGTTCATCCGTCCCCTGGGCCGCAGGTGCCGTTTCAAGCGCACATCGAACTCCTCCAATTCTTCCTGGCCCATCGCGATCAGATCGTCGAGAGAATCCAAGGGCTGCTGAACGCTCAACGAAAGCCGATCGAGTATCTGCAAGACGGCCCTTTCTTGTCGCGTCGCTTTGAGGATTCCTTTTTCATTGGAGTCACCGAGAGCCAATCGCGTCTGAGAGATCAACTGGAAGACGCGCACTGGGCCGATGGATTCAAGCCTCGTCACCTTCCTGGGCTGCACAACGGCCTGATCGATCCGGCGGAGATGATGATCCGCGCCTTTCATTTGTGGGGACAGACGCGGTGGCCGGGTCGCAACGGTCGCGTCCGATATGCACACACGCTCTTCAACTTATATGTGATCCGGTGTCTTCAGCTCTTGAGCATGCGACTCTGGGATGACGGATCGAGTGGCGCCGCCGATCGGCTCTCGCGCGTGCAAGGCATGCTCGACCAGCTGTGGAGAACGACACCAGCCGATCAACCAGTGCTGATGCGGGATGCGCGATGGCTGATCCCACTGGCACAGAGCCCCGCGACCGACGACTTGGGTGCCTATCTTGTCGTCGCAGAAAAAATCGCAGAGAGCTTTTCGAAAGAGGAGCGGATCGAGATCCACAAGGCCAATGTTCGAATGTCCGGCGGACACTTGCGTTCACAGATTCGCTACTACTCCACGAAGAACGTCGTCTCTCTCACTGATCAGAACCTGATTCTGAGCACCCGCAGCTCCAACGCCCTTGACTTCGCGCTGCTGATTCAGGACCTCGTGCCGCTGCTCGAGGCGTATGAAGACGCGTGGCACAGTGACGATGGCCAGAAGAGGCGCGAACTGGCGGACGTCATCTGTCAGGGCATTTC
>Ga0111539_10006962_pt1 | contig 14511 bp, 14 predicted proteins | sample RhiMethybrSRZTD1_FD_79667 | JGI IMG/M metagenome (GOLD analysis project Ga0111539, IMG submission 79667) | Populus rhizosphere microbial communities from Tennessee, USA - Rhizosphere MetaG P. TD hybrid SRZTD1 (version 2) (version 2) | ecosystem: Host-associated > Plants > Roots > Rhizosphere >...
CCCGCCGGGCTTGTTAAAACTTGTTGACAGTCATGGCCTGAGGTAACTAGACTCCTAGACCTGCGGGCTTTTGACTGCGCCCCGCCCGCGCGGCCTTCTCACCATAAAAGGATCCCACATTTTTCGAGCACATTCTTTAAAGGAAGGGTGTCGATGTCTGACTCTTCGGTTGTAGATCTTCAAGCCCCTGCCTCCGAGTCGCTTTCGCTTAAGCTACCGATCAGTTCTATCGTTCGCGCCGTCTGTGAGGCCGCAAATGGCGGCCCCGATCTCCTCTATGAGGTGATGATCAAGATGAGCCTGATGGTGGAAGCGACCGCTCCGACCTACGGATTATCGATCTGGGCCACATCCGACTCAGGTAAACCGACACTGCGCTGGGTTGAGGGACTCGAGGATCACGAGATCGCCACAGGCGAAACCGCCGTCGCCGAGATCTTGTCCAGTAAAGGCCGGCCGCAACCTGCAAAAGAGGGTGATCCGGCAATTTGTCTTTTGCTCGCTCTGCCTTCAGGCACACGTGAAGGCGCAGCACTGTATGGCCGCTGTGTACGTCCTTTAACTGAGCAACAAGCAAAGGAACTGAACGCGCTCAGTGATGTAGCGCACCTGGCCCATTCTCATCAGTCGTCGGGAAACGGCCTTGCACCTGCAACGAAGCCCGCCAGTCTGGTGTCGGTAAGTTCACTCCCAGGCATGGTGTTCAGCAGTCGCGCGATGTGTGAAGTGGCGCGGAATGTCGAGCGCATCAAGGATTCGAATTCCACGATCCTGGTCACAGGAGAATCAGGAACCGGCAAGGAGCTGATTGCGCGCGCGATTCATCGCCTCAGCAGGCGATCTGAAAGCGAGTTCATTCCGTTCAACTGCTCTGCCGTGCCTGCCGAACTGATCGAGAGCATGTTGTTTGGCCATCGTCGCGGAACGTTTACGGGCGCGATGTCAGACCAGGCAGGACTCATACGCTCAGCAGAGAATGGAACGCTGTTTCTCGACGAGATTGGCGACCTGCCGCTTCCACTCCAGCCAAAACTCCTGCGATTTCTCCAGGAGGGAGAGATTCACACACTCGGCGAACGTGCGCCACGCAAAGTCAACGTGCGCGTGATTGCTGCGACTCATAAAGATCTCGAGAAGCTGGTAAGCGAAAAACTGTTTCGCGAGGACCTCTACTACCGAATCGCAACGCTGACTTTGAAGGTACCGCCTCTGCGAGAGCGCCGCGAAGACATTTCGACGCTGATCTCGCATTTCATCAGTCATTACGCGCGGAAGAACGAACGGCCCATTTCTGGAATTACGGCAGAGGCGATCCAGATTCTTGAAACGTATTCATGGCCCGGCAATATTCGCGAGCTCGCGGCCGAGATTGAGAGGCTGGTGCTTTACGCCGAAGACGACGGCTACATTCGACCGGCGAACATCAGCCAGCGCATCTATCCACAAGCCGCTCAATCGGAAGGCACGGAGGAGCGGCTCGACGAGCTGCTCGAGAGTTACGAGCGACGCGTGATCACGGAAACGCTGAGGCGCCACGACTGTAACGTCGCGAAAGCGAGTGAGGCGCTTGGGCTCGGCTCACGGCAGACGCTTTACAAGAAGCTGAAGCGACTGGCGATCGACATCGGAGATTTCCTACAGGAAGACACGGAGCCAGGCATGCAATTCCGGGCTTAGCCGCGAAAAGTGCCACAAAAAGGCACAAAAGGAACACAAAGGATTAAGGGAGGTTTGAGTGGCAGTTACTCAAACCTTTTTTGTTGTCAACTGCGGGCGACAATCCTAATCACCAATAAAACGCGAGGTTCGTGGTCCAACAACACTCACTTCACTCACTTGGACCACCAGAGGTTGTCAACCACAGGCTACAAAATCCACTGCGAAGTCCCATAAAACCGCAATTGGACCACTGGCACACTGGTTGTAAACGTCATCCACGTCGCGAAGCAATTCGCATCAACGGTCGAGCAGACAAACCTAATGAAGACTAACACCACAAGAAACTTAACATCAGTAGTGATGCTCGCAATCACCACTCCGCTCCTGGCGCTGTCGATTCTCGTCAGCATCAAGATCGCGGGGATCCGGGATAACGAATTCTTACTAGTGCTGTTGACGTTGTCTAGTGCTGTTCTCAGTGGAATCAATGGTTTTGGGCGCCGCACGCCGGCTCCTGTTTCACAGTCTTCGCAGGCCCGCATTCAACTGTCCGCTCATTCGAGCAACAACGCCTAATCGAATCTAAAAGGAGCAACCAAATGATTAAGAGATTCTTCCGTGATGAAACCGGTCTGGAACTTTCCGAGTACGCAGTTGCCGCAGCGCTGGTAGCGCTCGCAGCCGTCCTGGCTTTCCAGGCTTTGGGAACAAACATCGGCGCGAAAATCCAGTCTCTTGCTGACACGATCGGTCAGTAATCCTGCAAAAGTTTTAGTTGGCCGGCAGCAGCGTTTCTCGCTGCTACCGGCTAACTCAAAACAGTTGGCGCGCCTTGTGAAGTTAAGGCTACACGAGGGCGCCGACAGTTTTCCCCGCGTTACCGGGGACGTTGGCATTTGATCGAATGCTCAGTCCAGCCACAATACTTGTCGAACTCTTCTTAATTCCGCTCGCCGTGCTGATCATTTATCACGACGTGCGCTATCGCCGCATTCCTAATCCAATCGTACTTGCCACGCTAATCAGCGGCCTCGCGACCAACTTCGTGTTGGGAGGCGTCGGCGGTGGTCTCAACAGCATCGCCGGATGCGTGTTGGCCTTTGTCTTAATGTTCACCTTGCACGTCTTCGGAGCAATGGGCGCCGGCGATGTCAAACTTTTTGCCGCCATCGGCTCCTTGCTGGGTGCTCATCTTGTTCTGCCTACTTTTGTCGTAGTCGTTTTGACAGGCGGTTTGCTGGGAGTGGTTGTGGTGGTGCGCTGTGGAGTTTTGAGGACCACGTTACATCGTGTCCTTCAAATCCTCTTAGGCCTGCTGCCAGGCTGGCAAATGCCCAAGTTCAGTGTCCCCGCCGATCGCCGGCTCACCATTCCGTACGGTGCGGCCATCACAATCGGCGCCATTATCGCGACCGCGATTTTTCACCATTAACAGCGGCTAGTTAGCGGCTATTGACCCGGCAAGGCCCGGGCGAAAAACGGAGAGTTGATCCCCATGCGAAACAAACGTTTCTTCATAGTCCTGGTAGGGGCGCTGATGTTTGGAGTGCTCGCTGCCGTGTCAGTCAGTAGATACCTATCGAGCGCCCAGGCTTACACCAAGAACCTGAACAAGGTAGCCGTGGCAAAGGTTGCAATCCCACTCGGCAGCAAGATCGTGGCCGAGCAGATCACGGTGGTCCAGTTTCCAAAGGAATCAACTCCCGACGGAGCATTTGACTCTCCTGAAAAACTGGCTGGCCGCGTCGCAGTCGTCAACATCGCCGCGCGCGAACCAATCACAGAAGCACGACTGGCGCCGGAAGGTACGGCCGCTGGTCTTTCAGCCATCATCCCTGAAGGCTATCGCGCTATGACCGTTAAGGTCGACGATGCCGCCGGCATTTCCGGGTTCATCATGCCGGGCACGTTGGTCGACGTAGTTGTCACGCTCGATCCGCGCGAAGGTTCCGGCCACCAGGATCCCATTTCCAAGATCGTGTTGCAGAACATCAAGGTCCTGGCAAGCGGTCAGAACATCGACAAGCCGGAGAATGAACGCGAAGCCAACAGCGTCAAGGCCGTCACCCTCCAGGTCACTCCCGAACAGGCGGAGAAACTTGCACTCGCTTCTACCGAGGGCAGGTTGCAACTCGTCATGCGCAGCCAGATCGACCAGGGCGACGAACAGACGCCGGGCGTCAACAAGCGCAACCTGTTAGGTGGCGACGCCGCGAAGCCGCAACCCGAGCCGGGTTCACTGAAGAGTGAGCAGCCGAAGTCGGAAGCGAAACCAGTGCGTCGTGTCATGTCTTCGCCGAAACCCGCAGCAGCAGCCGCCCCAGCTCCTCAACCGCCGCGCACGTCAGTGGAAATGATCGAAGGCGCCAAGAAGCGCAGTGTCGAATTTCCATAACCCCAGAAAGTTGATCGCATTGACGATCGCTAGAAACAAAGGAGCATAAGATCATGCAGAGCCGTTCCCGAATTTCACGCCGAGTGAGTTTATTGCTGGCGTCCCTGATTACCATCTTTGCAACTTCCATCGCGCACGCCCAGGAAAACTCCTATAAGGCGTCTTTCGGCCAGAACAAAGAGGCGATTGCCGTCAACGTTCTTGTAGGACAGTCGCGCGTGATCAATTTCGATCGTCCGGTCGGGCGTTTTTCAGTTTCGAACCCCGACATCGCTGAAGCGATTCTCGTCACCCCCGATCAGGTGCTCGTGAATGGTAAAGCTTTCGGTCAGGTCAACTTCATCGCATGGGAGCAGACCGGCGGACAATTTTTAACGTTTGACGTTTACGTCCGAGCCAATCTTTCACTGATCGATTCGCAGATCCGCGCGCTGTTTCCGAAGGATGACATTCGCCTGAGCCAGGCCAATGGATCCGTCGTGATCTCCGGCAGCGTTTCGAACGCCGCTACGGCCGCACAGGTCCAGAGCGTTATCGAAGCCGCGGGATTCAAAACAGTCAACATGCTGACGTCGCCGATTTCGAGTGCGACGCAGGTGCAACTTCAAGTTCGCGTCGCGGAAGTGAATCGCAACAGACTGCGCGACTACGGCACCTCGTTCGGCTTCATGCCTCCGGGAGGAACCACTGGATACACCAACAGCGGTGGTGGTCCAAGTACTATAGACGGCTTCTCAGGCAGCCGAAACGGTTCAGTGCTCGATTTTCTTCTGCAGCCGGCTCTGAATCTCCTGGTTTTCAATCGCCAGATCAACACTGTCGCAATGCTTAGAGTGCTGCGTCAGGAAGGCGCTTTCCGTGAGTTGGCGGAACCGAACCTGATCGCGATGAACGGCCAGCAGGCAAGCTTCCTCGCGGGCGGTGAGTTCCCGGTACCGGTTCTTCAAACTGGAAACGGCAACAACGGTATCACCATCGTTTGGAAAGAATATGGCGTCCGCCTGAACTTCAAACCGACGATCATCGACGAAGACCACATCCGTCTCGAGCTCGAACCGGAAGTCTCCACGATCGACTTCGCGAACGGTGTTCGTTTCAACAACTTCGTCATCCCCGCATTGCGTACTCGTCGTGCTCGCACTGGTGTTGAGTTGCGCGATGGTCAGTCGTTCGCGCTAGCAGGTTTGCTCGACAACTCGGAAACCAAGACATTGTCGCGGATTCCGATCGTCAGCGACATCCCGGTCATCGGCGCGCTCTTCAAATCGAAGTCATTCGAGAAGAAAGAGACCGAGTTGATGTTCATCGTTACTGCGCAGATGGTTAAGCCAGTCAGTCCAGACGATCTGCCGAACATGCGTGGCGTCGATGGTCTGAAGAACGGCTCACCTTTGGGTGTCGAACCGAAGGGTGAAGGCGTCACGGGCCAGAGCGGTTACAAAGTCTCCGGACAGAAAGAGCAAACTCCAGCAGCAGCTCCGTCGAAAGTCGAAGAGCCAAAGACCAAGGCTGTCGACAGTGCTACTCAAACGACCACCAGCGGCAGCGGCGCTGTCGGTAGTGTTCGCAACAATCACCCTGCCCTGCCAGTTGCCAAAGCAGTGACGATGGATACGAATCCGATCTCTGTCAGGCCCTGGTAACTCTCGCACTCTTCTTTCGAGCCGATTAACTCGTGAACACGAGAGGGGTAGCTATGAGGAACAGACCAAGAAAACCAGCAGGAACCAGACGACGTCACGAGGGAGCGCGAGAGAAAGGTTCAATCCTCGCGACTTCCGCGATCGGAATGTTGTCGATCCTGCTGGCAGTTGGGTTAGGTATCGACATCAGCAGGTTCTATCTAATCAAGACTGAATTACAGAACGCGGCTGATGCAGCCGCATTGGCCGCGGTATCCAGTCTTAACGGAAATGGCCCGGGAATAACAGGAGCTGTAGATCGCGCCGTCACGGTGATGAATAGCTACAACTTCAATAAGACGGGTGTGCAATTCACGCGCGACAACGTTCGTTTTGCAGTCAATCTCAATGATCAGAATTACATGAGCGAGAGTGCTGCATTTGGGGCGCCGACGAACATTCGCTTCGTAAAAGTTACGACGCCGGCATCGCCAGTCGGTGTTTCTTTTGCGTCTTTGATTCTGGGTAACAGCAAGAATTTGTCGGCCACAGCCACGGCCGGGCTGTCGGTTCCGGTAAATGTTATCTGTCCCTGGCTGCCGGCTTTCATACTCGACATTGAAGCCACGCCCATCACGTCAGGGAAGACCTACACGTTTCGTCTTGAACCCGGCGAACACGTTTCTCCCGGAAACTATCAGCTCCTCGCTCCCGTGCAGTCAGGTGGTAGCGGCGATCGAGAGGGAATGGCGAATGGAGTTAACTGGTGTATTTCGACAGGTGAGGTAATCAAGACAAAACCGGGTGTGACCTCCGGTGCGGTTCGCCAGGGGATCAATTCACGATTCGATAAATACGTCGCGGGAATGAATCCTGCCTTGTCACCGCCCGATAAAAACATCGCCGAAGGCATTACAAAAGACGATTACGACAAAAAAGGCTTACAGGGCGCACCCTTCAAGCCTCCCTCTCATCCCGGTGAGGAGGGCCGGCGCGTTGTCATTATGCCTATCGCAAAGGCAGCGCCGGGAGAGGGTAGAGACACGATCGTCGTGGACAGGTTCGGTGTCTTCTTTCTGCAAACGTCGGTGGGCGGTGGCAGTGGTAGTGAACTCAAGGCCGAATACATAAAAGACACTGCATTCGCGGGTAACAGCTATTTCGATCCAGGCGCTGGTGCTTCAAATTCCAACCTGGCTGTTCCCGTTCTCTACAAGTAGGGGTGAAACCATGCATACAAGAATCCGAAGAATTCGCAATAGATTGCGATCCAAAAGATTACTTCGACTGCAGCGTTTCACCAGAGACGAGAGTGGTCTACAGCTAGTCGAGGTAACGATAGTCATACCGATCTTTCTAATGTTGTTTGCAGCGACGGCTGAGTTTGGCAGGTACTTTTACGAATACACAACTCTGGCGAAAGCGGCTCGCGTTGGCAGCCGGTACCTGACTGTGGCGCCGAGGCTGCCTCCCGAAGATACCGCGGCTAAAAACCTCGTCGTGTATGGAAACGTCGCGGGCACGGGTTCACCGATCCTGAGAGACCTGGATCCGACGAACGTCACGATCACGCCGCATGGTCCTAATCCGTTAGTACCGGACACCATCACGATCGAGATTACCGACTATCAGCACCAGCCGATTTTCGATCTTGGAGCGCTGACCGGAGTTGTGGGTCTTTCTACGCAAGTTGACGTTAAACCAAGCGTGACGATGCGTTACCTGGGCCAACCGCCCCCAATTTAAGTGAGGGTAAAAATCATGAAGCAAATCAAACTGTTTCATTCGAATGAGCGTGGCGGCACCCTCGTTGAATTCGCAATCGCCGCGACAGTGTTTCTAACCGCGACGTTCGGCGTGATCGAATTTGGTCGCGCCATCTGGACACACAACGCTCTTACGGACGCCGCGCGCCGCGGAGCACGGTACGCCTCGCTTCATTCGCCTGACGACGTCGATAAAGTCAAAAACATAGTCGTCTACGGAAATGAAAACGGCGGCACCAAACCGATGCTGCCGAACCTGACCCCAGACAACGTGGATGTTACCTACTCTGAAATCGCAGTAAACAAGGGAACGGTCTGCGTCAGCATCAACAATTACGAGTTTCAGTTTGTCGTTCCCATCGTCGGTACCAGCATCACGATGCCGGCTTATTCGACGACGATGACGGGTGAAAGCGCCGGTTTTGTTCCCGGAACTCTTTAAAGAATGCAGCGAAGGTTAACAGTTCAGTGCGGCAGCAACTAAACATGCCAATCTCAGGTTTCGAATCCACTGCCAGGCGGCGCCACTACGCGCGTTTGCGCGCCAGCCTTTCGAACATCGCTCCGGAGGGAGCCGGCCTTGCATTGCGATGGTCCTACCGTAACCCCCAGGCACTCTGTCCATAGTTCCAATCAGATTAGAGCCGCCGGCAGTGAGATTCGAAAAAAACGATCACGAGGAACACATGACCGAACCAATTTCAGTAGTCGTTTTAAGCACCGGACTCGATAACTTCAAAGACATTCGCCGGGCCCTGTCCGCTGAAGAGCGCGTGAAACTTCTTGCGGGCGGCAACGATGCCGATCAGCTTTACGACGAGATAGTTCGTCTCAAGCCGGCAGCCGCGATCATTGCGCTTGGTCCAAATTCAGATCAGGCAGTCAACTTCATCGAACGCCTGAACTCAGAATGTCCGGGAACCTCCCTCATCTCCGCAGCGCAGGATGCGTCGCCGGATCTGATCTTGAAAAGCCTGCGCGCTGGAGCGCGTGAGTTTTTGCGCATTCCGATCAGCTCCGAAGAGCTCCGCACTGTGCTGAATCGTGTTTCAGAGGTGTTGACGAAGACGGTGGAAACACCGGCAAGAAAAGGCCGCATGGTCGCGGTGTTTTCGAGCAAAGGTGGATGCGGCACATCTTTCATCGCGACCAACCTCGCTGCCGCAACGGCTTCGAAAACGGTTCTCGTCGACCTGAATCTTCAAGCCGGCGACCTGCCGCTCTTTCTCGGGCTCGAAGCCAAGTATTCGATCGCCGACATGGTCGAGAAACGCCAGCGTCTCGACGAAGCGCTTATCAACAGTCTCGTCACGCCGCATTCGCAACACTTGTCACTACTGGCCGCTCCGCGCGAAGCCGATCACGCAGACATGATCGAACCGCAACACATCTTTGAGGTGTTGCAGAAGCTTCGTGAGCACTACGACTACGTCGTGCTCGACCCGCAGCACACGTTCGACTCAATCACTCTCGCCGCGCTCGATCAGTCAGATGAAATCGTGCTCGTACTGACGCTCGACATTCCGGCGATTCGCAGCACGCAAAGAGCGCTCGAGATTTTTGACAAGCTGGGTTACCCGCGTAAGAAGGTAAAGATCATCGTCAATCGCTGGAGCAAGCAGATCGACCTCGACCTGCGCCAGGTAGAAAAGTTTTTGGGTGAACCTTGTGTGGGTTTTGTTCCCAGTGATTATCAGACAGCAGTCGGCTCCATCAATCTCGGTACGCCGCTGGTCCAGTCGGAACCTACGTCAAAGATCGCGCTCGAGATTCGTCGCATTGCCGAGCAGATGTCTGTGGGTGTCGCGCCAATCGACGACTCGAAACATCGCAAATCGTTCTGGGGCTCGTTGCTCAAAAAGCAGCCGGCTCAGCAGCAGTTCAAACTTCAAACCTCAATGGAAAAGGTGTAACGAAGCGGCACCCGTCCGCACGTGGATAACATCATGGCACTACGTGAAAGATTAATCGGCAACAACAACACTGTTCCCCCAAATGGATCGGACGGCTCCGGTCAAAATTCGTTCCAGGAAATGAAAGCGCGTCTGCACCGGACGCTGATCAACCGGATGGATTTGACGAAGTTGTCGAGTCTTACTCCGGAGCAGGTCCATGCGGAAGTTTCGCGCCTGGCCGAGAGCGTGCTTGCCCAGGAAGCCATGCCATTGTCCGTCTCGGAACGCGACCGGCTGGTCAACGACGTTCAGCACGAACTCTTCGGACTTGGACCACTCGAGCCGCTGCTCGCAGATCCGACGATCTCCGACATCCTGGTTAACAAGCACAACACGATCTACATCGAGCGACGCGGAAAGATCGAGCGCACTAACGTCACGTTCAAAGACGACGAGCACCTGATGCGCGTGATTGAGCGCATTGTGTCGTCAGTAGGCCGGCGTATCGACGAGTCGTCGCCGATGGTCGATGCGCGCCTGCAGGATGGTTCGCGCGTCAACGCCATCATCCCGCCGCTTGCGATCGATGGACCAGTTGTTTCGATTCGCCGTTTTGGCGCCGATCCGCTGCGCATGGCGATGCTGATCGAGAACAAAGCACTGACCAAAGATATCGCCGACATGCTTCAGATGGTCGTCACCGCACGTCTGAACGTATTGATTTCAGGAGGTACCGGCGCCGGTAAAACCACGCTGCTGAATGCGTTGTCGGCTTACATTCCTGAGAACGAACGTATCGTCACCATCGAAGACTCCGCTGAACTTCAACTGCAACAGCCGCACGTCGTCAGACTCGAAACGAGGCCGCCCAACATCGAAGGCCGCGGTGAGGTGACGCAGAGAGACCTGGTTCGCAATGCACTCCGCATGCGTCCGGATCGCATCGTGATCGGCGAGGTCCGTGGTGGCGAAGCTATCGACATGCTTCAGGCCATGAACACTGGTCACGACGGCAGTTTGACCACGATTCACGCAAACACTCCACGCGACGCTCTGGCCCGGCTCGAGACGATGATCCAGATGACGGGTATGCGTCTCTCGGACCGTGCAATGCGCCAGCAGGTTGCCTCGGCGATCAACATCGTACTTCAGGTCGCGCGTTTGTCTGACGGTTCGCGTCGTGTGACATCGATTTCTGAAATTACCGGCATGGAAGGCGAGACGATCACCATGCAGGAGATCTTCCAATACGAGAGAACCGGAATCGATTCTCAGGGCCAGGTGCTTGGACGCTTCCGCCCGACGGGTATTCGGCCGCGGTTCGCCGAGCGGTTGAAAGCCTCCGGTTTGCAGTTGCCACGCGTCTTCTTCGAGGACTAGTCAAATGATCATATCGTTTCTCGTATTCGTGTTTGCGCTCTTCCTGGTCCTTGGCGCCTACCTGCTGGCTACAGCCAGCACGGACCAGAAGCGTACTCGCCTGCAAAAGCGGCTGTCCGAAGCGTTAATGCATTCGGCGCATACAGAAGATGTGGATGTGGTGCTCGCTCGGGCCGAGTTGATGAGCGAAATCCCTGCCGTGAACCGGACGCTGGTCAACATACAAGCGGCGTTGCAGTTGAAGCGCATGTTGGACCAGGCGGATCTGCACATCACGCCTTCGCGCTTGCTGATGTTTTCGTTCATGGCCGGGATGCTGGGTGCGCTGGCGGCGTCAGTGTTGACCATATTCATTCCGATCATGATTTTCGCGGGATTGTCTTGTGCTGCGGTTCCGTTCGTCCATGTCTGGTGGAAACGAAGACAGCGCTTCAATAAATTTCTCGAGAATCTTCCGGATGCTCTCGATTTGGTCAGCAGGGCGCTGAGTGCCGGACACGCTTTCTCCGAAGCCCTCCACATGGTTTCGATAGAAATGCCCGAGCCGATAGCTACTGAGTTTCGCAAAGCTTACGAAGAACAGAACCTCGGCCTTTCAATAAAACTGGCGCTCGAAAATCTGACGCAGAGAATGCCGCTGCTCGATCTCAAGATGTGTGTAACGGCAATCATGATTCAGCGTGAGACGGGCGGTAACCTGGCGGAGATTCTCGAGAAAGTCGGCTACACGATTCGAGAACGCTTCCGCATTATGGGTGATTTGAAAACGTTGACGACGAGCTCGCGCATGTCTGCATGGTTGCTGTGCGCGCTGCCGATAGCGGTGGCGTTGATGGTCACCGTGATGAACCCCGATTACATGAGCGTCCTGTGGAAAGATCAGCGCGGCCATTACCTGATCGCTATAGCTTTGTTCATGCAGATTACGGGTATGTTGATCGTTAGAAAGATTTTGAACATCAAGATCTAAGGGCCCAGCAAATGATACTCATTATCGGCATCTCTACTTTCGTCTGCATCTCCTTAGGGATGCTGGGTGTTTACTGGTTACTCTACCGGCCGCAGAGTGCTGCCACCGAACGGCTGCGAAGACTTGCCGGCAGAGACGTTGGTAGTGCTGCGACACAGAATGTGCCGTCGATGGTCACGCCGGATGACGGTGCAGCTACAGAGCTCGCACAACGTCTGGCCACACCGCTCAATAAACTGCTGCCGCCTTCTGCGACTGAAGCGAAGAAGCTGCAAAAGCAGCTAATGCACGCCGGTTTCCGTTCGTCGGAAGCTCCGATTATCTATCGCGCGATTCAACTCGCTTCGATGGCCGGATTTCCGCTGACGGTCGCGGGTGTTTGCGCATTGCTGGGACGACCTCTGACAAGCGCGGTGGTCTACATCATTCTCGCCTTTGTTATCGGTTTTGCTCTGCCACGTTTCGTCCTGGCAAGAATCACCAAGAATCGCCAGCGAGAGCTGCGCTGGGGGCTCGCGGATGCATTGGATTTGATGGTGGTCTCAGTCGAGGCTGGTCTCGGTTTGAATGCCGCGATGATGAAAGTCGCAACTGAGCTGAAAGACGTGCATTTCGCAATCTCGACCGAGTTTGAGCTCGCCAATCTGGAAATCAGAGTGGGACGCGATCGCGATGAAGCATTGCGCAATCTGGCTGAGCGAACCGGCGTCGACGATCTTCGCAGCCTCGTCGCAATGTTGATTCAGACTGATAAATTTGGTACTTCGATCGCTAAAGGACTGCGTGTTTTCTCGGATTCACTCAGAACTAAACGACGCCAGCGAGCCGAACAGGAAGCGCAGAAAGCAGCCGTCAAGCTGTTGTTTCCGCTTGCATGTTTCCTGTTCCCGACACTTTTCATCGCCATTCTTGGCCCGGCGTTCCTGAACCTCATTGATATTTTCTCCATGATGGACTGAGGAGTTGGACCAATGACCAAACGTAGACTCATTGCTATTCTGATCGCTTTTATTTTGACGGTGTTCGCGACTGCGATGTGGAGCGCTTCGACTATCGAGCGCGAAGGCGATCCCGATGCAATCGTGCTCGAGGATTCGGGTGCGGAAGCAGGCAACGCCGATCTGCCGCAGAAGAAGGGCGGAAACAAAGTCGTCAAAGTTTTGACGGCGCCGTTCAAGGCTTTTGGAAAGCTCTTCCGTAGAGGCGACGAAAAGAACAAGGTCTACCGAATGACCGAGAAGGATGCCGAGAGGTTTGAAAGCGCCGGCGTCACCAGAATTGAAGATGCACGCACTAACACGTCGCGGAAAGAAACAGGGTCCGGCTCCGCGCAGGAACATTTGGAAGCGGGCAGGGAATACCTTCTCGAGGGTCGTTACAGCGAGGCTGTTTCTGAACTTGCGACAGCCGTTTCACTCGATCCAAAACTCACGGAGGCGCACAACCTTTTAGGTGTGGCCTACGACAAGAAGGGATTTGGCGACCGCGCGAAAGATTCGTTTGAACGTGCAGTGAAACTCGAAGAGGATGCTGACACGCTGAACAACCTCGGCTTCTCGCTTTATCAGAATGGCAACTATCGCGCCGCAATCGATCGTTTGAAGCGCGCGGCGAAGCTCGCGCCGAATGACGAGCGGATCCTGAACAATCTGGGTCTGGCGTACTGCCGTCTCGGCAAGATCGAAGAAGCGCACAAGGCGTTCACGCGTGCCACTGGTCCATTGAACGGCAATCTCAATATGGCGAAGATGCTCGAGAGATTTGCTCGTGAGGACGACGCGATTCGCTACTACGAAGCGGCCCGGCAGATCGATCCGAATAACACGATCGCGCTGCGACGGCTGGCGGATCTCTACCAGCGCGTAGGCCGAGTGGTTGAATCGGAAAACGCTCGCGTAGCACTCGCAATCGCTTTGAATAACAGTGTTCCGACGACTGGCCGCTAAAAATAGGTAGTAATTCAAAGAAGAGAGAAACGCCAATGTCTCACACCGCAATTCTGACGCGCGCGGAAATCGAAAGCATGGGGCCGCCACTTCCGGAGGAGATCACCGATACCGGTATTTCCGAAGGTTTTCTCTGCGACCTGGCGCTAAAGCACGTCGCCATGCTGCCCGAACCGACCACTCAGGCCGTCGCGGAACGCATCAATCTTCCGCGCACGCTCACCGAGGAGCTGCTTCAGAAGCTGTATCGCGAAAAGCTGATCGAAGTGAAGATGCAGTCGGCGATCGGTTCGACGCGTTATGCGATGTTGGACCATGGTTGGGACCGTTACACGCGCCTGTTATCCATTTGCGGTTACGTTGGACCGGCGCCGGTGTCTCTGCGCGATTATTCGCACATGATGAAGCTCCAGTCGATTCCGTCCAACACGGCATCGATGGAGACTGTGCGCCAGGCTTTTCACGATCTGGTGCTCCCGGAGTCGCTGCTTCAGACGTTGGGCTGCGTCATCAATTCACGTCGCTCACTGTTTCTGACTGGTCTACCAGGCACGGGGAAAACCGCCGTCGCGGAGCGCATCAACAATGCACTGGCCGGCGGAATCTGGATTCCTTACGCAGTTGAGATCGACGGACAGATCATTCGCGTGTTCGATTCGCACTGTCACGAGATGATGCCTGCCGACGAGACTCCGATCGACTTCGATCGCCGCTGGATCCTGATTCGACGTCCGCTGGTCGTGGTTGGTGGTGAGTTGACGTTGGAGAACGCAGACCTGACGTGGAGCGACGCAGCAAAGTTTTACGAAGCACCGTTCCAGATGAAATCAAATGGCGGCACGCTCGTTATCGACGACTTCGGACGTCAGCGTGTTGCG
>Ga0111539_10006963_pt1 | contig 14511 bp, 23 predicted proteins | sample RhiMethybrSRZTD1_FD_79667 | JGI IMG/M metagenome (GOLD analysis project Ga0111539, IMG submission 79667) | Populus rhizosphere microbial communities from Tennessee, USA - Rhizosphere MetaG P. TD hybrid SRZTD1 (version 2) (version 2) | ecosystem: Host-associated > Plants > Roots > Rhizosphere >...
AAGCTGGTGCCAGGCACGAAACTTCTGATTCTAAGGTAGGGACGATGAAGGATCTGGTGTGGCGCAAGTCCAGTTTCTCCGACTCTAACGGTTGCGGGGAGTTCGCCTCGCTGCCCGAAGGTAACGTGATGATGCGGCAGTCCGACTTGCCTGAGCTCGTATTGACATTCACTCCGGCTGAATGGAAACTTTTCGTCGCCGGGGTATTGAATGGCGAGTTCGATTTGTAAACGGGGGGCTGTCAACGTAGCTCAATTGGTAGAGCGCCCGCCTCCAAAGCGGGAAGATGCGGGTTCGAATCCTGCCGGTGGCGCTGATGGTCGCTAGCTTAACGGCAAAGCACTGGACTGTTAATCCGGGGGATCCCAGTTCGAATCTGGGGTGACCAGCTGGGGGAAAGCGTCGGGGGCGCCGACCTGGTCTGCGCTTGATGCGCAACAACTGGGCGTAGGTTGGGATCCGCCTCGCCGCCGCTGCCGGCCGCTAGCGCCATATGCGATAAAAAGGTTGTTGAGAGCTGGGTTCGAGTCCCAGTCCCCCACCAACTCGGGTTCGGCTAACGGCAGGCCACCGGATTTTGGTTCCGGTAATTGGAGTTCGAATCTCTGCCCCGAGGCGCATAACCCACATAGTTTAAATCGTCCGGGGAGGACTAAGATGTACAAACGTTTCGCACGACTCATCTGCCTCGCACTGGTCATCGCGGTAGCGCTGCCGGGCTGTTCCGCGTTTGACAACGCCATCGCCGACGCGATGAGGGCACTGGGCGCGTCGCCGGGCACGATCTACAACTTCGGCACAGACGGTCAACTGGTATACGAAGTACACTGCCGCAGCCTGGACTTCCAGCGCGACACCATGTTCGATCGGTACAACAAGAAGGGCGAGAAGATCGAAGACTCTTCCGTCATCGCAATCTCATGCGGCGACAACATCATCAGGACCGTTGGCTTCACTACGGTCTACGTCTCCGACAGCGCCAAAGACTCGCTATTCGCCAACTCCCAGCAGTTCGCGAACATGCGCATCCAGAACAACGATCGTGGTGTCCCGCTCGTCAACTTCGCCTGGCGGGCCGTGAAGAACAACTTCACTGGCACGCAGGCTGTGGCTCAGCTGTGCGACCAGTGGAACAACCCGATCATGGCGTTCGCGGGGTCGGTCAGCGGATTCGGAACTGACGTGAACAAGTCGACGATGTTCCAGATCAAACGCAACAAAACCACCGGGTACGTCTGGATCTCGCGGGGTTCCTACACCGTGACCGACGCGGCTCTGCTGGGGTAGCAGATGGCGCAGTCCAGATTCGTCTAATGGTAAGACGCCGGGCTCTGAACCCGGAAATTGGAGTTCGAATCTTCGATCTGGAGCGTGGACGACAACCTACGTAAAGCCCTCATGCACCAATATATGGGTTTCAAGCAGCGTTACGGCTGCTACCCGGAGGAGCTGCGCCGAACATGGAATGTGAAGGTAGCGTTCAACACCAGGTTCCCCAATTGGCGCTTGTGCTGGCACAAATGGTGCCTGCGATTCGAGACGAACGACTACCGTTGTGAAAAGCATCAAGACGATTGAACCGGCACGGCTGTGCATCCACCCGCCGTGCCGGGGGCCTCGCAAATGCTGGCAGTACAACTACTGCTGGTTCTATGCCGAGCCGCCCGTGCACAAGGCGAAGCAGATGATGCGCGAGGCCAGCGAGCGTAACCGTGCTGCGTTGAATCGCTTAGGAGGGTAGCCCCCAAGGTGGGGAAGCGGTCTTGAAAACCGTGCCATCGTGATGAGCGGTGAGGGTTCGATTCCTTTACCCTTCGCGACGCCGACAAGGGAGGACAGGCGATGCGTGATTTCGTGAAAGCTCTCGGCCCGTGTGGGATCTTCTTGATCTGCATCTTGGTGGCCGCCGCTCTCGGTGCGTTCAGCGCCCGAGGAAAGTAGACGTGGGCCTGTAGCTAAAGGTAGGCGAACGCGTGATGCGGGTTCGAGTCCCGCCAGGTCCACTGTGTCTGAAGCAGGAAGGCATTATGCGCTGGCTTGTGGTGCCAGTACTCGTGGGTTCGAATCCCATCAGACACCCGCAATATTCTCTGGCGGCTTGATGAATGCCAAAAACAAAATTCATCGACTAAGTGAAGAAACGCAAAAAGGCCACACGTAGACAGGCCAGCTGCAAAGAACATTCATGCGCGCAGCCGCGCGCCACCGTCGAGGGGTACTGCCGTGAACACCGCAACCCGCAAGAGCGACACCACGGCGCCCGACAGCAAAGGGAGGGGAAATGAAAGGCGTTCTCGTTTTGGCAGCGCTTCTGGGTGTGGTGATCGGCTATCTGGTGATCCTGCTGATCGTCAATGGCGTCCGCTTCTGGATCTTCACCCGGTATGACCGCAAGCAACGCAAACTCAACAGGGAGCAGGAGAAAGAACTTCAGTGAAACCCAACAAACCCACACTTTTCGCGCTTGTCGCAGCGATCCTCCTGGGCACCGCCGCATGCACCACCGTCGCACCTAATGACCAGGTCGGCTTGTACTACTGGCAAGGCCCCTCAGACGGTGACCGGTTCGGTTTCTGCATCGAACCATCCGACGCCGGCAAGTTCGAGTGGAACAACGAGGTTGTGTTCCTGCCCACCAACCTGCGCACCTGGGTTATCGCCAATCAGGACGGTGCTGACTCCAAGGACACCATCACCGTCTCGGCTAAGCCGGAGGATGGTCAACCATCCGGTGTCCAGGTGAACGTCTGGACCAAGACAAACTTCAAGCTGAACACGTTCTGCGACGCTGCAGGCGGCGTCGTCCGCCAGTTCTGGGAGACGGTGGGGCATCGGTACAACGCCAACACCGAAGACGGCTGGAAGAAGATGCTGCTGGCCGAGTTCGTGCCGACGCAGCAGAAGATTATCGCGGACGTGGTGCGTCAGTATTCCGCCGATGACTTGGTGGCGAACAAGAACGGCATCCGCACCCAGGCCCAAATCGACGTGGGTAAGGCGTTGGCGACGGAGTTCAACCGCATCACCGGAGGCCCGTTCTTCTGCGGGCCGAGCTTCAACCGGTTGCACTCTGAATGCCCGCCGCTGGAACTTTCGATCATCAACGTCGAGTTCACCGATCCCGGCATTCAACAGGCCCGTAACGAGAAGCAGAAGGCAATCGAACTGGGCGCCGCGAAGGTCGCCGCAGCCGAGGCTGAGGCACGAGCTTTGGTGGCCGAAGCACAGGGCAAGGCAGACGCGGCGGCTAAGCTGGACGCGTTGTACCGCTCGCCGGGTTGGGTGGAGCTGCAGAAGCAGATCACACAGATGAACGCGTTGATCGAGGCTTGCAAGGTGGCGAAGGAATGCCGGCTGATCGTCGGCGCCGACGGCAACCTGATCATCTCGTGACCAAATAGACTCGCCCCCGGTAGCGCTGCCGGGGTTTGGTGGAGGCGCCCTGGACTTGTTTCCCCCCACCACATAGAGCTCCGGCGAGGGTGGCTGTGGTTGCGTTCTATACGATCACGGGCTCTGAGGTTCGCATCGCCATTGTTAATGGCAGGCCCCTCGCCGGCAGTATAAAAGAGGAGGTTCGATGGGCAAGTTCAGGCCGACACAGGCCAACATCATCGGGCGGCATGCCCGCAAAGCCGCCACGATCATCGAAGAACGCGGCTGGGTGCAGGGCATGCTGGAGAATGAGCAGGGGCAGGTGTGCCTCATGGGCGCCTTCGACCGCGCGGTTTCCCCGATCCATAAGACGCAACGGCTGGCGTTGGGGTGCGTGTTCACCACACGGTTCGGTCAGTGGATGGAAGAGCACTACCCCGATGACGCACCAGTCGGTAGCTACGGCTGGCGCAATGCCCCGGCGTGGAACGACGGTGTGTTCAAAACCCAGGAAGAAACGGTGTCCTGGTTGACTAAGTTCGCGGACGATCTGGATCCGCAGCGGTAGCACGGAGGGATGCCAGCTGGTAATGTAGCGACGTGTTCGACTACGTCACCTACAGGAGAGAATGGCGTCAACTACGAAAGAGAAAACTTCTTGAGCTGCTGGGGAATCGATGCGCCGGATGCGGAGGGTCCGAAAAACTCCAATTCGATCACATTGACCCCTCCACCAAGATGTTTAGAATAACGCGCCACCTGGACAAGGCGTGGAATCTCTTGGTGGCCGAGGTGAATAAGTGTCAGCTTCTTTGTCACCCATGCCACATTGAGAAGACACGAATCAACGGAGAGAACCCGGGTGGTGCCACAAGAAAGCGCCCGCTAACCCATGGAACCACTCATGCCTATTACACGTACAAGTGCAGATGCGAGCTATGCCGTGAGGCCAAGAGGATAGATCGGCAAAACAGGAAAGGGATGCCAGAGCGGGAATGGGGCCGGTTGCTAGCCGGTGGCTGCGGTGACGAGCCGCACGGAGGTTCGATCCCTTCTCCCTTCGCCTATGGGGTGTTCGACTAGCGGCCAAGTCGCCTGTCTCTCGAACAGGTCATCGCGGGTTCGAGTCCCGCACACCCTACGCGCGTATAAAGTCAGGCTGCGCAGGAGATGCGTCGTTGCGGACTGTGCACATTGGATCTATAAGGAGGTGCGACATGAGCGATTTGTAGAGGCGAACGCCTCTGAACGGGAGAACTCATGTCCAAGACAGACAAGACGCGCCCATACTGGGTGCAGCTGACCGACAAGCTCAAAGATGTCAAGGTCCACATTGACCACTACTGCTACAGCCGCGAATGCAACGTGGGTATCTGGATGCCACGCCCGCGCCAAGGACGCACTGGCAGCCTCAACAATCTGTTCGATTACTGCCACGTGTGGCCGCGTTACCAGGACAACGACAAGATCTATGGCCGCCGCCCGACCGGGAAGAGTCGGCGCCTGGATTCCAAGGACGGCCGCGCCCGTGCAGATCTTCGGCGGTTGCGGCACAAATGGCTGACCGCTGCCGAGGTGGATGATATTGACTCAACAGAAAATCTCCCCACCCAAAGGTGGCTCTGGGCTCATTGGCACTGGGACTAGGTGCGCACGCCGGCTGGTGGAATTTATTCTGATGGCCCCATGCTTTGTGTTGCACCGCATGTGGTGGGTGCCCATCTGGAACCGCTCAGCTTTCCTGTCCTGCCCGCTGTCGTGGGCATGCGGCCGGTGGGATTGGTTCCGGCGATGGTTCTGGGAGGAGGATGAAGACCATGACCGAGCCGACGCAACATAAAAGAACGGAAAGCCGGTGCGAGCATTGCGGCACGATCCGTATCGAGTTCGACCCGCCACTGCAGCTTGAACTTGACGACGAGGTCTTGCGCGATGAGACCTGGGCGGTGTACCGACAGATGCGCCTGATCGACGGCGAATTCTTCATGTATGTGGATAGTTTGTTCTACACCGAATCGTCGGCCCGCCAAGAACTGCAGCGGCAAATCGACGAGTACGCGATCGTCGCCTCATCGGACGGGCATTGGGTGGATCCCAACGTGTATTTGTTCGACGCGGACGCCGAGCTTTTGTCGATGGGGAAGGTGAGTATCCGGTTATGATGGCGTGGGTGTCGGGAGGTGACTTCCTCCCCGTTGGCCTTCCCGGCACCCGCTTGTGCTCCTGTGACCGAGAGGCCAGGTAGCGGCCTGCAAAGCCGTGCACGCCGGTTCGAATCCGGCCAGGGGTTCGGCGTTAAGGGAACATGTTTTCCATGAGAACTCCGCCCAAAGCACAGCCATGATCCGTTTCGCTCCAGTTCAGGCTTTCGGCAGCTTGTCCTGAGCTGGGGACTTTCCGGGGAGCTGCAGCTGCGCCTTTTCAAGCCCCAACATGATCGTTTTGAGCCCGACGGCCCGATCATGTTGGGGCTCTTCCCTTTTCGGCTAAGGTATAGTAAGGTCGTTTCGAGACATCGGGAGGAAGTCATGCGACGATCGGAATGGAACGACCTACGCCGAAAACTAGAAAAAGCCGGATACACCTTCGTCATGGGCGGCAAAGGCCACTGGAAAGTCTATGACGGAAGACGACTTGTAACCGTCATGCCCAGCACCACCAGTGATGTACGCGCCATACGAAACAAATCCGCCGAACTTAGACGACGAGGGATAGTGCCGGCATGAGCTACGACCTGTTCAGCATGGAAAACGGCACCCTGCTCAAAACCCACGGCCCAAGAGAATGCGCCGGCCAACACTGCTCCCTGCATAATCCCTCAAATCATCCACTGCGCGACCGAGTCATGAAGTGGGATTCGGCCCGCAACCTCATGGTCCGTTTCTGTGGACACGACGCCATCTGGCACCCAGACCCCGACGACTTGGCCTATAAGCATCGCGCCTGCGGAGCTCATTGGGCGTCCATGTGCGGGATCCACGAATGCGACGGCTGCTGCGTGGCAGCAAAGTCTTCCAGCATCCAGCAACTCATGCCAGACTTCAGACCGCACTGGTACGAGAAGGCATGGTGGGCATGGCTGGCGCTTTGGGAATGGGTCAAGAGCTTCTTCGTACGCGGATGAGATGAAAATTCACCCCGTGATGGCGGTAGGCGGCACGCCTCTCGCGCGCGCGGATCATGCGAGGCTCCTGTTCGGGTATCAGGCTTATCAGGCCTTCCCGCAGGAGCCTTCCTATCGCCGCGTCCTGCCGCTCCCGAGACATGCCCTCCAAGTTGTCACGCAGCCTGGCCAGCGACACCCAGTCCTGCGAGATCGGCATCAGCTGGCGCACCAGATCCACGATGCGGGTGTCGTCGCGTACCGCGCCGGGGGAAGAGATCTCGGTGCGGCCCCCGCCACCCCGGCCGCCCATCAGGTCGTCCCTCTGATTCTAATCATGTGGACAAGATCTTCGCCGAACCGCATGGCGGCTGCATAGTCTCTGTGCGTCAACGACTTTCTGTTGGCCACGGGCGCTACAGTTGCAATACGATTATCCACCAGGCCCATGATCGCCGCGTCTATCTGGCTACGGGTGAGATCAGAACTGTTTAGTCGTTCCCGCAAATCGGCTAAACCGACCCAACCGCCAGGTCCTTGTGGCAAAGATTTCAACGCCTGCTGGATTTGCTGCTCCGGCCCGAGTCGACCTTGTTCACGCATCAGCGCATTGAAGTCCGACAACATCCGTTCCCGGCTGACCGCGCTACTTCCGCCACGACCACCCATCAGAACCCGATCCGGATGGCATGGTTAAATTCCCCGCCGAGGAGTATGGCCGCGCGCCTGTCATCGTTTGACAGCGACTTCAGGTTGGCGATGTTGATGACTTGGGCGTCTCGTTTTGTTGCTATACCCAACAGGGCGGAATCTTGGCGTGCCCTGTTCAGGCCGCGTTTGGCCAGGGCGTCGCGTATAGCGGGCAGCCTGACCCACCCCTCTGTTTTCCCCACGCTCAAGGTTCGATACACCTCGCGCAGCAGGTTCTCCAGCCGCGTCTGTTCGGCGGCGTTGGCAAGCAAATGCGGACGCGGCCACGTGTCTTCGTCGCCGATGAATGATTGAGCGCCTGATGATCGATCGAGCTTGACCCTGTTGTCTTCCACGTCAGCGCGCCAGTTACCGGCGCCGCCCGGTGACCCTCCACCCCGGCCGCCCACTGTCTCACCTCCACCGGGTGGGGTAGAACCTAAACAGGTCTTCATCGTAGTGTTCTGGGTTAACTATGTCAGGTAGCTTGCCATAGACGAGTACCTTTGTCGGTTCCAGCTGGTCCACCAACTCATTCAGGCCGCAGGCGAACATGCCTGCGGCTTCTTTGTCTCTGAGCACGCCCACGGCGGACACGGCTACCACGGACCATTTCGGGATGCCTTCGAAACAGAAGTCGAACGAGTCGCTGGTCGACCAGCCGACAGTGGGGATCACACCGATGCCGTGGTGTGCCATCCACGCACCGCACCAGCGAGCGCGGTACACCTGCCACAACTGCATGATCTTTGGCATCTGCGACCACATGGAGAAGTCCGGCGTCAACGAGAAACCCACCCGCTGCAGCCGCGTGATCGGCCTGGTCGGCTTAGTCCACAACGTTTCGAAGCGGTAGTCGTCCAGGAAGAAATGCACGCAGGCCTCAGGCGGCGGGTTCGAGGTGGTCCAACGGTCGTTGTAGGCCACCAGGTGCTGCGGTATGAACTCGGCGCGCGGCAGGTCGGGGATGCCCCACTGGTTCGAGGACTTGTACAGGGCGCGGGTGTTGAGCACGTCGAAGTTGCCGGGCATCTCCGACCATTTGTGGGAGGTACGCGTAGGCCCGAGAGAGTCGATCAGGGTCATAAGCGTGAGTGTAGACGCGGAAAACCCCCGGCTACTGGGGGACCGGGGGTCTTCCTGGGGTGGGAATCCAGGCGTTTCGTGGCGGTGACCGGATTTGAACCGGCAGCCTTCGGGTTATGAGCCCGACGAGGTACCAACTTCCTCTACACCGCTTCACCACCATAGCAGGTTTTGTCGTAGGCCCGCGATACGGTTTGCCCAACGATCCTAAGCGATCTTGTGAAGGAGCAACTGTGAAGCTGTACCGGGTTACTGTGCGCCGCCGTTCCGACGGCGGCATCTACAAGCGTGAAGTGTTCACCAAGACCTCTTCGGTCCGTTCATTCAAGGGCTACTGGGGCAGCCGAGGACGGTGGGGCACCAATTGGGAGAAGACCTACACCGTGGAGGTGGAAACCGCCTTCGTGAACAACTGGGCGCCACTAGACCTCAACCTAGAGAAGGTGGAGGCCGCGATCGCCGCGATGCCGGCGATGACCGACGAAGACATTTCGGCGTTGATCGAACGGTTGGGCGCTAACCTGGCGGCCAAGATCGCGTGAAGCAAACCATCTGCGTCGGGTGCAACAAGCCCCTCATCGAATCTGTTGAGGGGTTCCCGTGGCATCCCGCCTGCATCCCCCAGTTCACCCAGATCCCCGGCACGAAGATGACCCCGTTCGACATGGAGCTGCGCGAGGATCTGATCGAGATCATCAGGTGGGCGGCCCACCATGCGAAACGTTCCCAGCAGGTCGCTTTGGGCTGCAGCGAAGTCGGGCACGACTGCGACCTGCGTCTGGCCTACAAGATGGCCGGAGCACCGGTTACGGGGTTCGGCAACGACCCGTGGCCGGCCGTGGTGGGCACGTCGATCCACTCGTGGATGGAGCGGGCGTTCGCAGATTTCCAGGCCGTGCACGGCATCGCGGAATGGGTCACGGAGATGGAGGTGCTGCCCTCGCCTTTGGTGAAGGGCCACACCGACTTGTACCGCAAAGGTTTGGTGTTGGACTGGAAGTTCCCGTCGCCGGACAATCTGCGCAAGATGCGCGATGATGGCGTGCCATGGCAGTACCAAGTCCAAGTTCACCTATATGGATTGGGGCATCTGAATGCCGGGCGCACAGTTGACCGGGTAGGCATAGTCGCTTTGGGCCGGCAGGGTTGGCTCAAAGATATGTTCATCTGGACAACTGAGTTCGATCGGCGGATTGCCGAGCAGGCCCTGGAACGCATCTATCGTATAGGTAGTCAGCTCATTGACTTGGACATCGAAAACCACCCGGAGGCGTACGCCCAGATCCCACGCACGCCTAGTCGGCTATGCGGCTGGTGCCCGTGGTTTCGGCGGGAGGCGTCGACGGTTTCCGGTCGGGGATGCCCGGGATATCGGGCTTCCTAGGAATCCATGAAACTTTTGAATCTTTCGAGGGGAACACGCAGATGACCAGTCCCAACCCGTTCACCACGGTGCGGCCGGCCGAAGAGGTCATGGGGGAACGCAAGTTCGTTCCGATGGCCCGCACGCGAGGCAAGCTGATGATCGTCCGCCCGCTGGAGTATCAGGCGACCGGCTTTGTGACCACGCACAAACCGGAAGGCACCGACGTCGTGTTCTGCGACATTGCGGTGTTGGATCCGATCCCCGCCGCTGTCGACGAGTACGGCGAGCCGCTGCCGGCGTTCGCGCCGGGTGAACAGTTTAGGCGCCAGTCGGTGCTGCAGGGGTACCTGAAGGGAACGTTCAAGCGTTACATCGGCGGCACGTTGATCGGCACGATCTACTTCGGCCCGCGCGAGAAGGGCAAGCCGCCGATGATGTGGCAGGATCTGTCCGCCGACCCAACGTGTGTGCAGCGGGGGCAGCAGTTCCTGATGGAGCACCGCGAGTTTTTGGTGCCCGTGGAGGCCGCGTTCGTGGCGCCGCAGCAGCAGGTCGTGACCGGCCCCGCCCCTTACGTGGCGCCGCATCCGTACGGTCAGCCAGACCCGTACGCGCAACCTGCCGTGCCGGCCGCTGCGCCTGTTTCAGCCCCGGCAGCACCTCCCGCATACCAGCAGCCGGCGCCGGTCGCTGCGGCGCCGATGACGACGTTGCAGCAGCTACGCGCCTCGAACCAGACCAATCATCTTGGTCAGCCGCAGACTGAAATCCCACCATTCTGATGGAGGCAACTATGAAGATCCTCGGGTACGCGGCGTGCGTGGTCGTCGGCGCCACACTTGGCGCGGCGGGGGCGGTTTTGTTTCTTCGCCGGCTGTGGAAGGACGCGCAGCTGTGACGGCCGCGTGTCTGTCCGAATTGGACCTGAGTGGTGCGACGGTTCTGGTTGTTCGCCCCGGTGACGGTCTGACGTTTGTGTTGACGCACGAGCTGTCCCCGTTCGATGGGGAGATGGTGCTGGACGAGCTGCACAAGATCTTCCCGGGGCGGCGGATCAACATCGTGTCCTCATGTGAGACGGTGATCCATGAACCCGTCGCCCAGTAACCGGCAGTGGCTGGTGCTCTACCAAGTCGATGAAGGGCACGTCTGGTTCGACGGTTACGAGTGGCTATCTGTCGGTGTTGTCCGCAATGCGAAGGTCACCGCAGCCGTGCGTCGACTGTGGCAACTAGGTCTAATCACGTTCCCGCGCAAACTTAGCGAGGGAGCCAAGCCGATGGTGACGGCGGAAGGCGCGTCGCTGCTTGAGGAACGCAACGTCGCGGACATGCTCGAAAGCGTGAGGGAGCAGCGTCGATGAAGCCTTACGAGTCGTGGCTAGTGGCGTTGGCCATCGTCTTTGGCTTGTGCGGCATCGGCTTGGCGGTGCTCGGCGATGCGCGCCCCGCTCGGGCATTCCTAGGCTTTGCATTGATCTACGTAATGCTGGCGGCGGCCCTCGTCGTTATCGCTCGCATCCGAAAATGATGGTGGCCCCCACCGGATCAGGGTGGGGGCCGAGAGGAGAGCGGGTGTTCGGGAATCGAGAACCGAACTCCCAGCGAGGCCCACGGTATCAGGTTTTCTGGACCTGGGCCAGCATGCGATCTTGCGGTATGCTGATCGGCATCCTCACTTCGGGCTTCCTGTTTGCGCAGGTAGATGGCCCGATCGATGTGTTGAGTCACCGGCAGTGGTTACCGAGGAGAGCCGCTGGTGGGCGGCTCAGAATTTCATGTGAACATTGACGTAGTTCGCCGTCTACTGTACGGCAGAATCGAGGGTATGTCAAAGTGAGTCAGCCTAAGACCACCCTCGAAGCTGCCCTAGCCTGGCACGAAGCAGGCTGCAGTGTCATCCCGATCCGGGCCGACGGCACCAAACGCCCTTGGGTCGAGTGGAAGCCGTACATGAGCATCACGGCCGGCGAGCAGGGCATCAAAGGCTGGTTCCACCCCGGCAATCGGGGCAACTTCGGCATAGGCATCGTCTGCGGCCAAATCTCGGGCAACCTGGAGATGTTGGAGCTGGAAGGCCGCGCCTGCAGCGGGGAAAGCATTTCGGCCATCGCCGAACAATGCAGCATCGAAGGTGTCTACGACCTGTGGTTTTCCCTGCTGGAGAACGGCTACGCCGAATGGACACCCTCGGGTGGCCTACACCTGCTGTACCGCGTCGAAGATCATCCCGTTCCTGGGAACACGAAGGTCGCACGACGCGAAGCCACCGCCGAGGAGCTGGCTGCCAACCCCCAGGACAAGATCAAGGTTCTCGCTGAGACGCGAGGCGAAGGCGGCTACGTCATTGTCGCCCCCACGGGCGGCGCCGTACACCCCACGGGCGACTCCTGGAGCGTCGCTGCCGGACGTATAGGCCAGATCCCCACCACGACCTGGCATCAGCGCTGCGCGCTCGTGGAGGCCGTGAATAAGGCCCTGGATCAGATGCCCGCCTCAGAGATCGCGCAGGCGCGCCCGCACCCGTCCAGCTTGCTATCTAGCCGTGTCGATCGACCTGGCGACGACTACAACAACCGGGCCGACTGGGCTGACATTCTCGTCCCGCACGGATGGGCAGTGCATCACCGCACCCTCAAAGAGACCTACTGGACACGGCCAGGCAAAGCGAAAACTGAAGGCTGGTCGGCGACAACCGGCTATTCAGAGTCTGGTGACCGGCTGTACGTTTGGTCCAGCTCAACAGTTTTCGACACCGAGAAGCCGTACGACAAGTTTTCGGCCTACACGTTGCTGGAGCACCATGGCGACTTCGCAGCAGCTGCCCGAGCCCTCGGGGCGCAGGGGTACGGACAGAGAGGCACTGCGGGCGCATCTGCTTATATGGCGGGTGTTCTCCCGACCGCCTCTGTGGCATCTGACATGGTGCCGATGCGGGTGCAGGCGTCGGCCGCCCCAGGAACGGCGCTTCAACAGGCGCGGGCCGGGATACAGCCCATACATGGGCGGCAGGTAGGCCTGTACCAGCAGCAGGAGTGGACCATGGATTGGGGCAGGCCGACGGTGCTACCTCGCGCGTTCACACTGGAAGACCCGTCGTACCAGGGCTACGGCCGCATCTTCGCCGGAGTGTTCGAAGACACATTCAAATATATACCTGAGCGGAAGAAGTGGGCCTATTTTAATGGGCGCACCTGGCGCCTAGACGACGGCAACCGTGCCGAGGCCGGCGCCCGGGTGCTATTCGACATGGCCCAACAGGAACTGTGGCAGGCGAAACTTGACGGCGAGGCCTACCCCATTCTGGAGAAGTGGCTCAACCGCGCCGCACAGAACTCACCCCGGCGTCTATTCGACTGGGCGACAACAGATCCGCGTGTCATCGCCGAACCGCACCAGTTCGACGCCGACCCGCACCTGATCAGCCTAGACAACGGTGTCATCAACCTAGACGGCATGCACTTCCAGCCAGACCACGACCCGAAAGCTATGTTGACTAAGCAGATCAACGTCGCCTACGACAAAGACGCCGACGCTCCACAATGGACACAGTTCCTCGAACAAGTCCTCCCCGACCCAGAAATCCGCAACTACATCCAGCGGGCCATCGGCCACACACTTCTCGGCGACGCCGACCGGCGTGCCCTGTTCCTACTGCACGGCCCATCCGGCACCGGCAAGTCACAGTTCGTCCGGATGATGGAGCTGATGTTCGGTGACTACGCCGAAACCGCGTCCGCCGTCACCTTCAACGCCGCGTCCAAAACCGCGACGCTGACGAACGACCTTAACGACTTGCGCGGCAAACGTTTCGTCTCTCTGTCCGAATTGGACGAAGGGGAAACGCTCAACGAATCGCTGGTGAAGCGGCTCACCGGAGGGGACACCGCGAAATCGCGTGGCCTCTACCAAGAAAACCGGTCGTGGCGTGTGCAATTCGTCATGTGGATGGCCACTAACCACCTGCCGCGTCTCAACAGCGACGACAACGCGATCTGGCGTCGTGTGAAGCCGGTCGCGTTCGACACCGTCATCGCCGCCGTCACCACCGAAACCGTAAATCTCGCGGAGAAGATCTTCGCCCAGGAAGCGTCGGGCATCCTCAATTGGATGCTAGAAGGTGTCCGCGCTTACCAGAACTACGGCCTGGACGACCTGACGCAGATCTCGGACGCTGTAGCCACCTACCGTCACAGCGTTGACCCTGTGGCCCAGTTCATTGACGCCGCGACGGAAGAGCACCTGATCGCTATCGTCGAGGATGCGCACATGCCAGTGCGACTGTTGCATACGGTGTTCTCCGAATGGTGTAAACGCAACGGCATGAGCCGCCCGTTGGGTGAACGCCGGTTCTCGGCGCGAATGGAATCGCTGGGATTCCGCAAGCATCGCATCGGTTCGGGCATGGTGTGGGTGGGCATCAGCGGCGGCTCGTTCGGGCTACTGGGGACCATCGACTACATGGCGAAGGCGGCGGGCGGGTAAGGCAAAAAGCAACCCCGCGTCCTGTCCGCCACAGATGGACGCGGGGTTGCCGCAACCCGCTAAGCTCCAGCTCTAGCGGGTCCAGCGGCCGGAGGCTGCGGGTGCTGTCCACCCTCATGAGACGCACGCCGCGCCTTGATTCGGGCCACTATTTGATCAAGCGCGGCTGGGGGTATCCCCGTCGAAGCGCTGACTTGGTCTCTGTACATCGGGCTGTCCAGCTGGTCGTCGGTGGGTAGCCACCCTGCGGTGATCGCATCGTTAGCGGCGTTGACCACCTGGCCGACCAGGATGGAGATGAGCAGCGCCTTCTCCTGCTCGTCCAGGGTCCAAACAAGTTCGCTGGCTTCTTGCGCCAGGTCACTGAGCTGGTCCCGCGCGCCCGGGGCGTCGATGTCGATGTCTCG
>Ga0111539_10006966_pt1 | contig 14510 bp, 11 predicted proteins | sample RhiMethybrSRZTD1_FD_79667 | JGI IMG/M metagenome (GOLD analysis project Ga0111539, IMG submission 79667) | Populus rhizosphere microbial communities from Tennessee, USA - Rhizosphere MetaG P. TD hybrid SRZTD1 (version 2) (version 2) | ecosystem: Host-associated > Plants > Roots > Rhizosphere >...
CAGCGCGGCGCCCTCAAGGAGGATGCGCCCGGCAACGACAACTTCCGCGTCAAGCGCTACATCGCCAAGTACACGATCAACCCGGCAATAGCCCACGGCGTGGCACACGAGCTGGGCTCGCTCAAGGCCGGCAAGCGCGCCGACCTGGTGCTGTGGAACCCGGCGTTCTTCGGCGTCAAGCCGGACCTCGTGCTGCTCGGCGGCAGCATCGCCGCGGCGCCCATGGGCGATCCCAACGCCTCGATCCCCACGCCGCAGCCCGTGCACTATCGCCCGATGTTCGGCGCCTTCGGCCGCGCGCTGACCCAGTCGACGGTGACGTTCGTGAGCCAGGCCGCCGTCAACGGCCTGCTGGCCCAGCGCCTGGGTGTCGCCAAGAAGCTGCTGCCCGTGCAGAACACGCGCGGCGGCATCTCCAAGGCCTCCATGGTGCTGAACGACGCCACCCCCAGCATCGAGGTCGACCCCGAGACCTACGAGGTGCGCGCGGATGGCGAGCTTCTGACCTGCGAGCCCGCCAAGTCGCTCCCCATGACGCAGCGCTACTTCCTGTTCTGAGCCCGTATGGCGGGCACTTCGTCGCTCGTCTGTCATCCCGGAATTCGCCGAAGGCGAATATCCGGGGGCCAGGACTGCCGCGCGCCGTTCGTTTCACTGTGCCGGCTCTCGGGCTGCCCGCGGCCGGCATGACAGCACTTGCACTGCCATTGCGCAGTTGCATGGCTGCCATCAGTCGGCGCGCCCTGGTGGTAGACCACGCGAATTCCGCTATCATCGGCCCAACAATCATCCATCCACGGAGGAAGCGAATGACCAGCAGATTGACCCGCCGCGACGTCCTCGCCGGCACGGCTGCCGCGGGCGCGGCGGCGACGCTCGGTGCGACGACGGGCACGCGCGCCCAGGCGGCTTGGCCCAACCGCCCCGTCACGATCATCTGCCCCTGGGGTGCCGGCGGCGGCACCGATGCCACGGCCCGCATCGTCGCGGCCGTGCTCGAAAAAGAGCTCAAGCAGCCCTTCAATGTGGTCAACCGTACGGGCGGCTCCGGCGTGGTTGGCCATTCTGCCATCGCCACGGCCGCGCCCGACGGCTACACCCTCGGCATCATCACGGTCGAGATCTCGATGATGCACTGGCAGGGCCTGACCGAGCTCAAGCCCGACAGCTACACGCCGCTGGCCCTGATGAACGAGGACCCCCCGGGCATCCAGGTGAACAGCGCGAGCCCGCACAAGACCGTCAAGGAGCTGGCGGACTTCATCAAGGCGTCCCCGCACGGCAAGCTCAAGGCCTCGGGCACCGGTCAGGGCGGCATCTGGCACCTGGCGCTGGTCGGCTGGCTCACTGCGATGGGCCTGAAGCCCGACCACGTGGCGTGGGTGCCGCTCAACGGCGCCGCACCGGCCATGCAAGACCTCGCGGCCGGCGGCCTCGACCTCGTGACGTGCTCGGTGCCGGAGGCCCGTGCGCTCATCGAGGCAGGCAAGGCACGCAGCCTCGCCGTGATGGCAGCCGAGCGCAATCCCGCCTTCAAGGACGTGCCGACCCTCAAGGAAGCCATGGGCATCGACTACACGACCGGCGCCTGGCGCGGATTTGCAGCTCCCAAGGGCCTTCCCGCCAACATTGCCGACGCGATGACGGCCGCGCTCAAGAAAGTCAACGAGGCGGCCGAGTTCCGCGAGTTCATGGCCAACCGCGGCTTCGGCGTGCGCTGGGCCGACGGCGCCGGCTTCGCCAAGTTCATGGACGAGGGCAACAAGGCGATGGGCGTTGCCATGAAGGCCGCCGGTCTCGCCAAGACCTGACACCGTCGGTGTCGCGGGTCGGCGTGAAGGCCGACCCGCGGCTCTGCTCTACGCACGCGCCGACGGGTTGTCCGATGCAGCTTTCTGATCGCGTTACGGGGCTGGTGATGGTCGCGCTGGGCGGCCTCGCGGCTTACGGTGGCTCCCGGTTGCCGCCGGTGCCGGGCCAGCAGATCGGGCCCAATGTCTTCCCCCTCGTCGTCGGCGTCGGACTTGCCATCTGCGGTGGCATGATCGCCCTCGGTATCGGCCGCAGCTACGAGGACGAGGCGGAAGCCGACCTCGCCAAGATCACGGGTCCCGCGGAGGATGTCGGCCAATCCCATTCCTGGCTCCGAGGCCTCATGGCGCTGCTGCCGCCGGGCCTGCTTCTGTTCTACGTGCTTGCCGTCGACCGGCTGGGCTTCCTGCCTACCGCGGCGGTGATCGTGCTCGGCACCTCCCTTGCCCTTGGCGCGCGCCTGCGCCTCGCCCTCGGGATGGCGATTGCGGCACCGCTGTTCGTCAACCTGGTGTTCTCGAAGCTGCTGCGCGTGCCGCTGCCTTCCGGGCTGCTGCCGCTGCCTTGGCTGGGGCTGCCCTGAGCATGAACGCCATCGTCGACGCCTTCGGGCTCGTCCTGCAGACAGATGTGCTCATCGCCATTCTCCTGGCGTCCATCTACGGCCTCGTGGTGGGGTCGCTGCCGGGTCTCTCCGCCACCATGGCCACGGCGCTGCTGGTGCCGGTGACGTTCTACCTCTCGCCCATCGCGGCGGTTGCCACCATCATCGCGGCCTCGGCCATGGCGATCTTCTCGGGCGACATTCCGGGCACACTCTTGCGAATCCCCGGGACGCCGGCTTCGGCCGCGTACACGGACGAGGCCTACGCCATGACGCGCAAGGGCCAGCCGGAGCTGGCGCTCGGCATCTGCGTGTGGTTCAGCGCGCTGGGCGGCATCGCCGGCACGCTGTCGCTGATGGTGCTGGCGCCGCCGCTGGCCGAGATGGCGCTCAACTTCTCGACCTTCGAGTACTTCTGGCTGGCGTTCCTCGGCCTCATGTGCGCGACCATGGTGGCGCGCTCCTCGCCGGTGAAGGCGATCGCCAGCATGCTGATCGGGCTCCTCGTCGCCTGTATCGGCATCGAGAACCCGGCGGGGACGCCGCGCTTCACCTTCGGCTTCACGGACCTGCTCGGCGGCATCGAGGTGATCCCCGCGCTGGTCGGCGTGTTCGCCGTTTCCGAGGTGATGCGGGCTATGCTGTCGGCCGAGCCGCCCAAGCTGCCGTTTCGCCGTTTCGGCAGCATCCTGAAAGGCCAGATCGCGCTGACGAAGCGCTATGTGGCTCCGCAGGTGCGCGGCAATATCGTCGGCATCATCATCGGCGTGCTGCCGGGCGCCGGCGCCGACATGGCGGCCTGGGTCAGCTACTCCATGTCGAAGCGCTTCTCCAAGGAGCCCGAGAAGTTCGGCACCGGCCATCCCGAAGGCCTGATCGAGGCCGGCGCCAGCAACAACGCCAGCCTGGCGTCGGGCTGGGTGCCGTCGCTGCTGTTCGGCATTCCCGGCGACACCATCACGGCCATCGCCATCGGCGTGCTCTACATGAAGGGGCTCAATCCCGGCCCGACGCTCTTCACCGAGCGCGCCTCGAGCATGTACGCGCTTTATATCATCTTCATCATCGCCAACATCATCATGATCCCGCTGGGCATCATCATGATCCGCGTCGCCAGCAAGATCCTGCGCGCGCCGCGCTCGGCCGTGATGCCGGTGATCGTGCTGCTGTGCGCGGTCGGCGCCTTCGCCACCGGCAACAACCTGTTCGCCGTGCTCACCGTTGCTGCCTTCGGCTGCCTTGGCTACGTCATGGAGCGCAACGGCTATCCCGTGGCCGCGATGGTGCTCGGCATCGTCATGGGCACCATGGTGGAGCAGAACTTCGTCACATCCCTCATCAAGTCGGACGGCAGCGTCCTGCCCTTCTTCAACCGTCCCGTCGCCGCCGTGCTCGCCGCCTGCACGATCTCAGCGCTGTTCTGGCCGCTGGGCGTATGGCTGGTGCGGCGCATGCGGACACTCGCGCCCAGCCGACCGTAGCCTCTCGCATTCGACCGCCCGTCACGTCGACTGGTGACCGGGTCCCGGCCTGCGCCGGGACGCATGCGGCATTCCGCCCGCGAGACTAGTGTGCGCTCATCTGCGTGCGCTGCACCTCGGGCAGGAACCAGGTCAGCAGGCCCGCAAGCGGCAGGAACGAGCAGAGGTGGTAGACGGTCGACAGGCTCGTGTGGTCCGCCAGTTCGCCCAGCAGCGCCGCGCTGATGGCGCCGAGCCCGAACGACACGCCGTAGAACAGACCGGCGATCATGCCGACGCGCCCGGGCAGCAGCTCCAGCGCATAGACAAGGATCGCCGGGAAGGCGCTCGCCATGATCATGCCGATGATGATCGTGAGCACGATGGTCCAGGCGAGGTTGGCGTAGGGCAGCAAGAGCGTGAAGGGCAGGGCGCCCAGGATGGAGAACCAGATGATCTGGCGCCGGCCGATCTTGTCGCCGACGTGCCCGCCGATGAGCGAGCCGGCCGCCTGTGCCAGCAGGAACGTGAAGAGCAGGACCTGCGAGGCCTGCACCGAGACCTGGAACTCGCCGATCAGATAGAAGGTGTAGTAGGAGCTCAGACTCGCCGTGTAGGCATTCTTCGACAGCATTAGCAGCACGAGCAAGGTCACGGCCAAGGCGACGCCGCTTCTGTGGGCCCCGTCGGCGGAAGCAGCGGTAACGCGCGGCTTCACGGGCGCGGGTGACTGGCGCTTGTACCAGAGCCCCACCTGCAGCAGCAGCACCATGGCGATCAGCGCCACCAGCGAGAACCAGGACAGGCTCGACTGCCCGCGCGGCACGACGATGAAAGCGGCGAGCAGCGGGCCGATCGCCTGGCCGGTCTGTCCGCCGACCTGAAACAGCGCCTGGGCGAAGCCGTGGCGGCCGCCCGAGGCCATCCGCGCCATGCGCGTCGACTCGGGGTGGAACACCGCCGATCCCGAGCCGACGAGCGCCGCGCCGATCAGGAGCATGGCGTAGGTGCCGGCGTGCGCCAGCACGATGAGGCCGACGAGCGTCGAGCCCATGCCGGCCACCAGCGAGTAGGGTTGCGGATGGCGGTCGGTGTAGATGCCGACCAGCGGCTGGCCAAGGGACGCGGTCAGCTGGAAGGCCAGCGTGATGAGGCCGATCTGCCCGAAGTCGAGATGGTAGGCGTCCTTGATGATGGGATAGATCGCAGGGATCAGCGACTGCATCATGTCGTTGAGCAGATGCGCGAAGCTGAGCGCCATAACGATCGAGAACGTCGCCTCCTGCACCACGCGCGGGGCAGCATCCGGCTTCGTCGACTTTTGCATCGTGCTTTTCCTGAGACTTACTTGCGCCGTTTCGGCGGCGGCGTGCGGGGATATCCGGGAATGCTGGCCAGCACGGTCCTGAGCGGGTCGTCGACCCAGGCCTTGGTGACGAACTCGCCGTGCACGACCTCGTCGGCCGTGGCGTAGAACGTGACGCTGCCCGGCGCCAGCCGCGCGGGAAGCCATGTCGCGAAGTCGATCCGGCGTTCGCCGAGCATGCGCTGCAGGGTGGCGTTCTCCTCGCGCGCCGAGCGCGAGTAGGCGCTGAAGAAGAAGCGGCCCTCGCGCCGCTCGATCCAGCCGGCGAACTTGTCCATCTCGGCATAGAGCGCGTCGAGCAGGATGATGCCCCGCAGCCGGTCGCCGGCGCCGCCGTTGTGCGCGGCATAGACCGCAGGGGCATAGCCGCCGCTGTAGGCGACGATGATCGCCGGCAGCCCTTCGATCGCCACGCGCGATTTGGCGTCGCCATGCAGGTGCGCCAGCCGTCGCCCCGCCTCCTCCAGGAAGCGACGGAAGGCGCCGCGGTCATAGAAGCGTCCCGCGCTTGAATCGAGCGCATCGACCGCGAACTGCGGCGCCACCAGCACGGCATTGAGCCCGGATTGCGCGACCTGACGCGGCACTTGTTGCTGCCGCTGCACCACGCGCTCGAGATTGGCCATGTTGCCGTGGAAATAGACGATCATCACGCCCGGCAGCGCCGGATTGAATCCGCGCGGGATGTGCAGCAGGGCGCGGCGGTCGCTGTAGGTGGTGTCCTCCCAGTAGATGCCGCCGCGCGGCGAGGTGTGGCCGCGGCGGCCGTCCTGCTCCACGTCGTAGAAGGGCTTGTCCTGCCCCGGCGCCGTGCCGTCCCAGGGAAAGGGCGAGGTGTCGAAGGCCACGAGCTCGGTCTTGGCCTTCCCCGCCGGGGAGGCTTCCGCGGCACCATGCACAACGATGAGAGTCATCATCAGGAACGCGAGCGAGCAGGCGTGGAGGGCGGCGCGCACGTCACGCCGCTGCCCTTGCCGGCGGTGCGGCAAGCGGCAAGAGTACCGCAAAGAAAGCGAAGATGGCCACGAGGTAGGCGCAGCCGCTGAAGATCAGCACGGCGGCCAGCCCGAACGAGGTGGCAATGACCGGCACGAGCGCGGCGCCCACCACCGAGAAGCAGCCGTTGATGCCCCAGGCCCACAGGAACATGTGATCCTTGCCGAGCCGCGCCAGACTCGTCATGGCGACCGGCATCGGGAAGCCCATCAGGAACGCGGGCGGGAACACCAGCACGAAGCAGAACAGCAGGCGCAGCGCGTAGGGGAAGGTGCCGATCCAGTCGAGCACGCGGTCGAGCGCCAGGCCGTAGCCGATCAGCAGCGCGCCGATGGCGAGGAAGATGCGCGGCATGATCGTGCGTGCGCGATCGAAGTAGCGCTCCGATACCAGGCTGCCGAGGCCCGAGAACACCAGCATGCTCGTGATCAGCACCGAAGCCGATACCGTGGCGTTGCTGAGCGCCTGGATGAATTTCGAGATCAGGCCAACCTCGACCATGATGTACCCGGCCCCGAGGCACGCGAAGTAGATGATGGTGCGGAACTTGCCGGGGTTGTGGCTGAAGATCGTGCGCCAGCCGAAGGCCACCGGCAACAGCACCAGCGACAGGGCGGCTATGCAGGCGATGCCCAGGGTCGCCCACACCAGCAGGTAGCCCCACTCGTCCTGGAACAATTCGAGCCGGTCGGTGACGCTGGTGAGGTCCGCGGGCTTCACGTAGGCGGCGAAGTAGGGCCGGTTGTTGGTGAGAATGCGCGTGTCGAACACGTAGCGCCGCGCGATGTCGTCCCAACCGCCATTGACCAGGTGATGCCAGGCCATCCGCCCCATGATGGTCGCCGGCAGCGTGCCGGCTTCCGCGGGCGGCCCCTCCTCCGCCTTCGTGCCGCTGCCTGGCGTGTCGCCGGACGGCCCGGTCGGGTCCTCCCCCTCGGCACTCGAGAAGATCTGGCTGCGGTAGTCGTTGAGCACGGTAGCGGACTGCGCCGTATCGTAGACGAAGCCCGGCGAATAGATCTCGTCGAACGACATCGCCCGCGTGTGATCGCGCAGCTTGGTGACTTCCTCTGGCGTGAAACCGCCGCGCTTGTAGAGCACGGTCGCCGTCGACAGATAGCTCGAGGCCACGAAGAAGCGATCGGCGATGGCGCCGCCGTCGACCTGCCGCGCGGCTTCCGCCATCGTGGCGTAGAGCTTCAGCACCGACTTCGGCGGCTCTTCCTTGTTCCACAGCGTGACGGACAGGATGCCGCCGTCCTTCAGCGCGCGCATGTAGCTCGTCATGGCCTCGCGCGAGTAGGCGAATTTCTCGACGATGGCGAAGCCGCCGGGGCTGGAGAGGCCGGCCGAGTCGGCGAGGCTCAGGTCGATGATGTCGAAGCGATCCTTGGTGTAGGCGAGGTAGAGCCGGCCTTCGTAGTCGATCACCTTGACCTTGGGGTTGCGCAGCACATCGGCGGTGAAGTCGCGCAGGCCCTTGTCGTTGCGGAAGGCCGAGAGCACCGCCGGATTGCCTTCCGCAACCGTCACCGACTTGGAGTTGCTCTTGAGCGCGACCGCGGTGGAGATGCCGCCGCCGAACTGCACCACGAACGTGTCGGGAGCCTGCTTGATCAGGTAAGGGTAGATCATCGGCAGGTAGCGGAAATAGGCGGTCTCGTTGGGCGGCAGGTCGCGGATGATGCCGCTCGGCCCCTCGCCGTCGATGTAGAGCCCGAGATAGGCGTTGGCTGGCATGGTCGGCAGATTGAAGGCGGCGTTGTCGGAGAGGCCGGGCGCGAAGTGCAGGTAGGAGCTCGCGTAGATCTCGAGATAGCCGAAGGGCGAGGCCCGCTCGTAGACGCGCTCCGCATCCGGGAACTTGCGCGCGTAGGAGACGCCCTTGTAGTCGGAGACCGTCAGCGTCGGCACGCCGGCGAGCGGGGCGGCGAGGTGTACGGCGACGCAGGCGACGGCCACGGCCACGAGCGATGCCATCATGCGCGTGCCGCCGCCCACGGCCATGAACCACAGCGCGCTGCCGGCAAGCCACAGCAGCAGCGGCACGATCAGCAGGTTGTCGGGCGTGACGAGATACATGGCGCCGAGAAACAGCAGGCCGCACAGTCCCGAGCCCGTGAGGTCGGCGAAGTAGACGCGGCCGAAGATCCTCTGTGCCTTGAGGAACACCGTGCCGAGATAGAAGGCGCCGGCCAGGAAGGGCAGCATGTACAGCAGGAAGTTGCCGAACAGCCGCCATTTCTGCGCCGGGTCGGACACGAGGAAGATGGCGTTGAAGGGGATCTGCTGCGCCAGCAGATTGGCGGCCACCGCCAGCGGGCCGAACAGGAGCAGCGAGGCTGCCGCCACCGCCTGCCAGTGCCGCTCGAACCAGCTCTTGGAGATGCACATCACCGCGCTGGTCAGGCCGAAGCCCAGCATGGCGAGGCTCACCACCAGCGAGCCGAAGTGTGCCCAGCTGCCGACCGAGAAGACGCGCATGATGCCGATCTGCAGCGCGATCACCGCGCCTGCCACCAGCCCGACCGACAAATAAAGTAACAGCGACGGCTGCAGCTCGGTGTCGCGTTCTGCGAATGACGACTTCTGCATGGCACTGGTCCTGAACGCTCCGAGCCATTCCGCCGTCGTCGCGCCGACCTGGGGCCGCGGTGCTGGCTCGCACCGGCCGCGCTACAGCTCGATCACCTGCGCTGGAGGTGGTCGGTATTTTTGCGGATGCTCTGTCTCACCGCTGGTTGTGCGTCCCCTTGATCACTTCGCCGTCGAGCTTGGTGAACGGCACGAAGGGAACGATCCTGCCGCCGTAGATGTCGGATCTCGCGACCTTGATGGAGCCGTCCGGCGTTTTCTCCTTGATGATCTTCAGCAGCCGCTGCGCCCCCGGGGGGCCCACCGGGATCACCATGGTCCCCTCCGGCTTCAGCTGCTGCAGCAGAGGCGGAGGCACGTGGTCGATCCCGCAGGTGACGATGATCTTGTCGAAGGGCGCCGCCTCCTGCCACCCGTAGTATCCGTCGGCGTTCTTCGCCTGGATCGCCTTGTACTCGGTGTAGCCGCGCGCGATCAAGGCGTCATAGATGCCGCGCGTGCGCTCGGCCAGCGGCTTGATGATCTCGACGGTCCAGACCTTGTCGGTAAGGTTGGCCAGGTAGGCCGCCTGGTAGCCGGATCCCGTGCCGATCTCCAGCACCTTTTCGCCCATCTTGACGTCGATGGTGGAGGTCATGCGGCCGACGACGTGCGGGCCGGAAATCGTCACGCCGTGGCCGATGTCGAGATAGGCATGGTCGTAGGCGCGGCCGAGGTTCTGCTTCAGCACGAACTCCTCGCGCGGCGTCAGCAGGAAGGCGCGCTTGTTGCGGTTGTCCAGAAGGTCTCGGTTGGCAACGAGCGCCTGGTAGCGGCTGAAGCGGTGGCGCAGGAAGTTCGGACTCTCGCCGCGGTTCGCCACCATCCATTTGAGGTAGGCATCGCCGTTCGTGTCGGGGGGCGCGGCATCCCAGCTGTAGGGCTTGGGGACCGCCCAGGCCAGCGGTGCCAGCGCCGCCTGTGAAAGGACCGCGGCAGACGAAATCATGAAGGTCCGGCGTCGCAAGCGGCCACCTCCGCAAAGTGCGCTGATCGGATGGATTGGCAGGCGAATCTGCTGGCAATCTAGGGCAATGCGGGAATTGGCACTGTGGCCCTCAAACCACGTGAACAGAAAAGCGTGTGGCCGCTTCAGGTCGCGGCGGCCGCCGAGGCTGGGGTATAACTGATGTATAACTGATACGGACTCCGGCTGACTTGGCTCATCATCCCCGTGCAGGCGGGGATCCCCGCAAGCAGGTGCATGGATGCCCGTCCACACGGGCATGACGACCGTGCGGGCCAATCGTCCGGATTTGACATGAGACGGCATGCAAGACAGGCAAGGTGCGGCGTTCGCACCGGTGAGCGGAGCCCGCACGCATGAGCACACTCCAGCCCGCGACCTATCGCGTCGAGGCCTACAATCTCTCGCATGCATCCGAGAACAAGATCCACGACGACACCGTCGCCCAGAAGCTCGGCTTTGCCGGTGGGCTGGTGCCGGGCGTGGAGGTCTATGCCTATGCCTGCCATCCGCTGGTCGAGCGCTGGGGCCGGGCCTGGCTGGAGCGCGGGCGCATGGACTGCCGCTTCTTCAAGCCGGTCTACGACGGCCGCATCGCCGAGGTGACCGCCAAGGCGACGGACGCCGGGCTCGATGTCGAGATCACGAGCGAGGGCGTCCAGTGCTGCACCGGCCACGGCTCGCTCGGCGATGGTATGGCCGGCCCGCCGTCCGTCGCCGGTTTCGAGCTGCGCACGCCGCCGGCAACGGCAGCACGTCCCCCCGCCGACGAGTCGAGTCTGGCCGAGGGCCGATGGCTCTGCACCAACCCTGTTCTCATGACGCAGGATGCGGTCGCGGACTACCTGCGCGACGTGCGCGAGACCGACACCCTCTATGCCCGCGAAGGGTTCGTCCATCCCGGCGCGGTGCTGCGGCTGTGCAATCTGACCCTTCGCGAGAACGTGGTCCTCCCGCCTTGGATCCACACCGGCAGCAAGGTCACCAACTTTGCGGCCGCGCGCGTCGGCGACGCGCTGACGGCGCGCGCCCGGGTTGCCGCCAACTACGAGCGCAAGGGCCACCGCCTCGTCGATCTCGATACGCTCGTCATCGCCAACGAACGCACGGTCGTGGCGCGCGTCCTGCACACCGCCGTGTACAAGTTGCGCCACTTGGCCTAGCGGGTTTCCGATCGATCGGTCCCGTTCCCTGTCATCCCGGAACCCGCCGCACCGGTGTCATCCCGGAATTCACCGAAGGCGAGTATCCCGGCCCCAGGAGGCATGAAAATCCCGCCCTCGCGGCGCGCTCGTCAAACCACGAGGCCACGGGCGGGCTCAGGGCGAGGGGAGACTGTGGCCTTCGGGGCGGCGCGAGATCGCGGCCCTGGGTCCCGGCTCTGGGCGTCATGCCGAAGGCATGCTTCCAGCATGACGCGCTCCGGCCGGGACGACAGGCGGAACTTCTTAGACCGTCAGGAGCCGACGGCGTCGCCGACGCACTTCTTGACGTGGCTGGTCTTGGCAGCCCCGGCGAGCTTCTTGTCCGCGGCGGACTTGTTGCAGGCCGTCTTGGCGTCCGTCTCGCACTTCTTCATGAACGACTTCTGCGCGGCGCCAGCGAGCTTCTTCTCGGTGACTTGGGCCTTGCAGGTCGCACCTTGGGCGGCTGCTTGGTGCACATAGCCCGCGGTGGCGAGAAACGCGGCGCAGCTTGCGATTGCGATCAGATGTTTCATCTTGCCAGCTCCTGTCTGCCCCCCGGGGCCCGCCTTCTTTCACGTCCAACATGAAGGCAGCATGAACAACGTGCGCAGATCGTCAGGCCGGCATGGCTGTCTCGACAAGGCGCGCCCAGTAGGAAATTCCCGCCGGGATGGCCTCGTCGTTGAAGTCGTACTTGGGGTTGTGCACCCCGGCCGTGTTGCCGTTGCCGATGAAGATGAAGGCCCCGGGCCGGGCCTCCAGCATGAAGGAGAAGTCCTCCCCGCCCATCAGCGGCGGCGTATCGGCATCGACCTTGTCGGCGCCGGCGATCTGGCGGGCGACGGCGGCCGCGAAATCGGTCTCCCTGGCGTGATTGTTGGTTACCGGATACTTGCGCTCGTAGATCACCTTGGCGGTGGCGCCGTAAAGCCTGGCGGTCGACTCCGCGACCTCGGCCACCCGTCGCTCGATGAGGTCGCGTACCTCGGGCGTGAGCGAGCGGGCGGTGCCCGTCAGCTGCGCGCGCTCGGGGATGACGTTGAGCGCCTCGCCGGAATGGAACATGCAGATCGAGATGACGCCGGATTGCAGGGGATCGATGTTGCGCGCCACGACGGACTGCATGGCCGTCACGATGTGCGAGGCGACGAGCACCGTATCGATGCACTGATGCGGGCGCGCGGCATGGCCGCCCTTGCCGATGACCTCGATGTGGATGCCGTCGCTGGCGGCCAGCAGCGGCCCCGGCCGCAGCGCGAAGTTGCCGACCGGGATGCCCGGCATGTTGTGCATGCCGTAGACCTCCTGGATGTTCCAGCGGTCCATCAGCCCATCGTCCACCATGGCCTTGCCGCCGGCTCCGCCCTCCTCGGCGGGCTGGAAGATCACGACGGCCGTGCCGTCGAAGTTGCGCGTGTCGCAGAGATACTTGGCCGCGCCCAGCAGCATGGCGGTGTGGCCGTCATGCCCGCAGGCGTGCATGGCGCCCGGTGTCTTGGAGGCGTGCGGCAGCCCGGTCGTCTCGGTCATCGGCAGTGCGTCCATGTCGGCGCGCATGCCGATCACCTTGCCCGATGCGGACTTGCGCCCCTTGATGATGCCGACCACGCCGGTGCGGCCGATGCCGGGCACCACCTCGTCGCAGCCGAACGCCTTGAGCCTGTCGGCGACGAGCCCAGCCGTGCGGTGCACCTCGTAGAGGATTTCTGGGTGCTCGTGCATGTCGCGGCGCCAGGCTGAGACCTCGCTCTGCATCGCGGTCACGCTGTTGATGACGGGCATGGGTGGGTCCTCGGTTGGGAAGAGATAGGGCCATAAAGCCAATCAGTCTCCGGTCAGAGAGCAAATCGCCCCGCCGAATTCAAGAGCATGCGCGTCATGTGTCGCTTGCGGCAGCCACCGTGCGCAGCGCCTGCGGATCGGCGATGCCGTAGTGCTCTCGCGCCCCGGCCTCCGTCACGTAGCCTTCGACCAGGTCCCGGCCGAGTGCGGCCGGAGCGCGCTCTGCCGGCGGGCCGAAGCCGCCCGAGCCCGGCGTCACCATGTCGATCACGGAGCCGGCCGGCGCCAGGAAGGCGCCCTTGCTCGGCAGGGAGCGGCTTGTTCCGCCCGGCGTCGTCAGCGTCACGACGGCGGCGGCCCCGGCCTTGCCGCCGAGCAGGCCGAACGGCGGCGACGTCATGCGCTCCATGCACAGCGACCCCGTCGCGTCGGCGCCGGCGAGCAGCCGCCAGGTGCGCCGCGCCCCGCAGCCGCCGCGGAAGCGCCCGGCGCCCCCGGAATCCGGATTGATCTCGTAGCGCTCCACGCGCACGGGGAAGGCCATCTCCAGCACCTCCACGGGCGTGTTCATGGTGTTGGAGATGCCTGACGCGACGACGTTGATGCCGTCCTTGGTGGGCCGTGCGCCGAAGCCGCCCTTGATCGTCTCGTAGGACACGTAGCGACGGCCCGAGCGCGGATCGACGCCGCCGAGCGTGACCACGGCGGACGTGCCCTGGCTGCACGCCATCACCTGCTTGGGCCACAGGTGCGCGAGCGCCCCCATCACCATGTCGGCCACGCGGTGCGAGATTTCGTGGTTGGCGTAGACGACGGGCGCGGGAAACTCGCAATTGACCACCGAGCCCTTGGGCGCCTTCACCTCGATGGTGCGCCAGCAGCCGGAGTTGGGCGGAATGAGGTTGCTCGGGTCGACCGCGAACTTGAGGCCGCAAAAGATTCCGGACGCCGTCACCGACAGCGGTGCATTGATCGGCCCCTTCACCTGGGGATCGCTGCCGGCGAAGTCGACGAGGAGCCGGTCGCCGGTCTTCTTCACCGCCATCCTGATCCAGAACGGCGCGTCCCTGCCTTGCGCATCGTCGGCGATGCCGTCGCCGTCGCAGAAGTCCTCGAAATAGCCCTCCCCGTCCGGCAGATCGGCGAGGCTCGCGCGCATCAGGCGCTCGGAATAGTCCATCACCTCGGCCATGGCGCCGATGATCTCCTCGGTGCCGTAGCGCCGGGCGAGATCCTGCAGGCGCTCGGCCGCGCGCAGCGTCGCCGCCAGCTGCGCGCCAAGGTCGCCCTTGCGCTCGTCGGGCGTGCGCACGTTGGCCAGGATCACCTTCTCGAGGTCGACGTTCATCGCGCCGCGGCTGACGAGGCGCAGCGGCGGCAGGCGCAGGCCCTCCCCGTAGATCTCCGTGACTGCGCCATAGCTGCCGGGCGTGGCCGAGCCGACATCGGGCCAATGCGCGCGCAGGCAGGCGTAGCCGAGCAGCCGGCCCTCATGGAACGCCGGGCGCACCACGTTGACGTCGGGCAGATGGCTGCCGCCGAAATAGGGATCGTTGTGGATGAACACGTCGCCGTTGTGCACGTCCTGGCCGAAGGCGGCAACGACCGCGCGCACGGCATCCGGCATCGAGCCGAGGTTGATCGGCAGATCCGGCCCCTGCGCCACCATCTCTCCCCTGGCGTCGAACACGCCGCAGGAATA
>Ga0111539_10006967_pt1 | contig 14509 bp, 12 predicted proteins | sample RhiMethybrSRZTD1_FD_79667 | JGI IMG/M metagenome (GOLD analysis project Ga0111539, IMG submission 79667) | Populus rhizosphere microbial communities from Tennessee, USA - Rhizosphere MetaG P. TD hybrid SRZTD1 (version 2) (version 2) | ecosystem: Host-associated > Plants > Roots > Rhizosphere >...
GCGGGCAAGACAACGACGCTGAAGGCGGTCTCCAATCTGCTGCATGCGGAGCGCGGCGAGGTCACCAAGGGCTCGATCCTGTTCGACGGCGTCGAAGTGCAATCCCTGTCGCCAAGCGAACTGGTGCGGCGCGGCTGCATTCAGGTGATGGAGGGGCGGCGTTGCTTTGCCCACCTCACGGTCGAAGAGAATCTCCTGACCGGCGCCTTCACGCGCAAGGACGGCAAGTCCGCGATCGCGGAAGATCTTGAGCGAGTCTATGCCTATTTCCCCCGTCTCAGGGAGCGGCGTGGTTCGACCGCCGGCTATACGTCGGGCGGCGAACAGCAGATGTGCGCGATCGGCCGCGCGCTGATGTCGCGCCCGAAGATGATCCTTCTCGACGAACCGTCGATGGGCCTCGCGCCGCAGATCGTCGAAGAGATCTTCGAGATCGTGAAGGATCTCAACGTCAAGGAAGGTGTCTCTTTTCTTCTCGCCGAGCAGAATACCAACATGGCGCTCAAATACGCCAGCCACGGATACATCCTCGAAAATGGGCGCGTGGTGATGGACGGCCAGGCGCGGGCGCTCGCCGCAAATGAAGACGTCAAGGAATTCTATCTTGGCGTCGCCAGGGACAAGCGCAAATCATTCCGCGATGGGAAGCACTACAAGCGGCGCAAACGCTGGCTCGCTTAGGCGACGACGCCGGTGATCGGCCCCCGTTGATGCTTGGCAAGACGAGCATTTGAAGCAGCGCGGAGAGCGGCAGGCATTGAGCAGGTAAGGCATTTCGGTAGGTTCCCCGCGCCTGCATCTCGTATTAGCCACAATCAAGATTCGAGGGCAATCAATCGGCTGATCAGTGGAGAAGTGCCGGCTGCAGTTCTGACTTTGGTTTATCCAGAGACAGGTTTCCCCAATTCGCGGGATTCAAAATCTTTCGCACCCCCTCCCGCTTCGCTCATTGAAGGCACGTCTCTAGTCAACGCTTCTTAAGGAAGAAATTTGGCGTTGTGTTTCGCTTGTCTGATTCAGGACTCGCGGCTCTCATGGCATGCGAATTATACCTGACCAAGCGACCGGAAGAAAAACTTCCTTTGAAGCTCGCAAATGTTAGTTGTGCGCACGTACTTCATACACGTGGAATGGTCAACCGCCGGGATTCTCGCGTCTGCGCGGCAAGGCGTACGGCGGCATTGGCGGCGCCAAAGCCCTGATAATTACGCCGTTGCACGATCTCGAAAAAGAACCGCTCGTCGAACGTGTGGGTATAAATCTGGAAGAATTCCCCCTCGCCTTCGCGGTCGTACAGAATCTGGTTGTCGCGAAGCGCCGTCATCGTCGCCGGGCCGAGATCGTATTTGGCTTCGATATCGTCATAATAGTTGTCCGGAATTTTCAGGAAGTCCGCACCCCGCGCCCGCATATCCGCGATCGTTGCGAAAATATCGGTGCACGAAAATGCAATGTGCTGGACGCCGGAGCCGAAGAATTCGCTGATAAAGCGCGCGGAAAGCGTTCGCGTCGCCGACGAGCCGTTGAGGATCATCCGTAGCCCCTGATTGCCGTTAATCAGCGCCTGGGACTGCACGAGCCCCACCGGATCGGCGATCTCCATCTGCGGCAGGCGTTGCAGATCGAGTATTCCCGTGTAGAACAACAGCCAGGACAGCATCTCGTCATAGGGCATCGACTGCGAGATGTGATCAACCGCAATGAGTCGGTCGCTCGCGGGATCGCTGCGCAGCGTTTCGAAATCGGTGTCCCAGTTCTTGCCGGCGGCTTCCAGAAAATACAGCAGGCTGCCGCCGACACCTCTAATTGCCGGAATTTCAAGTTCGCCGGGCGCGACCGGCTGATAGAAGGTGTGGGCCTTGAGCGCTTCCGCCCGTGTCATAGTCCGCCCGGCATCATCGACGTCGATCGCGATGGCGCAGACGCCTGGGCCATGCGCGATATAGTGCGAATGGGCAAAGCCGTCCGGTTCGCAATTGATCACAAGTTCAACATTGCCCTGCGACCAGCGCTCCACGTTCTTGCTGCGATGGGAACCAGTCTTGCGAAAGCCAAGCTGGCCGAACAGCGCGGACAGCTCACTGGCTCTGGTTTCATCGAGGGCGAATTCGACGAAGCCGACGCCGCGGCTCTGCACACTTGGCGGCAACCGTACCGCTGACCCGCCGGTTGCGCCCTGCGCCAGCTGATCCTCCAACAGAATGAGCGAACGCAATCCGTCCGTCGCGGTGCGGACCGCAGAGCCGGAGCGGAACTGATCGTTGAATATTTCCAGCGACAGCGGGCCGGAATAGCCGGTCGCGGCGACCGCCTCCATGAAAGCCCCCACCGGCAGATCGCCCTGCCCTGGGAAGCAACGGAAATGCCGGCTCCATGATAGCACGTCGAGGCCGAGTTTCGGCGCATCCGCAAGCTGCACCAGAAGAACCTTGTCCGCTGGGATCGACTGGATTGCGGTAACCGGAAACGCCGGCGCTAGTGCGTGGAAACTATCGAGAATGAGCCCGATCGATTTGTGATCGGCGCGGCGCACGATCTCCCAGGCGTCGCGATAGTCGTTGACGTGACGCCCCCACGCCAGAGCCTCGAAGCCCACGCGCAGGCCCCGCTCGGCCGCCAACTCACCAAGCGCACGGAAATCCGCTGCCGCCCGATCGATTCCGCCCAGCGAGGCCGGCGAAACATTGCTGCAGATCAGCAGCAAATCGGTTCCAAGTTCCTGCATCAGGTCGAACTTATGCTGCGCGCGAACGAAGTTGCGCCCGCGCTGCGGCTCGGGCATGCCTTCGAAATCGCGAAACGGCTGGAATGCGCAGATCGCCAGGCCGAGGTCGCGGCATGCCTGCCCGACGTCACGAGGGCTGCCGTTGAACGACAAAAGGTCATTCTCGAAGATTTCGACCGCGTCAAATCCGGCGCCCGCAATGGCGCGTAGTTTTTCGTCGAGCGAGCCGCTCAACGAGACCGTGGCAATCGAGCGTTTGGCCATGCGATTTGCTCCAGGATATGACGAGGTGAAGGGCGGACGCCGGTTGGTATCACCTCGCGCACGGCTTCAGCGACAGCAAGCTACCCCTTGATGGCTTCCATCGAGATAAACGGCGCCGCGCAATGACGGCAAGGGAAATGCCGGAACTGCTCGACAAGCAAATCGAACGAGGCAGCCATAACGGGCACAACCGCGAACTTCGGTATCTCTAGCGTCAGCAGGATGCTCTGAATTTGTAACGAGATCACAAGATAGACCATCCACGATCCAAGACAATTACCTAGAGATGCAGAATGCGTAACATCATGCTATTTTTTCGGAAGCCGCAGCGCAGACTTCGGTGGACCATTTCGACCAAGCCCGCCGGCCTGCATCTCCACACGCAAGCAACTGATGAAATGTTCGGTGTAAAGCGATAGCGGCGCGCCCCGCTTTACCGCGATGTAAGTATCGAACTTGGTGGGTTCGACGATTCGAAGCAGTTCGACACCAGGAAAGCCGCCATGGGCGACGGTGAATTGATCGATGACGGCGATGCCGAGCCCCGCCTTGACCAGCGCGCAGACCGTGGTACCGAACCGCGCACGGATGGTTATGTCGTACTTGAGCTTCTTGCGGGCAAAGATCTCGGACATGATACGCCCATAGGGATCAGTCGGATCAATGCCAATCAGCGGGTAACGGGTGATTTCCGCCGCAGAGACTTGCTTGCGGCTCGCAAGTTCATGGCCGACCGGTACGATGCAGAACAACTCGCCCGACGCAAGCGGCAGGAAGTCGAGGCCGGAGTGATTGAGCCGATAGCTCATGGCAACGCACTCACCTCGGCCGAGCAGCAGAAAATCGATGGCCTCCTCGATCTTGAGGACGTTGATATCCATTCGCAGATCGGGGTAACGCCGCCGCACCCGCTCGATCGCGCGAGGCACCATGACTTGCGAGATACTCGGCACTGAACCAATGCGCAGTTCTGACAGCGCTCCGTGTCCGATCTTGGAGATGATCTCGGTGAGATCATCGACCTTCTTATAAACACCGTTGATTTGTTCGAAAATATTCCGTGCTTCGGGCGTCGGAAAATAGCGCCCGCCCTGTCGCTGGAAGAATCTGATGCCGAGCGATCTCTCGGTATATTTCACCAGCCGGCTAATACCCGGCGCTGACACGTTGAGAAGCTTGGCTGCACCGCCAATGGTGCCCGTCACCATGACCGCCCGGATAACCTCTACTTGGCGCAGCGTCATCATTTGCCCAAAACCCCAGACATTGCATCAACGGTTACGCGTCAGCATGCTGAATATTCTCGTTTAAGAAGCAGCGAAACCACAGGTCGATTGATCTAATCAAAAAATTGCCCGCATTTGACATTGACCACAAGCCTGTATCGGCAAATCATACGCACATTAGCCATCAATCGCCCCGGATCGATCGGGGGGATTTGCTCTTATTTGCATCGATCTCGCGGGGCTGTCGGGTCGGGATTGAACTCGCGGTCAAGACCCTGCGCCGACGATTTGCAAGGAACCGATCTCGCCATGTGGGCGGCGTCAGCCGCCGCTTGCAAGTCTACAAGAAGCATCGCGTTGAAAATCATCACTGCATCGGTGTGACTAGGCCTGCGATGTGACTGCCCGGATTCCGAGATCCGGTGAGAGGCGCGTCGTTATTTCGATCCCTTTCGAACATGATCAGCCAACAGTCGCGAATTTCAAATTAACATAATGTTCTGTTTCTCGAATAACAGGGTAATTGTGTTACGCCGTTGATGGACTAATCTGGCCCTGCGTTCGACCAGCGTCGCATCCAAGCCGATAGTCGAATTCACATTCATCAATTTCGAAGTGGAAAGACGAGACGAAACCAAAGCTCGGATAGCCGTCCGCAATTTTCAAAGAAGCCCGCCAAAGGGACTTTCAGCAAACCCAGAATTGGGAGGAACCAGTATGGCAAGCTCATCTGCTCAAAGCGAACATGACAAGAGTCAGTCGAAGAAGGCCGCCGCCAGCGGATGGATTGGATCGGCGCTCGAATATTACGACTTCTTTATTTATGCGACGGCAGCGTCGCTGGTATTCCCGCAGATATTTTTCCCCTCGGAGAATCCTACCGTCGCGATCGTCGCTTCGCTTGCGACATACGGCGTCGGCTACGTTGCACGCCCCATCGGCGCTTTCTTTCTCGGGCACTGGGGCGACACCCATGGCCGGAAAACCGTGCTGATCCTCTGCATGTTCCTGATGGGCATCTCCACGATGCTCGTCGGCCTCCTGCCCACATATCAGCAAGTCGGTATGCTGGCGCCAGTACTTCTCGTTATCCTGCGCCTCGTCCAGGGCTTCGCGGTCGCCGGCGAAATATCCGGGGCCAGTTCAATGATCCTGGAACATGCCCCATTTGGCCGTCGCGGGTTTTATGCGAGCTTTACGCTGCAGGGCGTACAGGCCGGACAGATTCTCGCTGCGGCAGTTTTCCTGCCACTGGCAGCCTACATGCCTACCGAGGCGTTCAATAGCTGGGGTTGGCGGATACCCTTCTTGCTCAGCTTCTTTGTCATCGTCGCTGGCTACATAATCCGTCGTGAAGTTGACGAGACGCCGGCCTTTGCCAAGGAAGACAGGGAGGGCAAGGTTCCGAGAGCGCCGATTGTCCAGGCCATCAAGCACAGCTGGAGGGACATGCTCCGGGTCATCTGCATGGCGCTCATGAACGTCATTCCGGTGGTCGCCACCATATTCGGCGCCGCCTATGCGGTCCAGCCGGCATACGGAATCGGCTTCGAGAAGGACGTCTACCTGTGGATCCCCGTCCTCGGCAACATGCTGGCCGTGTTGGTTATCCCGATCGTCGGCAACCTCTCGGACAAGGTCGGCCGCAAGCCGCCGATCATCGTGGGCGCCCTTAGTTCTGGATTGCTTGCGTTCGGCTACCTTTACGCGATCAGCATCATGAACGTGCCGCTGGCAATCTTCATGTCGCTGTTGATGTGGGGCGTCGTCTACCAGGGCTACAACGCTATCTTCCCGAGCTTCTACCCCGAACTGTTCCCAACGCGGACCCGGGTCTCGGCGATGGCGATATCCCAGAACATTGGAACAACGATCACGGCTTTGCTTCCCGCACTGTTTGCGGCCGTGGCACCTCCTGGCTCGGCCAACATCCCCCTCACCGTCGGGGCAATCGCCTTTGGTATCACAGTGATCGCCGCACTGGCGGCTGTGACTGCCCGGGAAACCTACAGGGTCAACATCAACGATCTTGGAAATCCCAACGCCGTTCCAATGCCGAAGGCAGACTATGAGAGGATGCGAGCTCAGGCAGCAAGTGGAGCAGCCGTCGCTCCGACGTGATAGCCGCGTGAGACCGAGACAAGAACCGCAAAGTCGATGCGATTGCGCGGTGCACCTCGCCCAGATGTGAAGCTGCCGCCTTCGAAGCAAATTGAACGAACGCGGCAGCAGGCTCCCGATGATTTAACCGGATGCAAGAGGTTACGGCAGCATGACACCCCAAGCCGAGTTTCACCAACGCGATCGCGATCTTCATCCTCCGGCCTACACGCCCGTTTACAAGACGAGCGTGCTGCGCTCACCGCGCATCCCACTCTGGTCTCTGCAAAACTCGCTATCGGAGGTCACCGGTCCGATCTTTTCACCTGACGAACTCGGTCCGCTCGATAACGATCTCGTCCTCAATTATGCCAAACAGGGAGAAGCGATCGGCGAGCAGACGATCGTCCACGGCTACGTATTCGACGGCAACGGCCAACCGGTAGCGAACACGCTCGTCGAGGTATGGCAGGCCAATGCCGGCGGGCGCTACCGCCACCGCAATGACACCTATATAGCACAGATCGACCCGAATTTCTGCGGCTGCGGTCGGATGCTGACCGATGAGCGCGGCTACTACTTCTTCCGGACGATCAAACCCGGCGCATACCCGTTTCGAAATCGCATTAACAGCTGGCGGCCGGCCCACATCCATTTTTCGGTGTTCGGAACAGGCTTTGCGCAAAGGTTGATAACCCAGATGTATTTCGAGGGAGATCCGCTGATCCCCCACGATTCCATCATCGCAACCATCCCCGACAAGTCGGCGGCTGATCGTCTGACAGCAAGGCTCGACCTCAATTCATCGCGCCCGCTGGAGTGCCTCGCGTACCGCTTCGATATCGTGCTGCGTGGACGCCGCCAGACCTTGTTCGAAAACAAGCTTCAAGGAAGCTGACATGACACCGCCCCCCTTCGTTCCTTCTTATCTGCCGGAAACTCCGTCACAAACAGCCGGCCCCTACGTGCACATCGGCCTCATACCGGAGCAAGCGGGCTTTGAAATCTTCGCGAACAATTTTGGCGGCGATATCGCTGGTACAGATGTCGCGGGCCAACGCATCATCATCGAGGGACGAATCTTCGACGGGGCGGGTCACATTGCAAAGGACGTCCTGATCGAGACCTGGCAAGCGAACGCGGCCGGCCGATACAATCATCCTGCGGACAATCAGAATAAGACACTCGACAATACCTTCCGCGGGTGGGCTCGGACCGGAACGGACTTCGCTACCGGACTCTACACAATCCGCACGATCAAACCGGGTAGCGTGGCGGGTCGTAAGGGCCGCAAGGCGATGGCGCCTCACGTCAATTTTTGGCTGGCCTCCCGCGGCATCAATATGGGCCTCGCGACGCGCATGTATTTTGGCGACGAGGAAGCGGCAAATTCCGATGATCCGGTCCTGAACATCATCGAGCAACCGGAACGGCGCAAAACGCTGATAGCGCCGCGATCGGAGCGGGACGGTGCGGTCGTCTATACGTTCGACATTTATCTGCAGGGCGGTCGGGAAACTGTGTTCTTCGATGTTTGAAGTGCCGATAGCGCCGACGTTCGGCCGAGATGGGTTCGGACCAACCACCAATGGAGGAAGATGATATGGCGACGGACGAGGAGATCCTAGCCTCGGTAAGGCCCGGCAAACCACCGGCCAACTGCCCTGTGCTCGGAACCTGGCAACTGCGCACCTATGTTCGCGAACGCCTGTCCGACGGGCAACGGCACAATCAATTCGGTGAAGCACCGGTAGGCTACATCGGTTATGCCCCGGACGGCAGGATGTACGCCATCTTCACGCGCGACGACCGGGTGGCACCTCGCGACGTGGTGCCTACCGACGAAGAAGGCGTCCAGTTGCTCGGCACCATGGTCGCCTATGCCGGCACATTCTCGTTGGGAGACAATGTCGTGGTTCATCACATCGACACGTCATGGAACCAGGCATGGACCGGCACCAACCAGATCCGGCACTTCGTATTGGAGGGCGATACGCTGACGATCACGACCGCTCCGTACAAGAGCTATCTCGATGGCACCATGGGCCGGTCGATTCTCGTCTGGGACAAGGTGTCCTGATGCCACGTCTCCCTGCGAGGGATTTGCGATGAATGATCTATTTGCAATCGAGGGATCGCATGTGCTGATTACCGGCGGCTCAAGTGGCCTCGGACGTTTTTTCGCAGTCTTTCTCGCGGCGCGAGGCGCGCGCGTAACCGTCGGTGCGCGTCGCGCGGAAGCGTTGGCCAAAACCGTCGATGATATCGGCAATGCCAACGGCCACGCGCAGAGCGTCGTGATGGACGTCACTGCCGCAGCGAGCATCGAATCCGCGTTGGACGCCGCCGAAGCGCGTTTCGGTCCGGTTGAGATTGTCGTCAACAACGCCGGCGTGACAGCGACCCGACCAGCCCTGCAGCAGGACGAAGCGGACTGGGACAAGGTTATCGATACCAATCTGAAGGGAGTTTGGCTGGTTGCGCAAGCGGTCGGACGACGAATGGTCGCGCATGAAGTGAAGGGCTCGATTGTCAATGTCGCCTCGATCCTTGGGCTGCGGGTTGCAAGTTCCGTCGCTCCATATGCCATCTCGAAGGCCGGCGTGGTGCAGATGACCAAGGCGCTGGCGCTGGAATGGGCGCGCTACGGCATCCGTGTGAACGCACTTGCGCCCGGCTACTTCGAAACCGAACTCAACGACGATTTCTTTCAAGAGGCCGCGGGACAGGCCCTCATCAAGCGGATTCCACAGAGGCGGCTTGGCGAATTGCGGGAGCTCGAAGGTCCGCTTCTGCTGCTGGCTTCGAAGGCCGGCTCCTACATGACCGGAAGCGTGATCGTCGCAGATGGCGGCCACGTCGTTTCGACTCTCTGAATGGTGGCTTCTTACGCACTTCAACGCTTCGGCGAAGCAAGGATGATGATCCAATGAACGCAGACACGCATCCTTTCGAGACCAATCTGGACCGACATCCGTCCAATTACATACCGTTGTCGCCGGTCAGCTTCCTGACCCGCGCCGCGAGTGCCTTCGCCAACAAATTGGCCGTGATCGACGGCGAGCGTCGCCATACCTATGCGCAACTCCTTGATCGCTGTATCAGGCTCGCATCCGGGCTTGCGCAGCTTGGGGTCAAGCGGCTCGATACCGTGGCGATCATTGCATCGAACATTCCGGAGATGATCGAGGCGCATTTTGCCGTACCGATGCTTGGAGCTGTGCTCAATCCACTGAATACCCGCCTCGACGCTGCGAATATCGCTTTCTCACTCATGCATGGAAGCGCCAAGGTTCTGATTGTTGACGCGGAATATGCGCCGTTGGTCCGGCAAGCCCTGCAACAGATCGATCGGGAAATCGTCGTCATCGATGTCCCCTCCCCCGATGGAGCGGTCGCGCCACTCGGTACGCATCCCTACGAGGCGCTCCTCGCCGCCGGCGATCCGAATTTTGACTGGCCTGGCATTACCGATGAATGGCAGTCGCTATGCCTGCTTTACACGTCGGGGACCACCGGCGACCCAAAAGGCGTCGTCTATAGCCATCGCGGCGCCTATCTATCGGCGCTCGGCAACGGCTTCAGTTTCGGACTCACATTCGACAGCATCTACCTTTGGACGCTGCCGATGTTCCACTGCTCCGGATGGTCCTATCCCTGGGCAGTCGTTGCCGCCGGCGGCACGCAGATATGTCTTCGCAAGGTCGAGCCCGCACAGATATTCCGGTTGATCGCAGAGCATCGGGTCACGCATCTCTGCGGCGCACCGATCGTGTTGAACATGTTGGCTCACGCGCCCGTCGATCAAAGGGTGCCGTTCCAGCACACGGTCACGGTTGCGACCGGTGGCGCGGCGCCGCCCTCTGCCGTCTTCCGGTCCATGGAAGCCCTCGGCTTTCGGGTTACACACCTTTATGGGGCCACCGAGACCTACGGGCCTGCAACTTCCTGTGTTTTCCAGCCGGAGTGGAGCGCTCTGCCAGATGATGAACGCTTTGCCAGGATGGCGCGTCAAGGCGTTGCCTATCCGATGGTCGAGGCGGTTACGGTCGCTGATCCCAAGACAATGCTCCCGGTTCCGCGCGATGGCACGACCGTCGGCGAGATCATGGTGCGCAGCAACACCGTGATGAAGGGATATCTCAAAAACGAAGCCGCAACGGCAAAAACGCTTGTCGGAAACTGGTGCCTCTCCGGCGACCTCGCCGTTTGTCACCCTGACGGTGCAATCGAGATCAAGGATCGTTCCAAGGACATCATCATCTCAGGCGGAGAAAATATATCGAGCCTCGAGGTCGAAGAGGTGCTCACGCAGCACCCTGCAGTGATGTTGGCGGCCGTGGTCGCCCGTCCCGACCCAAAGTGGGGCGAGACTCCTTGCGCATTCCTCGAACTCAAGCCAGGCGCGACGCAGCCCGACGACAAAGAGGTCGTTGCCTTTTGCCAGGCACGGCTGGCGCGTTTCAAGGTCCCAAAGGTCTTTATCTACGGCGCGCTGCCAAAGACATCGACCGGAAAGATTCAAAAGTTTGTGCTCCGTGATCAGGCGGGCGCATTGTGAACAAAGGACCCGATAGCGCGAAAGCGCGTCGCAAGGCGGACGGTCCGCTGGCTGGACGTTCCCGGACGATGCAGTACGCCGACGTCAACGGTATCGAGATCGCTTACGATGTCCGTGGCTCGGGGCCACCGCTTGTTCTCGTCATGGGTTATCGGCTGAGCTCGCTCGCATGGCCGCTCGACTTCATCGAAGCGCTGGCGGAGCGATTTACCGTAGTTCTTTTTGACAATCGCGGAACGGGTACAAGCGGCAAGCCCACATTCGGCTATGAAATCTCAAACATGGCCAGGGACGTGGCCGGCCTTTTGGACCATTTGAAGGTCGCCCGCGCCAATATCCTTGGATATTCGATGGGAGGCGCGATCGCCCAGGAATTCGTTCGGCAATTTCCGGATCGCGTTTTAGGTCTGGTGCTTTGCGCGACGATGTGCGGCGGTTCGCGCGCAGTATACGCGCCACCGCCGGTCGTCCGAGTAATGCGCGAGCTCGACGGGTTGAAGCCGGAGGAAATCGCTCGGCGGATCTGGGAGGTGACCTATTCGCCAGGATATCTCGACAACCACCGGAAACTCGCCGAAGAGCAGATGCGACGCGAGATCGCTGCCCCAACCCCTTTGCACGCCGCCGATCTACAATTCCAGGCGTTTGCAGAATTCGACTGCTCCAAAGCGCTACCGAACATCAAAGCCCCAACTCTCGTGCTGACCGGCGATCTCGACCGGTTGGTATCACCGCAGAACTCCAAATTCATCGCAAGTCACATTCCCGGGGCGAGCCTGATCGTTATTCCCGGCTGCGGCCATCGAATGATGTGGGAAGCAACCGATGAATGTATCGAGTTCGTCACGGAATTCTTGACCGGCGCTTCCGAAGAACGTCGCGACAACCTGGCTTTGCCGGCTTCGCGAGACGGCCGCGACACTCTGGCAGATTTCGTCAATTTTCTCACACCTGCAGTGGAGCTTTTTACGAGCTGGCCGTGGATGCTGGCAGGAGCTGGAGTCGATACCATGACGATTGCGCGGCAATCGATCTATTTCGGCGGCAAGGCCCAGTTTGGCGATGGCAAACCAATTATCCTGGTCCCGGAACTCGGCAGCCATGTGCCTTTCCTACTGCTCGCAGACTGGCTCAAGGTGCTCGGCTATCGCCCGGTGACGACAGGTCCGCGCGTGAATGCTGATGACCCATCCGTCACGGATTTGATACGCGCCACCGCTCAACGAACCGGGAGAAAAGCGGTCCTGGTAGTCCCCGCTTCCGGAATGCGGCTCGCGTCGGCAACCGCCCAGGCTCACAAGGACTGGGTGTCCGATATCGTGGTACTCAATGCTTCGCACCACCCTGACGTACCCCTCGGCATTCGAGCCCATTTCATCTCGTCAGGCTGGTCGCTGCTTCTTGCCATAGCCACGTTGCCGCAAGTGTTGCGAAGCATCCGAATCGAACTGATCGAAGCATCGCGCTCCGCCGTTGAACCGCGCTCGGAAGCCGTCGATCGTCAATTGTCCGCCGAAGGAGAACCAAAATGAGCGCGCCGGCGGGCCTCGACTTCGCATCGATCCCGGAGCGGATCCAGTCCGAGGTGCAGCGCGCGATCCAGCGCAGTATCAAGGGCGTCGAATATATCGCTTCTTCCGGGCCTTTGCTCGGCTCCACGCCAAAGGACATCTTACATGTCCGCGGCACCATGAACCTCTATCATTACCGCCCTATCGCCGACGAAATCTACCGCGTGCCGATCCTGATCGTGATGGCGACCACCAATCGCGGCTACATCCTCGACATGGTGCCGGGCCAGAGCTTTATCGAGTACCTGCTGAAGCGTGGCTACGACGTCTACATGCTGGACTGGACCCCGCCGAAGCCCGAAGAAAAACGCCTGAGAATGGAGGACTATGTCCTCGACTTCATTCCGGATTGCGTCCGTCGCGTGCAGCAGGATTCTGGTGAAACCGACGTCAGCGTGATCGGCTATTGCTTCGGCGGCGTGTTGTCGCTGCTCTACGGCGCGATCTTCAGCGACGGGCCGATGAAGAACCTGATCTGCTTCACCACACCGATCGATTTTCGCGGGATGAAGCTTTTTTCGAATTTCGCGGATCGACGTTATTTCGACGTTGACCAGCTAGTCGACGGCGTCGGCAATCTTCCGCCGGAGATGATACTTTCGTCTTTCGATATGCTGCGGCCAGCCTCACGCGTCACAAGTCAGGTGCAATTGTGGGACAACATCTGGAATGACGAATACGTCAATTCGTATCGAATGTTTGACCGCTGGGCCAACGACATCCTGCCGCTGGCCGGCGAATACTTCCGCACTATCACCAAAGACCTGATGTGGGACAACAAACTTTACAACGACACCATGTCGGTCGGCGGCCGCGCCGCCAATCTCGCTAACATCAAGGTGCCGATCTTGCACGCGGTCGCTGAACACGACCACATCGTGCCATATGACGCCGCCAGGCATCTGATCGCCAAAGTCGGCTCCTCAGACAAGGAAGAGGTGATGCTGAAGGGCGGCCATGTCAGCGTCGTCGCGGGCCCTAACGCCGTCAAGCGACTGTGGCCGAAACTCAACTCCTGGCTAAGTGGAAGGTCGACATGAGCGAAATACGTTCCCATCCGCGGCACGCCGGGATTGACGCCGGCGACATCGAATTTCGCTACAGATGGCGGCCTGCGAGCTTCCTGAGGCTGTGCAGCCTTGATCGATTAAACCTAATCCGGAGCCAACCATGAGCCGCGTCGTTTACATACTGAACGGTCCTAACCTCAATCTCCTCGGCAAACGCCAGCCTCATATCTACGGCCATGAAACTCTTGCAGATGTCGAAGCCGATTGCCGCAAGGTCGCCAGCGAACACGGCCTTGAGCTTCGCTTCCACCAGTCCAACCGAGAATACGAGATCATCGACTGGATCCATGAGGCAAGAGAAGTTGCGTCCGGCATCGTAATTAATCCTGCGGCGTTCACACATACGTCGGTTGCGATCCTCGACGCACTGAACGCTTTCGAAGCGACGGTCATCGAAGTCCATATCTCGAACGTTCACAAGCGCGAGGAATTTCGCCATCACTCCTATGTCTCGCTTCGCGCCGATGGCGTGATCGCCGGGCTTGGAACCCAAGGCTATACGTTGGCGCTGCGCCGGCTTGCGCATTTGCTCGATAAGCCCGCCACGAGATGAGTCCGGATCCAGAGGCGGCGTCAAAGCGGCCTCCGTCTCTTCACAACTGTATTGATTTAGTAGAGGAAAACGCCAATGCCGATCAGCGGACGCACAAAGCTCATTGCCCATCTCGGCTATCCGACCGAGAGCTTCAAGGCACCCATGATCTACAACCCCTATTTCGAGAAATACGGCATTGACGCCGTTGTCGTTCCGATGGGCTGCAAACCCGAGGATTACACGGCATTTCTCAAGCTTGTGTTCAAGCTTTCCAATATCCATGGCGCGCTTGTCACGATGCCGCATAAGGTAACGACCATCCCGTTGCTGAATGAGGTCATGACCACGGCAAAGGTCGCGGGCGCGTGCAACGCAATCCGCCTGGGCCCAGGCGGCACCCTTGTCGGCGACATGTTCGACGGCGAGGGTTTTGTTCGCGGCATTCTGCGCAAAGGCC
>Ga0111539_10006969_pt1 | contig 14506 bp, 11 predicted proteins | sample RhiMethybrSRZTD1_FD_79667 | JGI IMG/M metagenome (GOLD analysis project Ga0111539, IMG submission 79667) | Populus rhizosphere microbial communities from Tennessee, USA - Rhizosphere MetaG P. TD hybrid SRZTD1 (version 2) (version 2) | ecosystem: Host-associated > Plants > Roots > Rhizosphere >...
CGCGTCCTGAGCGCCCGCGGGGAGCGCCCCGTACAGGGTGTGGACGTCGACCGCATCGCCCAGGTCCAGCGCGGCGGCGGTGCGCTCGATCTCGGCCGCGCCGGGCAGGAACACGAGCACGTCGCCTTCCGGCTCGCTCCGCAGCACCTGGCGGACCGCCGCGGCCGCCGCCGGCTCGACGTGCTCGCGGGGGCGGCGAGGCGCCCAGCGCACGTCGACCGGGTGGGAGCGGCTGTCGCTGGTCACCACCGGGGCGGGGTCGCTGTCGCCCCCGAGCAGGGCCGCTACCCGATCCCCGTCGAGGGTGGCGGACATGACCAGGATGCGCAGGTCGGGCCGCAGGTGGCGGCGAGCGTCCAGGGCCAGGGCGAGGCCCAGGTCGGCGTGCAGACTGCGTTCGTGGAACTCGTCGAAGATGACCAGCGCCACCCCTTCCAGCCCCGGGTCCCGCTGCAGCCGGCGGGTCAGGATCCCCTCGGTGACCACCTCGACCCGGGTGCCGGGACCCACCGCCCGGTCGTCACGGGTGCGGTAGCCGACCAGCTCGCCCACGGCCTCGCGCCGCAGCGCGGCCATGCGCCGGGCCGCGGCCCGGGTGGCGAGCCGGCGCGGCTCCAGCATCACCAAGCGGTCGTCGCCCCGCCACGGCTCGTCGAGCAGGGCCAGCGGCACGATCGTGGTCTTCCCGGCGCCCGGTGGTGCCTGGAGGACCGCGAGCCCCCGGTCCGCCAGCGCGGCGCGCAGGTCGGGCAGGCGATCGGTGACGGGCAGTCCGGGCAGCATCCCGGCTAACGCCCCGTCAGAGCTGCGGTTCGAGCCGCAGATCGTCGATCAGCTGCTCGCGGGCCCGTGCCACGCGGGAGCGGATGGTGCCCACCGGCACCTCGCAGATCTCGGCTGCGCTCGCGTAGTCGAAGCCCAGCAGTTGCGTGAGCACGAACGCCTCCCGCCGCTCCGGGGTCAGGCGGGCCAGGACCTGGGTGGTGAGCACGCCGTCGGCCTGGTGCGTGACGTGCGACGACGGCTCGGCGCGGGCCGACAGCAGGCGCCCCAGGCGGCGGCGCCGGCCCGCGCTGCGCACCGCGTCGATGCCGGTCTTGCGGGTGATCGACAGCAGCCAGGTGCGGGCGCTGGACTCGGCGCGGAAGCCGGGGAGGGCTCGCAGGGCCCGGATGTAGGTGTCCTGTGCCACGTCTTCGGCCAGGTCGCGGCCGGCGACGGCCGTGGCCAGGCGTGCGACGTCGTTCCATGTCGAGCGCACGAACGACGAGAGCGCAACTCGATCGCCGTCGCGCGCCTTGAGGGCGAGCACGGTCACCTCATCCACCAGAACGGCAAACCTAGCTGGGCCCGGACCCGGGAACTACATCGGGCTCCCGGACGACTAAGTCCGCATGCAGTGCAGCACCTACCGCGCAGCCATCTCGGCGCGCCTCGACGGCGAGGACATCGGTCTGCCCGCCGAGGTGCTCGATGCCCACCTCGCCGGGTGCGGGGACTGCCGGGCCTGGGCCGCGGGCGCTGACGCCCTGGCCGGGGCCGTGGCGCGTGCCCCGCGGTCCGACGTCCACCTCGACCCGGCTCTGCTGGCCGCCCTGGTCAGCCCGCCCGAACGCCGTCCCGCCCGCGCCGGCCTGCTCTCGACCGGCGAGTGGCGTGTCGCGCTGGCGGTCATCGCCGCCGCTCTGTTCGTGGTGTCGTGGCCCGGCGCCTTCCTCACCGAGGGCCACGCCTCGGTCCACATCGCCCACCAGCTCACCGCGTGGGACATGGGCCTGGCCGCGGGCTTCCTCGTCGCCGCCCTGTTCCCTGCCCGGGCCTGGGGCATGTTCCCCCTGGCCTGCGTGCTGGTGGCGTGCATGACCGGTGCCTTCGTCCTCGACATCCTGTCCGGGCACGGGGTGCTCGGCACCGAGATGGTCCACGCCCTGGAGATCGCCGGCCTCATCTGCCTGTGGGCGGTGGCCCGCCGCAGCGCGCACCAACCCGGCGAGGTGCGGGTGGCATGAGCCGTCGGGCTGGGCGACGGGCGGCCACGGCGGCAGCGTGCGCGCTGACCGCCATGCTGGCGCTGGTCCTCACCCCGGTGCGCGCCGACGCGCACGCCGAGCTGCTGTCGACCGAGCCCGCCGCGGGCGAGCATCTCGCCACCGCTCCCGACCAGGTCGTGCTCCATTTCAGCGAGGCGGTCAACCTGGGCGACGACCTGGTGCGGGTGCTCGACTCGGCGGGCGACGAGGTCGATGCGGGCGACCCCGTGCACCTCAACGGCGAGCGGTCGTCCGTGGCCCTGCCCCTGCCCTCGCTGGACGACGGCGGCTATGTCGTGTCCTGGCGCGTCATCTCGTCCGACGGGCACCCGGTGGGCGGCGCCTTCACCTTCCGGGTGGGCGACGCCTCGGCGGCCGCGCCCGGCGAGGACCAGGCCCTGATCGACGACGTGCTCGGCGGCAGCGGCCAGGGCGACACCGTGCTCGGCGTCGTCTACGGCGTCGCCCGCTTCGCCGCTTTCGCCGGCGTCATCGTGCTGGTCGGAGCCATCGCCTTCGTGGCCTGGCTGTGGCCGGCGGGCCGGGACGACCGGCGCGCGCGGCGGATCGGTGCGGTCGCCTGGTGGACCGCGCTGGTGGCCACGCTGGCCTGTATCCCGCTCTACGCCGCCTACGTCGTGGGCGGCTCGCTGGGCGACGCTCTCGACCCGTCGCTGATCGGCGACGAGCTGGGGCACCAGAACGGCCGGGCCTGGCTGGCCCGCGCCCTCCTGCTCGCCGTCATCGCGGTCGTGGCCCGGTCCAAGCGGGCCGACCGCTGGGTGCTCTCCGGGCTGGGCGCGGCGCTGCTGGTCACCATCAGCCTCACCGGCCACGCCGTGTCGGGCGACCTGGTGCCGCTGGCCTTCGTGACCGATCTCGCCCACCTGGGCGCGGTCAGCGTGTGGCTCGGCGGGCTGGTCGTGCTGATCGGGTCGTTGCTGTGGCGCGAGAGCGGCTCCAGGCGGGGCGACGACGAGGTCGCCACCATCGTGGGCCGCTTCTCGCAGGTGGCCTTCGGGGCGGTGGTGGTGATCGTGGTCAGCGGCGCCATCCAGGGCTGGCGCCAGGTCGGCAGCTACGACGCCCTGTTCGACACCGCCTACGGCCGCCTGCTGGTGACGAAGGTCCTGCTGGTCGCGGGGATGCTCGTGGCCGCGTCCTTCAGCCGGGCGTGGATTCGCAACCGCGCCGTCGCCGGCGCTCGGGCTATGGCCCTCTCCCCCGGTCCGGGTGCAGTAGCGGCGTCGGCGGATCGCGGTTCGGCCAGCCTCGCGGTGCTGCGCCGCTCGGTGGCGGCGGAGGTGGCGCTGGCCGTGGGCGTGCTGGCCGTCACGGCCATGCTGGTCAACGCCGTCCCCGGCGCCGCTTCCGGCGGCGACACCGGCCCCCGCGGGCCCTTCGCCACCCAGGTCCACGGCGAGACGCTCATGGTGCAGGTGGCGGTGGACCCGGTCACCGTCGGCCAGTCCGACGTGAAGCTCACGGTCACCGACCACGGCCTCAACCCCATCGAGCCCGAGGAGGTCCAGGCCTCGCTCACGCTGCCCGAGCGCGACCTCGGCCCCATCACCCTGACGTTGGAGAACACCGGTCCCGGCGTGTACGTCGCCTCCGACGTCGAGATCCCCTATCCGGGGGAATGGCAGCTGGACATGGCGGTGCGCACCAGCGACATCGACCAGACGCTGCTCAAGACCGCGGTCCCGGTCTCGTAGACACTCACCACCACAAGGAGCGAGACAAGTGAAGACCCGTGCACTGACGCGAGCTTTGGGCGTCGCAGCCGCGGCCCTCGTGGCCCTGGCGCCGATGGCGTCGGCCCACGTGACGGTCAACCCCGGCGAGGTCGAGAAAGGCTCGTTCGCCCGACTCACCTTCCGCGTGCCGAACGAGCGGGACGACGCCGCCACCACGACCCTGGAGGTGAACCTGCCCGAGGACCAGGCGTTCCCGTTCGTGTCGACCAGGCCCCTGCCAGGCTGGACCGCAACCACCGAGATGCGCACGCTCGACGAGCCGATCGACGCGTTCGGCGAGCAGGTCACCGAGGTCGTCTCCAAGATCACCTGGACCGGGGGGACCATCAACCCGGGCGAGTTCCAGGAGTTCGACGTGTCCATCGGGCGGATGCCCGAGGATGCCGACTCGCTGGCGTTCCCGAGCATCCAGACCTACTCCAGCGGTGAGGTCGTGCGCTGGATCGACCCGGTGGTCGAGGGCCAGGAGGAGCCGGAGCACCCGGCGCCCACGCTGAAGCTGATCGAGCCCGCCCCCGAGGGCGGGGCCGCCGCCCCGGACCAGACGGACAACGGCCAGGAGGACGCCGCCACCGTGCCGGTAGGCAACACCGCCACCCAGGACGACGTGGACTCGGCCAACACCCTCGCCACCATCGGACTGGTCGTGGGCGTGCTCGGCCTGGCCGTCGCCGTGTTCGCACTGGTCCGGAGCCGGCGCAGCTCGGGGGGAACGCCCAGCCCCAACGGCTCGGGCACCGAGTCCGAGGCGGCGACGCCTGCCGGCACTTCTTCAGCCTGAACTAGGCACAGCGGGAATAGGGAGGCCGGTCGGTGGGTTCACGCACACCGACCGGTCTTCCGGCTGTCGGTCAGCGCACCGCCGTCACTGCGGGTCTCCCCCTCCGGCAGTGGCGGCGGTGGCGCGTCCGGGGCTCAGCACCAGGCCTCCGCTCCACACGACCAGCCCCGCCGCGGCTACCGCCAGCCCGAGCGCGAGGGCGGTGAGCCCACGGTCGAGGTTGTAGGGCAGGTCGGTGGGCAGCACTGGCTTCCACAGCACGTCGGCCCGCAGCACGCCCCAGCCGATCACCGCCGCGGCCGACGCCAGGGTCGACGCCGCCCCCCACGGCGGCCGGGACCGCAGCACCAGGCCGGCCCCCGCGGCCACGACCCCGAGCGCGGGGACGATCACCACCAGCGGGTCGACCCCCGAGCCCGCGGGGGCCACGGAGTACTGGCCCCAGCCCGCCACCAGCGCCGCCAGTGCCGCCACCAGCGCGGCACCGCCGGCCGTGACCATGGCATGGCGCCGTCCCAGCAGCACGACCGCGGCGCCGGCCACCAGCGCCAGCACGAACCAGGGAAGCGGGCTCACCTGCTCGGCCAGCACCAGCTTGCCCTGGATCTGCGTGGGCGACCCGTCGACCGTGATGTCCACCGTCCAGGCCTGGATGAGCGTGCCCGGCCTGATCCCGGCGGGCTTGCCCTCGCCCATCCAGTGGATGCGGTGGTCGTGCCAGGCGTAGGTCCCTCCGCTCGCCACCTCCTCCCATTCCGGATCCGCCTCGTTGTCGGCCTGGGGCGGGATGTCGACCGCGCCGCGCCGGTCTTCGTTCAGGTAGGTGGCCTCCGAGCGGCGGTTGCGCTCGACCGTGCCGTCGTCCCGGAAGCGCAGGTAGGGCTCATCGCCGTAGCCATGGACGATGACCTCGTGGCCGCGGTCGACCGACAGCTCGAGGAACGAGTCGCCGCCGACGATCTTGGCCCGCACGACTGCGGCCTCCGGCTCGATCCCGGTGACGGTGGAGCGGAAGTCGCTGGGCGCGGGCGGGTCGGCCGCCGCGGGCGTGGCGTGCAGGACCAGTCCCGCCACCCCGGCCAGGGCCGCGAGGGCCAGGCCGGCACGCCGGGAGATCACGGCGTGCCGCTGCCGGGCGGTCCTGCGGCCGGCTCGGGCTCGGACTCGTCGCCCTCCGGGCCGTCGCCCGGAGAGGTCGGCGGCTTCGAGCGCAGGGCCAGCGCGGCCAGGGCCCCACCGATGACCACCACGACGGCCAGCACGATGAGCCAGATGGGGAGGCCCTCCTCCTCATCCCCGTCCTCGTCGGCCGCCTGCGCGCTGTCGCCGGTGCCGTCGTCCTCGGGGGCGAACTCGCCCTCGGTCCCCGCGGTGACCTCCTGGTCCACTTCGAGGGTGGCATCGGGGTTGGTGGAGACGAAGCGCACGGTCCACAGCCCCGCACTGGGGAACTCGACCGGGCCCGAGTAGTGGCCGTCGTCGTCATCCCGCGTGAGGTTCACCGGGCTGAGGGATTCGCCGCTCAGCGGCTGGGCCATGGCCGTGACCGAGGCGTCGTTGGCCGGGTCGCCGCTGTCGGTGACGCGCACGATGAAGTGGATCGACTGGCCGGCCGGATGGACGGCCTCGAGCTCGATCTCGCCCGAATCTTCCTGGGCGCCCGCGGGGCCCGACGGCCCGGCGGCCAGGAGGGCTGCCGCCGCCGCCAGGGCCGCGAGCGTCAGCCGCACGCGGTTGGTCATGCGCTCATGCTTCCGCGCCGGACGAACGGGGGCAAACCTCACCGCGGGGCGCGCACGACGACCACGGAGAGGTCGTCGAACGGGCCGGTGGCGAGGCCTGCGAGGTCGGTGTGGACCACCGCCTCGTCGGGCTCGGCCAGCCGCGTGCACACGGCCACATCCCGCGGCTCGCACCCGGCGTCGATCAGCGCGTGGCCCAGCGCCTCGGCCGGCTGCCGCTTCGACACGAGCACCGCGACCTTGGGGCCGGCGCGCACGGCCCCCACCGCCGCGTCCAGCGGTTGCCCGTGGAGGGACACCACGGTGGCGTCGTCCCAGCGCTCGCCCAGGCGGGCGAAGGCGAGCGCCACGGAGGAGGGCGCGGGATGGACGGCCACCCCGTCCGCGCCGAGCCGGTCCACCGCGAGGCCGACCATCCCGTGGAAGCCGGGATCCCCCGCGGCGAGGATGCAGGCCCGCCGCCCGCCGTCGCGGGCCGCGCAGGCCTGGTCCAGCACTGCCGCCAGGTCACCCCACGACTCGACCCGCTCGCCCTCGATGTCGTCGGTCAGCAAGGCGAACTGCCGGGCGTGGCCCAGCAGCACGTCGGCCTCACGCAGCGCGGCCTCCGCGGCGCGCCCGAACCATTGGCCGCCGAGCAGCCCGACGATCGGGATCCGCTCGGCGCTCACGGGCTCCAGTTCGGGTCGCGGCCGAAGGCGATCAGCAGGCGGGCCTGGGGGTCGTCGGTCGCGGGCGGGTCGGACGGGCGGTCGCCGATGGCGCCGGCCGCCCGGTACAGCTCCTCGCGCTCGGCGAACCAGCCCGCGAGCACCCCCACCAGCTCAGGGTCGATGGTGCGGTCGGCGCCGATGGCCGCCGCCAGGTCCCAGCCGTGGATGATGTGGTCGGCCGCCAGCTGGTAGGCGTACTCCTCCGCGGGCGTGTCGCCGAACGACAGGTGGACCGTGCGGCCCGCCACGACCCCCGAGGCCGCGGCCATGGTCGCCGTCTCGCAGGCGGACCGGGCGGCGGCCACCGGGTCGTCGCCCAACAGGTCGCCCTCGAAGCGGTCGCCCACCTCGGCCACGGTGGCGCCCTCCATGAGCGGCACCGTCCACAGGTCCTCGTACACGATGTGGTTGACCAGGGCGCGCACGTCCCAGTCCAAGCACGGCGTGGATCCCGCCCATGAGGTGCCGTCGAGCGCGTCGAGCAGGGCCGCGAAGCCCTCCACGCTGCGCCGGTGCAATTCCGTCACATGCATGGCAATCCTCCTCCGTCTCCAGTCTCGCGTCCGGGAACCCATGAGGGCTGTGACACGCCAGCGTGGCACTCCTTGATGCCCTGACCAGGGCGTACGTTCGCGGTGAACACTGTCACGTTGCCTGGGGCCGTCCGGGCGTCTACACATGGTTACCGCGGGTAAGCCCGGGCCGGGAGGAACAACCCAATGACCGACACACTGACCGCCGAAGCGGTGGCGCGCCGGGTCGAGAAGCTGAACACGGCGTCGCTGTCGCGCATCATCGATCCCGACAAGGACATGCCGGGTGCTCTGGGCCACGGCGCGGTGCTGGCGCCGGAGCTGCTGCTGCCCACCGCCGGGCTGGACGAGGGCGTGCTCGACGAAGCGGCCTACGTCCACTTCAGCCGGCTGGCCCTGGGGGCCATCACCACGTCCGGGCTCCAGTTCGAGGCCATCCTCATGGCCGGGTTCGGGCTCCACATCCTCCGGGCCGACGACTACACCGATCCCCGCATCACCTACCTGCTCCACGAGCTGGGCGAGGAGACCCGACACTCGCGGCTGTTCATCCGCCTGCTCGAGCAGCTGGGCCCGCTCGCCCCCAACCCCATGGACAACTGGCTGGTGGAGAACGTGGGCAAGCGGGTGGTCCAGCAGGTGATCCGGCGGCCGCCGGTGATGTTCACCATGGTGCTGGCCGGTGAGGAGATCCCCGACCTGCTGCAGAAGCTGGCGGTGGACCATCCGGGCACCGACCCGTTCGTGCGCGAGGTCAACCGCTACCACCGCCAGGAAGAGGCCCGCCACCTGGCCTTCGCCCGCATGGTGCTGCCCGAGATGTGGCAGCGTGCCAGCCTGGCCGACCGGTTCATGGTGCACAACGTGGCCCCGCTGCTGATCCGGGAGATGTACGAGAACATGATCCACGCCGGCGTCTTCGACGCCGTGGGCCTGCCGGGCGTGCCCACCTGGCGGGTGGCCCGGAACCATCCGGGCCGGGTCAAGGTGCGGGTCGAGGCCACCCGCCCGGTGCTCGCCACCCTCATCGACGCAGGCGCCGTCGAGCGCGGCAAGATCCCTCGCGCCTGGCAGGGCCTGTGCGGGGTCGACCCCGGCGGCGAGCCCCGGGACGGCGACGCCACCAACTGATCGGGCGGCGCTCGGGTCGCCTGGGCTCCAACCCAGGCGACCCGGACGATCCAGGCGATTGAAGCTGCCCGGCCGGGTGACGGGGTCAGGCGATGGCTCGTAGGACGATCTCGGTGTCCTCGGTGGGGGCGACGCCGAGGTCGGCCAGCTGGGCGAGGCAGGTGTCCATGGCTCGGCGGGCCGCAGCTCGGTCGCCCCGGGCGAGGTGGGAGGCCACGATCAGCCGGTGCGCGGGCTCGGACCAGGGCTCGGTCTCCACCGCCCGGGCGCCGAGGCGCAGGGCTTCCTCGGGGTTGCCGGCCGCGAGGGTCAGCTCGCCGGCCCGCACTGCGGCGGCCACGAAGCGGGCCGAGAGGCGGTCCCGGTGGGGGAGCGCCCACTCCTCATACCCCGCGTCGGACAGGTACGGGCCCCGGTAGAGGCTCAGGGCGCGCCGGTAGAGGTCGAGCGCGGCCGACGGCTCGCCGGTCCGCTCGGCTTCGGTCGCCCGGTCGAGCAGGTCCTCGATCTGCCAGGCGTCGACCTCCAGCCAGCCGTGGGTGGTCAGCCGCAGCGTGGCGCCCTCGCTGCGCACGAAGAAGGACGGGGCGCCCTCACGCCGCTCCGGCTCCAGCACCGCCAGCAGGTACGACAGCGTGACCCGCAGGTTGCGCAGGGCGGCCGCGGTGTCGAGGTCGGGCCACAGGGCGCCGGCCAGCTCCTCGCGGGTGCCCCCGCCCCGGGCCAGGAGCACGAGCAGCAGCGCCCGCACCCGCTCCCGGCGCCAGTGCGGATGGTCGACGATCCGGCCCGACCGGCGCAGCGTGGTGGGGCCGAGGACCGACAGCTCCAGCGGCGCGGACGGCTCGGGCGGCACCGTGTCGAGCAGCGTGCGGGCCCAGGTCCGCAGGGCCTTGGGCGCCCCCGGTCGGTCGATGAGCCGGCCGAGCGCGGTGCGGGCCACCGGCCCGGCGTCGGCGACCCGGGTCTCGGCTCCCGGCTGGCCGCCGGCCGCGGCTGCGGTGGCCAGCTCGATCGCCCACACCATGGGGAGGTGGAACGGCGTGGCCGCCCAGTCCTGGCCCCCCAGCGACGCCGCCGGCTCCAGGTCGCCCCGCTCCCGCAGCGCCACCAGCGCTTCGGACAGCCGCAGCGCCGAGCGGTAGCACGGACCGATGTCGAGCGCCTCGTACTGGCCCCGGGTCTCGGGGATCAGCACGTACAGCAGCGGCAGGCGGCGCAGGTGGTTGTAGTACTGGCGGCCCTCCGACACCTTGTGCCCGTCGACCGCAGCGGCCAGCAGCCGCGCCGCCTCCGCCTCGTCGCCCTTGGCCACCGCGATGGTGGCGTCGGACAACCGCAGCGTGGCCTGCAGGCTGGGCAGCGGGTGGGGGCCGCCGTACTGGCGGCACAGCAGGATGTGCTGGTCGGCCGCCTCCACATCGCCCGCGAACGCGGCCCGGGCCGCGGCCATGCCGTAGCCGATGGCGCGGGTGTGGTCGTTGCCCGAGCGCTCGAGCTCGTCGACCATGCGCTGGAGCGCGTCGCGGGCGCGATCGCCGTCGCCGCACAGCTCGTGGCAGTTGACCTCGAGGATGGAGAGCGCGCCCCGCAGCGCGGGGCTGGCCTGGGCCACGGCCAGCTCGGCGTGGCGCCGGGCGGCCTCGGCGAACCCCAGGGCCAGCTCGGCCCCGGCTCGCAGCCAGGTGACGCTGGCCCGCCAGTAGGGCGCCACCTCGTCGTCGTCGATGCTGTCCAGTGCGGCGAGGACGCTGCCGGCGTCGCCCAGCGTGTCCGCGATCAGGGCATGGCCGAGGGCGATCACGCCGCGGGCCTGGGGCAGCTGCTCGAGCCGGTGGGCGTAGCCCCACAGCCGGCCGAACAGCTCGACGTCCTCGCGCCAGTGGGCGTACATGGCCAGGTGCTCGACCGCGGCCAGCAGGCCGAGGTCCTCCCCTTGGTCGGCGAAGCGCTCGGCCGCTGCGCTGAGCAGCTCGATGGCCCGGTCGACGTCGGTCGTCGACGCGGCCACCCCGGCCACCAGCAGGCCCTCGGGGCTGGCCCGGACCGGCTCGGGCAAGCTGGCGTAAAGGCGCCCGACCCCGCTGAACGCGGCGAGCACGTGAGCCCGGGTCCCGGTGCGCAGCATGGCGCGCAGCTCGTCGTGCGCCTCCGCCGCCACCAGCAGGTCGGTGGCCTGGCGGACGTCGCGGGTGGCGAGGGCCAGGCCGGCCCGGCGCTGCACCTCCCGCCGCTCGCTCGGATCCAGCTGCTCGGACAGCGAGTCGGACCAGACCGGGTGGATGGCGTACCAGCCGAGCTCGTCGCACGACACCAGCGGCAGCCGCGCCATGAGCGAGCCCAGGTGGATGTTGCCGCCCAGCACGGTGTCGATCAGCGCCTGGTCCGCTCCGCCCAGCGCGGCGACCGTGGCCACCACGCGGCGATCGCCCTCGGACAGCGCGTTCATGACCTCCTCGGCGAGGAAGTCGTCGATCGAGCTGCGCGCGCCGGCGGTGCGCAGCTCGGCCAGGGCGGGCCACCCGCCCAGGTCGCCCAGCCGGTCCCGGGGAATGCCCCGGAGCGCGGCGAACTGGGCCAGTTCGTCCTCGCCGAAGGCCAGGTCGGGCTCGCCGAGGCACTCGACCTGGCCCTGGGCCGACAGGCGGGCGAGCGGCAGCGGGGGCTCGGTGCGCCCGCTCAGCACCACATGCCCATTGGCGGGGAGGCCGTCCACCAGCCCGGTGAGGACGGCCGCGCCGGGCGAGTGCGGCCCGACCTCGTGGACGTCGTCGAGCACCAGGCACACCTGGCGGGGCGACAGCCGCCACAAGTCGCTGGCCAGCAAGGCGCCCAGGGCGTGGGAGTCGAGCTCGCCCGGCTGGTGGACCTGGGGCAGGTCGGCGCCGAGGGCGTCGGCCAGCCCGGCGGCCAGGCGGCGGGCGTCGTCGTCGCCGGGCCCACACCCGAGCCAGCAATCGATGCCGCGCGGTGCCAACGCGTTCTCGTCGAAGGCCTGAGCCAGCAAGACCGACTTGCCGAAGCCCGGGCCGGCAACGATCACGGTTATCTGACGATCCCAGCGACCCTGAAGCCGGCGCAGCAGTGTGCTGCGCCTGATCAGGGGTCGGCCCGGCCGTGAAGGAGCGTAGCGGTAGGGCCGCGACACGCAGGCGGAGCTTAACCGGCTCGATCCGTCACCAACGGCGTACTAGTCGACCCCAAGTCCCATTCCCCGAGGTCGTGCCGCCACTCTGTGACGACATTCACGCCTGGGTGAGCGCGCGGTTAGTGCGTCAGGGCGTCGCGTACCGCGCTCTCGAGCGGTCGGGCCCCCATCTCGTCCAGATGGACGTAGCGGGCACCCATGGTGGTGGCCAGCTCCCGGGCCAGGCCGAGACGGGTGGGCCCGTCCTCGGCGTCGACCACGATCACGTCGAGGTTGGCCGCGGCCACGTCGGTCGCCGCGGCCTGGGCCCGCTCGGCGGCCCCCGTCTGACCGGTCGCCCGCCCGTCGGTGACCAGCACCAGCAGCGGCGGCCAGCCATCGGTAGCGGCCCGGCGGGCGATGGCCAGGGCTGCGGTGATGCCCTCGGCCAGGGGCGTGACGCCGCCGGTGGGCAACTCGGCCAGGCGGGTGCGGGCCAGCTCGACGCTGGCGGTCGGGGGCAGCACTACCTCGGCGCTGTCGCCCCGGAAGGTCAGCATCGCCACCCGGTCGCGCCGCAGGTAGGCGTCGGCCAGCAGCCCGAGCACGGCGCCGGTGGCCGCCTCGACCCGCTGGTGGGTGCCCATCGAGCCGCTGGCATCCACGGCCACCACCACGGTGCGCCCGACCGTGCGGGCGCGCACGGGCTCGCGCAGGTCCTCGACCGTCAGCAGGGGACCGTCCGGGTCCCCCTGGCGGCGCTCGGCCGCAGCCCGCACCGTGGCGGCCAGGGCCACGCCGCCCAGCGGGCCGTCGCCGGGGGCCTGGTGCCCGACCATCCGGCCCCGGCCCTCGCTCTGGGTGATCCGTCCCGCCCGGGCCTCGTGCGGGGGCGGCGGGGGTGGGGCGTCGTCGGTGGGGGCGTCGGCGGGCGGCAGGTCGGGCGAAGGCGTCGGCGGGTTGTTGAAGGCCGTGCCCGCCAGCGACTCCCACGTGCCCGCGGGCACGCTCGGCGGCGCCCAGCCCGAGGGGGGCGGCGGGGGAAGCGGTGGCGATCCGGGCGACGAGCCCCCGTCTGGCGGCCCGTCGTCCGGAGCTGGGCCGGCGGCTTCCTCCCCCGCGTCGGCGGCTTCGGCTTCGTCCGCGTCGGCCTCGCCGGCGTCCTCCTGCGGGGCCGTCTCCTCGCTCCCGGATTCCGCCCCGGCGGCGGCGGGCTCCTCGGCGGTCTCGGGGGCCGGGGGCGGCGGCGATCCCATGCTGAACGCACCCGACCACAGATGCCCGCTCGGCGGGTCGATGACGGGAGCGGGCGGGATGTCGGCCGGGGGCTCGACGGCCTCCGGCTCGGGCACGGGGGCGGGCGGCGGCGGAGGCGGAGGCGCGGGGGCCGCGGCGGGCTCGTGGTCGAGCAGGCCCGCCAGCAGGGACTCGTCCACCGGCCCGGGTGCCGGGGGCGGTGCGGGCTCGGGCACTGGCGGGAGCGGGTGCGCGTCGGCGAAGGACTGCCGGGCTGCGGCCAGCGCGGCTTGCAGCTCGTCGGGGTTGAGCGTGGGCGGATCGAACGGCCGGCGCCGGCGGCGGTGGGCCAGCGCGATCCCGGCCACCCGCTCCACGTCGGACGACGTCGCCACCGAGCGTCCCTCCCAGCCCGCGAAGGCGGCTGCGGCGCGGCACAGCACCAGGTCGGCCCGCAGGCCCTCGGCGCCCACGCTGACGGCCAAGCGGCAGGCGAAGTCGACCACGGTGTCGGGCAGGTCGGCGGGCATGGCCGCGGCCAGCCGGGCACGTAGCACGATGTCGCCCTCGCCCCCCTCCACCCGGCCGCCGGCGTCGTGGGTGAGGCGGCGGCGCACGACCTCGGCCCGGGCGCGCGGCTCGACGGGCGCCTTGATGGGCACGGACAGGCCGAAGCGGTCGAGCAGCTGGGGCCGCAGCTCGCCCTCCTCCGGGTTCATCGAGCCGACCAGGACGAACCGGGCCGGGTGCGAATGCGAGACGCCGTCCCGCTCGACCCGGTTGACGCCCGACCCGGCCACGTCCAGCAGCACGTCGACCAGGTGGTCGGGCAGGAGGTTGACCTCGTCCACGTAGAGCACCCCACCGTGGGCGGCCGCCAGCAGGCCGGGGCGGAACACGGTGTTGCCCTCGGTCAGCGCGGCCTTCAGGTCGAGGGTGCCGAGGACGCGGTCCTCGGTGGCGCCGAGGGGGAGCTCCACGAAGGGGGCCCCACCCGGCAGCATCCCGGCCAGGCCCCGGGCCAGGGTCGACTTGGCCGACCCCTTGTCCCCCCGCAGCAGCACGCCGCCGATGCCGGGGTCGACCGCCGCCAGCAGCAGCGCCAGGCGCGCCTCGTCCTGGGCCACGATGGCGCTGAACGGGAAGCGGGCCAGGCTGGTCACGGTCGCCCGCTTGGATGGAGATGTAGCCCTGTCATGTCCGCTGTTCCTCCCAGCCCTCCGCCTCCAGCACTGCGTCGACGAGGCACTTGCGCGCGGAGTCACTCGCGTACCACATACCGCGTCGATGTGCTTCTAGCAGGCGTTCGGCAATCGCGCGCAACGCCCAAGGATTGGAGTCCCTGAAGAAGGCACGAATGTCGGCGTCCGCCACGTACGACTCGGTCACCCGCTCGTACATCCAGTCCTCCACGACCCGAGCCGTGGCGTCGTAGCCGAAAAGGTAGTCCACG
>Ga0111539_10006971_pt1 | contig 14503 bp, 8 predicted proteins | sample RhiMethybrSRZTD1_FD_79667 | JGI IMG/M metagenome (GOLD analysis project Ga0111539, IMG submission 79667) | Populus rhizosphere microbial communities from Tennessee, USA - Rhizosphere MetaG P. TD hybrid SRZTD1 (version 2) (version 2) | ecosystem: Host-associated > Plants > Roots > Rhizosphere >...
CCGTTCCCCGCCTGAGCGGCGCGGAGCAGGCGCCGCAGCTCGTCGCGGTCGGACGGCACGTCGACCTCGACTTCCACCGTGCCGGCGTGGCGATCGACGACCCGGACGCGCCCGACGTGCTCGAGCACCTCGAGCATCTCCTCGTTGGCCGCCAGCACGATCGCCGTGAAGACGTGGATGCCCTCGCTCCGGGCCCGGTCGGCGAGCGCGCCGAGCAGCACCGTGCCGAGCCCGCGGCCCTGCCAGTCATCCGCGACCGTGACCGCCGCCTCCGCCGCGTCGGGCCGGTCCGCGAGGCGGACGAAGCGAGCGATACCGATGCCGTGGCCCGAGGCCGGGTCGATCGCTCCGATCGCCTCGTGGTCGTGGTGGTCGACTTCCGTCAGGTGCCGCAGCATCGGCTCCGAGAGGTCGTCCATCGGCGCGAGGAACCGTCGGTAGCGCGACTGCGGGCTCAGCCGCTCGAAGCCGTCGAGCAGCAGGTCGCGGTCGGACGGGCGGATCGGGCGCACGATGACGGTGGCGCCGTCGCTGAGGTGGACCTCGGTCACGACTCGTAGAGTCTCTCGAACTCGCGGCTGTGGCGCTCGGCCACCACGTTGCGCTTCACCTTGAGCGTCGGCGTGAGGTCTCCGTCGCCGAGCGAGAGGTCGCGGCCGAGCAGTGCGAAGCGCTTGATCTGCTCGATCCGCGCGAAGCGGGCATTGGCTTCGTCGACCGCGGCCTGGATCTCCGCGCGCACGCCCGGGTGGCCGGTCATCGTCGCGATGTCGGGCTCGCAGCCGGCCTTGGCCGCAAGCGCCGGCACCTCCTCCGGGTCGAGCGTGATCAGCGCGACGAGGTACGGACGGTTGTCGCCGTACACCACGGCCTGCGAGATCCAGCGCGACTCGCGCAGCGCGGCCTCGATGTTCGCCGGAGCGATGTTCTTGCCCGAGGACGTGATGATGAGGTCCTTCTTGCGGCCGGTGATGCGCACGAATCCGTGCTCGTCCACCTCGCCGAGATCGCCTGAGCGCAGCCAGCCGTCCGTGAACGTCGCGTCCGTGGCCTCCGGGTCGCGGTAGTAGCCCGTGAACACGTGCGGGCCGCGCATGAGGATCTCGCCGTCGCCGGCGATCGCGAGCTCGGTGCCCGGCAACGGCTGCCCGACCGTGCCGAAGCGCACCGCATCGAGCGTGTTGAGCGTGGCCGCGGCGCACGTCTCGCTCATCCCGTAGCCCTCGAGAACGATCACGCCGCAGGCGTCGAGGAACTCGAGGATGTCGCGCGCGATCGGGGCGGCGCCGGTCATCGCGAGTCGCAACTCGCCGCCGAACAGCGCCCGGATCTTCGCCAGCACGAGGCGATCGGCCAGCGCGTGGCGGCCGCGCAGGAGCGCGCCCGGGCGGCGGCCGGCGCGCTCGGCCTCGCGCACGCGTGCGCCGGTCGCCAGCGCCCAGCCGAACAGCGCGCGCTTGACGGCGCCCGCTTCTTCGGCCGTGCTCGTGGCCTTGCTGTGGATCTTCTCGAAGACCCGCGGCACCGACGGGAAGTGCGTCGGCCGGGCCTCGACGACGTCGTCCAGGATCCGCTTCGGGTCGCCCTGCCAGAACGCCAGCGTGGCGCCCATGTCGATCGCGAACATCTGCACGACTCGGGCGAGCGAGTGCGCGAGCGGGAGGAACATGAAGATCACGGGCTCCTCGCCGAGCGGCACGAGGCCCTCGTACATGTCGAGCACGGCGAGGAAGTTCGCGTGCGAGGCCATGCATCCCTTGGGAGGGCCGGTCGTGCCCGACGTGTAGATGATCGTCGCGATGTCGTCCGGGGCGACGGCGGCTTGGATCTCGTCGATGACGGCGGGATCGATGGTCGCACCACGCTCGCACAGCGCAGCAAGCTCGCCGATCGGGATCACGTGCTCGAGCTCGGGACAGTCGTCGCGGACCGCGGAGATCTTGGCGAGTTGCTCGTCGTCCTCGCAGAAGACGGCGCGCGCGCCGGAGTGCGCCAGCACGTAGCCGCACTCCTCGGGCGAGTTGGTCTGGTAGATCGGCACGACGGTGGTGCCGGCGACGAGCGCGCCGCAGTCGATCAGCGTCCACTCCGGGCGGGTGGAGCAGAGCAGTGCGACGCGGTCGCCGGGGCGGATGCCGAGGGCGATCAGACCACGCGCGATCGCGCGCGCGTGGGTGGTGAGCTCCGCGAATCCCAGGTCGGTCCACGCGCCATCGCGCTTGAACCGCAGGGCGGCGCCGGTGTGGCGCTCGGAGGCGGCGAGGATCATCTGCCCGAGGGTCGTCGCGCGCGCAGGCCCGCGCGCGGGCGCCGGGGCGCTCGCCGAGAAGGGGGCTGTCGTCATACGTCGATCGTGGCGTATTGACACGGCGACAACATCCGCACCAAACCCCGGTTGGGGCAGCGCAGTTGCCACGGATGTGGAGTCGCCGAGCCCGGCGTAGCGTCGAGGCGATCCGGAAGGAGACCCCCCGTGCTGCACATAGCCCGTTTCTCGATCCGCCGTCCGCGGATCGCGCTTGCCGCCTGGGTCCTGATCGCCGCAGTCCTCGCCCTCATCGGGCTCGGCGTCAGTGACCGTCTTTCCCCGTCCATCGTCGTCGTCCCAGGTACCGAGTCCTCGCGCGCCGTCGATCTCGCCGAGAGCGAGTTCGGCCCTACCGTGCTGGTGCCGATCCTCTTACAAGGTCCCAAGGCCGAGCTCGACCGCCAGGGACCGATCGTCGTCCGCCGGCTCGACGTCCGTACCGACACCCGCGTGCTCTCCGGGTTCGACGGCGGGAGCGTGCGCAAGCAGCTCCGGCCGAGCGGCGACGCCGTCATGATCGTCGCCTCCGTCTCCGCCACCGAGGAGGAGATGGTCAAGACGATCCAGCCGCAGATCGACGCGACCGTCGAGCAGGCCATCTCCGGGCCGGTGACCGCGCACATCACCGGGCAACCCACGATCGACCGCGCGCTCCAGGCCGAAGCCGTCGACCGCACGCGCACCGCCGAGCTGCTGGCGATCCCGATTCTCTTCCTCGTGCTCATGCTGCTGCTGCGCGCGCCGCTCGCCGCGGCCGTTCTCGCGGCCTTCGGCGGCGCCACCGCGCTCGTCGGGATGGGCACGATGACGCTGCTCGGCAAGGCGATCGAGGTCGACGCCACCGCGGTGGCCCTCGGCTCGCTCACCGGCCTCGCGCTCGGCGTCGGCTACAGCCTCACGATCTACCGCCGCTGGCAGGAGGACGGCGTGACCGACGCCGTCGAGTCCTCCGGCCGGGCGATCCTGATCGGTGGCACCGCGCTCGTGATCGCGCTGATTCTGGCCACCTTGATCGCCCCGACGCCGATCCTGACGTCGCTCGGCATCGGCGTGCTGCTGTGCTCGGCGCTCGCGATCGGCGCCGCGGTGGTCGTGATGCCGGCCGTGCTCACGCTCGTCGGCGATCGCCTACAGTGGCTGAGGTTCGGCCTGCCGAGGCCGATCCAGCGCGGCTGGGACCGCCTCGCCGCGGGGCGCCCGGTCATCCGGCATGCGGCGATCGCCGGTCCGCTCGCGACCGCGCTCCTGGTGCTGCTCGCGCTGCCGGCGCTGACGCTCGAGACGGGCCCGCCGTCGGCGACGATGCTGCCGAAGGACTCCACGGCGCGGCAGGACTTCGCCGCCGTGTCGAAGGTGATGGGACCGGGCTGGGCGACGCCGTTCAGCCTCGTCGTGGCGTCGGACCGCGGTCCGGTCACCGACCGCGCGCTCATCGCCGAGATCGACCGCGTCGAGAAGACGATCAAGGCGGATGCGCGTGTCGCGTCCGTCGTCGGCCCCGGACCGATCGCGGGGAAGGCCGACGAGCTTCAGGTCCTGCCCGAGAAGCTCGCGGAGTCGAGCAAGCTGCTCAAGGGCGGCAAGAAGGAGCTCGGCAAGCTCGAGTCCGGGCTCGGCCAGGCGGGCGCGGGCGTCAACAAGCTCCGGACCGGCCTGCAGTCCGCGGCCTCCGGCGCGGGTCAGCTGCAGGCCGGCTCCGGCCAGGCCGGGGGCGGCGCCGGCCAGCTGCACGCCGGTCTCGAAACGGCGCGATCGGGCGCCGCGCAGATCTCCGGTGGCCTGAACAAGGCGCTCGCGGGAGCGCGCAGCCTGCGCAACGGCGCGGCCGCCGCGCTCGCCGGATCGAAGGACATCACCAACGGCCTCGGCACCGCCCGCACCGGCGTCAAGGACGGGCTCCCGGTCGTCGGCCAGATGGTCGACAAGATCGCCGCCGGCTACAACGGCGTGCAGGGCGCGTTGGCGTCGAGCCAGGCGCTGGCCGGCCAGCTCGCCGCCGCCGTGTCGCAGCTGCAGAAGATGGGCGTCGGAAAGACCGACCCGGCGTACCAGGCGGCGCTCAACGCCGTCAGTGCCGCGAGTCGGTCGGCCAACGGCCTTTCCGGCAGCATCGCCGGGACGAAGGACCAGATCGGCTCCGCCACGCTCATCGCCGGCGGTATGCAGAACAGCCTGCAGGGGCTGTCGAGCGGCCTGAGCCAGCTCTACAACGGCTCCGGACAACTGCAGTCGGGCATCGCGCGGCTGCAGGCCGGTAACGCCGACCTCGCCACGGGCATCGGCAGGCTGGCCGGCGGCGGCGGCCAGCTCTCGACCGGGCTCGCGCAGCTGACGGCGGGCGCCGGGCAGCTCGAAGCCGGTCTCGATCAGCTCACCAACGGCGCCGGCGCCCTCGCCAGCGGCTTGAGCAGCGGCACCGGGCCGGCCGGCCAGCTCGCCACCGGGCTCGGTACCGCCGAGTCGAAGGTGTCCGCGTTCCGCTCCGACCTGCCGTCGCCGAAGGACCTCGAGAAGCTCCAGAAGCAGTCTCCCGGCCTGTTCGACTCCGGCTACTTCGTGCTGGCCGCGATCGACGGCGCTCCGGAGGCGGCACAGACGCAGCCGAGCTTCGTGGTCAATCTCGACCGCGGCGGCACGGCCGCGCAGATCGCCGTCGCCTCGAAGTACGCGGCCGATGACGAGCGGACCCGGGAACTCGGGAACGATCTCCGCGACGACCTCGAGACGTTTGCCGCGAACACCGCGACCGACGGGGCCGTCGGCGGACCGGCGGGCGAGCTGACCGACTTCGCGAGCGAGACCCAGAGCCGGATCCTGCTCGTGGTGCTCGGGCTCGCCGCCGCGATCGCGCTGTGGCTGATGCTCGCGCTGCGCAGCGTCGTCCTGCCGCTCGTGGCCGTGGCGTTCGATCTGCTGACCGCCGCCGCGGCGTTCGGCCTGCTGACGCTGCTGTTCGGCGGAGACGATCCGCTGCTCGGCGGCCCCGGCTACATCGATCCGATGTCGATCATCGGCATCTTCGCCGCGGTCTTCGGGCTCACGATCGTCTACCAGGTCATGCTGATCCAGCGCACGCGGGACGAGCTCGCGCGGACCGGCAACCTCCACGAGGCGCTGCGCGCTGCGCTGCGGCCGACCGCATACGCGGCGACCGGTGCCGCGCTCGTGACGCTCGCGGCGGTCGGGCCGTTCCTGGCGACCGACCTCCTCGCCGTCCGCCAGTTCGGCGTCGCGATCGCGGCGGTCGTCGTGCTCGACGCGTTCATCGTCCGGCCCGTGCTGCTTCCCGCGGCCATCGAGCTGCTGGGTCGCTTCCACTGGCCGAAGCTCACATCCACCCCGAAGCCGGCGGTCTAGTCATGGAACCGCGCACTGTCATCTCCGCATTCGATGCCACCGAAGAAGCTGCCGACGGGCTTGCGCTCGCGCATCTGCTGGCGTGCCTGACGGACGGTGACGTGCTCGTCGTCCGCGTGTTGCGCGACCTCGTCGAGCAGCCCGTGCAGGACATCGACGACCAGCGCCTCGTCCGTGAGCGTATGTCTGAGACACGCGCGATCATGGCCGCCCTCCCGGGGGCGGACGACGAGCTGATGCCAGTGCTCGACCCGTCGCTGGCGCGCGGCCTGCACCAGGCCGCGCGCCGCACCGGCGCCGGGCTGCTCGTGCTGGGCTCGACGCATCACAGCCGCCTCGGCCGCCGGCTGCTCGGCGGCTCGGCGGATGCGCTGGTGCCCGGGGCACCGTGCCCGGTCGCCGTCGCGCCGCCGGGGTTCCGCGACCGCGCGGCACTCGATCCGCCGGTCGTCGGCGTCGCGTTTGACGGCTCGCCGGCCGCCGAGGCGGCACTGGGGGTCGGCACCGACCTCGCAGCGGCCGCCGGCGCGCGGCTGCGCATCATCACCGTGAAACCGCCGTGGTACGGGCGGTCGCTCACCCACTCGCGACGTCGCGAGGAGCCCGGCGCCAACGTCATCCACGGCGACCCGGTGCACGTGCTCGTGGACCAGACCCGGACGCTCGGCCTGCTGGTGATGGGCACGCGCGGGCACGGGTCGATCCGCAGCGCGCTGCTCGGCAGCGTGTCGCGGGGCGTGCTGCACGAGGCGCGCTGCCCGGTGGTCGTCACGCCGCGCGCGTCATGATGCACCGATGAGGCGAACCCTCGTGCTGTTCGGGCCGCCGGGCTCGGGCAAGGGAACCCAGGCCGCGCGCCTGCGCGACGACCTTGGGATTCGGCAGCTCGCGACCGGCGACCTGCTGCGCGAGGCGCGCGCCGCGGGGACCGATCTGGGGCAGCGCGCGGCCGCCTACATGGATCGCGGCGACCTCGTTCCGGACGACGTCATCGTCGCGATGGTGCGCGACGCGATCGCCCGCGCCGGCGACGATTCGATCGTCCTCGACGGCTTCCCGCGCAGCGTCCCGCAGGCCGACGCGCTGGCCGACGCGCTCGCCGGCCAGGGGCGCGAGCTGTCGGGCGCGGTGTTGATCGACGTGCCGGACGACATCGTGGTCGAGCGGATCCTCGCCCGCGGCCAGGGGCGCAGCGACGACAACCCCGAGACCGTCCGCGAGCGCCTGCGCGTGTATCACGGCGAGACCGCGCCGCTGGTGGGCTACTACGACGAGCGCGGGCTGCTGCGGCGCGTCGACGGCTCCGGCGACCCCGACGCCGTCTACGCGCAGGTCCGCCGCTCAGCCGAGCAGGGGTGAGGGCGGGATCCGCGTCTCGCCCTGGACGCGCGGGATCCGCATCGCCACCTCGTCCTCGAAGCACCACGACCAGTCCTCGCCCGGCTCCAGCGAACGGATGATCGGGTGGCCGGACTCACGCGCGTGCGCGCTCGCGTGCCGGCCCGGAGAGCTGTCGCAGCAGCCGACGTGGCCACATTCGAGGCAGATGCGCAGGTGCACCCAGCCGCCGCCGTCGGCCAAGCACTCCTCGCAACCGTCGACGGCCTCCGGGAGCTCGGTGACATGGACGTGATCGAGGTGCGTGCAGGGCATCAGGGCTTCTCCTGGCGAATCGGGAGCGAGACGTGGAAGCTGGTGTGGCCGGGCTCGGACTCGAACGTCAGCGAGCCGTTGTGGCGGTCGACGACGATTCGCCGCGCCGTCGCGAGGCCGAGGCCGGTGCCGGCACCGACGTCCTTGGTGGTGAAGAACGAGTCGAACACGCGGTCGCGGTTCTCGGGCGCGATCCCGGGCCCGTCGTCGCTGATGTCGACCTTGGCGCAGCTGTCCTTGCTGCACGTGCGGATCGTGATCGTGCCCTGCTCGCCGAGCGCGTCGATCGCGTTGTCGAGCAGGTTCGTCCACACCTGGTTGAGCTCGGAGCCGTGCACCGTGAGCTTCGGCAGGCTGCGGTCGTACTCGCGTACGACCTGGATCGCCGTGTGCTTGAGCTTGTGGCCGAGCACCTTGAGCGTCGTGTCCAGCCCGTCGTGCAGGTCGATCTCCACCAGCTCGCCGCGGTCCATGTAGGTGTACTGCTTGACGGCCTTGACGAGGTCGGACATCCGGTGCGTCGACTCCTGCAGCTCGGCGGCAAGGCCTTGCGCGGCCAACACCGCGGCGACCCACTGGATCGCCGCGTCGGTCGCCGGGCCGGCGGCCGCCGCCACGCGCTCCAGCCACGCCTCGTCGACGCCGGCCGCGGCGAGCGGCTCCGCGAGCCGCCACGACTCGGCGACGCCGAGCTCCGCGAGCCGGTCGGCGATCGCGTCCTCGGCGTCGGCTGCGTCGAGCGTGTCCAGCGCGTCGCCCGTCGCGGCGCCCGCGAGCGCCTCGCGCTGGAGCGCGACCAGCGTCTCCGCGTCGCTGCGCTCGACGCCGGACTCCACGAAGTGGCCGATCGTCGAGCCGACGACGTCGATCGCCTCCGCGAGCTGTGACGCTGCCCGCTGGGCCGCGGCCGCGGGGTTGTTGAGCTCGTGCGCCAGGCCGGCCGCCATCGTGCCGAGCGCGGCGAGCCGCTCGCGCTGCTGCTCGACGGCGGCGACGCGAGTCATCACCGGTGCCACCTGCCGCATGACGCGCTGGTGGATCGAGGCCTCCGCCCGCGCCAGGCGGCGGAAGTCGTCGCCCGGGATCCACGCGATCCGGCACGGCGTCTCCGCCACCATGCGGACGCCGATCGGCGTCTCGGTCAACACCGCGATCGCGCCCGCCCACGTCGGCGCGCGCTGGCGCCCGACCGGCTCGGTGCGCTCACCGTCGATGAGCAACGTGTGCGCGTGCCCCTCCAGCAGCAGCATCACCCGTTCCGGCTCCTTGCCCTGCTCGACGAGGATGTCGCCGGGCGCAGCGTCCTGGAGCTGCGCGACCGCGACCCACTCGGCCATCTCGTCGTCGGTGAGGTCGTCGAACAGGTCGACGGGGCGCAGGTCGGCGACGGTCAGGGCGGTCATGTGTCCGAGAGGTACTGGTGGACGAGCGACACCGCCATCGAGCCCTCGCCGACGGCGCTGGCCACGCGCTTGATCGACCGTGCGCGCACGTCGCCGGCCACGAACACGCCCGGGACCGTGGTCTCCAGCAGATAGGGGTCGCGTGCGAGGCCCCAGCCCGCGACCTTGGCGTCCGGCCCGGCGAGGATGAACCCGCGCTCGTCGCGGGCGACCACGCCGTCGAGCCAGTCGGTGCGCGGCGCCGCGCCGATGAACACGAAGCACGCGTCGGCGTCGAGGACCTCCTCGCCGCCGTCGCCGTTGCGCACGCGCACCCTCGCCAGGTGCCCGTCCTCGCCCTCGGCGGCGAGCGCGTGACTGCCCTCGCGCACGTCGATCCGGTCGAGCCCGGCGATCTGCTCGATCAGGTAGTGCGACATCGACTTCTGCAGGCTCGAGCGCACGAGCATCGTCACGCGCCCGGCGTAGCCCGCGAAGTACACCGCGGCCTGCCCGGCCGAGTTCGCGCCGCCGATGATCACCACGTGCTGGTCGGCGCACGAGCGCGCCTCGGTCATCGCCGCGCCGTAGTAGATGCCCGCGCCCGTGAGCTCCGCGAAGCCGGGCGTGTCGAGCTGGCGGTAGGCGACCCCGGACGCGACGAGGACGCAGTGCGCGCTCAGGGTGCCGCCGCCGCTGAGCTCGATCATCCGGCCGGTGCCCTCGACGTGCAGCCCGACCGCGTCCTGCACGCTCAGCAGCTCGGCGCCGAGCCGGCGCGCCTGATCGGTCGCGCGGCGCGCGAGATCGGACCCGCTGAGCCCGGCCGGGAAGCCGAGGTAGTTCTCGATCCGGCTCGACTGCCCGGCCTGGCCGCCGGGAGCCTCGCGCTCGACCATCACGGTCCGCAGGCCCTCGGAGGCGCCGTAGACGGCGGCCGCGAGCCCCGCCGGGCCGCCGCCGACGATCACGAGGTCGTAGTGGTCGGCCGCCGGGCGGCCCGCGACGCCGAGCCGCTCGGCGATCTCCAGCACCGTCGGGCGCTCGAGCACGGTGCCGTCCTCGAGCAGCGCAACCGGCAGCCGGTCGGCACTGACGCCCGCCACCTGCAGCAGCTCGCGCGCCTCGCCGTCGCGCTCGATGTCCAGCCAGCGGCCGGGCACGCGGTTGCGGGCGAGGAAGTCGCGCAGGTCGTGCGAGTCGCGCGAGAACCGGTGCCCGATCACGCGCACACCGCCGGCCTCCAGCGCCGCGCCCGACTCCCAGGTCGTCAGCAGGTCCTCGACGACCGGGAACAGCTGCTCCTCCGGCGGGTCCCACGGCTTGAGCAGGTAGTAGTCGAGCGCGACGTCGTTGATCGCGGCGATCGCCGCCTCGGTGTCGGCGTAGGCGGTCAGCAGCACGCGCTTGGCGTCGGGGACGAGCGTGCGCGCCTTCACCAGGTACTCGGTCCCGGGCATGCCGGGCATCCGCTGGTCGGCGATCAGCATCGCCACCTGGTCGCCGCGGCGGCGGACCTCGGTGAGCAGCTCGAGCGCCTCGGCGCCCGAGCCCGCGCGCAGGATCCGGTAGCGCTCGCCGAACCCGCGCCGCAGGTCGCGCGCCACGGCGGCCAGGACGGCCGGCTCGTCGTCCACCGCCACGATCGCCGGCCGCCGTTCGCTCGCCATGGCCAAGAGCCTACGGGGCTCTGGTCATGTCCCCCTGGATCTCGGTCGCGCTCAGCGCCCGGTCGTAGATGCGCACGTCGTCGATCAGCCCCGCGAACCACTCCGACCACAGCGCATTGCCGCCGACCTTCAGCGGGCCGGTCGAGACCGCCATCGCCCCGGTGAGCGCCGTCGTCGCCGCCTGCGTGCCGTTGACGTACAGCCGCAGGTTGGCGCCGTCGTAGGTCGTGGCGAGGTGGGTCCACGTGTTGACGGGCAGCGCCGCCGTGGCGCGGGCGTTGCGCTCGCCGCCCACGTAGGCCTGGCCGGTCGGCCGCCCGTTGTCGGTGGACGCGTAGAGCGCGTAGGTCATGTGGCCGGTCTGCTCCTTGAACAGCACCGTGCGCCAGCTGTTGCCGAGCACGGTCGGCCGCACCCACGCCTCGAGCGTCATGCCGGTCGTCAGGTCGATGTCGTTGGCGTCGTTGATCCGGACCGAGTCGTTGACCCCGTCGAACGACAGCGCCGCGCCGGTCTTCCCGGCCGTCGACCAGGTCGGCCCGGTCAGCGTCCCGGTATGGCCCTTGCCGGTCACGTCCGCCAGCGTCGTCCCGCTGCCCGCGTCGAAGTTGTACGCGGCGACCGGAGTGCCGACCGGCGGCGCCGTGAACGTGCCCGTGAGCGTGCTGTCGGTCGCGGGGACGGTGATCGTGTGCGCCTTGGCGCCGCCGTCGGACCACGCCGAGAACGTGTTCCCGGACTGCGGCGACGGCGTGTCGAGCGCGTACCGGAAGCCGATGATCTCGCTCACGGTCGACGGCGCGGTGAACGGCACGCTGTCGAGCGAGAAGCTCAGGCCGGGCGGCGACGTCGCGACCGTCAGGTTGACCTTCTGCGGGCGGATCGTCACCGAGCGCGACGCCTGGATGCCGTCGCTGTCGGTGGCGGTGAGCACGATCTCGTAGCTCGTGTCGCCCTTGAAGCTGTGGCCGGTCGTCGGGATCGTCACGCTGCCGGAGCTGCCGCCGGCGCCGTCCAGCACCGGGTGGATGTGGCTGTCGTGGTGGAAGACGATCTTCCAGTTGAGCGCGTTCGGCCCCAGCGCGCCATCCTCGGCATCAGTCGCGTCGCCGGAGAAGCCGATGACGTCGCCGGCGCGGAACGTCGACCCGTCGGTGGGCGTGAGGATGCGCGGCACCGGCGGCGCGCCGGCGGTGATCACGAGCGGGTCGGACGCTCTCTGCAGCGTCCCGTCGGACGTGGTCAGCCGTACGGTGTAGCTGCCGCTCTGGGTGTAGGTGTGCGACGGATTGACCTGGCTCGAGGTCGTGCCGTCGCCGAAGTCCCAGAGGTAGGTGATCGGCTGGCCCTCGGGGTCGGCCGACCCGGCGCTCGAGAAGTTCACGGTCAGCGGCGCCGGACCGCTGGCGGGCGTGCCGGAGATGACCGCCGTCGGCGGCTGGTTGGCGTTGGTGTTGCGGATGCGGCGCACCGCGCCCGCGTTCTCGTTCTGGAACGGGCCGGTGTCGACGTACCAGAGCGAGCCGTCCGGGCCCTCGGCGAGTGCCACGATGTCGCCGTACGGGCCGTCGCGGGTGCCGTCGGGCGGCTCGAAGTTGCGCACGGCGCTCACGTTGCCGTTCGCGTCGAACTCGAGCCGCTTGATCCAGTTCGCCGCGTAGTCGGCGAAGAAGTAGTCGCCCTGGTAGTCGGTCGGGAACTGCGTGCCGTGGTAGACGAAGCCACCGGTGATCGAGGCGTCGCCGCTCGCGTGCGAGTACGTGTGGATCGGGTTGGTCATGCCCGGCGTCGAGCACGTGCCCTCGCAGATCGGCCAGCCGAGGTTCGCGCCCGCCGCGGCGACGTCGACCTCCTCGGTCGTGCTCTCGCCGACGTCGCCGACGATCACGCGGCCGTTCGCGGGGTCGACCGTGAAGCGGAACGGGTTGCGCAGGCCGCGCGCCCAGATCAGGTCGAGGTTCGGCCCCGCGCCGTCGTTGAACGGGTTGCCGGGCGGGACCGTGCCGTCCCGCGTCATGCGCAGGATCTTGCCGTTGTAGGAGTCCAGGTCCTGCGCCGTGTCGCCCTGCAGGTGGTCGCCGACCGAGACGTAGAGGTAGCCGTCGGGGCCGAAGTGCAGGTCGCCGCCCTGGTGCCAGATCGCCGCCGGCGTCGTGTTCTGCCAGATGACGAGCTCGCTCGACGGCGACGCCGCGTTGCCGAGCGCGGTGAAGCGCGAGACGCGGTTGCGCGGCGTGGTGCTCGTGTAGTACGCGTAGACGTAGCCGTTGGTGGCGAACTGGGGGTCGAGCACGAGGCCGAGCAGGCCGCGCTCGTCCTGCGTGTTGACGTTGGGGATCTGCAGGAACGGCGTAGGGGAGACCTGCGTGGCGCCGGCCGGGACGACCCAGATCGTGCCGTCGCGCTCGGCGATCAGCATCCGGCCGTCGGGCGTGAAGACGAGCTGCGTCGGCTCGTCGAGCCCGATGACCACGCGGTCGTTGACGAACGTCGGGGTCGGCGAGCCGGGCACGGTGACGCCCACGCCCTGTGAGGTGGTGCGGTTGCCGGCGGCGTCGCGCGCCGCGGCGGTGAGCGTGTGCGAGCCGGGGGTGGCGGTCGTCGTGTCCCAGCTGACCGAGTACGGCGCTGTGGTGTCCTCGTTGCCGAGCGCCGCGCCGTCGAGCTGGAACTGCACGCCGGCGACGCCGACGTTGTCGCTCGCGGTGGCGGTGACGTTGACGGTGCCGGTCACGGTCCCGGCCGGCGGGCCGGTCAGCTGCACCGACGGTGGCGCGGTGTCGCCGGCGGGCGCGCCGATCGGCGTCGCCATGTCGGTCTGGATCTCCCCGGCGGTGAGCGCGCGGTTGTAGATCCGGACCTCGTCGATCAGGCCGGCGAACCACTCGCCCCAGACCGCGTTGCCGCCGATGCGCAGGGCACTCGTGGACGCCGCCATGTTCCCGGTCTGCGTCTTGCTCCCCACCTGCGTGCCGTTGACGTAGAAGCGCAGCGTGGCGCCGTCATAGGTCGTCGCCAGGTGGGTCCACGTGTTCGCCGGGACCACCGCGGTGCCGAGCGCGTTCTGCTCGCCGAGGATGTTGACCTGCCCGGTCGGGCGGTTGGCGCCGTTGTTGGAGTACAGGGCGTAGACCATGCCGCCGCCGCTCTGCTTGAAGACCACGGTCCGCCAGGGGCCGCCGGCCGCGCTCGGGTTGACCCATGCTTCGACCGTCATCCCGTTCGTGAGGTCGAGCGAGTTGCTGTCCGGGATGGTCACGGACGCGTTACTGCCGTTGAAGGAAAGGGCGGCGCCGAACTTCCCGGCCGTGTTCCACGTAGTCCCCGAGGTGCTGCCGTTGTTCCCCGTGCCCGAAGCGTCAGTGATCGCGGTCCCGGAGCCCTGGTCGAAGCCGTAGGCGGCGACCAGGCCGGTGGCCGCCCGGGCCGGCGCGGCGGTGGCAAGACATACGAACAGGCTCAGCGCGAGCGCAGCCCTGACCGTGGAGAGATGGCGGTCCAACGACGCCCCTTGTGGAGAGATGATGTTGATATCCCGGACATTCCCTGCCGGGGCCCCGCCGGGCGTGCAGACTGCCATCTCGACCGCGGTTAGGCAAGGGGAAACTCACCCTGTACTCTCGCGGCGGGCAGATTTCTACCTCGGGAGGATCCCTTGCGACGCGTCATGAAGGCGATCACAGTGGCCACGGTTGGCCTCGCGGCAACGGCGGCGACGGCCGATGCGGCTTCGATCAATCTCAGTCCCGTCCAGTCGTGCTACCTCGCGAAGAAGAGTGCGACGCTCAACGGAGCGGGCTTCACGCCGGGCGGCTTCGTGAACGTGACCGTGGACGGCCAGAGCGGCGGCGGCACCCAGGCCGACACCGCCGGCAACTTCGCGGGCCAGTTCAACTTCGGGCCGATGAACGCCGTCAAGACCCACACGATCACGGCGACGGACGCCACGGACACCACGATCACGGCGACGACCACGTTCGTGGGCACGACGCACCAGGTTGCGACCAAGAACAGCCGCGGCAAGCCGGGCAAGAAGGTCAAGCTGCGCGGCTACGGCTTCCTGTTCGGCCCCAAGGCGTACGTGCACGTCAACGGCCACGGCATCCACACGACCACGTTCCTGGCCCGGCCGA
>Ga0111539_10006973_pt1 | contig 14500 bp, 23 predicted proteins | sample RhiMethybrSRZTD1_FD_79667 | JGI IMG/M metagenome (GOLD analysis project Ga0111539, IMG submission 79667) | Populus rhizosphere microbial communities from Tennessee, USA - Rhizosphere MetaG P. TD hybrid SRZTD1 (version 2) (version 2) | ecosystem: Host-associated > Plants > Roots > Rhizosphere >...
GCGTCGTCACCGCCTCGGCGCAGTGGGCGCTCATCCTGTCCTCCGACCTCGACGTGATCCGCGTGACGGCGGTCCGCGACCCCGACAACGCCGACATACCCATCGACTTCTCGGTCGCCCCCGACGATGGGCTGTGGCACCACTACCGGGTGACGATCACCCGCAGTGGCGACGACCTCGAGGTCGAGGCGTGGCGTGACGGCGTCTCCCTCGGATCCGACACGGTACTCAACCTGGCCCTGTCGCCGGTCAACACGGTGATCGTCAACTACCTGCCCCCCGACCCGGATGACGTCCAGATCGCCGCCGGCCACGTCGCTGTCTATGCAACCGGGGCACTGGACGACCACTCCGACGCGCTTGACGGATACGCCGGCGAACTCGCCTCCGACCGCGTGAACCGGCTCTTCGCCGAGGAGGGCCTCTTCGTTGACGTCGCCGCCGGTGACTCCGAGGCCATGGGGCCGCAGCCCCTCGGCACGTTCACGGCCGCCGTTCAGGACTGCGAGGACGTCGACCGCGGGTTCCTGGTCGAGCGGCTCAACGGTGCCCCCGGGTTCGACCCGCACACCGCGTACGAGAACCAGCCGGTCGCGCTGACGTTGGACTACGAGCTCGGCCACATCATGACCTGGGAACCGGTCGACGACGAGGGCCCGATCGTCAACAGGATGACCGTCACCCGCGAGGGTGGCAGGTCGTCGACGGTCGAGCGGGTCGATGGTCCGCTGGGCAGCGACCCATTGACCGGCGCCGGCCCGTATCCGCTCGCCGAGACCCGCAACGTCGCCACCGATGAGCAGACCTTGCAGCACGCCGGCCACGCCGTGGGACACGGCACCGTTGACAAGATGCGGTTCCGCAACGTCAAAGTGGACCTCGTCGCGCACCCGGAGCTGATCGACGACTGGCTCGCGTGCGACATCGGCTCCCGGGTGCTCGCCGCCAACGCCCCGGCCGAGGACTACGGGCCCGACGACCTCGACCTCATCCTGCGCGGCTACGTCGAAGTGCTCGACGGCGCACCCACCTGGGAGATCTACCTCGACCTTGGACCGTGCGAGGCGTACCGGGTCGGCGAGCTGGCGGAGCCGACCGCGGACGCGGGCGAGTTCGTCGGGCGCCTGGCCGAGGATCTGGACGCCGCGATCCGGGTGGCGATCGACGCCGACGACTTGACGATCCTGATCGACCCGAACGCCTTCCGTTGGTCCGCCGTCGCCGACGACTTCAATCCGGACCTGCGGGTCCGCTTCGGCGGGGAGACCGCGGACGTGTCGTCCATCGCCGCGGTCGCCGCGACGTCCGTGGGCCGCGGCGCCCTGGCGAGCGCCGACAACGCGGCGGTCAGCCCCGCGACCACCGGGTTCGGCGCGGCCGATGGAGACCTTTTGCTGTGCGTGGGCCGGATCCGTGGCACGACCGGCTCACTGACGGCCACGGCCGGGTGGGACCTGATGGGCCAGGTGGGGCGGCTCTACGTGTGGGGGCGGCGCCGCTCCGGCACCACGCCGATCACGGTTACACCGACCGGAGGCGCGGCGGGCGACGTCGTGAGCGCGACCGTGCTGGCGTTCCACAACATGCCGCTCACGGTTGACCCGGTCGTCATGGTGTTGAAGGACCCCGTGTCCCAGGTCAACTCGACGGCGCAGAATATCGCGTACCCGGGGGCACAGCCGCACCCCTATCCGGGCAGCATCGTCCTGCTGGTGGCCGGCAAGTCCGACGACTGGACCTCGGTCGCGGTGCCGTCCGGGTTCACCGAGAGCGGCGAGCCGTCCACCACGACCGGCAACGACCAGGCCATCTACATCGCCTTCCAGATCCAGACCACGCCCACGCTCGTGCCGGCCGGGACGCTGGTCGTGACCGGCGGGGCCACAGCGGTCAGTGAGGCGATGATGCTCGTCCTGGCCGCCGGCTACCAGTCCTTGACCGTGTCGGCCCGCTCGGTGAATGGCGCGGTGAAGTCGCACGCCGCCGGCACCCCGATCGGCGCCGACAACCCCTTCGTTCTGGCGCTGTAGGAGGACCCGTGGGTGACTGGACCGGCACGGTTCCGACGTTCGCGGCCGGGGCCAAGGTGCGCGGCGTCGATCAGCAGACGCTCGCCGACGTCGCCGCCGCCCTCACCGGCGCCTGGACGACGTACATTGTGACGCTGTCCGGCTCGGCTGGCAGCCCCGCTATCGGCGACGGCACCCTCACGGGCAAGTACCGCCGCGTCGGCAAGACCGTCGATGTGGAGATCGTGCTCATTCGGGGCAGCACAACCACCTTCGGTACCGGTTACCCCCGGTTCTCCCTGCCGGTCGCTGCCCTCAACGCGAACCGGGCGGGCGCCTGCACGCTGCAGGATGTGTCCGCCAACAGCTTCGCTGCGGCGTGCCACCTGGAGTCGACGACCGCAGTCATTCCCCTCTCGGCGTCCGGCGTGGTTACGAACACGGTTCCCTTCACCTGGGCCACCGGCGACATCATCCGCATCCAGTTGACCTACGAGACGGCGTAAGGAGGCGGGCCGATGACGACCAGTCCCGACCATCCGCAACTGCAGTTCGTCCAGGCCGCCGGCTATACGAAGGGTCGGGCCGACGGCCCTCCACTGTGGATCGTCATTCATGACATGGAGGCACACGAGACCTCCGACCGCGCCGAGGCGACGGCCCAGTACTTCGCCAACCCTGGCGACGGGCGCAACGTCTCCAGCCATTACTGCGCCGACAACAACTCGGTGGTGCAGTGCGTCCGGCTCGGCGATGTGGCCTGGACGGTCGGGAACCGGCCCGGCAACTACCGCGGCATCAACTGGGAGTTGGCCGGGTTCGCGTCGCAGACCCGCTCACAGTGGCTCGATCCGTTCGGCTACGCGATGTTCGCTCAGATCGTGCCGATCATCCGCGCCGACGCGGTGAAGTACGGGATCCCGCTGCAGCGGCGCACCGTCGACGAGCTCAAGGCGTACAAACCCGGGATCACGTCACACAACGACCTGCGGGTTGCGTTCGGCGGCACCACCCACACCGACCCGGGGCCGAACTTCCCCTGGGACGTGTTCATGCAGCTACTCGGAGGGGACGACATGGGCCTTCAGGAATGGACCGCATCACCGTCAACCGACCCGGCCAAGGCCCCGTTCCTTACCCAGGGCAATACCGGGTACGCCGGCCAGCAGCGTGACACCGCCCTCGCTTTCGCGTGGCAGGCCGCACATGACGCCAACACCAAGGCCGCCGAGGCATTGACTCGACTCGCCACCCTCGGGAACAAGGTCGATGAAATCCTCGCCCTGCTTCACGACGGCGGCACGCTCCCGTCGTCGGGGCCGGTCGACCTCACCGACGCCGCGGTCGCGAAGGTCGCCGACGCCACAGCGGACGAGATCGCCGCAGACCCCGAACGCGACGGCCGCGACAGCTGAGCCTCATGGGCCGTCCTGTCGTTGTCCTCGCCAGCCGGCACCGCCCGCACGAGCAGCTGTTGCTCGCCTACTCGGCGCTGCTGTGCGTCGCCTACTTCGTGCGTACCCCACCGGCGACCATGGCCGCGCTGCTGCCCGACCCGGCGCTCGTCGCCTGGATCATTGCGCTCGGCGTCGGTGGGTTGCTCGGCCTGGTGGGGTGCTGGTGGCGGGGCGAGCGCGGTCTCGGCCTGGAAATGGGTGGGCTGCTCATCAACACGGGCGCCCTGCTCATCTACACCACGGCCGTCTTCGCGGCCTTCGGGTGGGCGGCCGTCACGTCCGGCGGCGTCATCCTGGCGTGGGTGGCCGCCAATCTGTGGCGGGTGCGCCAGGCGCATCACGACCTTCGAGACATCCGACAGGGGAGCGCATGAACTGGGTGACCGCTGTCGTTGCCGTGCTCGGCGCGATCCTGGGCGCTGGCGGCGTGGGGGTGGCCGTGGTTTCGGCGCTCGCCCGGCGACCCGTCACGAGGGTCGAGGTCGCCGACCGCCTTAACGAGGTGGCGCTGGAGCTGGCGGAGCAACTCAAGGCCGACACCGAGGACGCGCGTCGCGACGCCCGGGAAGCCCGGCTCGAGATGAGCGCCGTGCGCCGCGAGGCCGAGGCGCTCGCACGGGATCTGCGGAGTCTGCGGGCGGCGATCATGGACCCTTTTGTGACCCTGGAACGGTTGCGCTCGATGGTGGGCGGCGATCCTGGCGGTAACGGTGTCACGAGCGAACGCACCACGGTCTAGGTGATGTCGCGCCACTGCTTCGCGCCGCGGGCGAGCATGGCGGCGAGCTGCTGCCGCGCGGCCTCCTCGGTCAGGTAGGGCCGGCTCCAGACCGGCCGGTCGCCGTCGCCCTGTCGGGCCTGCACGTACCAGCGGTTGCCGTCGGTCTTCAGCCACACGTCACGGCGGGTCAGCCGTCCCCAGCTGCCGTTCCACCAGTGCCCGACGATGCGCATGATCGCATCGTACAACCGTTCGAAGGGACTCAGTCAATGGTCTTCGCAAGCTGCTCGAGGCGAAGGACTGCTTCGTCCGGGCCAACCTGTAGAGGAGACGCACGATGCGCCCGAAGTGGTTCCGAGAGCCCGCCCTGGTCATCCAGTCCATCGCCGCGGTCCTGGCGGTGCTCGTCGGGTTCGGCGTGCCCGGCCTGTCCGACGGCATCGTCGCCGGCGTCACCGCCCTGCTCACCGCCGGCGCGGCCGCGCTCACCGCGCTGCGCACGCGTCCCATCGCGCCGTCCGTCTTCAGCGGTGTCATCACCACGGGCGCTACCCTCGCCGCGGCCTTCGGCCTCGACCTGGCCCAGACGCAGGTGTCCCTGATCGCCGCGGCGGCCATGGCCCTCATGGCGATGCTGACCCGGGCGCAGGTCACACCCGAGGACGACCCGTCGGACCAGCTCGCCGGCACTGGCCGGTGAGCGCCCGCCACCGCGCGCCCGCGCGCTCACACACGCGTACGTCGCCGGCCGGTTGGCTGGCCCTCGGCGTCGCCGTGGTCTCGCTTGTCTGGGCGTGCGCCGTGGCCACCGGTCGCCCGGCGCAGTTGGCGCCGCCGTCCGTCGTCGCTGACGGGGACGTCCTGTCCGTCGCGCAGGAGTGCGAGCGGGCGCTCGGCTACCCAGCGCGGACGACCCGGGATATCGAGTGGCTGACGCAGTGCCGCGACGCGCTCACCCCGCCGACCGTCGAGCCGACGCCGAGCCCAACGACGCCGGCGCCTACGGCGAGCCCGACACCTTCGCCGACCCCAACTCCCAGCCCGTCGCCGACCGCGAGTCCCACACCCACCCTCAGCCCGACGGCGAGCCCGACACCCTCGCCGTCGCCAACTCCGAGCCCCACGCCGTCACCGACACCGGCAGCGTGGCCAGGGCCGGACAACACCGGCGTGCCGGCCGGCACCACGCTGACCGCGTACACGGGACCATGCACCATCACCACGGCCAACACTGTGATCGACGCCAGGACCGTCAACTGCTCGCTGATCATCCGCACGACCGGCGTCCAGATCACCCGCTCGCGGGTCAACGGCTCGGTGTCAAACGGCACCGAGACCAACACGTCGTTCCTCATCGCCGACTCCGAGATTGTCGCGTCGCCCAACACGACCTCGGTGGGCGAGGTCAACTTTGTCGTGGTGCGCAGTGAATTGCGCGGCGGCAACCGCGGCGGCAACTGCTATTCGGCCTGCACCATCCGCGACTCGTGGATCCACGGCCAGCGCATCACCGGCGAGACCCATGCGAGCGGACTGCGGGCCGGGATGGACACGACGTACGTGCACAACACCATCGGTTGCGACGTCGCAGACACGAGTCAGCAGGGCGGTTGCTCGGCGTCGCTGACCATGTATCCGGACTTCTCGCCGGTGACCCGCGTGCTCATCGAGGGCAACCTGATCATGCCGACACCCGGGTACTACTGCGCGTACGGCGGCGCCACCACGGGCAAGCCGTACAGCGGTGACCCAGCCAACGCGACGTACATCCGGTTCCTGGGCAACACGTTCGCCCGCGGCCCGTCCGGGCACTGCGGCGGGCCACGTGACGGCGGGCCGATCACCTCGTACGCGCCCAACCGGACCGGCAACCAGTGGTCGGGCAACGTGTGGGACACCGACGGAGCGCCCGTCAACCCGTAGCCCCCAAACGCAAAAAAGGCCCGGCCCTCCGCGATGGAGGGCCGGGCCTTTCGTTGTCGTTACCGGTCGGGGTTCTCCTGCATCGCTGCCTTGATCTCGTCGACCAGCTGGTCGAGTTCCCGGATCGCCGCATAGGCCGCGCCGATCACGTCATGGCCGAGGTGCATGCGGTCCGTGGTCAGCGGGTCCCGCCACAGCAGGTACTGCCGGTGCAGGGTGTTCAGGTGGTCGCGGATGTCCTTGATCCTGGACAGTCCGCCGTTGGGTAGGTTGTCTGTCACGGGTGCTCGACCTCCTGGGGTCGGGTTCCGAGGCCCGGGTCGCGGGAGTTCGCACCTCCCGTCCGGGCCGCCTTGGTTAGGACTAGTCCGCCTCGGCGATCTCTGCCCAGGCCACGTCGAGCGCCTTCAGGATCGCCCGGTGCTCATCCCAGGAGTCGACCCGGCGCATGAGGCTTATGGCGGTGACCTCTGGCACGACGTCCGGGTACTGCTCGCGGTAGCGGCGGATCTCCCCGAGCGCGTCGTCGACGGTGATGTCCTTCATCGCGCGGCTCACTCGGTCGCGCATCGGCATCGCTGCCTCCTCTCGTAGATCTCTGACGGCTACCGCTCCGACCGGTACGTGACCGGCCGGACGGGAGTGGTCAGGCATCAGCCGCATCGTCTGAGTCCGGAATGTGCCAGCCCCACCCGACGTGGTTGGCCGCGTGCTCGGCGGCCAGGGCATCCAGCAGGCGCACCCGGCCAGCAGGGTCGAGGTGCTTCCATTCCGCGCGCTCGATCTCAACCACCTCTTGTGCGTTGCCGCCCTGCCACTCCACATTCAGGCTGACTCGAACGGCGCCTTCACCGACCATCGCTGGCCTCCTCTCCTTCTCGTTGGTGGTGCTGGCTACTCCCCGCGAGTGGCCAGAGCCGAAGTGCTAATCGACTGCTAGTTGCTGCCAAATTGGCAGTTGGTACGGAGCGCGCCGCCCCCTGCCGGATAGACAGGGGGCGGCGCGTCGTCACCGTACCGTGCGGCTATCCGGACCGCCGGTCCGTACAGCCGTACCGTCAGCGTCCCGCAGGAGCCGGGGAAACCGGCGCCGCTCCAGCGGCCGCGAGCATCTTGTTCGCCTCGGCGGCGGTGTCCGGAAGCTTCGGCGCGCGCGGCTTGCGCGTGGTGGACGCCTTCCTCGTGGCCGTCGTACGGGTCCGTGCCGCCTTCCTGCCGGCAGCCACCCGCACCGGGTCCTTCGCCCGGGTGCGAGCCTTGACCGCGCTGGTGACGAACTCCGACAGGAGGTACGCCAGGACGGTCCACAGGTTCGCGCACTTCGCTCCGAGCGTCCCGCCGGCGATGAAGTTCGCCGTACCGGACACCGCGACCGCCAGCACCAGGACCACCAAGGAGGTCCAGAAGCCGCGGCGGGCCACGTCAGGAATGTGCAGAGCGATGTTGCAGGTGATGGCCAGCAGGTCGACGGTCAACGGGACCGCGTACTGGGCCGTGTGGTCGACGCCCCACGTCGCCAGCAGTGCGCGCTGGTGGCCGTAGGACACCGCAGCCGCGACGATCATGATGAGCGTCGTCGAGAAGCGGGTTCGCTGGAACGCAGTCAGACTGCGCAGGTACTGGATCATGTTGCCCTCCAAGGGCGGTTACACGCCGCGCTCGCGACATGCCCCCGCGGCACGTCGGTGCTGCTGGCGGAGAAGTGGCGCGCTCGCGGGTGTACTCACGCGGCGCTGCCGAAGCTTCGAGGGGAGCGGGCCCCCGTAGGCCGCTCACCCTGACCGAGCCCTAGAAGGGCGGCTGAGGTGACATGCAAGGTGCGCAGAGGTCCGTCCCCAACTCGTACCGGTCGTGCGCGCCCGGGCCTCGCACCCGGGTGGCTGCTGGTCGCGCGGTGGCGCTCACCTGCTAGGCCGGTGAACCGACTCCAGTGCGTCGGCGGCCCGCCGCAGCGCCTCCTTGCCGGCCGGATCACCCTCGATCTCGGCGAAGTGGCGGAGGGAGTTGACTGCGGAAAGGACACCGGACCGCCACGCCTCGTGGTACCGCCCCTCCGGGCAGACCTCGCGGGCACGCCGCCTAGCGATGGCTGTGATTGCCATGTGGGTCTCCCTCCCACTGGCCCCGCGGGTTGCGGGGCGGGAGTGACGCGGCCGCAGCGAAGCGGCTGGGGAGATGACACTCACGTCGGGCGCTGCTCGCGGAGTACTCACGCGGCGCTGCCGAGGTCTTAGGTTTGCCCCGCCCACTTGCGGCCGGTCGGGGCCTGTCACCACCACGGTTCGGCGTGTGCCTATCCAGCTTCGGCGGAATCCCTACCCCGTCACTACCTCACGGGAAACGAGCGCCACCGCATCCGTGCGTGGCCCCACTGCGAATGGATTTAGCGAGGTGCGCTACCCCTCGGCATTGCTGCGTCCCCAAAGGCCGGGATCGAACCGGCCCTCTTCCACATCGGAGCCGGCCTGTCGTGCTGGCCGGGCTTACCCTTCCGCTTCTTGCACATCCAGTGCTCTCGGGGGTAGGCGCCGGGATGCGCTCCCGGCCGGCGATCACGGATCTCGCTCCGACTCAGCTACTCCAGGACTCAGCGGAATCCCTACACCCTGGTTTCAGCGGGTGCCCCTAACGGCTCGTCACCCAGACCGCGTCGGGCGCTGATTACGGCTCAGCGGCTAGGCCGCCCGCGTTACGCTGCGGGGCGGGGCCGGGTGGCCCGGGCGGTGCTGGGAGTGTTGTGAGCATTCCCAGCACCACCCCGGTAACCCGGATTTCTGCGTTCAGGCGGGCTGCTTCCCCCAGTTCAGAACGTCCTCGTGCCAGAGGACCCGAACCTCGATCTCGGTCTCTGCGAAGCACGACTGCAACCGGCAGCCGTCCTCAAGTTCGAAGTCCCACCCTTGGGCCTTCGAGGGCGTGACCGCGGTGAGCATGGTCCACGTCAGCTCTTCGTTGATGTCGCCACCGTGGTAGTGCCCCAGCTCGACCGTGTGGGTGTAGCGCCACATCTGATCGGTTCGTACCATGTCGGTCTCCCTCCGACGCCCCGCTGTGTGCGGGGGTTCGTGACCCACGGCCGATCTGCACGGCCTCGGCGCTCCGCCTTCCGGGCGGTACTCGTGCCCCAGCGTTCGCCTGCCACTTGCGGGTCCATGGCGCCGAGGGACCGGCGCGTCGTGCTCTGTGCTGTTGGCCCGATCTAGGTTTCTCGGTTCCGGTGGCTCGGGGTCTCGACTTCGGGTGCCGCTTTCGCGCTTCCCTGGTCCTCCTCCGCCATGTCTCCGGTTCGGAGTGGCTCGGCGCCTGTGAAGTTGTCTTGCCTGACCTCAAGTATGCCACGCTAGCGTGGCATACGCAACGGGTAGGGAGCGCTAGCGTGTGATCCGTGTCACACTAGCGTGGCGTACTTCAAGGTGAGACCCTCGCGCTGTGGGAAAGGTCCGGATCACCTACGAGGGCAAGCTGGCCCTCACAACGCGACAGGCCGCTGAGCGTTTCGGCATCGAGCCATCAACGATGCGCAAGGAGATCGACCGGCTCGACGTCGCCGCTCTTCCGGAGGGGATCGACGCCCGGACCCCGCTGTATCTCGCCAGCGCCCTCGACGCAGCCATGAAGGCTCGGCCCGGCAAGGGCGCCAACCTCCGCCGCCCCCGGACCGGTATCACCCGAAAGGATGAGGGCGATCACTCCTGACGGCTGGCAGCGTGCCCGGCATGAGTGAAGGTAGGCGCGCGCAGATCGCGACGGTCATCGCGGTGATCGTCCTCATCCTGCTGAACGCGGTGCTCGAGAGCGTCCTGGTCCCGTGGGTCGTTGCCGGGCTGTCTGGCGTGGCCGTGTGGCTGCTGACGACGCCCCGGCGTCCGCGCGACGACGAGCGGGCGCGCACCGCCGTAGAGCGCAAGTCCGAGTAGGGCAGGGCCTCCGCGCCCCGGCGGCAGGAAACAGGTCGCCGCCGCCGGGGGTACTGCGGGTGGATTGGCCCAGTTGGGGCCTGGGAGTCGGCACGAGTCCGGATTACCGGGCGCCCCAGGTACTCCAGTCGCCGTGCCGATCAGGTGCCGAGCGCGGAGCCCCGCCACAGCAGGGCCCACGCCCGGCCAGCGCCTCCCCGACTTTGCCGGACAGGGAGTTGCCGCCATCGAAGTTACGTCAGTATTTGGGTTACCGTCAAGATGTGCGCGCCACTCTTGCTGACGCAACTCGCTCTGTGATCTCCTCTGTCTGCCGGACAGGGAGTGAGACCACCATGCCCACATACAGGGAGATGGCCGACCACATCGCGGCCACGATCGCCGCGGGCGAGTGGGAACCGGGCGCGCGGCTGCCTACGACGGACGAGTTCGCCGCCGAGTACGGAGTCAGCGAGGCCACGGCCTACCGGGCACTGTCGCTGCTGGTGGACCGTGGCGTGGTACGGGGTGTGCGTGGGAGTGGGAGGTTCGTATCGGAGAAACTGACGTAACCGGTCGGATTCTTCCCGACCCCCGTTCGGGTGACATACGATCGCCCCCGGTCGATAGTTCGACCGGGGGCGATCTGCCATTCTTGGCACCGTGCGTTACCACGGGTGGCAACGCTGCGAGCGCCACCGGCCGGCTACTGACCGGCCGGTGGCCCCCACGGAACGGGCAACGCGGCGACCGCGGCGGCGCGCTGGTCGTCAGGAACAAGCGTGTAGCCCTGCGTCGAGGTGATGCTCAGGTGCCGCATGCACTCCTGGGTCACGCGGATGTTCCCGGTGTTCTGTTGGATCACGGTGCCGAAGCGGTGCCGGAGGCGGTGCAGGTGTACCTCGGGCAGGCCGGCCTGGTCGAACCGGGGGCGGATCGACACGGTCAGCCAGTGCCCGTCGCGCTGGCGGCCGCGGTAGTCGGGGACGAGGGGTCCTTCGGGCCGGCGCCGGATCCACTGCCAGACGAACGGGTGGGTGGGGACAACACCCGGGTAGCCGCCCTTGCCTCTGGGCACTCTGGTCACCTCCTCAGTGATGTGCTCGCGGTAGCAGGCCGCGATCTCCCCCGCGCGGAGTCCTTCGAACCCGGCGAGGACCGCCGCTGTCGCGTACGGCTCGGGTAGTTGGAGTGCCTTCGCCAACTCATCCTCGGTGACCGGCTTGGGGACGGTCCGCGGGTGGCGGGGCTTCTCGATGGTGGCTGTCGGATCTCCGTCAAGAAACCCGGCAACGGTGGCCCATTTGAAGAATCCGAAGGTGTGGAAGGCGTACACGTGCAGGGTCCAGCCGGAGCGTCCGGCGGTCCGCAGGTCGGCCAACCATGCTTCGATCTGTTCGGTTGCGGCGTATGCGAGGCCGTACGGCAACCGACCGTGCAGCTGGAGCAGGACACTGCGCCTTGCTGCGATGGTGTGGTGGGACTTTCCTCCCGCTTGCAGGTGCGCTAGGTGGAGGTCGACGAGTTCATCACTCATCTGGCGCAGGTTGCCACTGTCGGTGATCATTGGAAAGCCTCCATACGGGTTCCACTACATGGACACTCGGGTTAGCGGTCGATTGACGGCGCCGACGACAGGTCGGGTCTGGCGGACCGGTCGGGTTGTCGCGAGGTGGCCGTTCGGTTGTCCATGGCTCAGGTCGCGGCGGGTCAGGACCCGGGGTTCGACGTAGGCAAGAGTACGTATCACCCCTCCCCTGTTCGGGCCGTGGACGAGCCACAGGTAATCGCAGCCGGTGCGGGTGGCGATGGTCATGGCGATGGTGATGATGTTGCGGGGCAGCCCGCCGTCCATCTCCCATGTGCGCCAACTTGCGGCGGGCAGGCCGCACTCTCTGGCGGCCTCTTTGACGTTCCAGTTCATGCGATGCCGCACGAGCGCGAGCCGCGAGCCGAAGCTGTCCAGCGATGGGACCCAGGGCTCGGATCCGGCTACCTCGATCGGGCCTGAGTCAATCGGGGTGGTCGTCATAACGGACAGCTTACGGTCCTTCCCACAGGTGTCAATGAAACGGACGTGAAACTGTGCTTGACACGAGACTGCCCAGGGAACCAAACTCTCGTCTATGGGACAACTTCCCGGCCTTCTGACGACCACTGAGGCAGCACGCGAACTCAAGGTCGACCCAGAGACGATCCGGATCTGGATCCGTGAAGGGCGTCTCCTCGCGATCACACTGCCGAGCGGCACCTACCGCATCCGGCGTGAAGTCATCGAGGCGATCCTCGCCACCGGCTCGCCGACGAGTGCGGCATGAACGCCCGCGACCACGGCCGACCCCGCCGCAACCGCGCCCGTGGATCGAAGCGGACCCGGGTGTCGAAGTCCAGCAAGAGCGGCACCTGCTCGTTCGCCATCCCCCGCGCCGTCGCCGGGCTCTGCTCGTCCTCGTCCTGGCCCAACTCGTCGCTGTTGAGCTCCGGGTCCGAGGTGCGCGATGACCCGACTCCGACCGTCCCTGGCCGTGCTTTTCGCCTGACCGCCTGACGAAAGAGGCCCCCGCGTCACCGGGGGCCCGTACCCACCGAGAGGAAGCCTCAATGAGCACCACCACGGTAGCAGCGGAACTCGAATCCATCGCGCGTGGCCGCGTCGCCGAACTGGTAGCCGTCTACAACCTGCCTGAGCCGGCCTATGTCCACTTCAACCCGGACCTCTGGGCCGGAGACGAGCACGGCCGCGCGCTCACCGGCAGGCCCGCGCCGGACGCGTACCTCAGCGTCACCGTCAGGCACCGCACCGATGTCACGCCGTGGGCGGCCTTCCTGGACATCCGAGCCGAGACCAAGCACACCATCCACGAGTTTGACGACGGCCGCTGGTGCGCCATCTGGACCGAGGTCGCCCGCATCCGGGATTGGCTGCCCGGCTGCATGTTCGTCGTGAAGCACGTTCAAGAGCGCTGGATCGACGCACCTGAGGAGTCGAAGAGATGACCGTGCTCACCCTCGCTGTGACACTGCTAGCGGTTTACGTGCTGGGCCGGTCGCACGGCGGTCGCGCCGAACGTAACCGCGCCGCTGAGTCGCGGCCCGTCCCGCTGCTCGAAGCGCTGGCCGAGCGCGGCCGTCTGGTCGAGACGCCGCTGGTACCCCCGCCACCCGTCATCGACCTCGACGCCTACCGCGATGACGAGCCTTTCCGGCCCTCGCTGCTGGACGTGACGTGGGCGGCGTGGCTGCCGCCGGCACACGGTCTGTTGTGGAGGGTGGGCGAGAAGTTCGACCGGCTCGCGGTCGGGTCGCTTCGGCTCGCCGCGCTGTGCGACTGGCTCGGCGCCCACGAGCGGCACTGGTGGCGCGATGAACCGCTTGTCGTCGGGCGGCACGCGGCCCCCGCGCCGCTGGCACTGTCCCCGGCGCCGGCCCCCGTCGTCGACGAGCGGCCCCGTTGCCTCGCCGCGGACTGGCGCGCGGGCATTGCCGAGATCCCGATCGCTGAACTCGGTGCAACGTGGCGCCCAGCCAAGCCCGACCTCGACGAGACGCACGGTCAGCTCACGCCCCAACTCGACGAGCGGGAGCTCGTGGGGGCGACGGCATGAGCGACACCACCGGCATGATCTTTTTCGGACTGCTCGGGCTGTGTGTCCTGCTGCTCGTCCTCGTGCTGTCGCGGGTCGCACAGATGGAGCGTGACGCCCGCGAGCAGTGGGCCACATTGATGGACGCTGTTGCCGAAGAGGCGGCGCACCCGGGCGATGACCTCATGGACGTGGCCGAGGCGGCGGGCGTTGTCGCCCTCGACGAGCAAGGCGTCAGGGAGTGGCTGCGCCGCGGCGACTCGAGCCGCCCGTTCACCTTGTGCCGTGACGAGTCGTCGTCATGACGACCACGACCGAACTCGTCACCGTGACGCTGATCCCCACCAATCGCGGATGGCACGAATACGTAATCACCACGGCGACCGGCTACCGGGCTGTCATCCCCAAGTGCGAGCGCGACGAGTGCGCCGACGGCCACATCCAAGAGTGCCGGCGCAAGTTGGATCAGCGCAAGCAGCACCAGACCGGCGGCAAGAACTCGGTCGACGCCTGGCTGAGGCACACAAAGACCCACTGCCACGGCTGGCACGACGGTCGAATCAAAGACTTCGCTGACGACGTGGCGCAGAGCATCCTGCGGGGCGCCCGCCGCAGGATGCCCGCCGCGATCACCCTCGTCAAGCCGCGGTCGGTCGGCCCGATGTCGCCCGAGAAGGTCTCGGCGGCCCTTGGCATCACCCCCGACGAGTACGCTGCCGAGCTCGCCAAGGCCGCATCGTGAGCGTCGACATCATCGCCATGCCCGCGAGGGTGTGGGACAAGGAAGAGGCGCCGACCGCGCCGCCCGAGGTGCTCGTGTCCAGCCGCGACGGCGCGCCCGTGCCGCCGGTCGCTGGCGCCGTCAGGCTTGCCGCGCTGGCCGAGAAACACGGGTGGGCGACGCTCACCA
>Ga0111539_10006974_pt1 | contig 14500 bp, 7 predicted proteins | sample RhiMethybrSRZTD1_FD_79667 | JGI IMG/M metagenome (GOLD analysis project Ga0111539, IMG submission 79667) | Populus rhizosphere microbial communities from Tennessee, USA - Rhizosphere MetaG P. TD hybrid SRZTD1 (version 2) (version 2) | ecosystem: Host-associated > Plants > Roots > Rhizosphere >...
ACATGCTCCAGAGCCCCCGGAACCTTCCCGAGCTCTTCATCCGAGAAGCGTCCACGGTCCAGCGGTCGCTCATTTTGGAGGAATCCTTTCGGCCCGTCCTCGCCACGCGGGGGCCAATACTGCAAGGGCTCGACGAGTCCTCGATCCCGCAGCTCGATGGCTTCGTGATCACGACGCCCAAGGAGCTCGCGACGCTCCACCTCTTGCGGCCTCCCCTCGGCAAGGACCCCACGCAAGATCCGATCCTTGCGTCGTGGACTTACGGGCTCGGGAAGGCCGTGGCATTCACCTCGGACGCCGGGAGGCGCTGGGGGAAGGCCTGGGCCTCGTGGGACGGATACCAGCGGTTCTGGTCGCAGTGCGCGCGCTGGGTCGCGCGGAGGCATTCCGACGACCGCTTTCGCATCGCACGGTCGATCGACGGGGACAAAGGCTGGCTCTCCATCGACGCCATCACGCCCGACGGCCGATTCCTGAACGGTCTCGTTTTCGAAGGACGAGTGACGACGCCGGACTTCGAATCCGGCCGTATCGCAGTGCGCCAAGTGAGTCCCGGGCGCTACGTCGCGGAGTTCCCCGTGAGCCGGAAAGGCACCTACACGGTCGCGCTGAGCTACGAGCGCGGCGGGGCGCTGCAGTCGCTGGTGACGGGCATCAGCGTCCCGTACTCGGCGGAGTATCGGAAGTTGTCGACGAATGAAGAGCTGCTGCGCAGCATCGCCCGCGCCGGCGGGGGAAAGTACTATCCCGATCCGACGCAGGTCGAGTTCTTCGCGCGCGACTTTCCCGTCTCGAAAGACGTCGACTCGGTCTGGCTCTCCCTAGTGACGCTGGCCATCGTCCTCTTCTTCGCGGACGTCTTCGTGCGGCGCGTCGTCGTCGACTATCGCAAAGCGGCGGCCGGCCTGGCCGCCCGCGCCGCCGCGCGACTGCGCGGGAGGAAGCACGTCGTCTCGCCGGCGGAAGAACATCTGGCCAAGCTGCTCACGCGAAAAGCCGAGTTGCGCGAAGCAGCCCGCGGAACGAGCCTCGCGCCGCCGGGGCGACCATCCGCGGGTGTCCCGCCAGACGGTGCCGTCGGCCGCGGAGGCATGACCGACGCTGGAGTCGTGCTGAAGGAGTCTGCGAAGCCTCCCGAGCCAACGCATCGCTCCCCGAGCGCGCCTCCCAAGCCCGCGCCCGCCGGAGATGAGATCTCTCCCACATCCCGGCTGCTCGAAGCCAAGCGGCGCGCGCAGCGCCGGGACAAGCCAGAAAAGGAAGGACCGTGACGACGCCAGGATCCCACCGCATGGAGGAGCGGGCCGCCGAGTTCCGCTCCAAGTTTAAGGCCCTTCGCGACGAGATCGGAAAGGTCATCGTCGGTCAGAAGGAGATCATCGACGACGTCCTCATCTCCACGTTTGCGGGCGGCCACTGCCTGCTCGAGGGTGTGCCTGGCCTCGGCAAGACGCTCCTCGTGCGCACCTTGAGCCAGGTGCTCGATCTGGAGTTTCGCCGCATCCAGTTCACGCCGGATCTCATGCCGGCGGACATCATCGGCACGAACATAGTGGTCGAGGATGGCGAAGGGCGCCGTCGATTCGAATTCCAGAAAGGGCCGATTTTCGGCCAGATCATCCTTGCCGATGAGATCAATCGAGCCACGCCGAAGACACAGTCGGCCCTGCTCGAAGCGATGCAGGAGCACAGCGTCACCGTCGGCGGCACGAGCTACATCCTCACGCCGCCGTTTTTCGTCATCGCCACGCAGAACCCGCTGGAGATGGACGGGACGTACCCCCTGCCGGAGGCACAGCTCGACCGTTTCCTAATGAAAGTCCTGGTCGGCTACCCCACGCGTGAAGATCTGTTTACGGTGCTCGAGCGGACTGTCGACCGGATCCAGAAGCCCACGTCGGCGCTCATGACCGGGCAGGAGATCGAGGCCTGGAAAGAGCTCATCGTCGAAGTCGCCGTGGCGCCTCCCGTCCGCGATTACGGAGTGCGGCTCGCGCTGGCAACGCACCCCGGGGGGCCCTTCGCGGTGCCATCGGCAAACAAGTACGTCCGCTACGGCGCGAGCCCGCGCGGGGTGCAGGGTCTGCTCCTGACCGCGAAAATCCGCGCGCTGCTCGACTCGCGCTACAACGTCAGCTTCGCGGATCTGAGAGCATCCGTCCTGCCCGTTCTTCGCCACAGGATCTTGCTCAATTTCGAGGGCGAGGCGGAAGGCATCGACGCGGACGACATTCTGCACGAGGTGATGGAGAAGTCACCGGAGGTCGAAGCCGCGGCGACGGCGTGACGGGCATGAGGATTTTGGACGAAGAATTCATCGCCAAGATCGAGCAGCTCGAGATCGTCTCCCGGAAGATGGTCTCGGGCGCGGTCAAAGGCGACCGCCTCTCACGGCGGCGCGGGCATTCGAGCGAGTTCGCGGACTTCCGCCCGTACGTCTCTGGGGACGATCTGAGGTTCCTCGATTGGAACGTCTACGCGCGGCTCGAAAAGCTCTTCCTCAAGCTCTTTCTCGAGGAAGAGGAGCTCCGCGTGAAGGTCTTGATCGATCGAAGCCCGTCCATGGCGTTCGGGAAGCCATCGAAGCTCGAGTTCGGTAGCAAAGTCGCCGCGGCGCTCGGATATATCGGGCTCGTGAACCAGGATCGCGTCGAGGTTTCGGCCTTTGCCGAGGAAGCCCGACCGATTTTCGGGCCGGCGCGGGGCCGGCGGCAGACGCGGCGCCTGCTCACCGCGCTCGAGCAACTCGAGGTCGAGGAATCGCGCTCCACGCGGCTCGAGCCGTCGTGCAAAGACTTCGCCCTCGGAAGCCGCGGCGGAGGCCTGGCGATCCTGATCTCCGATTTTTTCGACCGAGAGGGCTTCGAGGCGGGCCTCCGGTACCTCCTCGCCGCAGGAAAGAGCCTCGACATCTACGTGTTCCACGTGCTGGCCCCGCAGGAGATCGAGCCCGACTTTTCGGGGGATTTGCGGCTCGTGGACTGTGAGGACGGCGGGACCGTGGACGTTTCCCTGGGGCCGGCGGTCCTGCGCAAGTACCGCGCCACGCTGGACGCTTTCCGCGCCGAAGTGCGTGAGTTCTGCGCGCGGCGAGGCATCCACTACGTCTTCACGTCCACCGACGTGCCCTTTGACCGGCTCATCCTGGAGTATCTTCGCAGGCGGGGGCTGGTGCGATGACCTGGACGCCGATCCTCTGGCTGCTGGCCTTTTTGCCCGCGCTCGTCGCGCTCTATTTTTTGAAGCTGCGGCGCAAAGACGTCATGGTCTCGAGCACTCTCCTCTGGACTCGGACGGTGGAAGACCTTCGCGTCAACGCTCCTTTCCAGCGCCTGAGGACGAGCTGGCTCCTCCTCCTCCAGCTCCTGATCCTGCTGGCGCTCATCGCCGCGGCGTGGAGGCCCCGAGCCGCCGCTCCGCAGGTCGCCGGGCACAACCTGATTCTCCTCCTGGACAATTCCGCCAGCATGTCAGCGCGGGAAGCCGGGGGCAGCCGCCTCGACCTCGCGAAACAGAGCGCGCTGGAGCTCGTTGCGTCGCTCGCCGAAGGGGACCGCGCGGCTTTGCTCGTCTTCTCCTCGAAAACAGTCGTCGCGGAGCCGTTGACCGGGGCGAAAGCTAAGCTCGAAGCTCGCATCCGCGCAGTTCACGACACGGTGCTTCCCACGAACCTGGAGCAGGCTCTGGGGGTCGCTCACGCCATGGCGAGCGCATTGACCGACGCCGAGGTCCGCGTGTTCGGCGACGGCTGCTATGGAGACCTCTCCACGCTCTCTCCCGAGGAGAAGCGAATGAACGTGAAGCTCGTATCCACGGCCACCCCTCTCGACAATCTGGGAATCGTCGAGCTGGATGTACGCCGAACTTTCGAGTCCAAGGAGCGCACCGAGGTCTTTGCGCTCGTCCAGAACGACAGCGACGCGGCGCGGACAGTCGTCGTCACGCTCAAGCTGGACGGCCGGACGCGGGACGCTCGCGAGCTGAACGTCGCCGCCCACGGGACTTCACCCATCACGTTCGAGCTCGACTTGGACGCCACGGGCGTGCTGGAAGCTTCGATCAACGCGCAGGACGCTCTGGCGCTGGACGATGTCGCCTGGGCGATCCTGGCGCCGCGGCGGCCGGCGCGTGTCGCCCTCGTGGGCAAGCCGAACACTTGGCTCGACCTCGTGCTCAAGGCGACTCCGAGCGTCGCCGCCCGCCGGTTGCCCGAGGAAGAATATCGTCGGATCGTCGAAAGCGCCGGTCGAGCCGACGCCGCCGGGGCCCTCGAAGCTGACGTGCTCTTATTCGACCGCGCGGAGACTTCGACTTTGCGCGCGGGATCCGCACGCGAAGCCGAAGCCGGCCTTGCTGAGCCGCTGCTTCCGTCGATTTACGTCGCCTGCGAGCCGCCCGCGGCCGCGTCCGACTCGCTCTGGAAGCCGGAAGCCGTCGCGCGCCCCGCGATTCTGGACTGGGATCGGGCGCACCCCGTCAATCGATTCATCGTCTACTCGGACCTCTACGTGGAGGAGAGCCGCGTCCTCAAGGACCGCCCGGAGATTCGCTGCCTCGTCGACTCCGACAAGGGCTGCGTCCTGGGCGCGCTGCGTTACTATCCCGCCGGCCGGAAGCCGACGCCTGCCATCGTGATCGGTTTCGACATCCTGAAGTCAAACTGGCCACTCGGTCATTTCTCGTTCCCCATTTTCTTCGCCAACGCGGTGGAGTGGCTCGGGACAAGCTCTTCCAGCTCCAGCAGCACTCGTCTGCGAGCGGGAGAGCCGATGCTTTTCGAGCACGCCGGCTCTGGAACCGACGTGAGTGAAGTGAGCTTCCGGTCGCCATCTGGCGTCGTGATGCCCGCGTTGCAGGAGTCGGAAGGCACGTACGCTTTCGCCGGCGCGGAGGAGGCGGGAGTCTACGAGACCCTCGTAAAGGGCCAGGTGGAGGCTCAGACCGCGGTATCCATATTGAACGAGCAGGAGTCGAGGCTCCGGCCCACGCGAGAAGTCGATTTCGGCGACTACAAAGTCGACGTTGCCTCGGCACCGACGGGGGGGCTGGGCGACTTATGGAAGCCATTCGTCTTGGCGGCGATCGTCGCCTGCCTGCTCGAATGGGCGATCTACCACCGCCGCATCGCGGGATGACTCAGTGGGATGACTCCGCTATGGTGTCAAGCTCCCACGCGGCGACGCGGGCGGATCGATCGGTGGAAGACGGCTAGGCTGGAGATAAGGATGAGCGCGGATCCAACAGCTGCGCTCGGGTAATACTTGAGCACGATCGCCGTGAACAGAGCGAGGCTCGCCGCGACGAGGGACCAGCTCACGCCGATCTCGAGCGCCGAAACCGCTCCGCTCGCGGGGTACTGCAAGCCAGTTTCCAGCTCGTCCTCGGGCAGATCCACGGCGTAATAGTCCGTTTCGGGCTTCCACCCCGTCTCGAAGTCGCTGCCGCAGTGGAGGCACGACTCGGCGCCCTCGTCGATCGGCTCTCCGCAGTGGGGGCATTCGTCCATGGCTGGCCTCGCAGGCTTTCCGCCATCGTAACGCTGCGTTCCGAGCCGCGCGAACGCGAAAAGGGGGGGCGGCTCGAACGTCGCCAATGCGAGGGCCCCTACTCCTCACGAAAGCCGCGAGCGGCCTTCACTTTTGCGGATTCGCCTCGAGGATCTGCATCCGAAGCGATGTCCCATCGATCTCGAGGCGGGCCACGTCGCCGGAGTGCACTTGGCCCATGATGATCATCTCGGAAAGCGGGTCCTCGACCTTCTCTTCGATGATGCGCCGCACGCCGCGAGCACCCGTCTTCTCGCTGTAACCGCGTTCGATGAGGTGTTCGCTGGCTTCTTTCGAGATCTCGATCTTGATCTTGCGGGAGTTCAGGCGCTTCTGCACCTTGATGAGCTCCATCTCAAAGATGAGCCGCACTGAGTCCGGAGTGAGGTAGTCGAAAGCGACAACGGCGTCCAGGCGGTTCAGGAACTCCGGGCGGAAATGGTGCTCCAACTCATCGCGGATGATCTCCATCTGCTTTTCTTTCTGGCGGCTGTTCGCCGCGGGGCGAAAGCCGAGCGCGGACTGCTCCGTCGCGACGCGCACACCCAGATTGGAAGTCATGATCAGGATGGTGTTCTTGAAGTCGATCCTCCGGCCGAAGCTGTCGGTGAGCCGGCCCTCCTCGAGGATCTGGAGCAACATGTTGGCGAAGTCGGGGTGAGCCTTCTCGATCTCGTCGAGCAGGATGACGGAGTAAGGTTTGCGCCGGATTTTCTCCGTGAGCTGTCCGCCTTCCTCGTAGCCGACGTAGCCGGGAGGCGACCCCACCAACCGGGAGATGTTGTGCTTCTCCATGTACTCGGACATGTCGAGAGCCAGCAGAGCGTCCTCGCTCCCGAAAAGGAACTTCGCGAGGGCCTTGGCCAGCAGCGTCTTACCCACGCCGGTCGGACCGACGAAGATGAAGGAGCCCAGCGGGCGGTTGGGATCTTTGAGGCCCGCGCGCGACCGCCGAATCGCACGGCAGACGACCTCGACGGCGCCCTCCTGGCTCACGACCATTTCGTGGAGCGCGCCTTCCATTTTCGCGAGCCGCTCGCTCTCCTCCGCTTTCAGATTCGAGCTCGGGATCCCGGTCATGGACGCGACAGTCTCGGCGACCGCCTGTGCGTCCACCATGCCGTCGATCTCCTTCGCGGATTTCTTCCACTGGAAGATGATCTCTTCTTTCCTCCGCTTCAGCTTTTCGACGCGGTCCCTGAGCTGCGCTGCGAGTTCGAAGTCCTGGTTGTGGACCGCCTGGTCCTTCTCTCGCTCGACGCGGCCCACGTCGGATTCGAGATTGGTGAGATCCGGCGGCTTTGTCGTGCGGGCAAGTCGTTCGCGCGAGCAGGCTTCATCGATGACGTCGATCGCCTTGTCCGGCAGGAATCTGCCCGAGATGTATCGGGACGACAGCTCGACCGCGGCCTGAATCGCCTCGTCGGTAATGCGGATCCGGTGGTGGGCCTCGAATCCGTCGCGCAGGCCCGAGAGGATCGCGATCGTCTCAGCTTCAGTGGGCGGATCCACGATGAGGATCTGGAACCGGCGCTCCATCGCGCCGTCTTTCTCGATGTGCTTCCGGTACTCGTCCAGCGTCGTGGCGCCGATGCACTGGATGTCGCCGCGCGATAGAGGCGGCTTCAGAATGTTCGACGCGTCCAAGCTGCTCTCGGAGGCTCCCGCGCCCATCATCGTGTGCAGCTCGTCGATGAAGAGAATCACGTTCTTCGCGTCGACGACCTCTTTGATAATGGTCTTGATGCGCTTCTCGAACTCTCCGCGATACTTGGTGCCCGCGAGCACGGCCGCAAGATCGAGGCTGATCACGCGTTTGCCCGCCAGGATCTCGGGGACTTCCTTGTTCGCGATCTTTTGCGCGAGCCCTTCGACGATCGCGGTCTTGCCCACTCCGGGCTCGCCAAGGACGACGGGGTTGTTCTTCGTCTTCCGGCTGAGGATCTGGATCAGCCTCTGGATCTCTTTGTCGCGGCCGATCACGGGGTCCAGCTTGTTCAGCGTGGCCTGCTCCGTGAGGTCCACGCTGAAAGACTCGAGGACTGTCAGCTTGGGCGACTGCGACTGCAAGAATTGATACTTCTGTTCCTTCGGAGGCTCTTTGGGATCCCCGAGCATCGAGTGGATCGCTTCCTCGATCAGCTCGTGCCGAACTCCGAAATCGCCGAAGATCCGTGCCGCCCCGCCTTCCTCTTCGCGCAGCAGCCCGAGCAGCAAGTGCTCCGTGGTGATGTAGAAGTGGCCCCAGCGAATCGCCTCATCGCCTGCGAGCTCGATGCTCCGTTTGGCGTGCGGGGTGAATGGGATGTTGGTGGGCTTGACCTTGCCCGGAAACTTGTCGAGAGCCTCTTGGACCGCCTTCAATAGCTCGTCCGGGGAAGCGTTGCACTGGACGAGCGCCTGAAGGGCGATGCTCTCGGTCTGCATCAAAATCCCGTGCAGCAAGTGCTCCGTGCCGACGAAATCGTGCTCGCGGATTTTCGCTTCGTCCCCGGCCGCCAGGAGCACCTGCTCAGCTTTCTCCGTGAACTTGACTGCCATGATCTGCTACAGCTTTCTCCTGGTTGCAGTGCCGGCGCCTCAGACGGAGGCAACGACCTGGCTCTGGTCCAATCGGTCCGCGAGTGAAAGGACTTTCCTGGGATTCAATCGCAGCTTTTTCAGCGCCGCCTTCTGCTGGCGGGCGTCCGAGGCGGCATAGCCGATTTGCGTTCCCGGTTCCCGGATCAGGGAACACGCCGCGACGACGATATTGAGCAATGGGTTTCCGGCGCTCTCTTCAGCGCCGTGATGCGCCTCGATGACCGTGCTAAGCGCTTTGGGGAACCCCCACTTCTCCGCGAGCTGGCTTCCGAGCCGTGTGTGGCAAGTGCCGAACGCGGACTCCTCGAGGGCCTGGATGTCCACTTTGCGCTCGTAAGACTCCTGAATGATCCTCGTGTAGAGCTGGTGGTTGTGATTCACGAGAAGGAATGCGCCGAAGTTGTGGAGAAGGCCAGCGAGGTAGGCCTCTTCGGGGAACGGATATTCGATCAGCCCGGCCAGCCAGCGGCTCCAACGGGCGCAGGCGACCGAATGCTCCCAACCTTCCCGCCAGAAGGAGTGCGGCCGCGAAAAGAAGAGGCCGCGCACGGCCTCGGGGATCAGGATGCTGCGCAGCTGCGGGCCGCCGAGCAGCTCGGCGATGCTCTGGAGCGCAAGCTTGTTCCTAGGAACTTCCGTGTTGTTCAGCGAGAGTCCCTTGAGGGCCCTGGCCGTCAGTACAGGATCCTCTGCCATCACCTCCGCCGTGCGGCGAATCACGTGCGCGTCCGCGTTGAAGATCGAAAAGAGCATTCCGGGTACGTGCGGCGCGACGGGCAGACGGAGGAAATCGGCCGCTGAGCGCTCGAGCAAGCTGTTGCCCTGCACCTGGGAGGGCCGGACGAGCCCTCGCGCCAACGCATCGGCAAGGTGATGCGCGGCCGTCATTTGCCCCTCTGGGCTCTGGAACAGGACCTCTTCCACGTCGCGCTCGCCGTCGACCAAGCTCAGCAGCGAGTCGAGCTCGGCGCTCGCGCCGGGAGCTCCGGTGCGCTCGAAAACGGCTCGGAGATCCGGAAAAAGCTCCTTCACACGGTTCCTCTCGTCCGCGCGGCGAGCGGCCTCGAGGAGCACGATGGGCGTGGGGAGCGGCGCGCCGTCCGGCAGGGAAAACGGAACTTCCGCCTCGTCGAAATGGAAAGCTGCAAGCGCCCAGGTCAGGACCTCTCCCAAGATGTCGAGTATTTGGGTCTGGACGGCGGCGTGGACGTCCTTCCCTTCGAGGATCTGCATCTCCAGGACCTTTTGACCCAGGTACGCTTCGCCCACGGACGTGCGCGCGAGCACGGATTGAAGTTGATCCTGAGTGATCAGGCCCAGCCGGACGAAGTAGCTCCCCATCCTTCGCGTCCCGTCCCGAGCGCTCGCGTAGACGAGGTCACCTTTTAGGAAAAGGAAGCTGCGCTCGTCAGACTCGGAGACGAAAGTCAGGACCCCTGTCTTTCGCAGCTGATGGATGCAGGAAAACAGGTCCGTTATGGAGAATGTTTTCAGGCTGCCTAGGAATGCCATGCGTCTCCGTCTGGCCCCCCCGCCGATGCGCCGCCGCACGGCGGGAGCCGTTATCGGGCAATCACTTCCGAAGCCTGATCGCCCGCGAAGACTACCATCCCACCCCGCGGCGGCAACCTTCCCCGGTTGCCTGGCCCTTGCGACGGCAGCGTTGTACTTTTCGAGAAGAGACAAGCTTAGGAGTGCATTCCACGAAGCGCCCGGAGCTGGACGGACGTAGCGTTCGCGGCTCTCGTAGCGCCTCCTCTCGCCTCCCATCGGTACGTTCTCGCGGAAGCGCAACGGGTCGCGACTTTCCCCAGAGGCTGATAGGAGCAGCGGGCGGAATGCGGTCCTGGGAAGGGTCCTGCCCCGCAGGCGGGAAGGTCGAATCAGGATGGAGCCCACGAGCACGATCAAGCCTTCCGGGCAAGGTGATTTCCCCCCTCAGTCCCCCGAGGGGGACGGGCGCACGCCGCTGCCGGATGCCGCGAGCGAGGAAGCCCGGACCGTCACGCCTGCAGATCCGCTCCCGGCGGCGCCGGCTCCTGCCGCGCCCGCAACAGAGGAGTTCGCCGCACCCGCTGCACCTCCTGCTCACGAGGCCGAGCCCGTCACGGCTGCAGGCGTTCGGAATGCAGCCACGACGACGTATGAACACATGGGAGCGCCGCAACGGGAGCTGCGGCACCTCGTGGAGGGCATTCGGCAGTGGATGGCGAAGCTGTCGGGAAAAGTCGCCACTCACCCGGGCGTGCTCGGGATCCTCGAAGGAGAAAGCGGTCAGGGGCAGCGCGAGATCATCCAAGTGTTGGAGGACGTCTGCAAAGACCTCGGTGTCGCTTTCTTCTGGGCGCGGACGACGGCCTGCGACCATCGCCCCCCGGGCATAGCGCAGGAGCTGGCGGCGTGGCTGCTGGCGCTCGCGGAGAATTCGCCGAGCGAGTCCGCGCCGGCCCCCCTTTCGGAAGATTTGACTGCGGAGTTGGCATGGCTCGCGAGTGACGGCGCTGGCGCGGGCTCGTCACGCCATCCTCTCGGCGTCGAGCTCGACCATTCGCGGCTCGTGGACGCGATGGCGAGGGCTCTGCTCGAGTCGAGCCTTCGCAGACCCATCGTCCTTGTGATCGATGACGTGGAGTCCGCCGACCGCTTGACGCGAGAGATTCTGCGGCAGCTCCTCCGGCTCGTGCTGCTGCGAAGGGAGCTCGGGTTCGTTCCGCGCCTCCTCCTCTTGGCCTTGACCGAGCCCGGCAGGGACCTTCGACCACTCCTCGAGTGCAGCGATACCGCGCTCCAGGAGCTCGAGGCCTTTCACATTCGAGTCCGCGGCCTATCACGCGACGACTTCCGGAGCTCGGCCGAGCGCATGCTCGGGAGCGAAGGCACACTGTCGTCGCGCGAGCGCATCCTCCGACTCACCGGCGGCAATGCGCGCCATCTGAAATGGCTGCTCTGGCTTCTGAGGGAGAAAGGCGTCGCAAACACCGCCGGCGTGCCCGAGAGCCAGTTAACTCTCGAAAGCATCGTCCTCGATCGGTTTCGCGCGCTCCCGCCCTGGGGGCAGAGCTGTGTCGCAGTCGCTTCCGTGGCGGGCGTCGCCTGTGGATCATCCCTGCTGCTGGCCACAAGCGGCGTCGGCAGCTCGCCGGGCGGGGAAGATTTGCCACCCGGTGCCGCCCGTGGCGCTTCGAAGGCTGCGTCTTCCGGCTGGCTCGACCGACTGGATGCGCTCGCCGCGTCGGGCTGGCTTGTGCGGATCCCCGTCGTCGGGGCAGCGCCTCTTCCGAGCACGACCTCTACTTCGGAGCACGGTGAGGTGGCCTTCGCCGTGGCGGACGCGGAGGTGGCGGACGTCGTGATCGCGTCGCTCGATCCTCGAGAGCAGCAACGCCTCCGGCAGCGGATCATCGAAGTGCTGCTCCTCGATGCCAACGCATCTCGCGCGGCCCGTGGGCTCGCCCTGGACCAGGCCATCGCGCTGTCCGACACGAACACGATTCTCGCGCTGGCACCGGGTGTCGCAAGCCGTCTCATCGAGCTGGCCTGCCCCGAGGCGGCGTCCGAGGTCGTCCAGGAAGCTCTGGATGCAGCGCCGCAGGCGCCGCGGACGGCGACGGCCGACCTGCGGCAGCTGCGCGCCGACGTCCTCGAGATAACCCGGGACCACCGCGCAGCCGCCAAAGCTTACGCCGACTTAGCAACGGAAGCCGCGTCGGCAGAGGACCGAGCCCAGTGCCTCAAGGCGCTGGGCGATGTTCATGGGAAGCTGGGCGAACGGGAATCCCAGGAGAAGGCGTATCATTCCGCGCTCGCCTCTCTGCCTGCGGACGCGGCGTGGCCCCAGCGCATCCAGCTGCTCGCGGCTCTCGCCCGCCTGCACCTCGATTCCGGAAAGCTCGAGGAAAGCGTCGCGTTCCTCGACCGCTGCCTGGAGGCCGTCGCGCACCAATCCATCCCGGCGGAGCTTGTTGACGTCGAAGTGTATCGCCTGGCCGAAGAAGTGCAGTTTCGGCGCAACAACCTTCCCGAAGCCATTGAGTTCGAGCGTGGGCTCCTGCGCCGTGCCGAGCTGCGCCAAGACGGGGCCTCCCAGCTCGACTGCATGCTCCGGCTGGCCAACCTCCACGGCCTGCGCAGCGAGTTGGAGGAGAACGAGACCTACCTCCTCGAGAGCGTCCGCGTCGCCCGCGCAACGGGGTCGCGGTGGCTGCTCGCGAGGGCGCTCCTGAGCCTCGGCGACTTTCGCCGCAGTCGCCAGGATGTTCCCGGCGCGCTCAAAGACCTCCGGCTCGCCGCGTTCGTGCTGCTTGAGCTCGGCAAAGTGGACGCAAGCCGCCGGGTGATGGCCAGGATCCTGGGGCTCGAGTTTGAGGCGGGCCACTTCTCGACGCTCGGGAGGACGTCTCGCGCTGTCGTGAAAGATTGGTGCGCGCAGGGCGAGCTGACGGGCCCGAAGAAAGTCCAATCCACGCTCGCGCTGGACGCTGCCGCACGGAAAGCCTGCATCCAGCAGCTCGAGGCGTCGCCACAGGAGATGGAGAAGCGAATCGTCGAGATGGTGCACCTTCTCGAGGCCGACGGCCGGTTCGCCGACGCGCAGAGGCTTTGCCGCGAAGCTCTTCGCGAAGAGAATCGCCTCCCCGCCGCCGTCGCCAACAGCCTCTGGTTCTGCCTCGGCCGGACCAAAGTCGTCACGGGCGACTACGAGGGCGCGCTCGGCCACTTCGAGAAAGCGCTGGTGCCGCCCGCCGGGGGCCAGCCCAGCCGCGACACGCTGGCCGAGGCCTACCTCGAGGTGAGCTCCGTGTTCCTCGAGCGAGGGGACATCGCGCGGGCGTACGAATACGGCCTCCGAGGCATCCGCCTGGCTCTCGAGCACGGGGATGCCGTGGGGACGCTCCGCGCTCTCCACGTCATGGCGGCTTTCCTCGCCGAGTGCGGCGAGGAGAACGCCGCGGTCATGGTGGGTGAGAGCCTCATCCACTTGGCCCGCCAGATGGAGCTTCCCCAGTGGGAGATACGGGGTCGTCACTGGGTCGTCAAAGCCTCGACGCGGCACTCGGGACCGTCGGCGTCCGCGGGCACTATCTTGCGATGGATCGAGCTCGCGAGCCGGCTGGACATGCCCGTCGAGACCTGTCGCCTCAAGCTTGAGGCGGGCTGGTCTTCCTACTACCGGCGTGAGTTCGTCGAAGCGCAGAAGCTCGCGCGCGAAGGGATCGAAATTGCTCGGGCTTACAAGCTCGACCCGCTGCTCGACGAGCTCCTCCATCTTGTCGGAGTGATCGAGAGCGCCGCGAAGAACCCGAGGAAGAATTTCCTGCGCGCGCTGGAGGTGCTGGAGCAAGCTCTCATCAGCTCCGAAGCGCGGCGCCGCCCGAGGCTGCGCTGGGAGATCTTGAAAGACATGGCGCTCGTCTATCGCGAGCGCGGCAAGGACGACCTCGCCGAAGAGTTCGAGCGGCGAGCGCAAGAGCTCGAGCTCGTAGCGAGCAGCAGCCTCCCCCTAGGAGCGAAGCGCCTCGGCTGGACGTCGCGAGCGCGCGCGGAATCGAACCTCGAGCCATCTCCGCCCGCAACACGCTGAGTCGAAGCGTGCGGAGTCGCAACGCGCGCACGCCCGAGCTTGTCGCGGCGGGCGCAGATGCGCGAAATGCCGTCGAATTCCTGTCTCCTCTCGCGGCTTGAGCGCTTTGCGCTTTTGTTCGTTAATCCTTTGTTAGAAATAACTTGAGAGCCGTGGAGGGACTGTTGAATTCTTGTGGAAAATCTGGGGAGGTCTCTTGACAGCGTTTTGCGCCCTGGCTATAGTAACGCTCATTCGAGTTCCGCAGGTGTCGCGAACGGCGTTGCGCTGGAATCCTGGTGCCTGGATTGGGTGCCTGAAATAAGGCGCCTGAAATAAGGCGCCTGAAAAATCGGTGTAGCGAGTTCCTGCAGGTTGCAGCAAACCAGCTGTAGCGGACGGACGGTAGGGAAGACAAAAAGCCGGGTAAACGGCAGTTCTCTCCCAAGCCAAGTCGGCTGCGCTGGAGGGCAACGAAAGCAGCAGACGCGAGGCGCGTCTCAAGAGACTTGCGGGGCTAGAAGATAGAACACTCCCAAAGAATACTAGGTTTTCTCTTCACTTCTTTTCTAAGGGCGTCTTAACTCCTCTGAGACGTCCTTTTTTATTTGGTAAGAGCCCTCTCGACCGCAGCTCGCGGGTCAATTCAGCGCCAGAAGGGGGCCTCACCGGGCGGCAGTCTCAATTCAGCCCTGCTGGGTGGGGGCCCCCGCACATCGCACGGCGGAACCCCGCTGGATGGCGCCCGAAGGGTGCCACCGGGAGGAAGCGGCGGCGCCGGAGGAATGCCGCGGCGCCCGGAAGATTCCGG
>Ga0111539_10006975_pt1 | contig 14498 bp, 12 predicted proteins | sample RhiMethybrSRZTD1_FD_79667 | JGI IMG/M metagenome (GOLD analysis project Ga0111539, IMG submission 79667) | Populus rhizosphere microbial communities from Tennessee, USA - Rhizosphere MetaG P. TD hybrid SRZTD1 (version 2) (version 2) | ecosystem: Host-associated > Plants > Roots > Rhizosphere >...
AGGGGTCCCATCGGTCCACCCGGCCCGAACCCGCGCCGTGCGAACGGACGTGGTTCGCTGCTGGTATTCTGAGCGAAGAGATATGCGCCCCCGACGCCAACCGCCAGCACCGTGGCCGCGGTGAGAAGCCCCAGACGTTTTGCAATGACGTTCATGACTGTCCTCCAGCGCGGGTGCGATGTTCCGCGCGTCTCTGTTGTCATTGGACGGCCTCGGCGTGACCGAAACGTGGACCAACTGTGAAAAAAGCATGACCGCGCCGGCTCGCGTGCTCGTCGTCGAAGACGAGGCACACATTCGTGAACTGGTGTGCCTCCATCTCAGCCACGAAGGGTATCAGTGCGACGGTCTGGCCGACGGCAACCGTGCCCTCGAACAGTCAGAGAGAGAACGCTACGACCTGATGGTGCTCGACGTCATGATTCCCGGACTCGACGGCGTGTCGCTTTGCCGGGCCATCAGGAACGGCAAGCTGAATCGGGACGTGCCGATCCTGATGCTGACCGCGCGCCGCGAGGAGACCGACAAGGTCGTGGGGCTCGAAAGCGGAGCGGACGACTATCTCACCAAGCCGTTTGGCGTTCGCGAACTGGTGGCGCGCGCTCGCGCCCTGCTTCGGCGCGTCCGGCCCGCTCCGGCTGCCGCCGCGGCCGGACCGACACAGGTTGAGTCCGTTGGGGACCTGGTCCGAGTGCACGAGATCGAGATAGACGTCCCGCGCCGGCGCGTGCGCGTCAAAGGCCAGGACGTCGAGCTCACGGACCAGGAGTTCCGGCTGCTGCACCTGCTCGCCACGCACGTCGGTATCGTGTTCAGCCGCGAGGCCTTGCTGGCCAAGATCTGGCGCGGCGACACCTTTGTCACGGTGCGCAGCGTTGACACACTAGTCAAACGCTTGCGGCGGCGGATCGAGGCCGAACCGGCCGACCCGAAGTACCTGCTGACGGTATGGGGTGTTGGCTACAAGTTCGCGGATTTCGAGGCTTAAGCCAGCCCTCGCTTCGGCCGATAGTTCTTACAGCGGAGCTGGAGCCGCGTCTCAAATTATGTTTCCTCGCCACTGGCAGCCTTCACGCACGTTCATCATCGCCGCGGCCATCGCCATCGCCGTCACGGCTGGATTGCAAATGAGCCGGACCATCAGGCCTCTGCCGCAGGTCCCGTTCTCGGATTTCCTCCGTGACGTCGAGCAGGGCACGGTCGCCGCTATCGCCATCGAAGGTGATGCGTTCGAGGTCAAGCGGACGTCCGGCGAGATCGTGAAAACCATTGCGCCCTTCAACTACTTGACGCTGAACTCCCGTGTCGCGGCGGGTCTGGCGCGCAACGGCGTGCGCATCGACTTCCGTCAGGCCAGCGCACCGCCGCTCCTGACCTACGGCCCGTTGCTGCTCGGCGTCGGCGTGCTGCTGGTCGTCGGCGTGGCGATGTTCAAGATGACCAATGGCCGGGTGCCAGCCCTCGAGAGCAAGGCCCGCGAGGCGGAGGCCATCGCCGCCGGGGTCACGTTCGCTGACGTCGCCGGCGTCGACGAGGCCAAGGAGGAAGTCAAGGAAATCGTCGACTTCCTCAAGGAACCCGCGAAGTTCGCGGAAATCGGCGGCCGGATTCCGAAGGGTGTTCTGCTCGTCGGACCTCCGGGAACCGGCAAGACGCTGCTCGCGCGGTCGATCGCCGGCGAGGCCAAGGTGCCGTTTCTCTTCTCGAGCGGATCTGACTTCGTCGAGATGTACGCGGGCGTCGGCGCGTCCCGCATCCGAAAGCTGTTCCGCGACGCGCGCCGTCATGCCGCGTGCATCGTGTTCATCGACGAGCTCGACGCCGTTGGCCGGAGTCGCGGCGGGCATTCGCTCAGCCACGAGGAGCGCGAGCAGACGCTGAACCAGCTGCTCGTCGAGATGGACGGCTTCGCACCCAATCGCGGCATTGTCGTGATCGCGGCGACGAACCGGCCCGATATTCTCGACCCGGCGCTGCTCCGGCCGGGACGTTTCGATCGGCAGGTGACCGTCGGCGCGCCAGATCTCAGGGGCCGCGAGCAAATCCTGCAGATTCACGCCCGGCGGGTGGCTCTTGGTCCCGGCGTCGACCTGCGCCAGATAGCGCGGGGCACCCCTGGTTTCTCGGGCGCCGACCTCGCCAATCTGATGAACGAGGCGGCGCTGCTGGCGGTCCGCGGCCGCCGTCAGGTCGTCACCATCGACGATCTCGAGCAGGCACGGGACAAGGTCCTGATGGGTGTGGAGCGGCGATCGCTGTCGATGAGTGACAAGGAGCGCATCACGTGCGCCTACCACGAGTCAGGCCACGCCGTCGTGGCTGCGGTGCTCCCGGACGCGGACCCTCTGCACAAGGTCACGATTGTCCCGCGCGGGCGGGCGCTGGGCGTCACGATGCAGTTGCCAGAGGGTGACCGTCACACCCACTCGCGTGAGTTCCTGGAGGCGCAGATCGCGATCCTCATGGGTGGTCGGGTGGCTGAAGAGCTGTTCCTGCACCAGATGACGAGCGGCGCCGGCAACGACATCGAGCGGGCCACGGACATTGCCCGCCGGATGGTCTGCGAGTTCGGCATGTCGCCGCTCGGACCGCTGGCCTACAGGCACGGGACGGGCGGGGCCGAGTCGGGCCGCGGCGCCGCGATGAGCGAGGCCACGGCCCAGAAAGTGGACGAAGAAGTCCGCGACCTGGTGATGCGCGGCTACGAGGTGGCGCGAACCATTGTCGAAGCCCAGCGCCTCTCGGTCCGGGCGCTGGCCGAGGAGCTCCTGTCTGTGGAGTCGCTTGATGCCGACGGCATCAAGGCGATTCTGACCGCCAACGCCGCCTAGAAGCCGCCGCTCTCCGCGCACCGGAAGCGGCTTTCCTCCTGCGCGTCAGTTCCCATCCCCGAGATATACTTCCCCCGCCATCATAAGGGGGCTTCGATGACCGTCACCGAGCGCGCGAACGGATCCGTCACCATTCTCGACGTCGCAGGCACAATCACCTTAGGGGAAGGCGCGGACGCGCTGCGGGACAAGGTGCGTAGTCTGCTGCAACAGGGCAGGAAACAGCTGGTCGTCAACCTGGCGGGCGTCAGCTACATGGACAGTGCCGGGCTGGGTGAGCTGGTACGCTCGCACGCCACCGCGACGCAGCAGAGCGCGACCCTCAAGTTGACCAACGTGACCAAGCGGCTGCAGGACCTCCTCGTGATCACCAAGCTGTATACGGTGTTCGACTCGTACGACGATGAATCGAGCGCGGTGGCCAGCTTCAAGAACTGACGGCGCTCTCAGTCTTATGTCTCAGGTCTCAGGTCTTAGGCTCGAACTGCTTAAGACCTAAGACCTAAGACCTAAGACTTAAGACCGCGTTAGCCCCTGGCGTTAGTTCCCCGTCCCCGCCGCCGGCTTCGGCATTAATCCATTTCTCGTCAGGAACGCCCGCACGGCGTCCATCGCCCGCAGTTGCTGCGCCGGTGGGAAGCCGCCGTGCTTGCCGGCGGGGATCGTCACGAGCTCTGAACTGGCGCCCGCCTGCTGGAGCGCCGCGTTGAGCCGTACGGCCTGCTGATAGGGGACCGTCGGATCCGCGTCGCCGTGAATCGTCAGAATCGGCGGCAGGTCGCGGCCAACATAGGTCAGCGGTGAGACTCTCTTCGCGATCTCGTTGCGGTCCGGTCGGCTGCCCAACCACGTCACGGCGTACGCCCGCTGATTGGCTCCGTCGAGCAGATCGCCCACGTCGGTGATGCCATACCAGTTGACGATCGCCGCGACTTTGATCGGGTCGGCGCCGGGGCACTGACGATCGAGGCCGGCGGATGCCGGCAGCATGCCGGTCGTCAGCGCGAGATGGCCGCCGGCGGAGTAGCCCATGCTCACGATGCGGTTGGGATCGAAGCCGTATTCTTTGGCGTGCTCGACGACCCAGCGCAACGCGCAGCGGCAGTCTTCGACCGCCGCGGGCGCCTCGGAGACGCGGGCGAGCCGATAGGTGACGTTCACGACGGCGAATCCCATTTCGACGTATGGCAGCAGCCGCAGCGCCACCGATTCCTTCGATCCTCCCGTCCAGCCGCCGCCATGGATGTGCAGGATCGTCGGATGCGGCCCTGGGGCCACCGGCGCGTAGACATCCAACATCGCGTTCCAGTTGTTCGCGGTCAGATACGTGATGTTCGGCACCACGCGGTACTCGTTCTGTACCGTGGCGCTCCACGCCGCCGAGCTGCGCGCCGACTGCGCGGCGGCCGGCATGACACCAACAGTGGAGACGAGGACCACGGAGGCTGCGATCGTGTGTTTCAACATGCCTGTTCTCCTATTGCCTGGTCGCGGTGGCGCTGCGTCCGACCGACGAAGCGGACGCGCGCTCGACCGTGCGCACGACGTCTTCGGGCAGCAGCAACCTTTCGCGCGCCAGCCGGTCGGCTGCCGCCTTCACCTTCGTGACGTAGTCGTCGTGCGTCGGATAGCGCTCTTCGAGGGACAGCCGCGGGTCGCCGTTCGCCAGCCGTTCTGCTTTCGTGCGCGCAAAGTCGATCCGCTGCCCGGAGGCGTCGCAGCCGTCGCCCGCGGCCGGACCCGCGCGCAGGGCCCATCCGGTGTAGGTCGCGACCGGCACTTCCACGTCCACGGTGCGAATGCCAGCGAGGTCGTTGCCGTCGACGTCGGTTTTCGGAACGAGCGCTGGATACGGTGCGCCTACGCGGCGCGGCGGCACAACACTCAGCACGCCCATCCCGAACGAGGCGCCAAAGTCGAAGAGATCGCCTTCGTGGAGCCGGCCGTTATAGGCGACCCCGGGTATCGACGGGAAGCCGACGCCCGGCTGCGGCAGCGGCGGCACGAGCGTGCCGTTCGCGATCCGCGGCACCCGGCTGTCGGGCGGTTCTTTGCTTTGCATCACCCAGTCATCCAGGTTCACGAGCAGCGCCCGCAGCGACGCGTTGCCGGTCAGAGGATTCAACGGCTGCTGGCAGATGCCTCGCGATCCCGAACCGCCGCCCGGACCGTGCGGCAAGCTCGCGAGCAGATAGTGCCGCACGTTCGGCGGGTCGGCGAGGTCCTGTCCTCGCGTGTCGGTGTGGAGCAGTGAGCCGGCCTTGGCCCAGTATTCGTTCTCCGAGTTGACCTCGAAGATCTTCGGGCACGTGCCGTTCTGAAGGCACCGCGACAAGCGCCCATCGGTCAGGCCGGTCACCGGATCGTGAATGACGCGGTTGGCGAATGGGAACTGGCGCTCCGGATACCAGCGGCCGACGTGCTGGCGGTGCGTCCGTCCCGGCTGGGCAAAGCGATAGTTGAAGAAGCCTCCGCTCGCGCCGCCAATCCAGCTCAGGATGCCGTCGAACACGCGCCGGTTGGCGCTGTCGGCGTTGAAGCCGAGGTGGAGGAAGTCGTGGATGAATCGAGCCGGCTGTGATCGGCCGAAGACGTAGACCGCGCGCACGTCCCCGGCGAGTGGATTCGGACGATTCTGATCGTCTGCCGTGCCGTAGTGGAGGAACTCGGCGAGATCGCGCAGTCCGGCAAAGGCCAGCCCGGCGACGCGTGGATTCTTCGCCGGATACGTGAACTCATAGAGGCTGCCGGGCTGAAATGCCGTGCCCTCGGGCATCAGGCGAATCCGCCGATCGTCGATGTAGTCCCAGCCATTGGCTGGCACGGGGCGTGGCGTGTCCGCGTAGGTCGCCCGCATCGTGAGATGCGCCTCGCTCTTGTCTCGGGTCGCGGCCGGATACGTCAGCGTGCCGGTCAGCACGTCCGGCCGATCGATGACGAGCTCCTCGAGCGAGAATCCGACGATGGGCGATCCGTCGGCGTTGGTGGCGACCGGCACGGTCATCGCGAGGCGGTTCTCACTCGTCGGCGCGGTGATGTCCCATCCGCTCCACACGATGGTGTAGCCCATCCGCATCAGAAAGCCGTTCCCGGCCTCCGCCGCCGTCGTCGGATCGTTGCTGGTCGGGGCGTCGTTGAACTGGTTGAGGGCGATGAGCTCACCGCGATTGTTGACGTCGAGGAAGATGCGGTGGTTGCCGCGCGCGCGATTCACCGGGCGCAGGATGTAGACGGGCGTCGCGTACTCGACCATGCCGCGGCTGTTCCGCGGGGCGAGCGCGATGTCGACGATGAGCGCGTTCTTCGGATCGTTCGGATCGACTTCACCGACGGCGCGGCCGACCAGCTTTTCGTACGGTCCGACGGATCCGAATGACACGCCTTCGAACGTCGGGGACTCGGTCCTCGAGACGACCAGCGAGATGATCCGCGCGTCGGCGGACCTCGGCGCCAGCACCACGGTGAGCACGAACGAGGCGAGCGCCGCGCGACACCGCCTGCTCATAGGACCTACTTCGCCGGCGTCGCGAGCGGTTTGCCTTTGTCGACGATGTAGGTGGCAAGAATGGTCGCCTGGCTGCTGCCGGTGTTCGTGGCGTTGTGGACCTTGCCCGATGGAATGAGGAAGGCATCGCCCGCCTTGAGCGATTTCGACGCGCCCTCGATCTCGAGTGAGACCGTGCCTTCGAGGACGTAGCCGATCTCCTCGCCCGGATGCGTGTGCCGTCCGGCGGAGACGCCTGGTGGCAGTTCGGCCTTGGCCGTCACCGCTTCGCGTCCGGCAACGGAGATGTCAACCTGCTGCAGCACCGTCCGTTTGAAGGTCGGCTGCTGAGCGAGGAGGACGGTGGCGACCAGGAGGACGGCGGGAACAACGAACGCGCGTTTCAGCATGAGGAACCTCACGGACGTGGCTCAAGGCTTTGGGCTCGGAACGTAGTGCCGGCGGATCATGGGTCGGGATCGTCTTAGGTCGTAGGTCTTAAGTCTTAGGCTTAAGCGGGAAGTCGTCGGACCTCGGCCGATCGCTCCGGCTCAAAGAACTCATGAGCGCCTGCAGCTTTGCAGAGAGCAGAGTGTAACCTGCGATAAGTCGATCGGCATCGCCATTTCCGAGGCAGCCCACGCGTCCCGCGAGTGACGTCAAATATCGCGCCTCGGCCGCAGATCCTGCGGCGATGTTTAGGAAATTGAGAAATTCCCGGCGGCCGCGCCGTGCAGAACCTTCCACGATGTTGGAGGGAACCGAGACCGCAGCCCTTCTGAGCTGCAGGCTCAATCCGTAGCGCTCGACGGGAGGGAAGTCCTTGGTAGCCATCAAGATGTCGACCGCCAGGCGATCGGCAATTTGAAAGACCTCGAGCTTGCGGTAGTCACGACTCACATCAGGTGTCGGGGCAATCTCAGTGCCGCGTGGCCGCCGAGCCCAGAACGTCGCGTAGACCTAAGCCTTAAGCCTTAAGACCTAAGCCTTAAGACCTAAGCCCTTAAGACCAGTCCGTCCCCTGAAAGTACGCCGTCTCCGAGCCCCAGAAGACCAGCTTCACCCACAAACGCGCCGCGATGTAGGCCTGGCTGATCGCGACGCCAATCCACATCGACGGTCCGGCCGGGCCGGCCCCCGGAGCGACGAGCGCGTAGGTCGCCACGATCAGCGCGAACAGCAAGACATCACCGAGGTACACCGCGGCCGCGCCTAGTGGCCGCCGAACGACGAACCTGCCGGCCGCCCGAAGGGCGCCGAGCGCGCTGTAGCGCCGCTCACAGACGAGCCTGACCTTTGCGAAGTCGAAGAGCAGGTTGAACGTAGCCAGCGCGATCAGGAAGGCCGCATACATCGACAACCGGATCAGAAAGGCTGTGCGCTCGACGTTCACGTTCCGAACGAGACGCTCGAAGACGTCGTCCAATAACCACGGCCGGATCTGACCGAAGAGCACGACGTACACCAGCGACGACACGACGGCCAGCCGGATCAAAGCCGGGAAGTGGAGACCGCACGCCGTGAAGAATCCGTCGCTGTGGATGGCACGGTCGCGAGCGAACCGATCGATGATCCCGCCGGCGAGAAACGTCCACAGCAGGAGGTAGCCGACGGCCGTCGCCGTGATGGCCGCAGGTCGCGCGACTCCCTCCATGAATGCGCTGGCGTTGTCGAGCACCGCGGCAAAGCCAATTACTGACGGTCCGAATGTCGTGTTCAATCCGGTCGCACCGTTCGCGAACTCCGATATCCAATCGGCATCGGCGCCGTCTGCCACTCGACCGGCCGTGACGCTTGCGCCCAGCTGTTCGCGAATCGCGCCGCGGACGAGCAAGGCGAGCGGGATCGTCGTCGCCAGCGTGACGGCCCATACCGCCAGCAGCATGGCTGGCGCTCGGTTGACGCGACGTACGCCGGTCGCCACCGCCTGGAGCGGGCTCATACGAGGAACGCCCACGACAACAGCGCATCCTGCAGCCACGCCATCCATTTGAGCGACCATTTCGTGGCCGCCTCGGACGTCCGCGGTGCGAGGGCGCGCGAGTTGTTCGTGTAGTTCACATCGAGCAGCTGGACTCGATCAGGATCGACCTGTGCCGATACCGCACGCGAGGGCCGGTCAAGGGCCAGCTGGGTCCACCGGTCCTTGCCATCCCATCGCTCCGTCATGACCTCGCCGTTCTCGAATGTCACCCGCACATCGACGGGCAGCTCGACCTCGCCATTGCGCCGCACGACCACTTCGGTGTGAAAATTGCTCCCGTTCCGCTCGCTGGTCAGCGACTCCAGCGCGTAATCCACGACGTTCGAGCTTCGATGCACCTGGTCGAAGAACCAGGTGAGGTCCTGACCCGACACTTCGTTGACGATGGCGAAGAAGTCGTCTGGCTTCGGATGTTTGAATTGCCATCGCTCGAAGAATGTGGCGAGCGATCGCTGCACCACCGGCCAGCCGAGCATCCGCTCGAGCGTGTTCAGCCAGAGCGCCGTCTTGTTATAGGTAATGATGCGGCCGACCGGGCTGTAGCGATAGGAGGGCGTCGTCGGAATGTCGCTCTTCGGTGTGCGTCGATAGCCCGGCAGCCGATCCCAGGTGGTCTCTCGCGCCAGCTCGAGATCGCGGACCACCCACGGCACGAATCCGCCAAAAAACCGGCGCTCGTAATAACTCTTCACGTCCCGGTCGAGCATCGCGCGGACGGACGCGTAGGTGTTGACGCCTTCGTCCATCCAGGCGTCTTCGAACTCGTTGCTGGCGACCATGCCGTAGAACCACTGGTGCCCGGTCTCGTGAATGGTCACTTCCTCGGGTGTGCTGACCGTCAATTCCCGCGGAACGAGCCACGACGTGCCGGCCGTGATGAGCGTCGGGTATTCCATGCCGTCGGCGCCGCTCTGATAGGCGGGATCGACGACGGTGATGTGGTCGTAGGGGTACTCACCGAACCAGGTCGAGTACTGGTCGAGCGCCGTGCGAGTCGCGGTGATGTGACGGGCCGCCTGAGACCGATGCTCGGGCAGGATCAGCAGCCGGATCACCACCGGCGACTGCCTTCCGTGTGGCGCGCGGTCGGCTCGATCAACCGGCTCAAACGTGGCGACCTGCTCGATGAATTCGGGACTGGTCGTCCAGGCGAAATCGTGGACGTCTTCCTGATAGTACCGATGGGTGGTCGTGCCGTCGCCGTTGTCGACGCGCGAGCGCTCGACGCCGGTCGCACCGACGATCCAATCGCGGGGCACGGTCATCGCGACGTCGTACACGCCGAAATCGGCGAAGAACTCGGTCGTCGCGTGGAACTGATGACAGTTCCAGCCGCCCTCTTCGAGCACGCCGAGCTTTGGGAACCACTGGGCGAGGAAGTAGAAGTTCCCGATGACGCCCGTCCGGTCGAACGGCCGGGGCACGCGCGCCTGCCATGAGAGCCTGATCGAGACGCTTTCGCCCGGCGCCACCGCCGACGGCAAGGGCACGACCATCACCGTTCGATCGTCCGCATTCCCATCGTCCGGTGCGGCGAAGCTGATAGCCGAGGTCAGGTCGTGAGGCGCTGAACCGGCCGCGGCGTCGAAAGCCACCGTCAGCGACGTGATGTCCAGGCGCGCGAACTCGTCGTCCTCGTGGGTCGCCGGGTCTGTTCGCGCGCGCTCTCGGAGAAAGCTGGACTTCGCGTCGCGCCATGCATTCCAGTACGCGTGGAAGCGCAGTTCGCTGGTCGGTTTGCTCGTGATGTTGCGCCAGACGATCGCTTCGGATGCACGCAGCGCGTGCTCGTCGGGATCGAGGTGGGCTTCGATGGTGTAGTTGGCGTTTCTCGGCGATCGCGCCGGTGATACCGCACCATCCGATGACTCGATGTGCGGCGCCAGCGGCGCACGCGGAGCGTCCTGCGCCAGCAGCACGATCGACAACGCAGCGGCGATCGACGCAGAGAAGAATCCGCCCTGTGCGAACGACGGCCGACCTGAACGCGTCACCTGGGTGATGGTAGCACCAACCATCGGGCTATAATTCCGGGCAATGTCCAGCATTCGCGTCATGCATTTCGGTCTCGGTCCGATTGGTGTGGCAGTCGCTCAACAGGTTTTCGAACGCTCTGGTCTCAAGATCGTCGGCGGCATCGACATCGATCCGGCGAAGGTGGGACGCGACGTCGGCGAGGTGATCGGTCTTGGCAAGCGGGTCGGCGCGAAAGTCTCCGGGGACCCGATGAAGGCGATCAAGGCGGCCAGGCCCGACGTGGTCGCGTTGTGCACGAGCTCCTCGGTGCGCGCGGTCATGCCGCAGATCGAGACGATTCTGAAAACGAAAACGCCAATCGTCTCGACGACCGAGGAGCTGTCATATCCCTGGTACACGCACGTGCGCTACGCCCGTCAGATCGACGCCTGGGCGAAGAAGGCCAAGGTCGGCGTGCTGGCGACGGGCGTCAATCCGGGCTTCGCGATGGACGCGCTGCCGATTGCGCTGACGGCGGTCTGCGAGCGGGTCGAGCGGGTCACCGTCAGTCGCGTCCAGGACGCCCGCATCCGGCGGCTGCCGTTTCAACAGAAGATCGGCGCCGGCCTGACCACGGAGCAGTTTCAGCGGAAGCTGGACGACGGCAGCGTGCGGCACGTCGGGCTGACCGAATCGATTGCGATGATCGCCGACGCCCTGGGCTGGGATCTCGATCGCATCACCGACGACATTCAGCCGAAGCTTGCCGCCGTGACGATCTCGAGCGAGCACCTGGCCGTTGATCCAGGCTACGTGAGCGGTATCATCCAGGACGGCGTCGGCTACAGGGGCAAGCGGCCGGTCATCCGCCTCCACATGGAAGCCTACCTGGGCGCGCCCGAATCGTACGACTCCATCGAGATTGAGGGCCAGCCGAATCTGTCGCTGAAGATCGCCACCGGCATCCACGGCGACATTGCGACGGCGTCGATCGTCGTCAACTCGATTCCGAAAGTCATCGACGCGGCGCCGGGGCTTCACACCATGCGCGACCTGGCGCTGCCGTCGTTTTTCCCAGGGCGGTAGCCGCCGCAACGCGCATGCAAGTCATCGCGAAATGCCCGAAGTGTGACGCCCGTCTGCCCGTGGCGGTCGCGGCCCGGCCGACCGCCATCGCCTGCGGCGGCTGCGGCCGAGAGATGCCGCTCGACATCAGCGAGGCCCTACGGCACGACACCGGCGTCGATCGGTGTCCGGTGTGCTCGGGAACCGATTTCTACATCCGGAAAGACTTCGATCCGAAGCTCGGGCTGACGGTCGTCGTCATCGGCGCCAGCATCAGTGCCGTGTTCTACTGGTTCGAAATGGACCTCGTGGCCTATGGCATCCTTGCTGCCGCAGCGCTCATCGATCTCGTTGTTTACGGCCGCCTGAAAGATCTCACCGTCTGTTACCGCTGCCACTCAGAGTTCCGCGGCAGCTATCGGCGCACGGCACCGGCATTCGACCTTCACACCGCCGATGTTCTCGAGCAGGAGTACGAGCGGAGGATCGGGCGACGGTAGATTCCAGACTCCGGACTACAGGCTCCGGCTTCAGGCACAGGCTGGCTCAACGTGCACGAGCGTAAATGTTTTGTCGTGCCATCGGTAAAAATACGTTCCAGCCTTTCCTTCGACGGACCCTTTCAGTGGTCGGCCTTGAACGATGAACAGCTCGCTATCGAGTTGAGAATCCGACGAGTGGGAGCAGTCGACGCTGCCGCGATCGCCGTCGAGAGCCAGAACGCCGTCTTCGAACGCAAAAGGAGCGAAGGAGACCTCGCCGGAAACGGAATCAATCACCGCGACGAACACACATCCCGCGCCGCAGCCCCATCGCGCCAGCTTGAAGTGCCCAGCGAAATCCGGTCCCGATACGCGACGGATTGCTCTTTGGAGCACTTCTCATCGTGCACTGCTCGGTGTGCGGCGACACAGAGGGTGAAAGCTCAAATGAGATTCTGTTATGTCCCGACGTGCCCCAGCACCAGCCCGTAGCCTGAGCTTGAAGCCCCTGAAGTCTAAAGCCCGAAGCCTAGAAGAGGGTCACTTCAACGACCGTCCCATCCTCGACCGTGTCCTGATCCGCGGGAATCTCAATATAGCCGTCTGCTTTTGACAGGCTGGTGATGTCGCCCGAGCCCTTGAACGCCGGCAGCGCCTGACCGTTCTCGAGTCTGACGGTATAGAACTGATGCCGACCAGCCTGCGATACGATGCGGCGGCCGAGCGCCACGCGGACGGTCTTCGGGGCGTACAACGGAAGCCGCGCGGTGGCCCGGAGAAATGGCACGAGCAGAATGTACGCGTTCGACAGGCACGACGTGGGATTGCCCGGCATGCCGAAGAACGCGGCGTCGCCGATTCGGGCAAAGGCGGTGGGCTTGCCGGGCTTGACCGCGATGCCGTGGAAAATCATCCGACCTCTCGCCGAGACCAGGTCGAGGATCAGATCCCGCTCGCCGACCGAGCTGCCGCCTGAAAAGACGATGATGTCGGCGTCGGCGCACGCGTCGAGCGCGTCGTTGAGATCCTCGAGCGTGTCGGACGCGGCCGCATGTGATTCAGCGGCGCCGCCATGGCGCTCGACGACCGCGCTCAAGGTAAAGCGGTTCACGTCGTAAATCTGGCCGGCGGTCAGCGGTGTGCCGGGCGCGATTACTTCGTTGCCGGTCGACAGCACTGCAACCCGAGGCCGGGCGAACACCTCCATCTCGGTCGTGCCAATCGCCGCCAGCGCGCCCACCCGGCTCGGATTCAACAGCTCGCCACGGCGCACCACGAGATCGCCGGGTGAAATGTCTGCGCCGCGGCGTCCGATGTTCTGGCCGGCTTTGACCGCGGCGCGGATGTTGACCGCCTGTTCGCCGGCCGGTGCCGTGTCTTCGACCATGACGACTGCGTCGGCGCCGGCCGGCAGCGGCGCGCCGGTCGCGATCTCCGAGCACGTCCCCGGCTTCAACGCGATGGTCGGCAGCTGGCCGGTGAAGATGCGCTCGACGATCGACAGCTGCACCGGAGACGCCGGCGTCGCCGGTGCCGTGTCGGCGGCGGCTACGGCGTAGCCGTCCATGGCAGAGCGGGTGAACGGCGGCACGTAGAGGTCGGCCTTGACGTCCGCGGCGGCGACGCGACCGGCGGCCTCGAGAAGTGGCAGCCACTCGCTGTGCTCGATCGGTCGAACGTTGTCGGCGAGCCGGCGGCGGGCTTCCTCGATCGAGATGGTCGATGCAAATGGGCGCATTGAGGGAGGTGATGCTTGTCGGTTCTGGGTTCTGCGGTTCTTGGTTCTGGGTTCCCGGTTCTCAGGTTCTGGATTTTGGTTCTGGGTTCAAGGTTCGGCTCGTGGGCGATCGAAAACCTCGAACCCAGGACCCGGAACCGCAGAACCCTGAACCGACGCGGTTTTTATCACTTCGTTGCCTGTTGCACGAGATGACCGAGCTCTGGGAGCAGCAGCTCCTGCATCGCGAGCCGCACGGCCGCTTCGGAGCCTGGCAGCGCCACGATGATGCGTCCGTGCGAAAGGCCGGCCGTGGCGCGGCTCAGCATGGCAGACGCCCCGATCTCCTTGTAGCTGAGCATCCGGAAGAGCTCGCCGAAGCCATCGAGCCGCTTTTCGAGCAGACCGCTGATGGCCTCGTAGGTGCTGTCGCGCGACGTGATGCCGGTACCGCCCGTCGTGATGATGACCTGCGCCGCATTGTCGGCCAGCTGGCGGTGCACGGCCTCGCGGACGCGCTGGGGATCGTCTTTGACAATCGACCGGCCGATGACCTGATGTCCCGCCGCCGTCAACAGATCGGCGATGGTGCGCCCGCCGGTATCCGTCGCTTCGGTCCGCGTGTCGCTCACGGTCAGGACGAAGCAGCGGATCGAACGCGGTGCCTGGGCCTTGTGCTCAGCGTCCGGACGCATGGCGATCGATTGTAATAGGATCGCCCGCGGCGTGCTGCTCCGCGATCGGCTTCAGCAACGACTGCGCGCGATGGGTGCGTCGCCCGATTATCCGCGGCTGGCGGCGGAAGTGCTCGGCGTCCGCAACGCACCGCCGGAGCTTGCACGGCGCCTGGTTTCGCAGGCGCTCGTCATCGAGGACCGCCGCGAGGTGTGGCAGGCGGCGGGCGAGCGCATCGCCGCGGCGGCGCCGCCGAGTCCTGGTGTGTACGTGCTTCGGGACAGCGATGGTGCGGTGCTCTACG
>Ga0111539_10006981_pt1 | contig 14490 bp, 12 predicted proteins | sample RhiMethybrSRZTD1_FD_79667 | JGI IMG/M metagenome (GOLD analysis project Ga0111539, IMG submission 79667) | Populus rhizosphere microbial communities from Tennessee, USA - Rhizosphere MetaG P. TD hybrid SRZTD1 (version 2) (version 2) | ecosystem: Host-associated > Plants > Roots > Rhizosphere >...
TCTCCTTGTTCATTCTCACGCGATCTTCCGTGGGCGGATGTGATGCAAACAGCGAGGACATGAGCTTCTTTGCACTCTCCCGGCCTTGCAATTTTTCGAAGAACGTGACCGACGCGCCGGGATCGTAGCCAGCCTTGTACATGTACTGCAGGCCCAGATAATCGGCTTCCGCTTCGGCGCCACGGCTGAAGCTGAAGAACATCGCTGGTATGGCGATCGATGCAGTCTGTTGGATCACCGCGCCCGCGATTCCGCCGGTGAAGATCGTTGCCGGTATGGAGAGGATATTGATGAACGACGCCTTGCCCTGTTGCTCTGCGGCATGGCGCGCAGTAACGTGCGCGATTTCATGACCCATCACTGCAGCAAGCTCTGCTTCCTCGTCTGCTGCCCGAATCAGACCCGTGTTGACATAGAAGAAACCGCCAGGAAGGGAGACGGCATTGATTTCGTCGGAATCAATCACCTTAATGGTGAACGGGATCTTCGAGTCGGAGTTCCGCACCAGGTTCTGCCCCACTCGGTTCACGTATTCCGTTACCACCGGGTCCTGAAGGAGGGTCACCTGCTGCTCGAGTTCACTCGACAACTGTCGACCGAGAGCTATTTCCTTCTCGAGGTTCATCGTCATCGGATGGAACCCGCCCTTGTTAATGTCGCGGTTTCCGATGTTCTCGACGTCGGAGTTCTTACGTTTGTTTTTAGCCAATTCCTTGGCGAGCTTCTCGTCTTCTTTGCGCTTCCGTTCTTCGTCTTTCTTGCGCTGCTCTTCCAGTTTCTTTGCTTCCGCCGCGGCCTTCTTTTCGGCTGCGGGATCGGTGGTGCTCTGCGTCTGAGCGAAATTAGGCACAGTGGAAAACATGCCAGCCACCAGGAAAGTTACCAACAAACGCGTGAATCGTTGTCTCATGGATCGATCTCCAGAGGTGTCGAAAATCTAAAGCCTGAAGGTCTCCACCTCGTAACTGTTTTACATTGGACGGTGGTAAACCGAAAAGGAAATAGACCTTATATATACCTGCATTTACAGGTTCGGTGCCAGTCTTAATAACGGTTCAGCGAACTCGCCTGCGAGCCCCCGCTTTCCCTAAGATTCTTTGACACTTGCGCCTTCGCTGTGTCATGAATATTCGCGCTTCACGACAAAAGGGGGTTGAATGGCACGCAAAGCTTTATTTGTCATGCTGATGGTGATGGCGGTGACCGCTCCGGTGGCCGTGTCACAGAACCGGCGCTTCACGCCCGTTACCGCCGAGATGCTTGAAAAACCAAGCGCGGATGACTGGTTGATGTTCAGCAGAACGTACGATGCGCAACGCTACAGCCCGCTGAATCAGATCAAGAAGTCGAACGTCGGTCAGCTGAAACTCGCGTGGTCCAAGGACATGGCGACAGGCTCGCAAGAGAGCATTCCCCTTGTTCACGACGGAATCATGTACGTCATGAATCCCGGCCCTGCCGGAGGCCCTGCGGGATCGTATGTGTGGGCCCTGGACGCCACGAATGGAGACCTCATCTGGGAATACAAGCGTCCGACGGGCGGAGCGAACAACACCAAGGCGTTCGCGATCTTTGAGGACATGATTTTCTACCCGGCCGGGGAGACCATCGTGGCCCTCGATGCACGAACAGGAGCCGTGCGCTGGGAAAAGGTTGCAGCACAAGGCGGAAGGCTGAGTTCCGGACTGATCATGGCTGGCGACAAGATCATCTCCGGCCGTACCTGTGGCGGTACTCCTCGACAGGCCAGCTGCTACATCGCGGCCCACGATGCCCGAACCGGCAATGAGTTGTGGAGATTCCATACCGCAGCGGGTTCGGAAGATCCCGTAGCCGACAAGTCGTGGGGCGGCGCTCCCGTCGAGGGGCGTTCGGCTTCGACCTGGGGATTGACCGGCAGCTATGACCCCGTCAAGAAGGTTATCTATTGGGGCGTCGCGAACCCCACACCCAACACACGGGCGGCCCGCCACGGCGGCAATTCGAACGCGATTGGGATGTCGGCGCCTGCCGACCTATACAGTAATTCAACCGTTGCTCTGAATCCGGAGAATGGAAAGTTGCTCTGGTACTACCAGCATTTGCCGGGTGACGATTGGGACCAGGACTACACCAACGAAAGAATTCTTGTCCGCACGGCATTCAACCCGGATCCGAAGAATGTGAAGTGGATCAATCCCTCTGTTCAAAAGGGATCACAGCGTGATGTTTCTGTCTCCGTTGGAGAAGGCGGCGGACTGTTCGTGCTGGATCGTAACGACGGAAAGTTCTTGTGGGCGACCCCGTTTCCTTATGACACACCACGATTCCTGATTTCTCGAATCGATCCGGATGGCAAGACGTGGATCAACGAGGATCTGATCGTGGATCAACCGGGAGAACGTCACATCATTTGCTCGTACAACACGAAGAGTTATTGGCCGATGGCTTATCACCCCGGCAAGAATTCTCTCTACATTCCTTATGTCGATAACTGCCTCGACATGTCCTCCGCAAATCCCTCTGGTCCCGCAGGCCCGCCTCCTTATGAAGTGAGTGCGACAACCTGCCAGGGACCGCCGCTTCCTGTTGCCATTGAAGCGGCTCCTGCTCCGGCCGCCGGTCGTGGCGCGGCTCCGGCAGGCCAGGGTGGTGGTGCAGGTGCGGCGGGTGGGGGCCGTGGCGGTCGTGGTGACGGTGGGGCGGCTGCCGGGGCACCCGGTGGACGAGGTGGAGGAGGCGGAACTGGAACGGCGGAGCGTCGCGTAGCCATCCGACGTGAGGGTTCCGACCCGCAGAAGTTCGCGGGTGTCGCGAAGGTGAACGTTGCGACGGGGGAATTGACTCGAATCTTTGAAGGCTGCGCTCCCGGTAACGGCGCCACTCTCGTGACCAATGGCGACCTGGTGTTCTGGGGAGATCTCGCACGAAACTTCCGAGCACTCGATGCGGATAGCGGCAAGGTTCTCTGGCAGACGGCTCTCCCGGGAAGCGTTCAGAACAGCACCATTACCTACGCGGTTAACGGCAAACAATACATTGCCGTCCTGACGGGACGAGGCGGCATTACCAGTGGCCTCATCACGCAGGCGAACATCCAACCGCCGCCGCCGAACACCAACGGCGTTTTCGTCTTTGCTCTACCTTAACTTTGAGGTGACAGGATGAAGAGACACACGCGCCTTTTCGTGATCGCAGCCGCAACCGTGGGTTTGATGACCGCGGTTGCCGTTGCGCAGCAGGATTTTTCCAACGTTCAGATCAAGACGACAAAGATCTCGAACAACTTCTATACCCTTGAGGGCTCCGGCGGAATGATCGGTGTCCTGGCAGGAGCGGACGGAGTCCTGATGGTGGATTCGCAGTACGCACCTCTGACTGAAAAAATTGTTGCCGCGATTAAACAGATCACGCCGGCGCCGATCCGCTTTCTCGTTAACACGCACGTTCACGGCGATCACACCGGGGGGAATGAGAATTTCGGCAAGACGGGCGTCGCCATCTTTTCACGCGATCAATTGCGCCAGCGTCTGGCAAATCCGAATCCCGCCGCCAACGGCGCACCGGGCACTCCGGCGCCAGCGGCTGCGTTGCCCACGGTCACGTACGATCAGAAGATCACGTTCCATCTAAATGGTGAAGACGTGGAAGCCATTCCGGTCCGTTCTGCACACACCGATGGTGACACCCTCGTACGGTTCGTGAAGAACGACATCCTCATGACGGGCGACTACTACAGGTCGTTGGGATACCCCAACATCGACAGAGCAAACGGCGGCACTCTGGCGGGAATGCTGGATGGGCTGGCGCAGACCATTGCTCTTTGTGGACCTAACACCAAAGTTATCCCCGGCCACGGAGCGACGGTGGATCGCGCTGCTCTGGTCGCGCATCGCGACATGATCATCGCCCTGCGGGATAAAGTCGCGCCGCTGGTGCGTCAGGGGAAAACCGTCCAGGAAGTCACTGCTGCAAAGCTGACGGCGGACTTTGATGCGAAGGTGCCGGGTGTTGGGACGACCGGCGATCGGTTCATCGGACAGTTATACGCAGAACTCCAGCCCGCAAAATAGGGAACGAAGAAATAGTCGTTGTTCAATGTTCAATTGTCCTTTGTCATTTTTGGATGCGCCTTCGGCGCGGCATCTTTAAGAAGAAATAGCGCGAAGCGCAACCATCGATGACAAAGGACAATTGAACATTTGAACAACGACCATTTCTTCGCCCCTTTTACACCGCCTCGTACCAGGAACTCCGTCCTCGTCCGAGCAGCCGCAATCGTCTTGCGTCCACCAGTTGCCGCAAATGGAGTTTCAACGTGTTGCGATTTGCCTTCGTGAGTTTGAGCGCCGCCGTCAGAGTGAGTTGCCCATGAGCACGAGCAAACTGTAAGAGCTTCTCATCCAGTGGTGACAGAGAAGCCATCAGCTTTTCGCGTTTGACTTTCTCTGCGAGCGTGTTCTTCTGTTCGACCAGACAAAGCAAAAAAAACCGAAGCCAGTCCGGCAGACGTGATTCATCTTTATCCAGCGTGCCTTGCGCGCTTCGAAGACATCGATAGTAGTTCTCGCGATTCTCTTCAATAACCCGCTCCAGGGAACTGTAGGGCATGTATCCATATCCCGTGCGCAGCAGAAGCAGGTTCGTGAGAACGCGCGCAAGTCTTCCGTTGCCATCCTGAAAAGGATGGACCGCCAGAAATCGAACAATAAACGCGGCGATGACAAGAAGGGGATGATGCATTTTCCCTTCGAGCTCGCGTTTGGTCCATGCAACGAGTTCGTGCATGAGTCGTGGAGTATCGAACGGCGTCGCCGTCTCGAAAATGACGCCGACGCTCCGGCCATGTTCGTCGAACGCCTCCACATTGTTCGCGTGTTTCTTATATTCGCCTCGATGACGCTCATCGCGTTGGGAGAACTTCAGCAACACCCCGTGCAATTGCTTGATGTGGTTTTCCGACAACGGAATGTCCGGCCACGAATCGAAGACCATGGTCGTCGCTTCTGCATATCCGGCAACTTCCTGCTCATCGCGAGTTCGAAAAGAACCGAGGTCGATGTTCGACAACAGCGCATCGACTTCCGCATCCGTTAACTTTGCGCCTTCGATACGCGTGGAAGCGCCAACGGATTCCACCGTTGCCACGCGTCGCAACGTGGCGAGGCGGTCCGGTGCGAGATTCCCCAAGGCTGTCCACAAGCCTTTGAATTCGTCGATCTCACCCACCAGCCGCAGCAGATCGGGAGTCAGCGCAGTGTGCTTGAAGGGATTGAGTGTCGTCCCGGGCATACCCGTAAATATACCCGTAAATACCCGAAATAGAATTGGGTATTTACGGGTATGTTTTCGGGTATCGTCTGGACAAACCGGAGCTGGAGAGTTTCACGGAGAAAGCGGCAAACCGCGTGTCAGTGCGTGGCGGCGTAGATCATGAAGTTCAGCCCGAGGCGGTAGGCCTGTCCCGAGTACTTCGCGGGATAACAGGGCAGATCCATATATTCCCACGCGTCGCCGAGGTCGGAGTTGAAGGTGGCGACGACCATCAATCGTCCTTTGTCGTTTCGCAGTCCGTAGACTCGAGCTTCGCGATCGTCACTGCGTTCGTACGTCGGTCCACCGTAACACCCGGCATCCTGACCGGGGATCTGCATGATTTCGTCGATGTCGAAAAACGTATGGAACACCTCGTCGGAGAGCCGGAGAACTTCGAACGAATACTCCGGGAAGACTTTCTTCATTTCGTTTTCGAAGTTTTCCCTTTCCTGCAGTCCCCAGAAGTCATCTGCGTGAATGAAACCACCGCGCAGCAGGTATTCGCGCAGTCGCTCGGCTTCCTGTTTCGAGAGATCCATTCCGCCTGGTTCGACGACATAGGCGTAGGGAAACTCGAACAGCGAATCGTCGAGGATGCCGATCATGTTGGGATTGGGATAGACGTTCAATCCGGTAAGCCGATGCACGCCACCCATGAATTTGCAGTCCGCTCCCGGCGAATCCATCGACCACCCGACGCCTTGAGGTGGGAAGAAATTTCGGCCGCCAAACTCAGGACACTTGTAGTCGGGTCCGACGGAGCGTCCGAAACCGCGGTAGCCATTTTCCGTGTAAGCAAGACGCGTGAAATAGAACTGTGGTGCTCCTTGTTCGCCGGTGTCTTTCGATACATATGCTGTCAGGGCAGTAGAAATGCTGAGCAGGACCACGAGCAGGCAGACGGCAATTCGTGTCATTTAACTGCGATTCTATCAGTAAAGTTCGGCTGGCGGGCTACACTATCACCCGCAGTTTTCTGCACTTATGGCACGGTTCATTGTCTCGCTGACATTCACTCTACTTTTCAGCAGCTTATCGTGTTCTCGTTTGAACGAAGACGATACGGGCCCCATAACCCGGCTTGTCTTCAGCGGTCCTTTGATCGCTGCGCGAACGACCATGGTCACGGCCTGGGAGTTTCCGAAGAATCCTTTGAAGGATGCGTCGCTCGATGACTCCAGGTTGTCGAATGACATTCGCTGGGGATTCAAGATTTTTACAAACACCCCAACAGAAACACCACAGTTTGTCCCCGGCAAGATCTCCTGCAGCAATTGCCACCTCAACGCAGGACAACGTGAACGCGCACTTCCGCTAATCGGCGTGGCTGCGATGTTTCCGGAATACAACCGGCGGTCCGGACGTTTGTACACACTCAATGACCGAATCGTCGATTGTTACGTTCGAAGTCAAAACGCAACGGGAGGAAACGTGACAGCTCTTCCGACGCAGACTTCGAAGGAGGTTCTCGCGCTGGCTGCCTACATTACCTGGCTCGCTCGAGGATACAACGTCGGAGACAACCCGTCCTGGCGCGGGCAGAATGCGATTCCTGAGGCACATCGGATTCCAGTCGATAAGCTGGATCCCTCTCGTGGGGAGGCATTGTTCATGGAGCGTTGCGTGAACTGTCATGGCGCCGACGGGCAAGGGATCGCGATCGGAGAAAAAAAGGCGGGGCCCCTCTGGGGACCGGATTCATGGAATGATGGCGCGGGAGCGGCGCGAATCTATACGCTCGCAGGAATGATCCGTCACATGATGCCGTACACGGCGCCCGGCAGTCTGACGGATGAAGAAGCGCAGCAATTGGCCGCGTTCATCAATTCAAAGCCGAGGCCTTCGTTCCCGTACAAGGATCAGGATTACCTAACCGAGAAGATTCCCGTCGACAGCGTCTACTATCCGAAGAAATAAATAGGGACGTACCGGAAATTGGTGACGTTGACGAATTAGCGGACGAAATTTCGGTTGTGCCTCCAAATCCGTCCGCTAATTCGTCAACGTCACCAATTTCCGATACGTCCCTATTTATCTTCCCTATTTATCTAACCGCCGTAGACGAGCGTGTAGCCGCGCTCTTGCGCGCGATTGACAGCCACAATCCCGGCGGGAACCAGGTGGGAGTTCGGTATAAGGTTGGCCGCAATTTCGTTGTAGATGTCGTCTGCGTTGCCATTGACGCCGCGTGCAATCGATCCGGCGATTGCGCGTGTTGCCAGCTGGCACACCGCGAGATGTACGCCGCGTCCGGTCAGCGTCGTCAGTTGTCTGCCAGAGGTGTTTCGCATCGAGGGTTCTTTCCCTCGGTCCACGAAGTCGGAAATCTGAACTCCGTATTTCTCCCAGATGGCATCGTTGTATGCAAACGGCGTTGAGGTGTGTCTAGCGATGATCACGACGGCCAGGTCGGTATTCTGAAGTCCGTAGCTCGAACTGTTGGCGTTGTAGTAATTGGTCGCGTACGTCAGCGCGGAGCTCAGGCCCGCCTGAATGGTGGTGTCGAAGACAAGCCGATGTTTGCCGGGAATCTGGTCAAACCAGTTGTCCTGCGTGTGACGCTCCGGTTGCCATCCCGTCCGCTCCACCGTCTGTGCCGCCAGGGCTGGAGTCGTGGCGGTTGCGACTGCGGCTCCGAGCACGGTCATACTCGTTCCCATCCTTGCCAAAAAGAATCTCCGTGCCAGAGTCGAAATTTTCCCACTCATGGAATCCTCCCTTTCCGATGTCCGCAGGATGTTACACAAAAACGTGATAGATTGCGCGCTTTCGCCGGTAGGGATTATTCAAATGCTCGTTGGTCAGACTGTCGCCATGATTCTCGCGGCCTTTGTAGGATTTTCGCTTGGCGCCCTCGGAAGCGGCGGATCGATCATCACGATTCCACTTCTCGTTTACATCGCCGGCATACCGCCCGAAATTGCGGTAGGCATGTCGTTGGTTATCGTGGGAACGACAAGCCTGGTGGGCGTTCTCGTTCATCTGCGCAGCGGGAATGTCGCGTTGAAGCCCAGTCTTCTATTCGCCGTGACTGGAACTATCGGTTCGTTCATTGGAGCTTCTGCAACCCACCTTGTTTCCAGAAACAGCCTCATGTTTTTGTTTGCATCCATCATGATGCTCGTGGGCATTCGGATGTGGCGATCGCCGAAAGTCCCAGAGCGCGGCATCTACGATCCGCTGCGATGTCTCTCGATTGGACTCGTGGTCGGCCTGTTAACGGGGTTCCTCGGAGTGGGTGGTGGCTTTCTGATCGTTCCGTCTCTCGTGCTGTTCGCAGGATTAGATTCCAGGATGGCTGCGGGAACCTCTCTTGCCGTTATCACTTTGAATTCTGCAACAGGGATTATCGGGCAGCTGGGTTTCACTACCTTCAATTGGTATCTCATCGGCGGGTTCCTCGTGTTTGCATTGGCGGGAATGCTGGTCGGAACGACTTTGGCAAACCGGCTTGCGGAGTATGTGCTGAGACGGCTGTTCGCGACTGCTGTTCTTGCCCTGGCGATGGTGATTGCGGTGGGCAACCTGCTTGGCTGAAGTCAACCTTCAGAAAGACGCCAGTCGCTCAGACTCCGTCCACAGCCACTTCGCCGCAGCGTCGTCGAGCGCATCGCGAGTCGGCGGCGTGGGCTTGCACTTATAGAAATACTCACCACTGATTCTGTCGACCTCTGGAGAGGACGCGAGGTGGGTCATCGTCTTCGCGCCATTTTCAGGTGTGATCGCGAAGTACTTCAGGAGTTTGAAAAACGAGCCGCTGATGCTGCTGTTCGCATCGCCGAATCGAGTTGCCACAAAACCCGGGTGCAACGCATTTGCCGTAACGCCGGAGCCTTGCAGGCGGCGCGAGAGTTCACGCGTGAACAAAAGGTTGTAGAGTTTCGACAGACAATAGTTTCGAAACATCTTGAACCGCTGGACCATTTGCAAATCGTTGTAGTCGACATGAGCGGCACGATGGGCGTGGGACGACGTGTTGACGATGCGGGCTCCAGGTGTTGCGCGCAGCCGATCGAGCAAATGATGAGTTACGACGAAATAGGACATGTGATTCAGGGCAAACGTCCGCTCCAAACCGTCCTCGGTGATTTGCTTGCGGTCGAACATGGCGCCTGCGTTGTTCATTAAGACGTCGATACGCGGCTCTGCCGCGGCGATCTCCGTCGCGACCTGTTTCATCTCCCGCAATCTTGAGAGGTCGGCATAGTGAACGCGGTGCTGCTGGCCCTTGCCGATCTCCCCCAATCGTGCCAACGCGGCTTCTCCGCGCGCTCGATCTCGAGCGATCATGACAATTCTGGCACCCATCGCGGCCAATCGCTCCGAAGCGACCTGTCCTATACCGGAGGTCGCGCCCGTCAATACAATGACTTTGCCTTGCATGGTGAAGAAGTATAGCCATGAAAAGAAAAGGCCGCTGAACATCACGCCCCGCTACAGCATGAGCAGAGTCGATGCCGACTCCCCTCCTAAAGTTCCATCGAACGGGAGGACAGCCTGAACCTAAGTGCTATTCTCAGGGCGAGCGCCCCACCTTAGGATTGCACCCGAGTCGAAAGCCTATAGATCCAAAGGATTGGAATATGCAGCAAAGACTTTCAGACAGGACGCCGGCCACGGATGGCCGTATGCGGGTCCTGCTAGTAGATCACAACGAATCCGATGCAAAGCTCCTTCTGAATCTCATGCAGAAGAGCGCCGGCGACGATGTTGAAATGGTTTGGGCATCGTCCTTCATTGAAGCGCTGACTGAAATGAGACGACGCACATTCGATGCGATGCTGTTGGATCTGGCCTTGCCGGACTCCGAGGGTATCGAATCGATTCGGCGGATGAGTGACCGCGCCGATATTCCTATCATTGCCTTGACCAAGGAGTCGGACGATCGTTGCAGGATCGAACCTCTCCTGGCAGGCGCTGAAGATACTTTCATTAAAGAGCGCATCAACTCCCACAACGTTATCCGGGCGATTCAGTACGCAATTGCCCGCCATCGCAGGATCGGCGAACTCCACGCGCTGTCTTTGATTGATGAATTGACCGGCCTCTACAATCGCCGGGCCTTCATGACCCTGGGAGACCACCAGCTGAAAATCGCCCGTCGCCAGGATTCCAGCGTGACCCTTGCGTTTGCGGATCTCGACGGTCTCAAGGCAATTAACGATCAATGCGGCCATATGTGGGGCGACTTTGCATTAAAGGATATTGCACACATTCTGAAGAGCACTTTCCGGGAATCGGATGTTATCGCGCGGATTGGCGGAGACGAGTATGCGATCCTCTGGATTGCACACGCTCCGGCCTCATCTGACGCCTTGCACGCGAGGCTCAGGTCCGGCGTGGACGCGTATGCCGTGACGGAGCCCCGTCCGTACCGCCTGTCGTTAAGCATCGGCTTCTCTCACTACCAGAAAGGCTTTGCCGAGACTCTGGAAGACATGCTCTTTGAGACGGATCGTCGGATGTACGTGGACAAGCGCGCAGGCTCCAGTACCGCCCGCAAATAGGGTTTGAAAGCATTGGGGGAGCAGGGGGGTCGGCGCCATGTCGGCCCCTCTGAGGAACTCCAAAGCGTTTGGTTTGTATAGTTTAAGATTTGATTTGCTTGGGGTATGGCACCCTCTTACCCTACGTGGGTTAGGTTTATTCCTAACCGGAAGCATTGATGCTCCGAGTTCAAAGTTTGCTACATGGAGGTAGCGCCGTGACGCAGAATTCTCCTTCGTTGCCCATCCTTTTGGCCAGCGACTTTCCCATTCTTCGCGACAGTTTAAAGTCTCATTTTGACCAGGTTTCTGGCGTGGAAGTGGTCGGTTGTGCCAGCAACGAAACGGAAGTGGTTTCTCTTCTGCAGACCCTCGATCCCAAGCTGGTGGTCCTGGACCTGAACATGGACTGGCAGGCGCTGTGCTCGTTGCTGGATCAGATCCACACGACGAGTTCGGCTCGCTCGCTGATCATGTCGGACTCCCTGGATAGCAGTCGCGTGATCGAAGTGCTGCGCCACGGAGCACACGGGGTTGTTCCCCGACGAACGACACAAGAACTGCTGACCAAGAGCATCTATACCGTGCTCGAAGGCGGGTTCTGGGTCAGCCGCGCAATGGTGGCGGATTTCGTCCATATCATTCGCGAGAGCGGCATTGCCAAGCGGTCGAAGATGTCCGAATTCGAAATTGACGGCGAAGGTGGCGCAGCTGCCACGGTCGTGCAGAGCTCAGGGGCCTCGGAAGTGGAAATCGCGCGACTCGGTCTCACAAAGCGCGAAGTTCAGATCATCGGCGCGCTGGTAGACGGCCAGACCAACAAGGACATCGCCGCCACATTCGGCATCAGCGAATACACTGTCAAACACCACCTCACGAACATCTACGACAAACTCGGCGTCTACAACCGTGTGGAGCTGGTTCTGTTTGCGATTAACCGCGGCCTCTGCACACTGTCGACTTCAGTGACTCTGGCTGGCTGATCACAAGGTAGCGACTAAACAAAGACCGCGTCTGTAGCGTGCTTCAGCACCTGCAGGCGCGGTTTTGCGTTCTTAACCCTCTTCAAGCCTGGCAGGCTACAGAAAAACTTCTCAGAGAAGCGTCGCGATCGAAGATCGCGCGAGGGGTCGCCAAGGCGCATCCTTGCAGGGTTTTCCCAGGGGTGACCCACCCCCTCGCCGCGTTCGCGAGCTGTCCCCTGAGTCGCCTCAGGGGGGTGTGTCGCCGTTCCCAAGAGTTTTCCGCAGCCTGCTTCTTCACACTCACCCCATCCAAAACTTCTATGCCCAACGTAGAGTCTTCGACGCGATTCGAGTGATCGCGTGATTCATCTCGGCAGGAAATTGGACATGTACTCTATCGCCGGCATTCTGATTCTTCTCATCGCTGCAAAAGGAATCGCAGCACAAGAGTTGCCAGACACACGGCTTATTTCGGGCGTGGTTGTAACGCAAAAGGATGAGGCATTGTCGGGGATTTCGGTCATTGCCAGGGGGAGAGGGTTCGAACGAATTACCGTTACTGGGGAGAACGGGGAATTCAGAATGAAGACTCCTCGTTCGGACGTCACCTTGCTCGCCCAAGGGCCCTACATCCGTCCTCAGGAAACAACAATTTCTGCCGAGAGTTCCTCAACAAGCGTGAGACTGCAAGTCGAGTTCTTCATACCACCGATTCACCAAAGCATCGTCATTACGGCGCCCGCTCTCCAGCCCGATGTAGAGACGACCGCAGAGGTCTCCAGGCAGTCTCTTTTCGCCAGAGACGATCAGTTGTTGGACACGCTCGCAGCTGGGATCAATGCCGGCCAACACGAAGGCGGGGGAAAATCGCTCGAGATCCGTCGTTTCGGTTTCAATACCGATCACGGCGGCGTCAATGGTGGTCTCAAGGTCCTGGTGGATAACGTTCAGCAGAACCAGGTAACACAGGGGCACGGGCAGGGATATCTGGGAGCGCTCAAATCCTTAACTCCGGAACTTGTGGAGGATATCCAAATCGTCAACGGTCCATTCAGCTCGGAGTACGGGGACTTCTCCGGATTAGGAGTTGTGCACATTCGGCTTAAGGAAGCTCTTCGAAATCACGCGACGATACGGCTCCAGGCGGGATCTTTTGGGAGCTACCGTACGTTCCTCGCGTACAGCCCAACACTGGCGAGAGCGGATTCGTTTCTCAGCTATGAAGGTTCGAGGACCGATGGCCCCTTTGATCACCCCCTGGGCTAAGCGAGACAACGTTACAGGAAACTACACGCGCCATATCGCCCCGCGAGAGGATGTTGGTCTTCGGATTAATTTCGGACGGAACGACTTTTCCTCTTCCGGTCAGATACCGCTCGATCTCGTTTCCTCTGGTCAGTTGTCTCGATTCGGAGCTATCGATCCCACGACTGGAGGGCGCGTTCGCCTTGGCACGACCGGTGCCTTCTATCGAAAATCATTGGAGTCGGGCGCGAATTTTAAGCTTGATGGTTTCCTCAGCCGATCACTCTTCGACCTTTATTCCAACTTCACGATGTTCCTGAACGATACCGAACAAGGCGATGGCATCCAGCAGCACGACTCACGCTATCAGGAAGGTGTTAACGCTCAATATCTTCATCCATTCAAGTGGTTCGGGAATCCATACCTCCTTACGGCCGGCACGAACTTTCATGACAATCAGATCAATGTCGGGCTTTTTCCATCCGATCAACGCAGGCCGCTTGGCGTAACCACGCTGGCTCTGGCTCGGGTCACCAACGGCGCGGGCTACGTCAATCAGTCGACGGACTTGTTACGAGGTCGACTGCACATCGTCGGAGGATTGCGATGGGACTACTTTAGATTCAAAGTGAATGACCGGATCAACCCTATCGATTCTGGAATCGAAAGCAGCGCCAAATTTCAGCCGAAAGCCGGAATCGCCTACTCGCCCACAAAGACAGTGCCTGTGACTTTAACTTTCAATTATGGGCGGGGAATCAATACGCAGGATGCTCGGGGCGTGGTGCAGAATCCCGCTGCTCCTGAAATCGCAACGACAGATTTTTATCAGGTGGGTGCATCGGTTCACACCGCTGGGGTGTCATTCGTCTCTGACCTTTTCCTGATCGACCGTTCCAATGAGCAGGTCTATATCCCTGATGATGGCGGCTTCGAGCTTTCGGATCCAAGCCGATCTTATGGCTTTGAAAGCAAACTGTCCCTGCGTGCAGGACGTCATCTCACGTTCAATGCCGGCTTAACGCAGACTATGAATTCATTCTACAAAGGAACGACCCCCCGCCTTTACGTAGATAGCGCGCCGCACACGGTCGCCAATGCCGGGGTGACATTCACTGGTTGGCAAGGCGTCTACACATCGCTTCGCTGGCGACACGTCAGCAGTTATCGGTTGAACGGTCTGGATCCTTCAGTGCGTGCGAGTGGGCTTGATGTTCTTGATCTCGCGCTAACGAAGTCCCTCCGGCCTGGGCTGGATCTGAATCTCGAACTCGATAATCTGACCAACAAGGTCTACTACGAAACGCAAAACTACTTCGAATCCCGCATTTCTCCGACCGCACTCGCGATCGAACGCATTCACGGCACTCCGGGGTACCCGTTTGGACTAACTTTGGGGATGACCTTTCGTTTGGGCGAGAAATAGGCCAACAATCAGCGAAACAAATCCAACAGTCAACGTAGAACAGTCAGCAGTCAATGGTCAGTGGCGCGTCGAA
>Ga0111539_10006983_pt1 | contig 14489 bp, 8 predicted proteins | sample RhiMethybrSRZTD1_FD_79667 | JGI IMG/M metagenome (GOLD analysis project Ga0111539, IMG submission 79667) | Populus rhizosphere microbial communities from Tennessee, USA - Rhizosphere MetaG P. TD hybrid SRZTD1 (version 2) (version 2) | ecosystem: Host-associated > Plants > Roots > Rhizosphere >...
CATCCTCATCGTCGAAGACGAGCAGGACATCGCCAGTTTGATCAAGCACACTCTGGAGCGCAGCGGCGACGCCGACGCGCAGATTGTCGCCTCGGGCGATGCCGCGCTCACCGCGGTCAGCAAACGCGCGCCCGATCTCATCATCCTCGACCTGAACCTGCCGGTGATCAGCGGCCTCGAAGTCTGCCGCATCATCCGCGCGCGCGCCGACGTCCCCAACGTGCCGATCATCATGCTGACGGCGCGGACGACCGAGGACGATCTGGTTTCAGGGTTCGAAAACGGGGCGGACGACTACGTCACCAAGCCGTTCAGCCTGCGCGAGCTGTCGGCGCGGGTGCGCGCAGCACTGCGGCGCGGCGCCAGCGGCGAGCCGCGGCAGCCGCGGCCGCACGGCACCTACACCGGTGAACGCCTGACCGCGGATTTCGAGGCGGTCTCGATCGCCGTCGACGGCGCGCCGGTCCGGCTCACGCGCCGCGAATTCGAGCTGCTCCGCTACCTGGTGCAGAACAAGAACCGGGTTGTGTCGCGCGATCGGCTGCTCGAGCGCGTCTGGGGCTACGAGCGGTTCGTCGAAACCCGCTCGGTCGATGTGCACGTCGGCCGCCTGCGCACCAAGCTGCGCGACGCCGGGCGTCAGATCGAAACGGTGATCGGCCTCGGCTACCGCTTCGTCGATTGACTACCTCACCGGCCGGCGCCTCCTGTAGAGTTTGCCTGCAGGAGGCATTCGATGGCCGAAGTGGTTCAAACCTTCAAGAAGCACACACGGTGGCTGCCGCTGTTTCACTTCTTTGTGATGCCGGTGCTGCTGGCCAACGTCGTCCTCGCGCTGTGGCAGCTGGTTCGTGCGCCCGGCGGCGCAGCGCTGTGGAACGTCGTCTTCGCGATCGGCCTGCTTGGCCTGGGGTTCCTGTCGCGCATTCAAGCGCTGACGGTGCAGGACCGCGTGATCCGGCTCGAGATGCGGCTGCGGCTGCGCCAGCTGCTGCCGCCGGATCTGCAGCCGCGGATCAACGACCTGACGCATCGCCAGCTGGTCGCCCTGCGGTTTGCCAGCGATCAGGAGATGCCGGATCTGGTGCGCGAGGTGCTCGCCGGGAAGCTCGCCTCGTCGAAGGAAATCAAGATGCGGGTCAAGAGCTGGCAGGCCGACTGGCTGCGTGCATGACCGTCGCACGCCGGGCGCGACGCCTACTTCTTGAGCGCCAGCAGAATCTTCGGCGTCAGGAGCCAGCGGAGCTGGCCGGGCCCGTTCGGCGGAATCTCGTCGAGGTCGATGCGGCAGATCGCGCCCTTCTTGAACTCGATCGCGCGCCGCGAGCCAATGAGACGCGCCGCGATCTCGCCGATGCCCGGCTCGTGGCCGACCAGCGCAATGCGCGGCTTGCGCCCGTGCTTTTCCAGATCGGCGATCAGCGCCGCGTAGCCCGCATCGGGCGCGAGCGACTCGATGTTGACCAGCGCGGGGCGCGGCGCCAGGCCGCCGGCGACGATCTCCGCGGTCTGCCGCGCGCGGACCAGCGGGCTGGTGAGGACGATGTCGAAGGTGACGCCGAGGCGCGAGAGACCGCGCGCCGCCTTTCGCATGCGCGAGGTGCCGTCTTCGGTGAGCGGCCGCTTGGAGTCGTCGGGCCACGCGTCGCCGCGCTCTTCCGCAACGCCGTGGCGGATCAGATAGAGCTCGTACGGGCCTGGCATCGATCAACCCGCCCGCCGCGACAGGCCGTTGCCGGCGGCGGCGCCGGGCGGCCTCGCGCTGAGCGTGTCGGCGGCGGCGACCAGCTTGTCGCGCAGCCGCATGTAGCGGGCGTGCAGCAGCCGGCATTCGTCTTCGAGCGAGGCGACGGTGGCGTCGAGGCTGCGCCAGATGGTGACGCTCGGCGGCGTCAGCGACGCCTGCACCTGCCGTACCCGCTCGACCAGCACCTGCAGATCGTGCATCCGTCCGAGCAGCTCCTGTCCGCGCTTGAGCGCCGTCAGCTTCGCGTCGCGCGTCGTGCCGGTGAGCTCGTTCGAGAGCTCCAGCGCGTAGCGCAGCTTCTTGATGGCGATGCGCACCGCGTGCAGCCGCTCGGGCATGTACATCGCGCCGGCGTCGGCCAGCGCCTTGCCGAGCCGGGCCGCGCGCGCCGCGAGCTGCGCGTCGACCGCCGCGTGCCAGCTGCGCGCCGCGATCCGCGGCGCCATCTCCTCGGCCCGCAGCTCCTCGACAACGCGATTGAGCTTGGCGGCGAGGCGGCGCATCCCGTCGATCGACAGCCGCGTCGCCAGCCGCTTGCGCGCATCGTCTCTGTCCTTGGCGACGCTGATGCCGACGCGATTGAGCGATCCGGGGCGGCCGCGCCGCGCTTCGTGCAGCTCGTCGACCAGCAGCAAGAGCACGTCGAGCTCGCGGACGGTGCCGAGGCGGCGGGTCACCTTCTTCAACCGCCGGCTCAGCTTACGCGCCCGCTCGTGGTCCAGCTGCAGCATCGGCAGCAGCTCGCGGAGCCGCCGCGACGCGACGCGGGCCCGGTGGAGGCCGCGGACGTCTCCCTGCTCGACGAGGGCGAGGACGCGGGTGAACTGGTCAAGGCGCTTTTTCAGCAGGTTCGATCGAGTGCTGGACAGGGACATGATATGGGCGGGACGCGCTTTCATTATAGTAGGAGCTCTTAGTTGTCAGCTATCGGCTGTCGGTTCCTGGCCACAGGCACGCCGGCTCAAAGCAAGACCTGACAACTCGCAGCTCGCCGCCGCTGGTATCCGGGTCGCGTCGACGCGCGATCTTCGATGCGGGAATTGACCGCTGACCGCCGACCGCTGACCTATGCGCATTGCAGCCATCGACATCGGCACCAATTCGGTCCACATGATCGTGGTCCAAGTCCGGGCGGACCTGTCGTTTGAGGTCATCGACCGGGAGAAGGAGATGGTGCGCCTGGGAGCGGGCGGCCTCGACGGGCGGGCGCTCACGCCCGAGGCGATGCATGCCGCGCTCCAGGTGCTGTCGAAATTCAGGCGTCTGGCCGAATCGCACAAGGTCGACGAAATTCTCGCCGTGGCGACCAGCGCGACGCGCGAGGCCGAAAACGGCGGCGAGTTCCTGCAGGCGATCAACGAGCAAACCGGCATCCGCGCGCGGGTGATTTCGGGCACCGAGGAAGCCCGCCTCATCCACCTGGCGGCGGTCTACGGCGTCAGCGTGCCCAACGACGCGGTGGTGCTGATCGACATCGGCGGCGGCAGCGTCGAGGTGACGCTGGGCACCGGCCCGTCGATCGATCTCGGGCAGAGCTTCAAGCTCGGCGTCATCCGCCTCACCGAGCGGTTCGTCGCCAGCGATCCGCTGGAGCCGCGCGACGAGCGGCGCCTCGTCCGCCACATCGACAACCAGATCGGCGGCTACCTGCGGCAGATCTCGCAGCACGGCTTCGATCGCGTGATCGGCACCTCCGGCACCATCCTCAGCCTCGGCGCGGTCGCCGCGGCCGCCGACGGGGGCGCGCCGGCCGGGTCGCTGCGCAACCGCCGTTTTTCCGCGAAGGCAATCCGGCACATCCGCAAGGAAGTCGTGGCGCTCGATCTCGAGAGGCGGCTGCGCATCCCCGGCCTCGAACCGCGGCGCGCCGATCTGGTCGTCGCCGGCGCCGTGCTGCTCGACGAGCTTCTCCGCCGGCTGGGAGCCGCGGAAATCACGCTCTGCGATCTGTCGCTGCGTGAGGGCGTGATCCTCGACTACATCTCCCGCCACCGGAAGGAGATCGCGCAGGTCGACCGCTATCCCGACGTCCGGCGCCGCAGCGTCATCGAGCTCGCCGAGCGGTGCAACTACTGGCCCGAGCACTCGCATCACGTCGCCCGGCTGTCGCTCGCCCTGTTCGATCAAACGCGGGCGATCCACGGCCTCACCGATCGCGAGCGCGAGTGGCTCGAGTTCGCGGCCATCCTGCACGACATCGGCGTCCATATCAGCTACGAGGGGCACCACAAGCACTCGTACTACCTGATCAAGAACGGCGACCTGCGCGGCTTCGAGCCGGAGGAAATCGAGACCATTGGTCTGGTCGCGCGCTACCACCGCCAGGGGACGCCGAAGCGGAAGCACGAAGGCTTCAGCAATCTGCCGCGGCGGACTCGCCGCGCCGTCCGCACGCTGTCGGCGATGCTGCGGCTCGCCGAGAGCCTCGATCGCAGCCACGCGCAGAGCATCGCCGGCTTCGACATCCACGATCGCGGCGACGACGACCTGCTGCAGCTGCGCACCACCGGCGACGCCGAGCTCGAGCTGTGGGCCGCGGCGCGCCACTCCGCCCCGTTCGAACGCATGACCGGCAAACCGCTGCGGCTCGAAGTCGGCCGCCTGCAGCCCGACGCGGCCATCCACACCAATGTTGAACAACCTGACCCAACCGCACGAGTATCCGGGCAAGCTGTTCGTCGTCGAGGGCATCGACGGGTCCGGCAAGACGACGCAGCTGGCGCTGCTGGCCAAGTGGCTGAGCGCCGAAGGTCACCGCGTGTTCGTCACCGAATGGAACTCGTCCGCGCTCGTGAAGGCGGCGACGAGAACCGGCAAGAAGAAGAACGCGCTCACCCCGATGACGTTCAGCCTGCTGCACGCCACGGACTTCGCTGACCGGCTGCTCTACAAAGTGATCCCGCCGCTCAAGGCCGGCATGATCGTGCTGGCGGACCGCTACGCCTACACCGCCTTCGCCCGCGACGTCACGCGCGGCGTCGATCGGCAGTGGGTGCGCGAGCTCTATAGCTTCGCGGTGCGGCCCGACCTCGCCCTCTATTTCCGCGTGCCGATCGACGTCTCGGTCGACCGGCTGATGGCGCGCCGGGTGAAGCTGAAATTCTACGAAGCGGGGATGGATCTGGGGTGGAGCGCGAACCCGGTGGAGAGCTTCCGGCTGTTTCAGGGGAAGGTGCTCGACGAGTATGATCAAATCGTGCCCGAATTCGGGATGGAAGTGATCGACGCCAAGAGCAGCATCACCGAGCAGCAGCGCCTGGTGCGGCAGGTCATCGCCCAGCACGTGCAGACCCGCAGGATGGAGATCACCGATGACGAGCCCGTCGTCTGACGCGCCCGACGCTCCGGCGCCCGGACCCAACGGCGACAGCCCGGCGGGCGGGTACTACGGCCGCGGCATCCCCTACCTGCCGATCCACGGCTATCCCGGCAAGCTGATCGCGATCGAAGGAACCGACGGCGTCGGCCGCAGCACCCAGATTCAGCTGCTGCGCGAATGGCTGGAGATCAAGGGCTACGGTGTCGTCGAGACGGGGTGGACGCGGTCGCGGCTGATGCAGCCGACCATCGAGATCGCCAAGGGGAGCAACACGCTGAACAAGCTCACCTTCGTGCTGCTCTACGCCACCGATTTCGCCGACCGGCTCGAGAAGGAGATCATCCCCGCCCTCAAGGCCGGCTTCGTCGTCCTGTCCGATCGCTATATCTTCACCGCGCTGGCGCGCGCCGGCGTCCGCGGCGTCGACCGCCAGTGGCTGCGCAACCTGTACGGGTTCGCGATCGCGCCGCACATGGTGTTCTGCCTGAACATCGACGTGAAGACGCTGATCGCCCGGGTGCTGGAATCGCGCGGCATGGATTTCTGGGAATCGGGGATGGATTTGAAGCACGGCGACGACATCTACGACAGCTTCCGTGCCTACCAGAACAAGCTGCTGCGCGAATACAGCTCGATGGCCGATGAGTTCCAGTTCCGGGTGGTCGACGCCAGGCGCCCGGTCAACCGGATCCAGGACGAACTGCGCCGGCAGCTGGCCGCCTTCCTCGAGCCCGCCGAGAAGCCCGCCGACACGGTCCTCACGCGCTGACGCGAAAGCCGCCGACACCGTTTCTCACGACGCTGACGCAAATTGATACGCCCGTCTGCGGGCGCTGATCTCGCTTGGCAGCGGCGAGGGCGTCGGCCATAATTCCCGTATCCGCGCAATCTAGCTATGGTTTGTCCTCGCTGCGGCCAGGTCGCGTCTATCCCTGCGGGCCGGTGCACGGCGTGCGGAGTCCCGCTCGCACCGGCATCGCTCACGGGCGTGGTCACTGTCGACGCGACGAGTCTCTTGACCGGCGATTCGGCCGGCGTCGTGCCGGGCGGCACGTTCGACGCCCACGGCGGGGTGCCGGCGTCGGATCCCACGGCCGCCTCCGACGCATCGGAAACCGCGGGCACTGCCGGCTCGGCGCCGACGGCGGAAGTCGGCGCCGCCGCGCAGGGTGCGTCGGGGCCGCTGAATGTCGGCCAGTCGTTCGGCCCCCGCTATCACATCATCCGGATTCTCGGCGTCGGCGGGATGGGCGCCGTCTACCAGGCGTGGGACTCTGAGCTTGGCGTCGCCGTGGCGCTGAAGGTGATTCGCGCCGACCGGCGGCGCGGCAGCGCGCTGCCGGCGGCCGAAAAGCGCTTCAAGAACGAGCTGCTGCTGGCGCGGCAGGTCACGCACAAGAACGTGGTGCGGATCCACGACCTCGGCGAGATGGACGGCATCAAGTTCATCACGATGCCGTATGTCCAGGGCGACGATCTGGCGACGATCCTGCGGCGAGAGGGGAAGCTGCCAATCGCGCGAGCGCTGCACGTGGCGCGCGAGGTGGCCTGCGGCCTCGAGGCGGCGCACGAGGCGGGCGTCGTCCACCGCGATCTGAAGCCGGCCAACATCATGATCGGCAGCGGCGACGAGCAGCACGCGCTGATCATGGATTTCGGCATCTCGGCCTCGGCCGACGCCGCCGCCGACGGCCGCATCGTCGGCACGCTCGAGTACATGTCGCCGGAGCAGGGAATCGGCGGCACGGTCGATTCGCGGTCCGATCTCTACGCGTTCGGCCTGATCCTGCACGAGCTGCTGGTCGGGCGGCGCGGGCCGGCGCCAAAGACGGCCGAAGAGCGGTTCGCGGCGATGAAGCAGCGCTTCGAGGAAGGCGTGCCGGCGCTGCGCAGCCTCGACCCCTCGATTCCCGAGCCGGTGGCGGCGATCGTCGCCCGCTGCGTGCAGCGCGACCCGGGCGCGCGCTACCAGACGACGGCGGAGCTGTCGGCGGCGCTGGCCGCGCTCGACGATGCCGGCGAGCTGATCCCGGTGCCGGCGCGGATCAGCAAGCGGGTGCTGCGGGCCAGCATCGTGTTCCTGCTGGTGCTGCTGGCCGGCATGTACGTGATCGGCCGGCGCTTTGCGCCGGCGCCGCCAACGGTGCACGAGACGGTGCCGGTGCTGATTGCCGACTTCGACAACCGGTCGGGCGACCCCGTGTTCGACGGATCGGTCGAGCAGACCCTGGCGATTGCGCTCGAAGAGGCGTCCTACATAACGGTGTTCAAGACCAACGCGGCGCGTTCGATTGTCGCGCAGGTCGCGCCGGGCAAAGGCGATCGCATCACCGACGAAATGGGACGCCTGATCGCGCGCCGCGAAGGACTGAAAGTGCTGATGGCCGGTGCGATCGACAGGCGGCCCTCCGGGTACCGGATCGAGGTGCGCGCGAACGACGCCGCCACCGGCGAGTCAATCGCGACGGCGGCGCAGGATGTACGCGACAAGGATCAGGTGCCGGCGGCGGTCCGCACGATGGCGGCGCGCGTTCGCGAGGCGCTCGGCGAGTCGAAGACGGAGATGGCCAGGCTCGCAGCCGCGGAAACGGTGACCGCCGGCTCGCTCGAGGCGATGCGCGCGTACGCCCGGGCACAGGAACTGTCGCTGACGAGCAAGTTCCCGGAGGCGCTTGCCGAGTACGAGCGCGCGGCGCAGCTCGATCCCGGCTTCGGTCGCGCCTACGCTGGCATGGCCGGCGTCTACGCGAACTACTTCAAGCAGCCCGAGAAGGCCGAGGCCAGCTACCAGGCGGCGCTGAAGCACCTCGACCGGATGACGGATCGCGAGAAATACCGAACGCTCGGCACCTACTACCTCGACGTGGCACGGAACTACGAGAAGGCGATCGAGAACTTCGAGACGCTGGTGAAGCTCTACCCCGCCGATGACGGAGGCCACGGGAACCTGGCGCTCGCCTACCTTCTCACTGGCAGCAACCTGTCGCGCGCGGCGGCCGAGGTTCGCAAGAGCCTCGAGATCTACCCGAACAACACGCTGCAGCGCTACAACTACGCGATGTACTCGATGTACGACGGCGACTTCACCACCGCAATCGCCGAAGGCAAGGGGCTGATCGAGCGCAATCCGAAGTTCGAATACAACTACCTGCCGATCGCGCTGTCGCAGCTCGCCCAGGGGAACGCGGACGCGAGCCGACAGACCTACGAGCGGCTGGCACAGGTGAGCCCGACCGGCGAGTCGTTTGCCGCGCGCGGCCTGGCCGATCTCGAGATGTACTTCGGGCGGCACCGGGTTGCCGCGGGCATGCTGCGCGAAGGGATCGCGGCGGACAAGAGGCGCGCCGACACGGCGTCGGTGGCACTGAAGTCAGTCGCGCTGGCGGAAGCGTACCTGGCGCTGCGCGATCGCGGCCGGGCGGTGCAGGCGGCGAACGAGGCGATCGCGCTGAGCCGGCACGAGAGCACGCTGTATCCGGCGGCGCGAGTACTGGTGGAGGCCGGGCAGCTGGACAAGGCGGCGCAGGTGGCGCAGACGCTGGAGAACATGCTGCAGCGCCACACCACCGCGTACGCGCTACTCATCACCGGCGAGATCGCAGAGGCGCGGAGCCGCGTGCCCGACGCGATCGACGCCTTCCGCGACTCGCAGAAGCGGCGCGATTCGTGGTTCGCGCGCTTCCTGCTCGGCAGGGCCTACGTGGAGGCTGACCATTTCGCCGAGGCGCTGGCCGAGCTCGAGCTGTGCATCAAGCGCCGCGGCGAGACCACCGACGTGTTCTTCTACGACACGCCGACGCTGCGCTACCTGCCGCCGGCCTACTACTGGCTCGGCCTGGCGCAGCAGGGAGTCGGGTCGACCAGCGAGGCGAGGAAGTCGTTCGAGCAGTTCCTGGCGCTGCGAGCGGACGCCGACCCCTCGGACCCGCTCGCCGCCGACGCCCGCAGCCGCCTCGCCACGCTGACGCGCCAATAACCAGAACAGACGCACGTCCCGGGAGTCACGCGGTGGCTGCCTCGCCGGCGCGGCGCCACCGCGGTCCCGCACCAACCGTCTACCGCTTCGGCATGGCCAGGCCGACGGGGCCGACGCCGACCGGAATCGTCGTTGCCAGAAGCGTGTCGGTCGCAGTATCGAGAATCGAGATCTGACCCGGCTGATTCGAACGGAAGCCGGCAATGAACAATCGGCCGCCGTCCGGCGTCAACGCGAGACCCGGCACGCCGTAGAAGGTTTGCGGGGTGCCGTTCGGCACCGTGATGCCGGTCGGCGTCGCGAGCGTCACCGGCAGCGCGGCCGCCGGGTTGACGTTGAGAACCCACAGCTTCGAGTCGAAGGCGCTGCTCACGTAGGCTTTCGTTCCGCTCGGCGTGATCGCGAGCCCCGACGTGCCGGATCCCAGGCCGGTCACCGTCTGCACCACCTGGCGCGTGCTCAATCGGACGACGTTGACCAGGTTGTTCTGCATGTCGGTGACCAACGCCAACGCGCCGTCTGGCGTCACCGCAATCACGCGGGGACCTTGTGACAGGTTGCCGGGCAGCGTCGTCCGCAGCCCGGTGTCAGCCAGCACACCGTTGGTGAACGACAAGTACGCAACCTGCCGCGTATCCGCGCTGAGCACCAGCACAGTGTTCTCGTCCGGCGTGAACGCCACACCCTGATTGCCCGGCAGCCCCGAGACCGTACTGACAATCGTGTTGGTCAGCAGGTCGATTGCGATCACGTCGGTTTCGGCGATGCCGTTAGGGTCGGACTGCGGGGCGCCGTCTCCGACGACGGCATAGCGGCCGTTGCGGGTGATGGCCGTGCTCTCGGGATGCTGGATGCCCGGTCCCTCGAACGGCACCGTGGCGATCGTGGTCGCTTCGACCGCCGGCGCCGCGCTCGCGAGGTTGACCCGATACAACCGGCCGGCGCCGAAGTCGGCGACGATACCAAGCGCGCCGTTGGCCGTCACCGTCGCCCCGGTCAGGAAACCCGCTGTTTGCAGCGTGGCGATCGCCTGATCGGTGACGAAGTCAATCACCGAGATCGTCCCCTCGTTCGAGTTGGTCACGATCGCCAGGCGGCGGGTGATGTCGAACGGCGCCGAGGTGGCGGAGTTCAGCCCGGCGGCCAACGCCGTCAGCGTATAGCCGACGCCGATGTTGTTGATGCTGAGGCCGGGGAACGTTGCCACCCCCTCGACCGTGTTGCGCGTCAACGTTCCGGACAGGATGCCTCCGCCCGGGTTGCTGCCCAGCGCCAGGGTGACCGAGTAGGTGCCGGTCGAAATCTGGTTGCCGAACCCGTCCTGGACGGCGACGCGAACCGGCGGCGTAATCACCTGCCCGAAAGCGGTCGACGTCGGCTGAACGATGAAGGCGAGCTGCACGGCCGCCGCGGCGCCGCCCGTCGAGGTCGTTGGCCCGGCCGGATCGAACACCGCCTGGCCGTTGCGAATCACCACCTCCGGCGTATCGCTGCGTACCGTGACGGCAACCTGCGGCTGGCCGTTCACGAACAGCGAACGAAACGCCGCATCGTTCGCCTGCCTGATCTGATACGCGCGCAGCCGGTAGTCGACCCTGTGCAGCGGGCGATCGGCGCGGTAGCTCGGAGTCGGCGTGCCCGGGGGCGCGATGTAGAACGTGGAATTGCTGATCGTCGGATCGCGCGGATCGGAGGTCTGGCTGAACGGCGTCTGCGAGAACGGCGTCTGCGAAAACGGGGTCTGTGAAAACGGCGTCTGCGAGAACGGCGTTTGCGAGAACGGGGTCTGTGAAAACGGCGTCTGCGAGAACGGCGTCACGATGTTCGAGATCTGCACCTCGAACGAGCGGTCGACCGCGTTGCACCCGTTCAGCGCCGGCTTGGTCGATGTGTGGTCGATGATGACCTGAAAGAGGTAGCTGCCTTGCAGGCTCAGGGCGTTCTGCACGGCAAGCAGCGCGCCGAACGCAGCCGCTTCATTCCCCTCCTGCGTCACCTTGAAGTTGATGTCGGTCACTTCATAAATCGTGACCGTCTGCGAGAACGGCGTCTGCGAGAACGGCGTCTGGCTGAACGGGTTCTGCTCCGACGTCGTCTGCGAGAATGGCGTCTGGTTGAACAGCGTTCCTGCCGGGATGATGATCGGCAGCCTTCCCGCAAACGGGAACGTGATTTCCGGCGTCGGCGCGACGACCGGCTCGTGGTTCTCGGTCGTGTTGGCGGCCGTCGCGGGCGCCGGCTGCAGCGTCACTGCCGTCTTTGCGCCACCGGCCAGCAGCGTCCCGGTGGAGACGATGTTGCCACCGACGATCGAACTGGCGAGCTGTTCGATCGTCACGGTCACGGTCCCGTTGAATCCGGCCCCGACCACCACGCTTCCGGTCACCGTCGAATAAGGCCCGATCGCGATATCCGCATCCTTATCGAGCTGGCCGAACAGCGGGCTGGTGGTGTCGAACGACCGGTAGTTGAACGAGGTGAAGGATGCCGCATCGAGCGTGAGGCGGAAGAAGCGCTGCTGTCCCGATCGGTTCTCGACATAGAGCGGGTAGGCGTGCGGTATGTTCGACGGCCGGAACGTATCGGGCGCGGCGGCAAAGAGCTGGCCGGGCGCGTACAACGCGGTGTAGACGTTTTGATCACGGGAGCCGGCGTTGTCGCACACGGCGGTTGGCGGCAGTCCGGTTCCCGGCGGCTGATACACATCCCACCGCAGGCTGTCGATCGTGGAGTTATACGGCGGCGTCGTCAGAGGCGAGGATGGCGGAACGCCGGGCCGCAGCGGCTGCGTCGTCGGCAGCACCGCATCTCGTGTGTCGGCCCACACGCCCTGCACGAGCGGCGCAGGCAATCTGGCCTTGTCCACGCTGCTCGCGGTCGTCGGCTTCCAGCCGGTTCCGGTCAGCACATAAGGCACGCGCGGAATGAGGTGGACGTAATCGCCGGTGAAGGCGCACAGGCCGCCGCAGAACATCGAATAGGCGCGGTTGACCGAGGTGACGCCGAAGCCGGCGTTCTTGACGATGTCGTGCGGCGGCACCGAGCTCAGTGAATAGCGCGAGAGCTGTTCGGACGGGCTGAAGACCAGGTTGCCGAGCCCGTCGCGAATGCACGCACTCGCCTGGGCGATGCGGACATCGAACTGTTTATCGCCGCCGGCGACACCGCCGTTCGACCCGGGGGTGACACCGGTGAGACCGGCCCGCGCATCGTAGTACATCACCATCACGCGCGATTTCGGCCCTGACCGCCCCGGGCAGGAATCCCCTGGTTCTCCCACCGCCGCGAGCACGGGCATGAACTGGGTGCCGGCACCCGCGCCGAGGTCGACCGCCCTTCGCAGCGTCCAGCTGGTGCCACCGTCGTACGACGAAGTCACCGTGATCCGCGGCACCCCGGTCAGCGTCGACGTGTTCGGCCCGAGCGGGATGCCGCGCAGCACCGCCGTCGGATAGTTCGCCGGATACACGTACTCCTGCATCGCGACGTGAATCGCCCCGTTGCCGTCGATCGTCGCGGTCGGGTACGCGTTCGACCGCGGAATCTGCGGCGAGGTCGGGCTGAGCGGCACCTGCGGCGCATCGAACGCCTTCAGCACCAGCGCCACCGGGTACGGCACCGACGGCGAGAAGCTCTGGCCGCCGTTGGTCGACTTCTTCCCGACGATGGCGTTGGTGAGGTTCGGCAGCGCTGGATAGCTGAACAGCCGCCAGCCGACGTAGACGATGTTCTCGTTGTTTGGATCAATCAGGATCCACGGCGACTGGTTGCGCGTCAGCGGCTGGCTGATCACCGTGCCGCTCGACCACGTCTCGCCGTAGTCGGCGGAGCGGAAGAACACGATGTTGCTGCTCAGTTTCTTCGGATCGAGCTGATCGAACACGACGAACGCGGCATAGACGTGGCCGTTCGGGCCGGCCGCGATGCTCGGCTTGTCGACGAAGAAGCGCGCCGGCTGCGTCAACAGGGGTTTCGTCCAGTCGAACTGGATGTTCTGTCCGGTTGACGTGTTGTTTCGATCCGTGAATCGCGAGACGAAGCCGACGCTCGATCCCCCGGGGTTGAACGCGATGCCGCCGAGGAAGAACTGGTTGTGCGTGGTCGCCAGCACCGGGTCACTGGCGGCTTCGAGCCCGGACAACGGCGATCCGCTCGTCGTGTCGAACGGATGGCCGGGAAGCAGGCCCGTATACCAGTCGACGCCGTTGTCGGTGAACGAGAGACCGATCCACGCTTGTGCGGCATCGGCTTCCTCCGCCTCGCCCTCCGCGTCGCGCTCACGCTCCCGCTTCCACGGCGCGCGCAGGAAGTTCCAGAGCTTCGCGACGAAGCTCTGGGCTGGCGAAGGCGTGCCGACGCCCTGGTCGAATGCGAAATCGACCGTGCGGTAGTCGTTGTACGCAGCCATCATGTGCGACGGGTTGACGCTGGAGATGCCGAGCACGCCTTCGTTCTGGCGCTGCCGGAACATGTCGCCGATGAATTGATCGTCGCTGCCGGACACGATGTTGATGTTCTGGCCGACCTGCCCCTGCGCATCGAGGATCACGTGCAGAGCGCCGGCAAAGACCACCGCGAGGAACAAGGCGAGGAGCGTGCGTGTCTTCATAGAGAACTCCATCGCGCGCGCGCGAGTTGCCACGAGCAAATCACGAGCGCAGCCTTCATCTCCCACCTTGGGGGGCCTTGAGGTGGAGGCTCTTCGAATTAGACGAACGCGGGGAGAGAATTCTCCCGGCAGCTTTCGCGTAATGAATGAAGGTCTGGAGTATTTCCTAGAACAGCGTCGCGGACAACCGTTTTTCAGCCGAACTCAACTGTGACGCGCGAGATACGCCTTGTGTCCAAACGGTCACACGCGCATCGCGGTCATCGGATCGACGCGGGTGGCTCGCCGCGCAGGGATGTAGCACGCCGCTGCGCTCACCACCGCCACGATTGCAGCCAGCAACAAATATGTGACCGGATCGCTCTGCGTGACGCCGAACAGCATCGCGCGCAGGTACCGCGTCAGCACGAGCGACGCGGCGACGCCCGCAATCAGACCTGCGAGCGCAATCGCCATTCCCTGCCGCATCACCAGGCCGACCACCGAATCCGACCCGGCACCGAGCGCCAGGCGAATGCCGATCTCCGTCGTGCGCGCGCTCACCGAGAAGCTGACGACGCCGTAGAGACCGATCGACGCCAGCGCGATCGCGGCCAGCGAGAACGCCGACAGCAGCGTCAACGTGAACCGCCGCGCCGCCAGCGTGTCGCGCAGCAGGCTCGTGAGCGTCTCGATGCCCCCGAACGACACGGCCGGGTTCAACGACCAGATCGCGCGTTGAATCGACGGCACCGCGCCCGCAGCATCGCTGCTGGTGCGGACGATGAAAGTCATCGATCCGAACGGCACCTGCCGGTGCGGCACGTAGTACGCCGGCTGCGGTCGATCCTGCAGGCCG
>Ga0111539_10006984_pt1 | contig 14486 bp, 12 predicted proteins | sample RhiMethybrSRZTD1_FD_79667 | JGI IMG/M metagenome (GOLD analysis project Ga0111539, IMG submission 79667) | Populus rhizosphere microbial communities from Tennessee, USA - Rhizosphere MetaG P. TD hybrid SRZTD1 (version 2) (version 2) | ecosystem: Host-associated > Plants > Roots > Rhizosphere >...
CGCAGCACGTCGTCCGCGACGTCCCGGAGCTCCGGCTCGCCGCGCTGTCGCGCCAGGACCACGCGCGCGGCGCCGCGCAGGCGCGCGAGCTCGGCTGCCGCTACCACGACACCTGGCGCGCTCTCGTCGACGATCCTGCGGTGGAGGCCGTCGTGGCCGCGGTGTCGTCGTGGCTGCACCCCGAGATCGCCGCCGCCGTGGCGCGGCGGCGGAAGCCGCTCCTCATCGAGAAGCCGCTCGCCACGACGGGCGCCGCGGCGTGCGAGGTGGCGCGCGTGCTGCGGGCCGCCGCCGTGCCGTGCCTCATGGCGCACACGCTGCGCTGGAACGCCGTCGTCGCCGCGATGCGCGAGCGCATCCCGAGCCTCGGCCCGCTCCGCGCGCTGTTCCTGAACCAGCGCTTCGAGCCGTCGACGCTCGGCTGGCTCGACGACCCGAAGGCCGCCGGCGGCGGCATCATCCTGCACACCGGCGTGCACAGCTTCGATCTCGTGCGCTGGCTCACGGGCCGCGAGATCGTGCGGGTGAGCTGCCGGACCGCGCGCGCCTCCACGGTCCGGACCGAGGACAACTTCCTCGCGGTGCTCGAGCTGGCCGGCAGCGAGGCGCTGGTCGCGGTCAACGGCTCGCGGGCGACCGCGGGCCGGTCGGGGCTGATCGACGTCGCCGGCGCCGAGGGCCAGCTGCTCGGCGATCACGCGGGCGGCTGGTGCTTCGCGATTCGCGGGCTCGAGCGCACCCCCGTGCCGCTTCCCGAGGCGCTCCCGACCGTGCGCGAGGTCCTGCGTGACTTCGCGCGGCTCCTGGTCACGGGCGAGACGCCGCGCACGTCGCCGGAAGACGGCGCGCGGTCGGTCCTGGTCGCCGAGGCCTGCTATCGCGCGGCGGAGCTCGGCCGGGCGGTGGACGTCGAGCCGCTCACGGCGTGAGCCCGCGCGACGACGCCCTCGCCGAGGCGATCGAGCGCCTCGCGGGCGAAGGCGCGCGTCTGCGCGTCGCGGTCGACCGCCAGGCGTGCGAGCAGCGCTCCCGACGCGTTATCCCGGAGCCGCCCGAGCGCCCAGGCGGCGGCGATCCGGACGCGGCGCTCCGGATCGGCGAGCGCATCGCGGAGCGCCGGTGCCACGCCCTCGAGCCCCGCCGCTCCCGCGGTCCACGCGCTGACCTCGCGCCCGCGCGCCCGGGACTCCATGAGACCGCGGCTCAGGCAGAGCGTCAGCTCGGCGGGATGGCTCGCAGCCTCCTCGAGCAGCAGGCTCGGCACGGCGTCCTGGTAGTCGTGCTTCTTGTCCCCGAGAAATTCCACGAGATCGCAGAGGTACTCGAGGCGTCCCAGGCGCACGAGCGAGTCCGCCGCGACCAGCTGCAGATACGGATCGCGGGTCTCGTACCGGACGATGTCCTTCAGGGACGGTATCGCCCGCCGGTCGTTGACGCGGCCGAGAATCCACGCGGCGAAGAACCCGACCTGATAGCGGCTGTCACGCCAGCGGAGCCAATGCCGTAGCGTGCGCGGCTCGACGAGCCGCGAGAGATCGTACGTGGCCGCGGCCGGGACCTCCGACGAGCGTCCGAGGAGATAGTCCCTCTCGACCACGTGCACTGCGAGGAAGTTGAGCGCCAACGCGGCCTGGTTCTGCACGCGCCAGGTGCGCTCCTCGAAGGTGCCGGCGAGGAACGGGATCGATCGGACGTCCGGCGCCTCTCCGAACGCGCGCAGGAGGAGCAGCAGCGAAGGCTCGTCGGGAGTCGCCGCCGCCGCCTCGCGCGCCACGTATTCCGGCTCGCCGGCGCGAGCGAGCAGCGCCTCGACCACGGCGCGCCGGCTCTCGTGCAGCGGCTCCGCGAGCCGCGCGACCACGTCGTCGAGCGGCGGCAGGTAGTCCACCATCACCGGCGCCGCGTCGGCCAGCTCCCGGCGCGTGAGCACGTCGTAGCGGCCGAAGCGCGCCGCGAGCGTGTAGCGCTCGTGGACGAACGCGCGCAGCACGAAGTAGTAGCGCGCCGAGTTGGAGAAGAAGCCGAGGTTCCGGTTGAGGGTCACGATGAAACGCGGCGGGTCGGCGGCGAGCCCGCGCACGACCTCGGCCTCCTCGAGGTGATCCGGGCGTCCCGCATACCAGTAGTCGTGTCGTGTGACGGACGGGTGCCCGAGGAGGAACGGCACCAGCGCCATCCCCGGGAAGCCGAAGAGCCCCTCGCCCGGACCGAGCCGCGCCCGGAGATAGTCCAGGAGCGCGTTCAGGGCTCTCAGATCGGACGCGCGCGGGTCCTCACGGAAGACCGGCGCCGCGGCCGACGCGACCGTGACCTCCGCCTGCCTCCGGAGCGCCCCGCCCTCGACGGTGACGAGGGCGGAGAAGTTCGGCACGGCCGCCACGAGCGCGAGCGCCGCGGCGCCGAGCACGGCCAGGCGGCGGGGCTGCCGGCGGCGCAGGCGGAGCGCCGCGGCCCATGCGTCCGCCGCACGCCGCAGCGCCCAGGCGGCCAGGACGAGGCCGGAGGGCAGCGCGACGATCAGATGCGTCGGGTCGATGCGCGGGTAGAGTTCGGCGTACATGCAGAGCGCGAACACGAGGACCGCGAGCCGCCGCGGGTCGCGCGTGGCGGCGGCGCCCGGCGCCCCCCGCGCGCGCCAGAGCCACAAGGCGGAAGCGGCCAGCGCGAGCGTGGGCGCGGCGAAGAAGCCGATGTGCTGCACCTGCAGCAGGACCGATCGCGCGAGCCCTTCCGGCATGCGGGCCCAACGCACGAGCAGCACGCCGACGGCGCCGAGACCGGCGAGCACGACGCTCACCGCGGTCTCGCGCCGGACGACGCCGCGCTGGACCGCCACGCCGGCGAGCGCCACCACGGTCAGGCACCCTGCGACGACCGCCGGCCACGCCGCCGGGAAGCTCAGCGGAACCGGATAGGGCGTCGCGTAGACGAGGTCGAAGTCGGTGCCGACGAGGAACACCTCCCGGAGAAGGCCCGTGGGCCCGAAGGCCACGAGGAACGGCGCGAGCCACGGCAGGCACACGGCGAGCATGGCGGCACCGACGATGCCGATCGCCGGCGCGAGCGGCGGGCCCGCGGCGGGCGCGCGCGCCCAGAGGAGCCGGCCCGCGATCAGCACGAGCGTCGGCCCGAGGATGAACGCCATCTCGACCGTCGTCACGGCGACCGTGAAGCCCATCAGCAGGAACCCCGCCGCGAGCACCAGGAGGAGCCGCGCGAGATGGCGCGCCGGATCCCCATCGCCGGCGCGGAGGAGCGCCAGCGTCAGGCCGCACGCGAGCGCCGCCAGCGCGCCGAAGTTCTGCTTGAACGTGAACGCCAGGCCCGCCGCGATGCCGGCCGCGACGAGCGGCGCGCGGCCTCCGCGCGCCAGATGGCGGTCGAATGCGAGCTGCGTCGCGAGGAAGCAGAGCGTCGCGTACCACGATGGATACGGCACGTTGAACGCCGCGAAGAGGCCGACGAACACCGGCAGGTACGCTGCCCAGCCGAGCGCCACGGCGGCACCGAGCGCCGGGCCCGCGACCTGCCGCACGAGAACGAAGAGCAGCGCCGTGCTGGCGGCGTTGACGCCGACGAGGAGGACGCGGATCGGGATCACCGACTCGCCGAAGAGCGCGAACAGGGCCGCGTTCAGGTAGAAAGTGCCCGGCGGGTACCCGGTGTGGAAGTCCTGGTACGGCAGCTCGCCGCGCCAGGTGCGGGCGATCTGCATGAGGATCAGGCCCTCGTCCTCGAGCAGGATGCCGTAGTGGACGAAGAGGGCGAAATACGCGGCCGCCACGGCAGCGACGATCAACGGGGCGGCGTACCGCGAGGCACGCATCGGAAGAGGCGTAGTACGCGGCATGAACGGGCGTCAATCCGAAAATCCGCACGGCCGTATTTCGCCCTTGACGATGGGCCCGCGTGTCGCGGACACTACACCCCGCCGCATGGCCCCGATCCGCTACCCCGTCTCGAGGCCGTCGCTCGGTAGCCGGGAGCGCGCACTGCTCCTCGACGCGTTCGACAGCGGCTGGGTCTCCTCGCGCGGCGCCTACGTCGAGCGCGTCACGCGCGAGTTCCCGCCCCTCGTCGGCGCGGCCGCCGGCGTCCCGTGCACGAGCGGCACGGCGGCGCTCCATCTGGCGCTCCTGGCCCTCGGCACCGGGCCCGGCGACGAGGTGATCGTGCCGGACCTCACCTATGTGGCGCCGGCCAACGCGCCGCTGCTCGTCGGGGCGACGCCGGTCCTCGCCGACGTGCGCGCGCACGACTGGGCGATCGATCCCGCCGACGTCGCGCGCCTGATCACGCCCCGCACGCGCGGCGTGATCGCCGTGCACCTCTACGGCATCGTCGCCGACCTGCGCGAGCTGCGCGCGCTCTGCGACCGCCACGGCCTCTGGCTGGTGGAGGACTGCGCCGAGGCGCTCGGGGCGCCGCTCGCTGCGCGGAGCCCCGGCGCATGGGGCGAGCTCGCGACGTGGAGCTTCTTCGGCAACAAGGTCCTCACCAGCGGCGAGGGCGGCTTCGTCACGACGCGCACGCGCGCGGATCTGATCCCGGCCGCCGACGCCTATCGCACGCTCGCCGTGGTCCCCGAGCAGCACTACGTGCACGCGCACGTCGGCCTCAACTACCGTATCACCAACCTGCAGTGCGCGCTCCTGTGTGCGCAGATGGAGTCGCTCGCCGCGTTTCGCGACGCGCGCGCCGCGATCTACGACGCCTACGAGGAGGCGCTCGCGGCCGCGTTCGGCACGCGGCTCCTCCTTCCGGGCCCTCGGCCCGACGTGTGCTGGATGTACTGCGCCCTCGTCAACGAGACGCGGCTCACGGCCTCCCGCGACCGTGTCGCGGCCCGGCTCCTCGAGCAGCACGGCATCGATTCGCGCCCCTTCCCGCGGCCGATGCACCAGCTTCCGCACCTCGCGAAGGGGGCGCGTGGGCCGCTCGGCGTCTCGGCGCGGCTCTCCCGCGCCGGGCTGAACCTGCCGACCTACGTCGGCCTGGAGCCGTCGGACGTGCGCACGATCGCGGCCGCGTTCGTCGACTGCGTGCAGGAGGTGGTCGCTGCCTAGCGCCCTTCCCTTCCCCGTGACGGCCGTCATGGGGACCATCGACGAGGCGCCGGCTCTGCGCGTGCTCTTGCCCGCGCTCCGCGCGGTCGTGCGGGAGATCGTCGTCGTCGACGACGCCAGCCGCGACGGCTCGGCGGCGATCGCGCGCGCCGGCGGGGCCGTCGTCGTCGCGCGCCCGCGGAGGCTCGGCATCGGCAGCGCCGTGTACGCCGGCGTCGCGCAGGCGTCCGAGCCGGTGATCGCCACGCTGGACGCGGACCTGAGCCATCCGCCGCGCGCGCTCGCCGGCGCGTACGAGCGGCTCCTCGACGGCTACGACGTCGTGCGCTTCAGCCGCTTCCTGCCCGGCGCGTCGTGGCAGGCCGACCCCGGACGGCGCCTCGTCGTGGCGCTCTTCGGGCGCCTGCTCGCCGCGGCGTGCCGGCTGCCCCTCACGGATCCGACCAACGGCTTCATGCTCGCGCGCCGGGAATGCTTCGCGGGTCCGACCCGCTTCGCGACCGATCCGGGCGAGGGATGGGTGGCCGAGTTCCTCGCGCGCAACCGCGATCGCCGCATGATCGAGCTCCCGTACGTCCACGCGCCGCGCCACGGCGGACGATCGCACTTCACGACCGCGCAGGAGCTCTCGCGCGCGCTCCGGAGCGTTCGCCTCGGCATGGCGCGCTACGGCTCGGGGACCGAGGCCTCCTCCGTCTTCAGCGCGAGGAAGGGCGACACGTCCAGGGGCTCGACGCCCGTCGTCTCGTAGCAACGCGCCTCGAGCAGCTTGATCTTCCGCGCGTCGCGCGTGCCGACGGGCCGCGCCGGGCTCCCCAGGTTGATCGTCCACGGCGCCACGTCGCGCGTCACGACGGAGCCCGACCCGATCACCGCGCCCTCCCCGATCGTCACGCCGGGGTGCACGACGACGTTGGTCGCGAGGAACGCATGCCGGCCGAGGTGGACGAACGAGCGGCGGACGGCACGGAACGCGGCCGGAATAGTCGGGTTCGTCAGGCCCTCGCCCTTCACCATCTCGGAGCCCGTGATGAGGCGCACGCCCGTGCTGAGCCCGACGAAGTCCTCGAGGATGCATGCCCCGCCGCCCGCGATGCTCCCGTGGCTGGCGACGTGCACGAAGCTCCCGATCACGGTCCCGCGGCCGCCATGGATGCACGTGAACTCGCTCACGATGACGTGGCTCCCGAGCCGGATGCGCTCGGAGGCGATGAAGACGCAGTGGGGATGGAGGGTGACCGCCTGCCCGACCGCGGCCAGCGGCAGCCGCCTGCCCTCGTAGTCGATCGTCGCCACGGGCGATCCGTAGCGCGCCGGGCGGGCCTCCGGCCAGCACCCGCCCGGACCGGGTTGACATATAGCCGAGGGCCGGGGTAACTGAATGCTCATTCAGTTATGAAGAGAGCGTCAGTCGCCGCCCTCGCCCCGAGCAACCGCTTCGAGCGCCGGCGCGAGCGCACTCGGCAGGACCTCCTCGGCGCCGCCGAGCGCGTGCTCGCCGACAAGGGCCTCCATCACACGAAGATCAGCGACATCGCGGCCGCGGCCGACGTCGGGGTCGGGACCTTCTACCTTCACTTCCCCACCAAGGAGGCCCTCTTCGACGCCGTGGTCGAGGACACGATGCGCCGCTTCAAGGCCACCATCGACACGGCGCGCCTGTCGACCGACGACCCGATCGGCCAGATGCGCGCGGCCAACGCCGCGTTCTGCCGCTTCGCCTGCGACAACCGCGAGGTGTTCCGGATCGTCTTCGGACACGCCGCCGCGTACAACGAGGTGATCCGGCGCGCGCAGGCGCTGTTCGCCGCCGACGTCGAGGAATCGTACCGCGAGGGCGTCGCCAAAGGCGCCTTCGCGCCGATGCCGCCCGCGCTCGTCGCCCAGGCCGTGATCGGCATGGCGACGCAGGTCCTCTCGTGGTGGACCGAGCACGAATCGGTGTCCATCGAATCGCTGCACGAGACCATGTTCACGCTTGCGCTCGAGGGCATCCGCAGACGGAGCCCCGAGAAAGGAGCCTCCCGATGACCGCCAACGCCGCCGCCTTCGGCCCCGCCGGCCAGCCCGAGTCCGAGCTGCTGCCGACCGCCTTCGACGCGAGCTACACCTGGAACTACGGCGTCAACCGCCAGGAGCTGCGCAACCTCTACGAGAAGGCCAAGCGCGAGCAGTGGAACGCCACCACACAGCTCTCCTGGTCGACGGACGTCGACCCCGAGGCCGAGCACGTGCCCGATGTCCAGATTCCCGTCTACGGCACGCACATCTGGGACAAGCTCACGCCCGGCGAGATCAAGAAGCTCCGCCGCGAGTCGCTCGCGTGGACGCTCTCGCAGTTCATGCATGGCGAGCAGGGGGCGCTACTCGCTACGGCGCAGATCGTCGACGCCACCCCGTCGTTCGACGCCAAGCTCTACGGGTCCTCGCAGGTCATGGACGAGGCGCGCCACGTCGAGGTCTACGCGCGCTATCTCCGCGAGAAGCTCACGCGCCAGTATCCGGTGAACCGCCACCTGCGGACGCTGCTCGACCAGATCCTCACCGACTCGCGCTGGGACATGAAGTACCTCGGCATGCAGATCATGGTCGAAGGGCTCGCGATGGCCGCTTTCGGCTTCCTGCACCAGACCTGCAACGAGCCGCTCCTGAAGGAGCTGACCCACTACGTCATGAAGGACGAGTCGCGCCACGTCGCCTTCGGCGTCCTCGCCCTCCAGGACTTCTACCGCGACCTCAGCGCCAGCGAGCGCCGCGTGCGCGAGGAGTTCCTCTACGAGGGCTGCCGCCTCATGCGCGACCGGCTCCTCATGGAGGACGTCTGGGAGGAGATGGGCTGGCCCCTCGACGAGGTACGGGAGATCGTGCTCAACTCCGAGATGATGCGCGACTTCCGGAAGCTGCTCTTCGCGAAGATCGTCCCCAACGTGAAGCGCCTCGGCCTCCTCACGCCGTACGTCCGCGAGCGCTTCGCCGAGCTGGACATCCTGCGCTTCGAGCACGAGGAGCCGTCGGCCTGAACGCGCTCAAGCGGATCGCCCCCTGGGCGGTCACGCTCGGGATCTTCGCGTTCCTCTTCTCCAAGATCGACGTCGGGCGCGTGCTCGCGACGCTCGGCGGGGCCGCCTGGGGGCGCTATCTCCTCCTGATGGCGCCCTACTCGCTCTTCTACACGCTGGTCGACTCGTTCGCCGTGCAGCAGGTCGTCGGCTGGTTCCATCGCCGCGTGCCCTACCGCGAGGTGCTGCCCGTACGCGCCACGGCCTACATCCTCGCGCTCGTGAACACGCAGCTCGGCCAGGGGGGCGTCGCCTACTACCTCCATCGGAAGTATCGCATCCCGTTCCTGGAGATCACCGGCACCGTGATCTTCATCTCGTTCGTCGAGGTCTACCAGCTGGCGTTCTACTCCTTCCTGGGCGCCGCCGGCAGCGGCGAGCTCGGCCGCGCTGCGCCGCTCCCCGTCTACGTCGCGCTGGCGACGTACCTGGCGCTCCATCTCTGGTTCTTCGCGCGGCCGCGCGGCGGGCGCGCCGGGTCGCTCGCCGTCTTCCGCGCCTTCCGCCTCGCGCGCCCGTGGCACTACCTCGCGCTCCTCCTCTACAAGACGCCGAACCTGCTCGCGGCGGTCACCGTGCACTGGCTCGCGCTGCCGCTCTTCGGCATGGCGGTGCCGTTCACGACGCTCCTCGCCTTCCTGCCGCTCGTCTTCTTCTTCGCCGCGCTGCCGATCGCCGCCGCGCACCTCGGGCCGAGCCAGGCCGCGTGGTGGTACTTCTTCCAGGGCCACGCGCCGAAGGAGAATCTTCTCGCCTACAGTCTCGCGTCCCACCTGACGTTCATGGTGCTGAACGCGGCGATCGGCGTGCTATTCCTGCGCCGGGCCGCGCGCGAGCTCGCGGGCGGGGACGAGGCGGGCGACGACGGCCGCGACGTTCAGCCCCACGACGGCCAGGCTCGCCACGCGTAGGACGGCGTCCCAGGCGGGGTGCGGCAGCGCGAGGGCACCGGCGATGAGCCCGGCGAGCCCGTAGTTGGCCACGCCCGCCGCGTGCCCGAGGCGGCTCCGCGCGAGGCGCCACGATCCCGCCTCCGTGCTCCGGCGGAGAGAAGCGAGCGCATACGAGGCAACGGCCGCGACGATCGCGAGCGGCGCCGCCCAGGGGACGAGGCCGAGCGTCGCGCCGCTTCCCGTCGCCGCGAGCACGAACGACACGTCCGCCACCGTGTCGAGCAGTGCCCCGTGCGCCGTCGGCCGCGCCGTCGCACGCGCCAGGCGGCCGTCGAGGAAGTCGCTCGTCGCGGCGATCGCGAAGAGGCAGAGCGGCCCCCAGCTCGCGTGCGGCGCCGCGGCGGCGCCCGCGATCTCGCGCGGCAGAGCGACCGCCGCCCCGAGCCGCAAGAGGCCCAACGCATCGGCGGCCAGCGACACTACCGCTTCGCCCCCTCGGTGACCTGGATGGGACGCCGGCGGCGGTCGCGACGCAGAAGGACGTAGAGCGCGCCGGCGCCGCCGTCGCATGGGCGCGCCGTCGTGAAGGCGAGGACGATGTGCGCCGCCGACCCGCGCGCGAGCCAGCTCTTCATGCGCTCCTTCAGCACCGGCGTCTGGTCCTTCGAGTTGAGCCCGCGCCCGTGCACCACCAGCACGCAGCGAAGGCCGGCGCGCACCGCGGCGCGGAGGAAGGCGAGCACCGCCTCGTGCGCCTGCTCGGCGACCATCCCGTGCAGGTCGACGTGGGCCTGCCACGCGAAGTCGCCGCGGCGGAGCCGGCGGAGCACGCGCGGATCGAGACCGACGATCGCCCCCTCGACGTACTCGCGCGTGTCGCTGACGTCGAAGTGGGCGTTGCCATGAACGAGATCGGAGAGCTCGGCGAGCGCCTCGGCCTCCTCGCTCACGCGCGGCCGCGGCCTGCTGGCCGGCATCGGTCCGTCCACGCGCACCCGGCGCGGCAGCGGCCGGACTCCCTCCATCGCACGCGTGAACAGGTCCGGCTCCTCCGTAGCGCTCTCGACCGGCCGGCGTGCGACCGGAGCCGGCGGCGGAGGAGGCGGCGGCCGGAGCCGCATGCGCTTCCCGAGATCCGCGAACGGCGAGTTGAGCGGCAGCTCGGGAGCCGCAGCACCCGGGAGCCGTCCCGCACCGTCCTTCCGCGCCTTCGGCGCGCGTCGCGGGCGCCGCGTCACGGACGAGGTGTTACCACACGGCGGGCAACGCTGTCGCCTCGGATCACGCGCGCTCGGGCCAGTGGATCAGCTGGCGTCGGCGCTGCCGAGCTGGACGGGTAGCCGCACGACGAAGCGCGAGCCCTCGCCGAGGACGCTCTCCACCTCGATCGCGCCGCGGAGCTGCGTCACGAGGCGCTTCACGACGTAGAGGCCGAGGCCCACGCCGCCATGGCGGCGCGTGTGCGCCGGCTCCACCTGGCGGAAGAGCTCGAAGATCACCGGCAGGTCGTTCTCGCCGATGCCGATGCCCGAGTCGGTGACCGTGAAGAGCACTGCGTCGTCCGCGAGCTCGGCGGCTACCGTGACCCGGCCCGTCTGCGTGAACTTGAGCGCGTTGTCGATCAGGTTCCGAAGGACCATGGCGAGCTTCGTGCGATCCGTCTCGAGTGCGGGCACGCCGGCCGCGAGCTGCCACTCGAGCGCAACCTCCGGGCGCTCGGCGGTGCTCGTTTCGGCACGTAGCTGCTCGAAGAGCTCCGACAGGGCCACCGGCTCGATCCTGAGCGGCGAGTCGCCCGACTCGAGGCGGCTCAGATCGAGCGTCGCGGTGATGAGGGCGAGGAGCTCGCGGGCGCTGCGCTGCGTCCGCGCGAGCACGCCATGGATCTCCTCGCCGAGATCGCCGAACGCGCCCTCGAGCAGGAGGTCGTTGTAGCCCATGATGACGTTCAGCGGCGTGCGCAGCTCGTGCGACATCGTGGCCACGAACTCGCTCTTCAGCTGGCGCGCACGCTCGACGTCGGCGACGAGCCGGAGGTTGTGCAGCGTCGTCGCGGCGAGCCCGGCGAGCGCGCGGGCGACGAGCGGCGCGTGCGGCGGCGGCGCCTCGCCGCGCCCCCACGCAAGGGTGAGGAAGCCCTCGAGCATCTGCCCGCGCTCGATCGTGAGCCCCACCTCGCGCAGGCCCGCGGGCTCCTCGCCCATCGCGAGCGCGAGCCTCGACAGCCAGCCGTCGACCAAGCGGACGCCGCCCCCGTTGCTGGCGAAGGCTCCCGTCGGCAACGCCGCCCCGACGAGGCGCTCGGCCTCGGCCGCCGGAATGCCGTGGCAGGCCTCGATGCGGAGGCCGCCCTCGCCGCTCGTCATGACGGCGACCAGCGCCGCGTGCGCGCCGGTCGACACCACCGCACGCGCGGCGAGGCGGGCCGCCACCGCCCGCACGTCCTCGGCACGGTCGAGCTGCTCGGTGAACTCGACGAGCGTCGCCGCCGGCAGGCTCCCGGGCGCCTCCTGGCGGAGCCGCAGGTCGTCGAGCGCCACGCCGCCCTGGCGGGCGAGCGTCTCGAGGAGCGACGCCTGGCGCGCGTCGAAGCGGCCGCGGGCCTCCACCAGCCGCGCGGTGAGCATGCCGTAGGCGCGGCCGGCGTGGACGAGCGGGCTCGCGAGCACGCGGCCCTCGCCGGTGCCGCGCTCGTCGCCCCAGACGATGCGCTCGCCGGGGGGGACGTGGGCAAGCGGCCCGGGCACCCGCTGCTCGACGTCACCGGCGGACATGCCGTCGTCGGCGACGGGCGCGAACCGCTCGCCTCGCGGGTCCCACCCGAACACGGTGACGCGGTCGGCGCCGAGGAGCGTGCGCGCCAGCCGGCAGAGCGTGAGCAGCAGCTCACTGCAGGGCGCCACGCGGCCGAGCTCGCCGACGGCGCGGAGCAGCGTCTCGGTGCGGCCGGCCTCCTCGTGGAGCGCGTCGCGGTGCGAGGCGCCATCGATCGCACCCGCGACCAGCGCGGCCAGGACCTCGCCACGCGCGGCCCACGCGCTCAGGTCGCGCTCGCCGCCGCCGTCACCGACGCTCAGCGTGCCGAGGACGCGGCCGTGCGCGTTCCGGAGCGGGAGGGCGAGCACGCGCCGGACGCCGAGCGCGACGAGCCCGGGCGGCAGCTCGTCGATGTCCTCCGCAACCACCGCCCGCCCCTCGCGCACCGCGCGCGCCGCCGGCGCGCTCGCGTGGTCGAGCGGCATCGACGACCATGCCCCACCGCCCGCCTCCGGCTCCATGGCACGCACGACCAGGCGCCCGCAGTCGGCGACGCGCACCACCATGGCGTCGCACTCGAGCAGCGGACGGCCGCGCTCGCAGACGAGTCGGAGCACCGACTCGACGTCCGCTGCCTCTCGTGTAGCGCGCCAGAGCTCGGCGAGTCCGCCGATGAAATCGGGACCGGCCGATCCGGGTCGATCAGCGAGAGGGCTCACGGCCGCCTGGCTCATCCAGGGGGCAACCGCGTGCCTGTGCCAGCTCGCGCAGCGCACGCCAGGCGAGCTTGCTGGGCTTGACGTGCCCGTTCTCCCAGCGGCTCACCGTCGAGAACGTGACGTCGAGCGCTTCGGCGAGGCCTTCCTGGGTGAGCCCGAGCCGGCATCGCCAGTCGCGGATCCGGCGCGCACACTCGGGAAGATTGTCTTCCGACACCATCGCGTCCTGTGACATGTCGTGGGGCCCGTCCACAGCCTCAAGCAACCCAGGTGCCACAGCGATTCGGGCCATTTCACAGGGGTTTCTGGCGCCGGCCGCGTCATGGACTGTGCGCCCTGTCGGGAGCTTGACGCACGCTTGCGGGTCGCTGGGGCCATTGCTAACCGTCGCGCATGCCGACGCCTCAGGAGATCCAGGAGCGCCTGAAGGCGATCCCATACCCCGGCTTCACCCGCGACATCGTCTCCTTCGGGCTCATCCAGGACATCGAGGTGTCGTCGAGCGGCGTCACCGTACGCCTGGCGCCGACCACGGCGCAGGACGACGTCGTGGCGACGATCGAGGCCGCGGTCCGCGACGCCGTGACGGCCATGCCCGGTGTCGGCAACGTGGAGATCGTGCGCATGGCGCGGCCGGCGGGCGCGCCCCGCGGGCGGCAGCCGATCCCCGGCGTCCGCAGCGTGCTCGCCGTGGCCAGCGGCAAGGGCGGCGTCGGAAAATCGACGGTGGCGACGAACCTCGCCCTGGCGCTCGCGACGATGCGTCCCAACGTCGGCCTCATGGACGCGGACGTCTATGGGCCGAGCGTGCCGCTCATGCTCGGCATCGAGACGCGCGCACGCCCCGGCGAGGGGAAGCGGCTCGTCCCGGCGGAGGCGCACGGGCTCCGCGTCATGTCGATGGGCATGTTCCTCGGCACGACGACGCCGGTCATCTGGCGTGGCCCGATGGTGTCGAAGCTCGTGACCGAATTCCTGCGCAACGTCGAGTGGGGCGAGCTGGACGTGCTGGTGATCGACCTGCCGCCGGGCACCGGCGACGTGCAGCTCACGCTGACGCAGCAGGTCCCGATCACCGGCGGCGTCATCGTGACGACGCCCCAGGACGTCGCCCTCGCCGACGTGCGCCGCGGGATCGCCATGTTCCGGCAGGTGGACGCCCCCGTCCTCGGCGTGATCGAGAACATGAGCTACCACCTCTGCCCCGGCTGCGGTGCGCGCACCGAGCTCTTCGCGCACGGCGGCGGCGCAGCCATGGCGGCGGAGGCGGGCATCCCGCTCCTCGGCGAGGTGCCGCTCGTGCGCGCGATCCGCGAGGCCGGCGACGCGGGGACGCCGATCGTCGCCGCCGAGCCGTCACACCCGCAGAGCCGGGCGTTCCGCGAGATCGCGGAACGCGTGCTGGTGCGGCTCGAGGCGGCGCGGCGCGACGGCGGCGCACCGCTGACTGTTTTGAGTTAAGGGGGACTCTGTCCCCCTTCTCCACGCGGCAAAGCCGCGCGGAGCCTCTTCCCCCAGCTCGCTGCGCTCGGCCGCGCGCGGACGCGCGGAGACTGTGGTCGTCGGTCGCGACGGTCAGCGCTTGCGGCCGGTCAGCCCCTCGCGCCCGTAGCGGTCCGCGGGCCCGATGCCGCCCGGGCCGAGCCGGCCGCCGGGACCGAAGTGGCCCTCGCCGGGAACGTGGTTCACCTCGACGCGAATGCCGTCGGGGTCCTCGAACAGCACCGAGTAATATCCCGGGGCGAACTGCGAGTCGTCCTCGGGCGGATGCACGATCCGCGCGCGGAGCTCGTCCACGAGGAAGCGATGGACCGCGTCCACGTCCTCGCGGCTCCGCGCGCGAAAACAGACGTGGTGCAGGCCGGCGCGGTCCTGGTCGAAGGGACCGCCGGCCCCGCCCGGCACGCCCCGCACGAGCACGCCGGTGCGGGCGCCGATGCAGTACACGCTGTCCTCGTTCCGGAGCAGCGTCTGCATCCCGAAGAAGTGGCA
>Ga0111539_10006988_pt1 | contig 14477 bp, 12 predicted proteins | sample RhiMethybrSRZTD1_FD_79667 | JGI IMG/M metagenome (GOLD analysis project Ga0111539, IMG submission 79667) | Populus rhizosphere microbial communities from Tennessee, USA - Rhizosphere MetaG P. TD hybrid SRZTD1 (version 2) (version 2) | ecosystem: Host-associated > Plants > Roots > Rhizosphere >...
CGTCCAGGTCACCTGCACGAACGCCTCGCAGCTGAGCGCAAACGCGTTGGTGACCGTTTCAGTGCCTCACGATCAGCGCTGACGCTCGAGGCGTGTCGTTCGTGTGGCAGGATACGCCAGCCCATCGAGATTGCTCGAGGGGTTGGCCCCGAGTGAGCTACTCCACGCTCACCGACTTCCGATCGACGCCGTAGTGCGCACCGTCCACCGTCCGGTGCGACAGGTAGAGCCAGCGCCCATCGCCTTTGGCGTATACCTTCTGATACCAGACGTAGAACCATTGGCGCCCCGGAGGCGAGCTTGGAATGTTCCCGACGTAGCGGCCGTAGGTCACAGCGACGTCGCCGTGCATCTCAACCGATTGAACGTCGTAGTCGTGGGCGGCGTACGTCTTGTTCGCCACGCGGCGCATGAAGCTCGCCTTGTCGTCGACGAGCGTGGGCTGACCACCGTAGGTCCACCCGTCGCCGTGCACCATCACAAAATCGGCCGACGTCACGCGATCGAAGTACGCCACATCCCCATTCACGAGGGCAACGGCGATGCTTCGCTCGAGGGCGAGCACTTCCTCAGCGGCAGCCGTTTGCGCCGCGGGCGAGACGACAGGCGCAGGCAGCGGCATGTGCGCTGGTGACTGCGCCGAGAGCACCGTCACGCCGGCGAGAAGCACTCCTGCGCAAAGCAAGATATTTCCAGGACGGTTTCGCATGTCGTCAGCCCCCCGCCAGGTTGTGACCGGTGGATTTCACCATGCTGACGGCCTTGCCGTCCACCGATCACTCTGAACGCGATCGGGCGTAGAATGCCGGGGCCGCAGCGGGTGCCGGGAGAGTCGACATGCTCAAATGGAAGATTCTGGCGGTGGCGGGCATCGTATTTGGCGTGGTTGGCGTGGGCTGGGGCTATGCTCAACAGCAGGCCTTCCCCGGGTTCTACGAGCTGCGCATCTACAAGGCACAACCAGGCAAGCGGGACGCGCTCGCGGCGCGTTTCGCCAGCCGCACCGCGGCGATTTACGCCAGGTACAAGATCACCAACGTCGGCTATTTCATCCCGCAACAGAGCGACCCTGAGCTCGGGATCGACGCAGCCGACACGTTCATCTACATCCGCGCATATCCGTCGAGAGAAGAACGGGACAAACGGCTGAAGGCCGCACAGAGCGACCCCGAATTCCGCGAGGTCGTAATCGCGCAGGAGCGCGACGGCGACGCCCGGCTCATCGTCAAGGCACACAACATCGACATGACGCCGAGCGGCTCATATACAGCCATCACGGTCGTGCCATAGACGGGTGAGCCGATGCCACCACGCTCTGTCGCCAGACCGTTGTGCGGAACCCTGACGATCGTCGCGCTGACGATCGTGTGGGGGCCGACGCTGCATGCACAGCAACATGCCACCGGCGCGGCCGCCGAGGTCCTCGCGCTCGAACAGCAAATCGAAGACGCCGTCGTTCGCGGCGACGTCGCGTTCATCGACCGCGTCACCCCGCCAGATTTCAGCTTCGTGCATGGGGACGGGTGGACACATGGAGGCCGGCCGTTGATGTCCGACGACAAGGCCGCCTTCCTGAAACGCGTCGCCGACAAGGAATATCTCGTCCACGATCTCGATCGGGTGAAGGTCGAGATGCATGGCGACGTGGCGATTACGTACGGTCGCTATGTCAGCCTCTTTGTGCCCGCGCGCTCTGGCGCGCCGAATCGCAACCCGTCTACGCCTGCCCGCCTCAACTCGATCTGGTTCGAGCGCGTGTATGCGAAGCGGAACGGACAGTGGCAGTTTCTTTCTCACCGGACCGTGCACGGTCCGAACGTTGCCCCTGCGGGCATCGATCCAACCGCTGCGGAAGCGGCGTCGAGTAAGTAACGCTCTCGCGTGAGCGCAGGGCCGAGTCTGCCCTGGCCTGTGCCAGGTCGCGGCAGACTCGACTCACACACTACGCCTCGTTGGCTGTTAGTTCTCTCGGCCTCTGCCGTTAGATCCAAGTGGTACGTAGCTGCGAAGGCGAAAACGCAGGCAGATAACGCGCGTCCGGGTACCCGTCGCACGTAGCTGAACGGGCGTGCCACGGCGATATCAGGACGTGCGGGGCGAGTGCATAAGGGGGTCGCTTCATCAGGAACCAAACAGAGATCCCGGCTACGTAGTTCGGCCGAGCGCATAGAAACGCGCTCGCCCTCGTCAGTTCAGGAGGACTACATGGCAAAGACACACTCGCGAAGGGAACTGATCAAAGCCGCCGCCACAGGCGGAATGGCCGCAGGATTTGGAGTGGCAATGTCCCGCCGGGCAGCCGCTCAGGGCGGTCAGCATGACCATCTTTTGCCACCGGTCACAGGTCCGCTAGCGAGCGCGACAGTGAGCTTCGGGCAGTGGCCGGCCGACGCGACGAATCCCCTCGACCGAAGCCCGAATCGCTCCCCGAACGCCCGGAACGTGCACCAACTCGTCCCTCATGAGGTCACGATCAAAGAGAATGGCTCGGTGAACTTCATCATCGCGGGGGTTCACTGGGTCGCCGTTTACGATGACGGAACGCAGCCCGAGGACATCACTGTTCCCGTGTTCGATCCGGCGATCCCGGCGACGCTCTTCATCAACGACGCGAACCACCGAATCTACAGGGGGTTGGATCCCACAACCCTCTTCATGCTCACGACGGCGCAACCAAACGCCGCCCCACCCTTGGCGCCGGTAATCATTCAGTCGATTGCCGCCCAACTGCCAACCACGGCCGCTTCTCCCGCGTTCTACGGGCTCGGGGTCCGCGATCGTGTCGAGGTGGTGCAGTTCCCCAATCAGGGCCGCTACCTCGTGATCTGCCTCATCAACCCGCATTTCAAGGACCCCGCGACCGGCAGGTTCGGGATGTTCGGCCACATCAACGTGGTTCCTTAGGGGCAAGGACGCTCCGAGGAGGACGCTGGAGGAGCGGGCGACGGAGGAACGACGCCCGCTCCTGCATTACCTTGTGGTTGCACGATCGCAGCCACTTCCTCAGCGACTGGATGTTTGGATTCGTCAACGTCGTCGGCGAGTAGCCTGCTGCGACGCGCAACCATCACGGCCCCGTCTCAGTAACGGCGGGGCTTGTACGGCCGTGCTCACTCCGCTGACACAGGACGTTTGTAAACTCTACGCCCGCGCTGGCCTGACCGACTGCGATCTTTATCAAAGGAAAAACGCGCAGATTCCTTGGGCGTTGATCTTGCACCTCATGTCCTTCGAGTACGTCGAGCAACACGCTCGAGTCGGAGGAGATCATGCGGACAACTATCTTGTTGGCGAGCTTCCTACTTGCTCCCGCACTCACGTTCGCGCAGCAACCGTGCACGTCGGACGCCGACAGCACTGTTGACGCGATCTATAGACAAGTGTTGGAGCGGCCGGCGAGCGGCGAAGGCAACGCCCGGGCCGATCAATTGCGGAACGGGCAGACGTCAGTGCGTGAGATCGTTCGGGACCTCGCACGATCCCCCGAGCATCTCCAGCGCTTCATGCCCGTGAACAACCGGAACGAAGCAGTGACGAATCTCTACCGTCATGTCCTGGGACGAGGGCCTGACCCGGGAGGCTTGAACAGTCATGTGCAGAGCCGGGATTCGATGGCCGCGCTCGTCGACACGTTCATCAACTCGCCCGAGTACCAACAGAAGTTCGGTGAGGACGGGGTGCCGGGCGGGAACAGACGGTACTGCCGCGGCGGAGGATTTGGGTCCGCGAATAACAACGGCCGTAACCGATTCCAGAACATGGACCGCAATGGCAACGGCGTGATCGAGCGCGAGGAATGGAACGGGAATCAAGGGTCATTCGAGGCTCAGGACTGGAACCGGGACGGCGTGCTTTCCGGTGACGAAATTCAGCCGGGCGCCCGGCGGGGAGCAGCTCGTCGCGCGGAGATCGCCTTCAATCCCGACGCGCCTGAGACTTGGACGGAGGAAACATTCCGTCAGCTTGATCGCAACGACGACAATCGGATCACCTCGAGTGAGTGGTTCCACAGCGCCGATTACTTCCGGCGAGCCGACCGCAACCGAGATGGCTCGCTCAGCGTCGCCGAGTTCACAAGCGTCTCATCAGCCGACAATAGCACCGTCAGCTTTGAGAGCCTCGACGCGAATCGGGACGGCATCCTGAGACCGGACGAGTGGCGGTGGTCGCGGAGGGTCTTCGACCGGTACGATACCGACGGCGACGGTTTGCTTACGCGCCGTGAGTTCAATGCAGGCGGCGGCGCGCCGTCCGCCTCCCGGTAGGTGGCTGGGTCGCTGGGTAGTTAGGTAGTTAAGTGGTTAAGTAGTTAAGTAGAGGCGGGTCTTTCGAGACCCGCCTCTGTCTTTACAGGCGCCTCGTCGTCGACGAGTCCCAAGACTCGCCGCTACATCTCACTGGGTTCCAGCGGTTCGCACGCCGCTCATCGTGGCGTAGACCGCTGTGCGCCTCTCGCGTGCTGTCCCACCGCTCAAAGCCCTTGTAAGCATCGAGCGTCAGCGTCTTCTGGATCTCCGCCAGGCTGCGGCCGGCACCGATGCCCGCGGCAACGCCCCTCGCGATGTCCTCGAGATAGCGCAGCGAGTCTGCGGCGTCTTTCTTCGTTCCGGCAAGAGCATGTCCCGTGAGCGCGTGCTCAAAGTCGAGTGAGTTGATGATTGTCAGCGCGTCGATCCATGCTCCAACATGCGGCGCCAGTCCGCCTGGAAGCCGCTTTACCTGCATCACGTCGGCGCTGAACACGGCGCGCTCATCCGGGAAGTGCAGCACCGAGCTATCGTCAGCATGGGCGACGCCGAGGTGGTGCATCGTCACCCGCTTGCCGCCCAGTGTCACCGTGTGCCTGTCGAGATAGGTCGTTGTCGGTGGATAGACGTCGCTGATCGAACCGCGCGCAATCTCGGCGCCATTGACGACGTCGTCGCGGTTGTAATCGAAGAGATCGAAGCGCTCGGCGATGGCGCCACTGGCTTCGTTACGTTCAACCAACCCGTTGCGATTCCCGTCCATCTTCACGGTATCTGGCGTGAGCGCCGGGTTACCGGCCGGCGGCGCGAGCGCCGTCAACATGTTTCGATGGCCGACGAACTCCGCGGTGTCGGCAAAAACAACGCCGCCCGACGCATGATCCCAGTCACGATGGGTGTAGAGCACATAGCGGACTGGTACTTTGAAACGCGACGCGAGCTCGCTTTTGAGCCAGCGCGCGAAGTCGCGGTTGATTGGATCGCTCATGATGATGCCCTCGGGCGTCACCAGGAACACGGTGTAGTGGTGTTGTTCTGGGCGCGATAGAGCTGGCCCGTGACGTTCACGATGGCGCGGGTGGGCGGCTGTTGTGCCGCGGCACTCGAGGCGAGGCTTATCACTGAGAAAGAGCGACAACGAGGACAGTTATGAATCGCATGGCTTACTCCCAAGGTCGCTTGTAAAACTGCTTTGCGTAGTGGACGGTCTCGTAACTTACGGTCGGGAACCCGTTGACCATTTACCAGCGATCAATACTCGCCGTTACACGGGTGAAATCTGGCAAGATAGACGGCCATGCGTGCGCTTGCCAGGAGATTTGTATGTTCGGACTGACTCGCACAGTCGCCATCGTGCTCGCCGGCCTGCTGATCACCGCTGGATCGGCAGGTATCAGCTCAAAAGCATTGCCGTCGTCTGCGCCTGAGGAGGTCGGCCTCTCGAGCGAACGGCTGGCACGCATGAACAAGGCGATACACGAGTACGTGGACGCCGGCCGCACGCCGGGTGTCGTCACGCTCATCGCGCGTCACGGCAAGGTGGTGCACGTCGACGCCTATGGCACGGCCGACCTCGCCACCGGCCGGCCGACGCGCAGCGACGACATCTTCCGCATGTACTCGATGACCAAGCCCATCACATCGGTCGCCCTGCTGATGCTGTTCGAGGAAGGCAAGTTCCAGCTCACCGATCCGCTGTCGCGCTACTTCCCCGCAGTTTCCGACATGAAGGTGTATGCCGGCAGCACATCACAGGGCGGCATCCTGCTCGATTCGCCGAAACGGCAGATCACGATCCAGGATGTCTTCCGGCATTCGGCTGGATTCAGCTACGGATTCGGTTCCACGCCGGTCGACAAGGCCTACGCGGACGCGGATCTGTTTGCGACCGATCTCACTGGCTTGATGGAGAAACTGGGGAAGCTGCCGCTGCTCTATCAGCCGGGCGAACGCTGGGTGTACAGCGTCGCCCACGACGTGCAGGCAGCGCTGGTCGAAAAACTCTCGGGGCAGAAATTCGATGACTTCGTTCGTCAGCGGATTTTCCGGCCGCTCGAGATGAACGACTCGATGTTCAAGATCCCCGCGGACAAGAAGTCGCGCGTGCCGGCGCTCTACACGATGCAAAAGGGCACGCTCGTCGTCGACACGAGCCCCATGGGCAGCAACTACGGCGACCAGGTGTTTGGCGGCACCAGCATCGCAACGACAATTGCTGACTACGCGCTCTTCGCACAGATGCTGTTGAACAAGGGCCAGTTGAACGGCGTGCGCCTGCTCAGCCCCAAGACCGTCGAGCTGATGTCGACCAATCATCTGACGCCTGCTGCTCTTGCCGCCGGCGGGGTTGGTCCCGGCACAGGTTATGGCCTTGGTGTCTCCGTGCTCATGAGCCCGGCCGAGCGCGGCAACATCGGGTCGGCCGGTGAATTCGGCTGGTCGGGCGCAGCGTCGACCCACGTCCTCATCGATCCCAAGGAAGACCTGGTAGCCATCTACTGTACGCAACTGATCGGTGGCGATTTCCCGATTCGAGCGAATTTCGCGACACTGTTATACCAGTCGATTGTGGGTTCATAGGGGTCCGGCTAAAGCCGGACGATACGCCATTACAACGGAGGGACTAATGATTCGGCGATTCACTGCGGGTGTCGGCGTCCTGATCGCATGCGCTCTGCTTGTTACGTGGACGACGCCGGCCGCGGCTCAGGCCAAGGGGTCGGCCGAGGCCGCAGCGGCCAAGCGAGTGAACCCGCACTGGAAGGCACCGCGCAATGCATGGGGGCAGCCGGACCTCGAAGGTATCTGGACGACTGACGACATGCGCGGCGTACCGATGCAGCGGCCGGCGTCTTTCGGCACGCGCATCTACATGACGGACGAAGAGTTCGCCGACCGCGCGAAGCAGCGAACCAATGCGCGTGACGTCGATAACGCCAGGACCGGCACGTTCCGCAACGAGGAAGGGTCGCGCGACTTCAGCTACACCTCGATGGTCATCGATCCGCCAGATGGCCGCGTTCCCGCACTGACGGCCGCGGCGCGGGCACGACCGCGCGCGCAGGGGTCGTTCGGCGTCGGTCCGTGGGAGAAGGTCCAGGACTTCGGGCTGTACGACCGGTGCATCACGCGCGGGGCGATTGGATCGTTCATGCCGGCCGTCTACGGCAACGGTGCGCGCATCATCCAGACGCCCGACTCGGTCGTCATCAGCTACGAGATGGTGCATGACACGCGCGTGATTCCACTCGACGGCCGTCCCGTCCTTGGGTCCAATCTCCATCTCCTCATGGGCGATTCGCGCGGCCACTACGAAGGTGACACGCTCGTCATCGAGTCGCGAAACTTCACGGACCGAACCGCGGTCGGCGGCACGGCGCACAGCCAGGAACTGCGGATGGTCGAGCGATTCACGCGCGTCGATCCGGAGATGATCGACTACGAAATCCACGTTGATGACCCGGCGACGTTCACGAAGCCATGGACCTTCCGGATGACAATCACGAGTCAACCGGGCTACGAGATCTACGAGTATGGATGTCACGAAGGCAACAACGCCATGCGCAACGCGCTCAGCGCCGAGCGCGCCTACGAGAAGGCCGCCGAAGAAGCCAAGGCCAAAGGGCTGCCGCCGCCAGAGCGGGTCTTCGAGCGCGTGAATGGCGCGGATCGAGCCCGGTAATTGAACTCCCAACGTCCAACTCCCAACTCCCAAACAAGCCTGGTCTTTGGGATTTGGAAGTTGGGGATTGGGAGTTGACACAGCATTTCGTTCTAAACGGTTGCCTAACTGGATCGCTGGAGACTACCTCACCCACCGTTTCAACCCGGAGCTCGGAATCGGGCGTGTTGCCGCCATCGAGGGGCGAGCGCTCGTGGTCGAGTTCCCGCGCGCCGGGACCAGGCTTCGCCTCGCCGCCAACACTGACGCGCTGATCCCCGTCGACCCGGATTCCGATCGCTCGAGACTGGATGTCGAGCGGCCGCTGATCGAACGCCTGACTCGAGGCGACGTCGACGATGCGAAAGAGTTCCTGACACGGCTGGACGTACTTCATCTCTTGTCATTGCGCGAGACCGATGCTCTTGGCTCATTCCTGGGCGGACGCGTAAGGCTCTTTCCGCACCAGCTGTATGTCGCGGAGCGCGCGAGCGCGAGCGAGCCGGTACGGTGGCTCCTCGCCGACGAGGTCGGCCTCGGGAAGACGATTGAAGCCGCGCTGATCCTGAATCGACTTGTGCACACGGGAAAAGTCGAGCGCTGTCTCGTGGTGGTGCCAGAGGCGCTGACGGTGCAATGGTTGGGTGAACTCTGGCGCAAGTATCACCAGGTCTTCACGCTGCTCGACGGACCGCGCCTTGCGGATGTCGTGCGCGACTTCGGCGCAGACTTCAACCCGTTCGACGTACACCGTCGCGCGGTCATTGCCCTCGAGACGCTGGCCGAGCGTCCACACCTGACCGCGCTAGCCGTTCAGGCGGAAATCGATCTGCTCGTCGTCGACGAGGCGCAACGGCTTCGCCGGCCACCGGGACATCCCGGTGAACCTGCCTGGCGGGCGATCGCGCCGATTGCCGCGCTCGGCCGTCACCTCCTGCTCCTCAGCGCCACTCCGCTCGAAGACGACACGCACGGGTTCTTCCGGCTGCTGCAGCTGCTGCGCCCCGGCGAGTTCCCCGAGGACATCAGCTTCGAAGCACGCCTCGCGCTCGGCACGCCGCTTCCACCGTGCACCAGCTCGACACGCCGCACTGACATCGGCGGCTTGCCGCCGCGCGTCGCGATTCCCATTGCGCTCGACCCGGCACGGTCGCACGCGCGGGCGGCTGTCGAAGCCGTCGTGCGCAGCGCGCCGGCGCGTGATGCCGTCGCGCAGCGAAAGAAGAGCGAGCGGATCCGCCGTGCCCTTGCATCGGGTGCGGCACTCAGTGCCATCCTCGGGCCGGACGATTCGGATCTGCGTGAGCGGGCCGCGGCGATGGACCAGTCCGACCCTCGCCTCGAGTGGCTGCTGTCGCTCGCGCCGCGATGGAAAGAGGCCAGGGAGAAGACACTCGTCTTCGTCGCGCATCGCGAGACATTGGAGATGGTGCGTACCGCGCTCAGCCATCGAGCGCAGCTGGCCAGCGGTGTCTTTCACGAAGGCCTCTCACCTGCGCGTCGCGATACGGAAGTCGCGCTGTTCCGCGATCCCAGCGGCCCGAGTCTGCTGGTCTCCACCGAGAGCGGTGGCGAGGGACGCAATTTCGAGTTCTGCCGTCGCCTCATCATGTTCGACCTTCCCTGGAAGCCCTCTGCCGTGGAGCAGCGCATTGGCCGGCTCGATCGGATCGGCCGTCGCATCCCGGTAGAAGTCGCGTACTTTCAACCGCCGGACGGCATCGGCCGTGACTTGGGGCGTCTCTTCGAGGAACTGGGCCTGTTCCGTGAGCCTTCCGCCGGCATCGAGCCGCAACTCGCGCAGATGGAAGGCGCTATCGAAGACATCGCGTCGGATCCGCTCTCATCGCTGTCCGACGCGCGCCTCGCAGCGCTCGTGCGCGATGCTCACGCCGCGCGTACGCGTATCCGCGAAGCGGCCTATCAGCAACTGCAGCGCGATCCTTATCGATCGGAGATGGCCGCCGGTCTCCTCGCGCGCGTTCCGTCAGAGCTCGATGCGCTCAACGAAGAAGTCGTCGTTGCCGTCTGCACTCGACTTGGATTTAGGGTCGAGCACACGCGCGGACGCCGGACGTATGCCATCGAGTTGGGCAACGAGGCGCTAGTCGACAGCCTTCCCGGTGTTGCCGGCGGATCGGCCTTTGTCGGCTCGTTCGATCGTGAGGAGGCGGTCGAAGACGAGACCATCGACTTCTTCGCGTCCGGCCATCCGCTCGTTGAAGGCGTATTCGCTCATCTCGAGGACAGCGCGCGCGGACGTGTCGCCTGGCTTGCCGTCGATATCGGCAACGATCGCGGCAGCGGCCTGGTCGCTCTCTACAAGGACGGGCCCGGATTCGACGTCGTCGCACTCGATTCGACGGGACGCGATCGGCCGGACTGGGCAGCGGCGTTCCGCGGTCGGCAGCTGCGGGCGAAGCGCATCGCCCCTTCACCGATCAATGAATCGGAATGGAGCAACCTGATCCGCCGGCTTGCGGCACGGCTCGATCAGTCCAGGCACCCGTATGCGCTCGCCGCCATCACGGTTCGGCCGGCTCGTTGACCCATCGCGCTGGCATCGCGTGGAAGCATCGGCCCTCGTGTGCAAAGATGGCTCCGTGGATTCGGATGCCGTCGTTTTCGACAACGTGTCGTTCGCCTTCGACGATCACGTCGTGCTCAAAGACATCAGCTTCAGCGTGCCCAAGGGCAGCATGAGGATCCTGCTCGGCGCCAGCGGCGCCGGCAAGTCGATCGTCCTCAAGCTGATTCTCGGATTGCTGCGCCCGGACGCGGGGACGATCGTCGTCAGCGGTGAGCGCATCGACCAGATGCCTGAACGAGATCTTCTGCGCTTGCGTACCGATATCGGGATGTCATTCCAGGAGATTGCGCTGTTTGACTCCCTGACGGTGGCCGAGAACGTCGGATACCGCCTCTACGAGGAAAGCGAGCTCCCGCTCGAAGAGGTCGGCAAACGCGTACTCGAAGTCCTGGGCTTCGTCGGCCTCAGCGAATATGGCGAGCGAATGCCGTCCGAGCTTTCCGGCGGCCAGCGGCGCCGGGTCGCCATAGCCCGGGCGATGGCGACCAAGCCCAGCCTCCTGCTCTTCGACGATCCGACGACGGGCCTCGATCCAATCATCGCCAGCTCGGTCGACGATGAGATCGTCAAGCTGCGCGATCTGGAACAGGTGACGTCGATCATGGTGACGCACCAGATCCGGGACGCGTTCTACATCGCCATGCACGAGGCCACCCGCGCGAACGGCCACGTGCAGATCGAAGAGACAGCCGCTGAGCATGCCCGGTTCATGGTGCTGCACGAAGGACGGATCTTCTTCGAGGGAACCGGCGCGGAACTCCGCGCCGCTCACGACAGCTACTTGAAGGAGTTCCTCTTCATGACGCTCCCGCCATGGTGATCTGTGCGGGGTCAGACCCCTTCACAGATCGGCGCGCTGGCGCGTGATACAAGATCGACCAATGCCTGAACGCGTGTCAGCTATAGTCACCGCCGAGCGGTCGGTCAATACGCCGGGCCAGGTTCTCTTCGCCAGCCTGATTGGCACGACGATCGAGTTCTTCGATTTCTACATCTACGCCACGGCAGCGGTCCTGGTGTTCCCGCGCCTGTTCTTTCCGGCATCCGATCCCGCGTCGGCGGTGCTCGCGTCACTTGCCACGTTCGGGATCGCATTCCTCGCGCGGCCGATCGGATCGGCGCTGTTCGGTCACTTCGGCGATCGCATCGGACGCAAGGCAACACTCGTCGCCGCGCTCGTCACCATGGGCCTCTCGACCGTCACCATCGGGCTGCTCCCGACCTACGAGACGATCGGCATCGCCGCGCCGGCACTGCTCGCGCTGTGCCGTTTCGGTCAGGGGCTTGGCCTCGGCGGCGAATGGGGCGGCGCCGTGCTGCTCGCCGTCGAGAACGCTCCGCCAGGACGACGGGCCTGGTACGGCATGTTCCCGCAACTGGGCGCGCCGATCGGGTTTCTCCTGTCTGGCAGTTCCTTCCTCATCCTGTCGGAGCGGTTGACTGACGATCAATTTCTCGAGTTCGGGTGGCGCATCCCGTTCCTGGCAAGTGCCGCGCTCGTCCTGGTCGGACTGTACGTTCGCCTTGCGATCACCGAGACGCCGGTATTCCAGCAGGCGGCGATGCGCGAGGAACGTGCGAAGGTACCGATGCTCGACGTGTTCCGTGAACACCCGCGCACGCTGTTGCTGGGCACGCTCGCCTCGATCGAAACGTTCGTCCTGTTCTATCTGATGACGGTCTTCGCCTTGTCATGGGGGACGAGCGTCCTGGGTTACAGCCGCAACACGTTCCTCCTCGTTCAGCTGCTTGGCATCGTCTTCTTCGCGATAACGATTCCCATCAGCGCCGTCATCGCCGAACGAGGGCGGCGCCGCACGCTCATCTGGGTCACCATCGCCATCGGAGCCTTCGGGTTGGTAATGCCACCGCTGCTCTCGTCCGGGCTCGTCGGTGCAGCATTCGCGATGGTGATAGGGCTGTCTTTGATGGGACTCACGTACGGACCGCTCGGCACGACGCTGTCGGAGCTGTTTCCCACGCGCGTCCGCTATACCGGCAGTTCGCTCACCTTCAACATGGCGGGCATTTTCGGCGCCTCATTGGCCCCCTACATCGCCACCTGGCTCGCCCAGAACTACGGCCTGCAATATGTCGGCTATTACGTGCTCGCGGCTGCCCTGCTGACGCTGATCGGCCTGGTGTCCATCCGCGAAACGAAAGATCAACGGCTGTAATGTCGTTGTGAATGCGCCGGATGATCACGACGCGGTCACGGCACCCTCGAGCATGATCACCGGAGCTTCGCGCAACGCATCGCGCAGTTCCTCGTCCGATCGCAACGGCTGGTTGCGAATCTCCTTCGCTCCAATCTCGATCGGAATCTCGGTCGCGTCGAAGGCCACGGGCGACACAACGACGCGTGCGTCGAATCGCTGCACGGTCCATTTGCCGAAGCGCTGCTCATCGACCCAACCGGTGCAGAAGGTCAGTGAAATCAAATCGGCGAGCCGGACGAACACGTAGTCCGCCAGAAGGTCCGCGAGCGAGCCACCGTCCACGCGGAGCATCCGGTCTCGCGACTCCTCCATCCCGGCAAAAAATGGCCGCCATTCGCCCTCCGACCGAAATCGGTCATAGACCGTGATCGCGTGCTGCGCGACCAGCGCCGCGGCCCACGGATCGTCGGCGAGACGCGCGACGCCACGCGGCCACACCTTCTGTCGCACGCTGGCCGGCGCGCTGACGAAGTCGACTATCTGGCCGGTGGCCGGATCCACGCGCGGCGACGCGTCTTCCTCGGTCCAGCCGTTGTCGTGTTCCGCTATGGCGTAGAGAATCTCGCTTCGGCGGGCGCGCACCGCGAGCGGCGCGCAGTGCGCCATGACTCGTCGTGCAAGATAGGCGTGATCGGGTTGCGTGATCAGCTGAAGACGGTCACCGACGGCACGGACGATCACGGACTCTTGCGAACCGCCTTCTGCTCGGGCGCGTTCCCGCGCACGATGAGATGCGTCACCTTGCCTTGCGCATCCTTGACGAACTCGAAGCCGGCGGGTGTCGCCGTGGACATGAACTGCGTCTGCGACGTTGGTATCAACGGAAGCTTTGGCTCGTTCAAGCCGCGCACGAACAACAGATCGTTGGTCGCCGTGATGACGACCTCGCGGCCGCCCAGATCGTAGACACCGGCATAGCTGGCGGCGACCGCCGGGGTGATCGTGACGCTGGTGTCGACGACGAACCGGGCGCGCGACCGTTCGTTCTCGCACACATCCTCGAGCAACTCCGTGTCGGCCTGCAGCGTCCGCTGCGTCTTGATCGTGAACGCTTTCTTGAACACTTTTGGATCGTCGATGGTGATCTCCCACTCCATGTGGCCGAAATCACGGCGGTGGTAACGCTCGGTCACGCGCAGCGACTCGGTCTGCGGGTGCCCGGCGCTATCGAGCCACCCCTTGTCGTTGAACCCGGCAGTCGTCACCACGAGCGTGTCGCCCTCCCACCGTCCCACTGAGTAGCCCATGTACGTGGGGTTGGGGTCCTTGGGAAGATCGCGCCCATCGAGGAAGACGGTGCGATTGGGGCTGTTGGGCGACTCATGCAGGATCACCATCAGCGCCGGCGTTTGCACCAGCCTCGTCAGGTTGAAGAACTGGTGATACGGGAGGCTGACGGGCATGCACTTGGCGAGAGGACTGTCTTTCCTCGACTCCCGCACGCGCTGCAGGAACAGCTCCTCGGCCCAGGGCTGGACGTCGCTGCTCTCGATATCCTGGGCGATGTTGTAGCGGTACATCGGGCCCGCACCGCTCCAGATGCCGTTGAGATCCGGCTTTCCATCCGCGGTTCGGGGCGCGGGGGCAGACAGATTCGGCTTGCCATCGGGTAGTCTCGGAATCCCCGGCGTCTTGTAGTCGAGCCATTGGGCGTCGGCAATGGCCGGCAGAAACGACATCAGCACAACCAGAACGGCGGTACCGGTCAGACGAGATCTCATGAGGACCTCCGCAAGGGCCGGATTATACGAAACTTGCAC
>Ga0111539_10006989_pt1 | contig 14477 bp, 12 predicted proteins | sample RhiMethybrSRZTD1_FD_79667 | JGI IMG/M metagenome (GOLD analysis project Ga0111539, IMG submission 79667) | Populus rhizosphere microbial communities from Tennessee, USA - Rhizosphere MetaG P. TD hybrid SRZTD1 (version 2) (version 2) | ecosystem: Host-associated > Plants > Roots > Rhizosphere >...
GGACTCGATGAATACCCGGCAAAAGGCGCCGCAGCAGTATTACCGCCGCGACGCCCTGGGCGACGCCTAACGCGAACCAGCCGGGTTCAGGAATCAGGAACCGGGGACTCGATGACGCTATTTCCCGCGGTCGAACGAGGTGGCCGCGGCTCCCGTCGGCTTGAGCCAGTATCCGAACCACTGACGCAGCCTCCCCAACCGATCCACCAGCAGCCAGGGCTCGCCGGTGCGCGACAGGTCATGCGCCGACCGCGGATACCGCACCAGCTCCACCGGCACTCCCTGCTTCTTCAATGCCATGAACCATTGCTCGGCATCCGACATCGGCGTGCGGTGGTCTTCTTCCGACTGCACGATCAACGTTGGCGTGCGGACCTTGTCGACAAAGCGGATCGGGGAAAGTTCGTCATAGACCTTTTCGTTGTCCCACGGCTTGCCGAAGAACTCGAACTCGGTGAGACCCGGCACGTCGCTGGTGCCCCACCACGACCACCAGTTCGAGATCATGCGATCGGCCTGCGCCGCCTTGAACCGCGTCGTCTTCGTCGTGATCCATGCCGTCATGAACCCGCCGTATGACCCGCCGGTGACGCCCATTTTCGTGGAATCCACGTCGGCGCGCACGGAGGCGAGGTCGACGGCCTTCATGAGATCCTGGAAGTCCTCGAGGCCCCAGCGTCCGCGCGTGGAATACGTGAAGTCACCACCGTAACCGCTCGAGCCGCGCGGGTTGGTGAACAGCACCCACATGCCGGCGCCGGTGATGTTGTGGAACTCGTCGAACCAACCCTCACCATAGGCACTGTGCGGACCGCCGTGGATGTACAGCACGAGGGGGTACTTCTTGCCTGGCTGGTATCCGGCCGGCTTCTGCAACCACGCCTCGATCTCGAGGCCACCGACTGACTTGTAGGTGAAACGTTCAGCATCCGGCCACTCGACTTCGGTGTTCAGCTTGTCGTTGAAGCTCGTGAGCTTCGTTTCGCCCGTTCCGTCAGCATTGGCGATGTAGAGCTCCGTCGGCTTCGTGATGCTGGTCGAGACATACGCGACTTTCGCCTGCTTGTCGTCGGTGGAGAATCCATTGATGCGACGGCGGCCACCGATGATCTCCGTCATCTGCTTCGTGGAAGGATCCAGCCGGTAGAGACCAGTGCGACCACCGACGGCCGCGGCGACCATCAACTGGCCGCTGGGTGTCCACCAGTATTCCTGCGGTTCGTATTGCCACGAGCCAACGAGGTTCACCGGCGTTCCACCGGACACCGGGACCATGTAGAGCCGGCTGGACGCGGTGCTCGACGCCGTCGAGGTGAACGTGATCGACTTGCCGTCCGGCGAGAACGCGAGGTCGCCCTCGACACCGACCTGACTCGTCAGGCGGCGCGGCGTGCCGCCAGTGAGCGCCACGATGAAAATGTCGCCGTCGTTGCGCGGCGCTTCGTCGCGCTTGGCGTCGTAGGGAAGCACGGCGATGGAATCCGCCTTCATCTGCACGACGGAATCAGGACGCATTTCGGGATCGGCGACGTAGGCGATCCATTGCCCGTCAGGCGATACCGCGGGGCTGCGCCGCGAGTACCGCGTCGTGTCGATGATTCGTTTCGGCGAGCCATCCGCCGCCTGGATCCACAACTGCGAGGCCCGGATCGCACGCGCCTCACGCGGACTTGGCACAAAGCCCTGACCGTTGGCCTTGTAGCGCATGTCCGTGATGTGCCGGCCGTCGAAGCGCTTCGGATCGAGTGGTTGGGTGATGGACCCGAAGGGCGGCCGGGCCATCGGTTGCATCGCGGCCCAGTCATCGGTGCCCTTGCGCGTGGTATCAGCAGGTATGGGCTCCGACGTCACAGCGAAACGCCGATTGGCCGGCATCGCTCCCGTGGGGAAACTGTCAATCTCGACCGCCTCGCCACCGGGCTGGTCCATCCGTAATCCCCAGCTGCGACCCCGTGATCCGTCACGCGTGGAGGTAAAGAGCAGCCATCGACCATCCGGGGACCAGCGTGGGTTAGAACTCTCATAGCCGGGTGCGGTATAGCGCGTCGATGCGCCGCCGGCGCTGGGCACAACCCAGACCTCCTGGTGCCGCCTGTTGTCGGCTTCCTTCACCGTGGTGACGGTGAACGCGACCTGTCGGCCGTCAGGCGAAACAGCGGGTGCACTCACCGTGGTTACGCGGTACCAATCCGCCGGCGTGAACGCGCGACCTTGTGCCGCAAGGCCCTGGAGTGGCGCGCTGAGCGCGACGAGTGCGATCATCCTGCGCATATGTGCTTCGCTCCGGAAAAACGTGGTGGACTGCCTGATCAAATAGGCGAGGGGCGCTTGCGTTCCTCAAGTCCGCATCTGGAGGGGCAGACCTCGCGCCCGGCATGATCCACCTGCGGTCGGTCGCACTTCAAGCCGGAGATCGCGGCGGCGCGTTCCCCTTCAGCGTGCCGGCGATACGGACGCTTGGCGAAATCGAGTTCGAATCGCCGGTCACGTTTTTCGTCGGTGAAAACGGCTCCGGGAAGTCGACCCTCATCGAATCCATCGCGATCGCGACGGGACTGCCGGCGGTCGCCGCCAGCGCACCGCGCGACGACGAGACGCTCGCCGCTCAGCGTCTCCTGGCGGGTGCCCTCCGTCTCTCGTGGACGCGTCGTACTCGTCGTGGCTTCTTCCTCCGCGCAGAGGATTTCTTCGGCTTCGCGAAGTCATTGTCACGCACCCGCGACGAGATGCGGCAACGCATCGCGGAGCTCGACGTCGAATACCGCGACCGCAGTGACCACGCGCGCGGGCTCGCCCAGGGTCCGGCACGGTCCTCGCTGGCCGACATGGAACAACGTTATGGCGCGGACCTCGACGCCAACTCGCACGGTCAGGCGTTCTTCCAGTTGTTCCGCAACCGGTTCGTGCCCGGCGGGCTTTACCTGCTCGATGAGCCGGAAACTCCCCTGTCGCCCCTCAGCCAGCTGGCATTCATTGCCATGCTCAGGGACATGGTGGAGCAGGAGGCGCAATTCATCGTCGCCACGCACTCACCCATCCTGCTGGCCATGCCGGGCGCCCGGATCCTCGACTTCGACACGCAGCCCGTCCAGTGGGCCGCGTATGAGGACCTCGAGCACGTGAAGCTCACCCGCGAGTTCCTCGCCAATCCCGAGCGGTTCCTGCGACGGCTCTGATCGTGCCGCGTTAGGCGGTGGGCGGGTTGCCCGCGCTCACCGCGGCCAGCTCGCGCTTGAAGGCATGCAGCATGCAGCGGACGCCGCCGTTTTCGCGCACCTCGGTGGTCTTCAGGCCGGTGTATCGCTTGAACATGTTGCGGAGCGCCGCGCCGGACGGAAAATCCAGCTTCAGCGCCACCTGCTCCACGGTTCTTCCGGGATCATCGAGCAGTCGCGCGGCCACCAGCAACCGGCACCAGCCGATCATGGCGCGAGGCGACGGCAGGCGGGCCGCCTTGAGCCGGTCGACAAGCGTTTTCCGGTGTACTCCCATCGCCGCCGCCACTTCTTCAACAGTGAAGTCGCGACGCGCGTGTTCAAGGCAATACCGGAGAAACGGAACAATGGTCGGAGGCACCAGCGATTCGAGCTCGTCGCTCAGTGCCGACGCGGAAACCTGGTCCATGGCCGCATCCACCGCGCTACGCAGTGAGGACTTCAAGTCGTCGACACCCTGAAAGACCAGCTGGCTCACGCCGGCCTTGGCGTAGTCCATGACCGCGCCGGAAATGACCGCGGACATGGGGAGGTACATCACGATCGGGACCGAGGGATACTCGTCTCTTAAACGACGGACCGTCGGTAGTGTGGGCGACCCGTCGAAATCGCGATGGTCCAGGACGACGAGATTCGCCAAGCCAGACTCAACGAGGGCGAACACCTCGCTGAATCGCTCGCAATATCGGACCGACGCCTCCGTGCGCAGGGCATCGATCAGGCGCGCTCGTGAAACCGGATCTCGTACCAGCGCCGCAACTATCACGTGTGACCTGGATCACTGGGTTACGCCACGTATCATGACTTCACATGGCGTGACGGTCAGGGGAAGCGATCCGGTACAGGTTGGTAGAAACCCGTTCACCGGAGCTTGGGAATGCGTGTTCTTCGCGTCGTCAGCAGCCTCCTGTCTCTTGCCGCACTGGCAGCTTGCACCTCGCCGATGGCACCCGCCCCGGTAACCGCGCCATGCCTGTCCGGTAAGGTGCCTTACGCAACGTGCGAGAACCGGGACTACGTCAATCCGCTCGGCGATTACGTCAACCCGCTCGGCGATTACGTCAACCCGTTAGGCAGCCTCTCCGTCAGGCCTGGCGAGTAAGCGCCAGCAGTTCACCAGCCTCTCCGACGTCGAAGTCGCTCAACGAAGCGACCACATTCTGAGACGTGCGCGAGAGGCTGGCCGCAACGGCGGTCGGCTTCGCCGCCCTTGCCACAAGGTCCTGATCAGTCTTGTGTAACAGCTCGAAGAACCCGCGCGCCTTGGCAATTCTTCGCGCGCGGCCCAGGAATTCATCGCGGTGAGCCGCGTCACCAACTGACTCGTACGCGATGGCCAGCTGGTACAGCGCCTGCGCGTTCTCGTACGGCAGGGCGGAGGTGCTCACCCTCGCGGTGATTTCGGCGGCAGCCCGTGCCAGCACCGCGGCTTCGCCAGCCTGTGCCGCGGCCATCGACGCTCCACCGAGGGCGCTCAACGCGACGCGCGGCGAAACGCCCCTCCCGAGAACCGCTGCATAGCCTCGAAGCGCCGCCGCGGGGAACCCCGAGTCGAGGCAGAGCTGTGCCAGGTTCGTGAGCGCTTCGACTTCGCGTCCGAGGTGGTTGTCGGCAAGCTGGAACGTTGCCCACCCATGCTGCAGCCCGCGATCAAAATTACGTGCGACAGCGTGACAGATCGTGAGTCCCTGGTGGGCGAGCCGCATGAGGTCGCGCGCCTGCACTGTCTCGGAGAGCTCGAGTGCGCGTTCGAAAAACACCCGCGACCGCGGATAATTGCCTCGCACGCGATCCACGACACCTCGCCCGACGTAACTGCGAGCCAGCACCATCATGTCGCCCGACCGTTCACCGATCGACTCCGAGACGCGATACAGTTCCTCCGCTGCGTCGAGATCACCGATGAGGCGCGCTACCATCGCCTGGTCTGCCGTGAGCAGCCCGCGTTCGCGATCGCTCCCATGAGCCGCGGCCGTTCGAGTCAGCGCGACCGCGGTATAAGCCATGGACAGCGCACCTGCGTCCGCCATCCTGGTCGCCATCCCACGGACACCATTGATCAGCGCGTCCGCGCCCGATCGTGACTGAAACGAGTTGAAGCCTTCGACCACCAGGAGCAGGTCACTGATCTCGGCCTCTGGCGTTGGAGTGCCATCAGTCGAAGGTTCCGTGAAGTCACGCAGCGCCGACGCACACTGGTTCCCCAGTGTCGGGATGTCCTGCACGTTGGCGCGTCCGATACGCGACAGGCAGTGTGCCGTCAGCAGCCACACAGTGTCCGCGCCACCGAAATCCTCGCGAGTCTTGTCGCGGGCGAGATCCGACCGGTAAGCGTCGAGCGGTGCTTCGGGAACTAGCATGGTCACGTGCCTGTTTCGGAGGTGGGCGGCCCGGCGTGAATTCGGGCTCCCACAGGAGCGAACAGGCAGGACGCCCTGACCGCCCCTCCCGAGTCCACACGCCGAGCTTGTTGAACAACTGACAGTATGAAGACGGGCCGTAAGCGCAAGGGCCGATACTGGTAAGGGCTTCTGATGGCTTTCCCGGCTGGTTGCGGCCTTACTGACGGGCGCCGAGTGCTCGCACTGACTCCTTGAAGGACACGAAGGCGGGATCATCGCGAACCAGCGTCTCCAGCCGAGATGGACCTATCGTGGAAATGATCTCGTTGGTCCTTTCCACACGAGACTGCTCCAATGGATGACTTCCGAACCATCCTTCCAGTGCCGATGGGTCCCGCTGACGCTCGGACGCGAGCCGTCCGAACATCGCTGGAATGCCTCGTGGATCGATGCCCGCCTCCACGAGGTATCCGACCGCCGCGGAATCGGCCTGCGACTCGTCATCCCGACTGTATTTGGCAAAAAGTGCCTGGCCGCCCACATCAATCGCGATCTGCGCAGCTGTGGAACTGCACACGCTGACGATGGCGCAGAAGACCGTGACCAGCACGCTGGTCTTTGTGCGCGAGCGCATCTGGTTCACGCTATGACGCAAGGTCACGTGCGCCACCTCGTGCCCTAACACGCCAGCGAGCTCTGAATAACTCCCGGCTCTGTCGATGAGTCCGCGATGGACGAAGATGTGTCCCCCGGGGACCGCGAACGCGTTCACGGTGCTGTCGTCGACGAGGTAGAAGTGCCAGTCGCGCGACTCCCGGTCGGCAACGCTCGTCAGGCGGACGCCAAGGGCTGAAAGCCAGGCTGCGCTGGCAGAGTCTTCGATGATCGGGAGCTGCGACTCGATCGCAGCAGCGTATTCGTCACCCAGCTCGTCTTCCTGCGCCACCGACACGTCGCAGGCGCTCATGACGAGTAGCGCGCCGAGGACGGCGCCGAGTCCGAGCCCTTTCATTTTACGCGTTGTAGATCACGCCGCCGCGCGCGCGATAATGCTCGAGGGCCGCACGCGCCTCGTCACGCAAGACGCCATGCACGACCTCGATGCCGCGCTTGACGAGGTACGCGTACGACTCAGGAAACACCGGCCCCTCATCGAACCGCAGGGCCACGGCGTCCTGCCGCGTGGCGCCGCACACGATACGTCGCACGCCCGCCCACAACGCGCCACCAAGGCACATGGCACACGGATCACATGAGGAATACAACGTGTGCGACGGCAACCCTGGCGCCGACAGGGAGTACATGCCGACCTTTGCCTGGGCGCGCATGAACGCGACCATCTCGGCGTGGAGCACGGAATTGCGAAGCCGCACTACGGTATTGACGCCAAGTGCCACGAGCCGCCCGCTCTCCGACTCGAAGATGGCGGACCCGAATGGACCGCCGGTTCCGTTCGTTACGTTGGCGGAGGCGATTTCGATCGCCAGGCGCATGCGGTCTTCGTCGGACGCATAACGACGAGGGTCGTCTTCACGCGCCGCGGCCCACGCCGGAAGGTCGATAAGGAGCGCCCGTGGGTCACCCATTCGCGGGACGATGGGATACGGTCTGCCTGTGGGAGTCCATCGCCACCATGGCCGGAGCCTAGCCGCGTGCCAACGCGCGCGGTAGAGCTTGCGCCATCGTACCCGTGTCCCTTGTCGCCGTGACGACGCGATTCGATCTTCCTCGCGGCACAGTTCTCGAACGAGGCGGGCATGCGAATCGCGAGAGTGGGCGTGGTCGGTGCAGGCGCGATGGGGAGCGGAATCGCGGCACTGGCCGCCTCCGCCGGCGTTCCTGTCGTGCTGCTCGACATTCCCGACGCTAAAGATCGAGATGGTCGCGCCCGTGGAGGAGTGGACAAGGCGCTCAAGGCCCGCCCGCCAGCTTTCATGGACCCCGCCGCCGCCGAGCGTGTGATCGTTGGCAATACCGAAGATCACCTCGAACGGCTTCGCGACTGCGACTGGATCGTCGAGGCCATTGTCGAGCAGGCAGGACCCAAGCGGGAGCTCTTCGCGCGCATCGAACCGCTGGTTCGCCCCGACGCCATCGTGACGTCAAACACGTCCGGCATCCCGATCCACTCGCTTGGCGAGGGCCGCGGCGCAGGATTCCGGCGACAATTCCTCGGCACGCACTTCTTCAATCCGGTCCGTCACCTTCACCTCCTCGAGCTCATACCGACCGAGGATACTTCACCCGATGTCGTCGCCAGCATTCGGGACTTCGCTGAACGCGTGCTCGGGAAGGGCGTCATCATCGCGCGCGATGTGCCGGGGTTCATCGCGAACCGGCTGGGACTTCATGGCCTCTTCCGGACCATTCGGCTCATGGAGGAGTTCGGCCTCACGATCGACGAGGTCGATGCGCTGACCGGCCAGTTTCTTGGCCGGGCAAAGTCCGCGACGTTCCGCACGGCGGATATCTCGGGCCTCGACGTCATCCTCGACGTGTCGAGGGGCCTGTCCAGCACCACGAGCGAGGACTTTTCGCTCCCGGAATGGATCCACGAACTCGTCAGGCAGGGACACCTCGGCGCGAAGACAGGCGCCGGGTTTTATCGCAAGGATGGCGCGCAGATCATGACGCTGGACTGGCGCACGGGTGAATATCGCCCGCAGGTGATCCCGAACCTCGCCGACCTGGGAATCCTCCAGAAGGAGCCGCTCGCGCGGCGCCTGAAGGGAATCACCCGCGCGGGCGGAACCCACGCGGAGTTCCTGCGGACGTTGCTGCTGGATTCGGCCACGTACACGCTGACGAAGACGCCTGAACTGGCGCATGACATCGCGTCGGTGGATCGCGCCCTCGAATGGGGCTTCGCCTGGGAGATGGGACCATTCGCCGTCTATGACGCCATTGGTGCCGACTGGCTCCGTACCTCGTTCGCTGAGCGCAAGATGGGTGAGCCGGGCCTGTTGTCGATCGCGCGCGAAGGGTTTTACCGGCGACTGGGCAGCGGGCTTCGACAACTCTCCTTCACCGGCGAATACGCTCCCATCGAGGCCATCCCTCACTCCATCGACCTGGACCTGGTGGAGCTGCGAGTCGGAACGCTCGCGTCGAATCGCGAAGCCACGCTCCTCGACATCGGCGATGGGGTCGCGCTACTGAAGCTGCACGGCAAGGCGAACACCATCGGCACCGGTGCGCTGGACCTGATCGAAGAATCGCTCGAGCGTGTGGACCGTGACGGCCTCACCGGGCTCGTCGTGGGCAGCGCCAATCCCAACACGTTCTCGGCGGGCGCGAACCTGGTGCAGGTGCTCGCCGAAGTGGACGCGGGCCATTGGGACGCACTGGACATGACGGTGCGCCGATTCCAGGAAACGGTGGCAAGGTTCCGCACCGCACCCTTCCCTGTGGTCGTCGCGCCTAACGGTGCCACCCTCGGCGGCGGTGCGGAATTCGCTCTGCATGCCACGCGGATCCAGGGCGGCGGGGAGCTGTACCTCGGGCTGGTGGAGGTGGGCGTGGGTCTGCTGCCGGCCGGAGGAGGGACGAAGGAGATGCTCTTCCGGTTCACGCGTGAACTGGAACCTTACGAGGAAGCGGATCCGTTCGAGGCCGTCAAGCGCGCCTTCAAGCTGATCTCGATGGGAACCGTGAGCGGAAGCGCGCTGGAGGCGCGGCGCCTTGGCTTCCTGCGTGACGGTGACCGCATAACGATGAATCGCGATCGCCTGATCAGCGACGCGAAGGCCCGGGTCATCGAGCTGGCGCCGGACTACACGCCCATGGCGCCACGCACCATTCGTGCGCTCGGAAGCGAGGCATTGGGGAACCTGTCGTACGGGATCTGGGCCATGCGCGAGGGGAACCATATTACCGACCACGAGGTCACCATCGGGCGCAAGATTGCGTACGTATTGTGTGGCGGTGATGGCCCTCCGCGCGTGGTGACGGAGCAGGACATCCTGGACCTCGAGCGCGAGGCGTTCCTCGCGCTGCTCGGCACCAAAGAAACGCGGGCGAGAATCGTTCACATGCTCGAACACGGCAAACCCCTGCGGAACTGACCATGCCTGATGCCGTAATTGTCAGCGCCGTCCGGACCGCGGTCGGACGAGGCAAGGCGGATGGATCGCTGGCCGCCGTCCACCCGATCGACCTGTCGGCCGTTGTCATCCAGGAAGCGGTGAAACGAGCCGACATCGATCCGAATGACATCGATGACGTACTCTGGGGCTGCGCGATGCCGGAAGGGGCGCAGGGACTCAACATCGGACGGCTCGCCGTGCTGCGCGCCCGGTTGCCGGTGCACGTGCCTGCGGCCACGGTGAACCGTTTCTGCTCGTCAGGCCTGCAGACAGTGGCCGGCGCGGCGCAGTCGATCATGTCGGGCATGACGGACGTCGTCATTGCGGGCGGCGTGGAGATGATGAGCCAGGTGCCGATGTCCGGCTGGCACACGCGCCTGCATCCGGACATGACGGAGACGATGATTTCGATGGGCTTTACCGCCGAGCGTGTGGCGGAGCGCTGGAAGGTCTCCCGCGCCGACCAGGACGCCTACGCACTCGATAGCCATCGCAAGGCGGCCGCCGCGCTCGCGGCAGGTCGCTTTGACGAACAGATCGTGCCCGTCCCGGTGCAGCGGTTCAGGTGGACTGGAGAGAAGAAGCAGGTGGACGACGGCCACTTCGCCGTCGATGAACTGGTTCGCAACGACACGAGCCTCGAACGCCTCGCGAAGCTCAAACCTGCTTTCAAGCAGGGCGGAAGTGTGACCGCTGGGAACGCGAGTCCCTATTCCGACGGCGCCGCTGCCGTCGTCTTGACCAGCAGCGACTACGCGCGGGCACACGGGCTGAACGTCCTGGCGCGCTTCAGGATGTTCGCGGTGGCCGGCGTGGAACCCGACGTGATGGGCGTCGGACCCATCCAGGCGGTTCCGAAGGCGCTCAAGCGGGCCGGCGTCGCGTTGTCAGATATCGCGCTGATCGAGTTCAACGAGGCGTTTGCGTCGCAGGCCCTGGCTGTCAAGCGTGAACTCGGGTTCCCGGATGACCGGCTGAACGTGAACGGCGGCGCCATTGCGCTCGGGCATCCGTTAGGCGCGACCGGCGCCAAGCTGACGACGCAGCTCGTGCACGAGCTGGGGCGTCGCGGAGGCGGCCTTGGGCTCGTGACGATGTGCATCGGCGGTGGTATGGGCGCCGCCGGTGTCTTTGAAGTGTTCGGGTAGACGGGTAGACGGGCAGACGGGCAGCGGAATCGCAGTGCCGAGTCACGAGTCACGAGTCACGAGTCACGAGTCACGAGTCACCATTCAAATACTCAACATGACAGGAATGACCACCGCCGTTGGCGAGCGAATCACGATGAACGCCGGGGCCCTGCAGGTCCCAGACACTCCAATTGTTCCGTTCATCGAGGGCGATGGGACGGGGCCAGATATCTGGCGCGCGTCGCAACTGGTTTTCGATGCCGCCGTCCAGCGCGCGTATGGTGGGCGCCGGCGCATCACCTGGCACGAGGTGCTCGCCGGTGAAAAGTCCAAGGCGAAGCTCGACAACTGGCTGCCTGACGAGACGCTGGCCTTCATCAACACGCACCTGGTGGCGATCAAGGGACCGTTGACCACGCCCGTGGGCGGCGGGTTCCGGTCGCTCAACGTGGCGTTGCGCCAGCAACTCGACCTCTATGCCTGCGTGCGCCCGGTGCGGTACTTCGAGGGCGTGCCCTCTCCCGTGAAGCGGCCGGAAGACGTGAACATGGTCATCTTCCGCGAAAACACGGAGGACACTTATGCCGGCATCGAATACGCCGAAGGAACGCCCGAAGCCAGGCGCCTGATCGCGTTCCTGCAGGAGCAGATGGGCGTGAAGAAGATCCGCTTCCCGGAGTCGAGCGGGATCGGCATCAAGCCGATGTCCGCCGAGGGTACGCGACGGCTGGTACGGAGCGCGATCAAACACGCCATCGAGCACGGCTTCACCAGCGTCACCCTGGTGCACAAGGGAAACATCATGAAGTACACGGAAGGCGCCTTCCGTGACTGGGGCTACGAACTGGCGAAAAGCGAATTCGGCGGGACGGAGCTCGACGGCGGACCATGGCTCACGCTGCCTAACGGGATCGTGATCAAGGACGTCATCGCCGACGCGTTCCTGCAGCAGATCCTCACGCGCCCGAAGGAATACGGCGTGATCGCCACGCCGAACCTGAACGGCGACTACATCTCGGACGCCCTGGCGGCGCAGGTGGGCGGCATCGGGATCGCGCCGGGCGCCAACATCAACTACATCACCGGCCACGCCATCTTCGAGGCCACGCACGGCACCGCGCCGAAATACGCGAACCAGGACAAGGTGAATCCCGGGTCGGTCATCCTCTCCGGCGAAATGATGTTCCGCTATCTCGGCTGGAACGAAGCGGCGGACCTGGTCATCTCCTCACTGGAGAAGACGATCGCACAGAAGCGCGTGACCTACGACTTCGAGCGCATGATGCCGGGCGCGACGCTCGTGAGCTGCAGCGGTTTCGCGAAGGCGATGGTGGAGAACATGGGGTAAACGGGCACACGGGTAGACGGGCAGGCGCAACCCGCTTGCCCGCTTGCCCGCCTGCCCGCTTGCCCGTTAGGTGGTCGCCACAGCCTGGATTTCAATCTGGTACCCATGGTGCAGCTCTTTGACCGGCACTATAGCCCGAGCCGGCTTGTGTGACCCCATGATGCGCGCGTAGGTGGTGTTGACGTCGCCCCAGAGCGCGATGTCAGAGACGTAGATCGTCATTTGCACCACCTTCTCGAGCCCACTGCCCGCTGCCTTCAGGATGGACTCGATGTTGCGCATGGTCTGCTCGGTCTGTTCGGTGATGGACCCGGGGCGATGCTCTTTCTGCCCGGGCACAAACGCCAACTGGCCGGCGACGAACACAAAACCGTTGTGGACGACGGCCTGGGAGTAATGTCCCGCCGGGATGGGCGCTGCCTCGGTGGTGATGAAGTTCATGGCAAGGTTGGGTGAGGGTCAGGCGCGCGGCTCGGCGGGAAGGACTACCCCTGAGCACTCGCCGAAGCCGATCCGGGCGAACCCTTCGCGTTCGCACCAGCCGCGCAGGACGACTTCATCGCCATCCTCGAGGAACCGTCGTTCTTCCCCGTTAGGCAGGCGAAGCGGTTCGGTGCCGCGCCAGGTGAGCTCGAGCAGGCACCCGCGTGAGTCGCGCGATGGGCCGGAAATCGTTCCGCTGCCCAGCACGTCGCCGGGCCGGAGGTTGCATCCGTTGCTGGTGTGGTGCGCGACCAGCTGCGCGGGCGTCCAGTACAGGTCCGCGAGTGTCGAACGCGAGAGGGGGACCGGGCTCGCACCCTGCTCCCGCATCGCGCGTGTGCGAAGGAGCACCTCGACCCGGACGTCCAGGCCGCCCGCAGCGACGTTTTTCTCGCTGGAGAGGTACGGCAGCGGAGCCGGATCTCCCTCCGCCCGTAGCGCAGCAGGAACGCGGAACGGTTCGAGGGCCTCCAGCGTGACCACCCAGGGTGAAAGCGTGGTCGCAAAACTCTTCGAGAGGAACGGACCGAGTGGCTGGTACTCCCACGCCTGGATGTCCCGCGCCGACCAGTCGTTCAGCAGGCACAGGCCGAAAATCATTTCCTCGGCGTGCGCCATGGGGACCGGTTCGCCCAGTGCGTTGCCCTGCCCGATGAGGAACCCGACTTCCGCCTCGTAATCCAGGCGCGCCGTTGGCGCGACGCTGGGTGGCCCCTTCCCATCCGCGGACGATTGCCCGATCGGCCGGCGGACCGCCGTGCCGCTCACGACGAGTGAGGATGACCGGCCGTGATAGCCAATCGGCACCCACTTGTAGTTAGGCAGCAGCGGATTGTCGGGCCGGAACATGCTGCCCACGTTGGTGGCGTGCGACACCGACGCGTAGAAATCGGTGTAGTCGCCCACCGCCGCGGGCAGTGCCATTTCGACGTCCCCCTGGCCGATGAGTACCTCGTGACGAAGCTTCCGCGCGCGGTCGCCTTCCATGGTGTCCACCCGCAGCAACCGGCTGGCGCGCATCCTGAGCGCACTCCAGTGCACCGGCTCGAGTGAGAGCAGTCCGTTGAGCGACGGCGACGCGCATCGTGAGCCGGCGCGGGAAGCCGGCCCCTCCAGCAAGCCTGAGTGCGCGGCGGCGGCGAGGTCCAGCACTTCGTCGCCGATCGCGAGGCCTACGCGCCACGATTCGTCGGCGTCCGGTCGGCGAAAAATGCCGAGCGGAAGGTTCTGGATCGGGAAGTCGGTCCCCGGATCACCGGCAGAATCGACCCAGGACGCGAGGTCGCTCCGATGCGTTTCGTTCGTCACGCGCGCGGCACGGCCTCGAGGCCGATTTCCGCCAGGGGTTCGCGGAACGAACACGACCCGAACCCGACGAAAAACTCCGACCGCACTTCGTCGAGCTGCGCAATCGTCAGGCGTTCGTGGCGCCACGACACGCCGGCGTCCGTCAACTCGATGGATTCCGGTGATCGTTCTTCGAGTGCGGCAAGCACGGTATCGTCATCGCGACCGAACCAGAGCAGTGCCGCCGCGAGCGCAACGTTGAGGAATCCGAACATGACGCCAGTCGGGGGGACGGGCTCGTACGTCAGGCGGTATTCGCCACGAACAGCATGATGCAGTCCCGCGGTCGCCTTGAAACGAATGCCGGCGCTCTGGCAGGCGCGCAGGAACGACAACACGTGTCGTGATTCCGGAAACGCCGTCGCCACCACGCCACCAGTACGGATCTTCGCCGCGGCCCCGATCCGGCTCAGCTCCGCAGCGATGGCGTCCAGGTCCGCCGTCACCTCCGCCTCCACAAACACATCGATCCCCAACCGTACCAGCCCAGCGGCATTGCCCGCCTCGGCGACCGACTCGGCTCTGGA